>Ga0307511_10006396_pt1 | contig 11872 bp, 13 predicted proteins | sample 13_EM_MG_FD_200266 | JGI IMG/M metagenome (GOLD analysis project Ga0307511, IMG submission 200266) | Populus trichocarpa ectomycorrhiza microbial communities from riparian zone in the Pacific Northwest, United States - 13_EM | ecosystem: Host-associated > Plants > Roots > Unclassified | place...
CGTCTTTGACGCCGTGCATGCACCGTCCTTGCACGGGGGTTACTTGAATATGGTGAACGAGTGCGGCGGTGATATCAAACGGCGACGAGCTCCACGTCCGAATATCTGTCGTAGCCATCGCTACAACGGCAATGACCACCTGTAGCAGGAGCGCCCCTCCTAGCACGAGCAATGCTATGTTGCTGATATAAATCTGCGTGATTGATGGCGAGGGGACGGCCCGAGTTCGACCTTCCGACGAATTAGTGACGACTGCGAGAGTCACGAGAATGCCCGAACTGTAAGGCACGACCAGCAGCAACGCCATTAATCCGTTGAACATCTTGCCGTTCGGATTTAATGTTCCCCTTGCGGCACTGAGTAGCCTTAGGTTCGTATTGAACCTCAGCCGTTGTTCAGAAGCGAGCGCTGATCTGAGCGCAACATTGTGCACGAATCCCGTGGCATCAGTGCACAAAGCCACGAGTAAATTGGCACCGAGACCGACAAGCTCCCTCTGCCACCGTTGTTCAAGTGGTAAAAAAGTAACACCCGTCAACATTGTTCCCTTTGATAGGAAAACATGGACGCTGCAGACGATACAAGCGATGCCGACTAGGAAAGAGATGAAGAGGCCGAAGAGTGCAACTCGTCTCGAGAGATACGATCGATCGTAGAAGTCAGTGCCTGCGACAGGCTTTGGCTTTCCCGTGCTCGCAGAGAAGTCTGTCGTGTACGTTGTGTTGGTGTAACTCGAGTCACGGTATGAGTTTCCAGTTGAATAGGAAACCGGGTGTGGGGCCTCCATGAAGATATCTGGGCAGGTTGCTACACGGGGCTGTGAGACGTAGGTCCAAAGGCGCTCGACTAACAGGTCATCAGATCATCACAGATCATCACTCGGAGTCGGCCAAGAACCTAATATAAATCCGGGTGAGTGTGCGCAGGGTCCACACCTTCATCCAAGTAACGATTGGCTGTCCCCATCGAGAAGGCATATTTGCTGAACAACAGCCCCGGGTGCCGAACAACCCATGACCACATGTGATCAAAGCCGGTCAAAGCTTTGGAAGCCAGTATACTTGGCCAAGACACGTTGAGAGAGACCCCCACGGTTTTACTATATTTTGGTTGACACTCCCGCTCTATACGGAAACGTGTTGCCAATGGATCCCCACCTGGTCTGTTCCAGGATCTTGGGTTGTGTTTTCTTGCTGTAGACAGTAGCGCTGAGGCGTGCCCAATGGTGGTATGTACTTACAGGATGAAGTTCAGTGCATATATATTGTTTCCATGGGAAGATTCGAGGAAGTTCCGTTATAGACTTGTTTCGATGTATATAAGATATGGTAGACGCTACGTATACTCCTAGGGACGACAAACTACCTGCTCAACGAATTAACACATTATGTCCAACGTGAGTACCCTCGTAACCCATCCCTGTACCGATGTCGGTGATCCATGTATACACATACAGGCGAGTGCACTGAAAGATCTAGGCAATAAAGCTTTTGCAGCCAAGGACTACGATAAGGCCATTGAGCTGTTCTCACAGGCGATTGCTCTCGAGCCATCGAACCATGTACTGTACTCGAATCGCAGTGCAGCTAGGGCCGGGAAGAAGCTGTACGCAGAGGCACTAGAAGACGCAAGCAAGGTTCGTACTTGTTTTGATACTTTCACGCCATTGATCCCACTGGAAGTGACGCATGGACTTGCAGTGCATAAGCATCAACTCCAGTTGGTCCAAGGGTTACGCGAGGAAGGGTGCTGCACTGCATGGCTTACGAAGCTATGACCTCGCCATCGCTGCATACGAGCAGGGCCTCGAATATGAAGACAGCCCCGCGCTCCGCAAAGGACTTCAGGAAGTCAAGGATGCCCAAGGTATGAGCGAGTCTTCCACACCTACAATATCGTCCACATTCTCTTCTAGCCAAGGATATTCCAGGTACTCCTCATCTTGCCCTCGGGAAGATCTTCCAAGATCCCAATCTTATCGGTAAACTGGCGACGAACCCCCGAACACAAAAACATCTTGCCGATCCGACCTTCGTTCAAAAGGTAAAGTCCATCCCTGTAGAAGATCGACTCCTGATAATGATATCTCTATTCCGTGTACAGCTGAAAATGATGCAGCAATATCCGAACCTTGCCGAGTCGTGAGTAGCGCACATCTCAACCCACCCCTGAGCCTGACATCGACGTCATCGCAAATCACAGCGCACTCCAGGACCCCCGCATGATCGACGTCCTAGGCGTAGCAATGGGGGTTGATATGCAAGGTTTCTCACGCGATTCAGGCTCTGCCGATTTCCCTCCAGGATTCCAAGAACAACATCAGGGTTCTTTTGCACCTGCGTCGAACCCATCGCCACCATCGTCTACACCCCGCGCCTCCTCCTCCAGATCGAAGCCAGCACCTGAACGGGCCCCAGAGCCACCCGCAGAAGACGTTGAGATGTCAGAGGAAGGGCAGGAAGAAGCCAAGGCTAAGGCCGAGGCGCTGCAGCTTAAGGGAAAGGGTTCCGCACTCTACAAGGACAAAAAGTTCGACGAAGCAGGAGAATGTTTCTCCAGGGCTTGGGAACTCTATCCAAAGGATATCACATTCCTCACTAACCTTGCTGCCGTGTATTTTGCGAGTGGCGACTACGACAAGTGTATCGAGACCTGTGAGAAGGCCGTCGAGGAGGGTAGATCAGTAGGTCTTTCCGGTCTACAGCACGGGATTACATTCTCATCAGGCTTGGTGTAACAGCTCCGTGCAGATTTCAAGCTCATCGCCAAAGCACTTGGCCGTATCGGCTCAGCCTACTCACAGAAGGGAGACCTCGCCTCTGCGTTGAAATATTTCCAAAAGTCCCTTACAGAGCACCGCGACGCCGGCATCTTAGCCAGGCTGCAGTCAACCGAGAAGGCGATTGCGGAGGCAGAGCGCAAGGCCTACATCGATCCTGCAAAATCGGCTGTCGCCCGTGAAGAAGGCAATGCAGCATTCAAGAACGGCGACTTCGTGGGCTCTGTAAAGCTTTACACTGAGAGTATCAAACGTGACCCATCAGACCCAAAGGGATACAACAACAGAGCAGCGGCGTACATGAAGCTCATTGCTCTCCCTGAGGCATTGAAGGATGCCGAGGAGGCTATTAAGGTCGATCCTACCTTCGGTATGTCTGCACCTGTCTCTTCAATGTCTTACTAACGCCAGCATATATCGCAGTCAAAGCCTACATCCGCAAAGCCAGCATCTTCCACTCAATGCGCGAGCATACCAAGGCCTTGGAAGCGCTCCAGTCCGCGACTGAGGCTGACACTACCCATGCGCACGCGTCCGAGATCCAGGCTCAAGAATTCAAGCTTCAGCAGGCACTCTTTACACAGCGTGCTGGCGAGACTGATGAACAAACGTTGGAGCGTGCAATGAGAGATCCAGAAGTTGCTGTACGTAGTTTGTCGTCGTTGTTGGATCTGCGACTGATAACTTTCCCCAGAAAATCATGTCAGACCCTGTAATGCAACAGATTCTGCAACAGGCACAGGGCAATCCCGCTGCATTGCAAGACCACATGAAGAGTCCAATCATCCGCGAGAAGATCATGAAACTCATCAACGCTGGTATTATCAAAACGCGGTGATGAGATCGTTAGGAGGCAAGAATAGTTTTTTGTCTTGTGTATGTAAATATCATACATGTGATTTTGGAGACATAATACAGAGAATGGACAACTCTTCAGCTCTACAACATCATATGTTAATGATGCTCATCCAGCACGAGAAAAAATCGAATTCAAATTTGCTCTCAAATAAAACCTGGATTCGTCCACGATTGGTCGAGAATGTCTGCGTCTTTGAAGAAGTTCAATATAGCTTCAACATGGGTTCCCCACTTTTTCATCCCTGCTCCTGATTGGAGTTCATGCCATACGCGTGCACAGGTGTGCACTTCCTCGGTATGACAAAGCCCCGAAACAGTCGGAATCTGTGCCTCGAATGCCCGCTCAAACGCATATCCCAGTGCAACTTCACTGAATGTCGGCCCATTTTGCTCCCCACCGATCCGTTTATTGTGTAATGCAATAGCATTTGCGACCACTGCCTTGATTTCGTTCGATGCGTGGTGCCACACTGGCGGCTTCGGGCTCAGCAGACCCATGCTGAGCGGCGACGCAGACACTACGTGCTTCACCTTGGCGCGCTCCAAGAATGCGGATCTAAACGTTTCGAGCGTGCGATTTTGCAAGTTGAGATGGGAGTATGACATCACAACGTCGAGTGGTTTGCCTGTCTCGTGGAAGACGAGAATGGAGATACGGAGGAGTGTCGGAAGGGAGTATCCTATTATCGTCGTCATTCACGGACAGGGTTATTTTTGCTCCACCTCGAGCCAAGCAACCTACCACTGATCCCGACCCTCCTCACGACCCCCCTGTCCTGCAACTCCCTCAGAGCTGCGATAGCACCCAACGCCTCCTTATCGCCATTCCCCAATACATGGCCCGCTTGGTCTTCTCCGAGACCGTACGCGTCTTGTTCGTCGCCAAGCGCCGACAGGTGATTTCCCCTCATGCGTGGAGTGCGAGCCTCCGCGATGAACTCGACGTCGTGCACGTACACCGTGTCAAGGTAGTCTGTATGTAGCCGTGCCAGGCTGCGTGAGACACTGGCGTTGACTCCTTCTCTGGTGAGGTCGAAGTCGGCACGCGTATCTCCGAAGCGGCCGCATTTAGTGAACTGTAGTGCATGAACGTTGGGGGGTGAGAGTAGCCACACATGCAGAAATGCGAGAATATACCAGCTGATAAGACGACCGGGGGAATTCGTGTTTGAGCGCTTCGAGTGCGTTCCCGAGTATGATCTCAGAGGGTCCGTAATACGGTGACGTATCAAAAGCGTTGATGCCATACCTGGGAGATATCAGTATTAACCATCAGACACGATCAACAGGAAGGTGCCGCACACACACCTCAACGCGAGCCTTGTCACCCGCAGTGGGGTCACACTTCGAATGTGATCGTCCGTGCTGTAAGAGTTGCAGAATGCAGCGGCCCCGAAAATCACCGCAGGAATTTCGCCAATGTATGTTGTCTTGTCTGATGAGTCAGCCCCGACTGAAGATGGAGTCCCCAAAAGCTGACTGACAATCTGTATCCCGGGCTTCGGTCTGTCATTGTCGTCGTCTGGGATCTGCTCGAGGGGTGGCAGGAAAAATGTAGGCTGCGGTGCATCCAAACGCTGAACCATGGGTAGCTGGTGTAGTAGTAAATAATACCAGAAAGCCCCGCTACAAGTCCACGCTCAGGCATTCACAACCTTCATCCAATCATGATATGATGGCGGGATGATGCGGGCCGACAGCCGGTCTCAAGGTCTTTCCAGGGTAGGGACAGTGAAAAGCTATATTGACGCGACTAGACAGCGACAAAATAAAGACGACCAAGAAAAACTTCCTTCCTAATAGCATGGGCAGTTATAACTTATCCCGCGTCCAGCTGGCCAGGTTTGTCGTGAGCACACACCACTGACAACGGGGCCGGAACACAAACCTCTTGGAAAATCTATTGTTCACATCCATCATTTTTATGTTCTCGTCTGGCTTAACATCGTTCCATGGCATGGGGTTGCTCTTTGTCCAGACAACTGTACAGCGTGTCAGCGACGGGGAGACGGGGATAGAACCACAATCTCTCACTGGTAGGGCCACGCGCAAGGCGGGTTAGGTACCACCCCGCGCCACCGACAGCCAGACCAATGACCGCGTAGCTTCAGCCATTACCTCGTCAACCCATGAACGATTGAACAGCGACAACACGACTTACATTGGAATGGCCTATTCAGTACGAAAACAAATATCAGGCGATCATCCTCACCGCCAAAATAACACAGAACACACACCTCGATGGCGAACCAGTGCCGCATAAAGGTACTCTTTGCCCTGGAAGCCATTGCGAGTATGTAGTTGCAAGTTACTTTGCAGTGCTCTCGGTATCCCACTTGTTCGATTTGGACACTTCTCACGCTCTGCCGGAAACTGCCGATTCATCTTCCGAGCTTACGTTCTCACACGAAGAACGGTAGAATAAATAAAAAAGTGCATGTCCTTGAAACGAGCATAACGATAACATGAATACAGCGACAACAATGTTGGCACATCATAACAAGACCTCCCCCACTACGTGACAACCACGGGTAGCCACTTCATGAAAGAATGGAGAAGGTCATCAACTATGTGACAGGCCGATTAGAGACGAGGTTGCTGACAAACAAATCAAGGAGGCATGGAGGGCATAGAAGCATAAAGGATTGGAGGTTAGAAATCAGGAGCGAACACTGCAGACTACGACCGTTCATGGTAAGTGATCAATGATGTAAGTGGAAATAGTAACGCACGTTACAAGTAGACTTCACCTGCCCTGCAACCCTTGCAGGCGCTGACCATGGAACATGAACCTGCTCCAGTGGACTTTTCCAGACTCAATCTACTCCTCAGTTGCTCCAATTGTTTGTCCCTCGAAACAAATCTCCGTTCGGTAGCGCGCGGCACATGACCACCAGCACCAGACAGCAACGAAGCTGACTCCATCGAGTCTGGGCTCGAACTGTTCGGCAGGCTAGATACAATGTGCGACGCGGCCGTAGCCGCACCCGGCGTCCACGAGAAAGGAATGAAACTGGATATTTTCTGCAATGATAATCGTGTCGAGAGCGGAGAAGACATAATCGAAGATAATGAAGTTGATGAGTTGCCACCGAATAGGCTTGACTCATCGACGTTCATCTCCGGCGTGGCGCCGTCACTTTCCGAGAAGCTGGGGCATCTGACGAAATCGTTGGCTGTGAAACAGGAGAGAGGAAATGGGTTAGGCGTACTCATAGATGATTTGGGTTGGGGCTTAACGGAACCATTTGGATGACTAGACGGACCCTTTGTTTTCTGGACCGAGGATATACGCGGTTTTGTCGGTGTGGATTGAGCGACCGCGGCTGGTGACGGCTTGGGTTGTGGAATGAAAGTTGGGGCATTGCCTCCCTTCTTGGATGGAGGAGTGACAAACGAACACCTCGGGAATGGAATTCCCTTTAAACCACCAGAGGATTTTGAAGGCGTGACCTGCGTAGGGGGTGAGAATGAACGCAATGAAGTTGCACGTGGAATTGAGGATGGTGACGTAGAGGTCCTGCTGAGTGGACGAGAACTGTCAGAATGAGCAGGTGATGACACAGCCGCAGGAGTAATAGGTGCTCGTGGTTTGGTTTCAGTCTGGACCTGAGGGAACTGGAAAGAGACAGAAGTATCCTCATCATCATAGGGTCTAAAAAGAGAAACCGGTTTTCCAGGGAAAGACCGACTAGGTGAAGACTCAACCGAGGCGGAAGGGCTGACAACTGCAGTCGGGGGAGTGACGCAAATTTGGGGAGGAGTGATGCTGATGGTTGGAGGTGGGTTGAAAGTGAATCGAATCCCACCATCCACTTCCTCACCAATGAACTCGTCATCACTTTCATCTGAAACTTCTTCATCTTCCTCGAGGACCACTTGAAGGCTCCTCATAACAGGTATATCGATCACAGTGCCAACGTCAGATGGCAGAACAAAGGGCGGTAGTTCGTCTTCGTCATCTGCAGAATGACAGAAAGCAGAAGCAAACAAGCCCTTCGTCCTCTCCTCCGATCCAAGAGGTGGAGACACGTCAATATCATCCAGGCAACCAAAGAAGCGGTCTATATCATCGTCCTTCTTGACTGGGGCAATCGATGAACCTCGGGGAAATGTCCATGTCTTGGAAAGTGAAGCATGGGATCTATGTTTGGTGGGCATAGAAAAGGAGTCGGGGCGCTTGGAAGCGTCATCAATTGTCAAGCCAGCATTTGCCTTGAGATCAAGCTCATCATTAGAGCCAACGGAAGAAGCACCAGGGCTCTGGAAGCTGAGGTCGGAGTCGTCCGCATCCTCGTATCCGGCAAGGGCATCCTCTTCTTCATCAGAGAGATCTTCTTCAGTGACCACATCCAAGGTCAACTCGGCCTTAGTGAAGCTGTCATCAAGCGATTCGACCTCGGTGGTGGAACTTTCAGAATCGACAGAGCGGAAGCCAAGTCCTCGAGGACTACCGTAAGGCTGTGAAGACAAGTCTGGCTTCCTGACCGTGCCATTCACAGGGTGAAAGATCGTAGGGGTGTTTAAAAGACCAGCATCGTCCATGAGCCTCTCCAGCTCTCGCCTACATGCCCGTTCCTGCTCTAAAGTAGCGCGAAGGTGAATGCACTCGTCAATGGCAGCATCCGCATCCTGGAGACGAGCATTAAGCCTGTTGACTCCTTCCTTAAGCGTGTCACGCTCATGTGTAAGGTTTGCTTTCTGGGCTAGTGCCTGATCAAGAGCGGCGGCTTTGTCCTCCAATGCCTTCTCGAGACGTGTTTTCTCGACTTCAAGCAAACCAAGGCGGGAGCGTGCCACCCATGCATCCCTTCTCTCCACTTCAATGCGCTTTGTGAGCACGCTAGCTTGCTTGTCGGCATCATCAACGCGCATCCGCCAACCCTCGACGTCGCGTTTCAGTTCGTCGCGCTCCGACTTCAAGTCAGAAATTAACTGAAGCATCTCGTCGCTAGGCTCCGAGGACCCTACAGAAACCTCTGAAGAGTAGGAAACAGGTCGGGAGTACAAAGACGATCTTTTGCGGAGGGTGCGCTCCAATTCTGTGATACGAGACAGAAGCACATTGTGTGACCTAAATAAAAAATGCTGCTCCGCTGCTGTAAGAGGTTGTTCGACAAGAGTGGACTGATCGCTCGAAGTGGAAAACCGCCGGTCAGTTGTAGGGGTCATTTCCGGCGTTGGCAAAGAAACTATTTCGCGGGGAATGAAATCGACCGAGCGCTTGTAGGAAATGCTACTACGCTTCTTCAGACCAACATCAGAAGCCGACGAAGTATCGGAGATAGAATGCTTCTTGTCACCAATCAACGAGCGGGGAACTGAAGGAAGCTGGTTGAAGGTGTCGAAATGGGACATCGTGTTTGGAGAAGAGTATGGACCAGAGGCACCCGTCAAGGTAAGAGATCTCAAACCACCAATGCGAGGGCTGGGTGTGGATGAAGGAGTGGGCAAGCCACCGGTAGAACACACCACACTCCCGTTAACGAGGGAGAGGGTCCGCAGATTGAGGCTTGCGGGGCGGGCACGAAATGTCTTGGTATCTACTGACTTGGCAGGGGGAGACACCTCCACTGGTTCCTGAAGGGCCTGGTCGTTGGATCTCTCCTCTTCCTCCTCTTCCTCTTCTTCGACGAGGGTCTGGAGCTGGTCCTTGGAAACAGAAGTAGGCCCAAACATCTTACCAAACGAGTCACGCTTGCCCATGAGGCCACTGATGGCATGGTTGTTCATCCCGGAGCCTGGCGGGAACGACGGTTTCGTGGCTACGCCAAATATTAACCCCACGTGCAGTATGCATGACGAATGTTGCAAACTCACGAAACTCAAAGGTCTTGGTGGTGTCGGGGGAAATAATGTCAGGAATCTCGACCTTAGAGAAAGCAAGATCAGGCTTTCCCTCAAGAGCAAGGAGAGCGCGACGACGGATTGAGTCCCTGTCACCCAAGTTGATGTTATCATCTGAATGCACAGCCGGAAGGTCCGGAAGCGAAACACCCATTAGCTCTGCCGACTCGCGGCGAGTAGAAACTGAGGAGCGACGCCTGTGGTGGGAATTGCGTTTAGAAAGGGGGGGATTGGGGAGTACATTGGTATTCGAAGAAAAATCAAGTGATGGAAGAGCTGGCGCGGAAGCAGAAAGAGAAAGAGAAGAAATAGAGTTGTTTCGAGAATGAGATCGTCCGTGCGAATGCTTTGTGAGTTTACTGAGGGCATGAGCAGGAGCACCGCCGCCCATCTTGAATGATTCAATCTAAAGATCACACTCGTTCAGCAGGATACGGATGAAGGATAAACAGACGATACCGACCCTCAGTTTGGCTGCCGTTTCGGTATCTTGAGACTTGGTGGAGACGTCGAGAGTGTGGTCCATGGTAGTGTGGGATGCGTTGAGTATATGTTGTTTTTAATTGGTGAAAGAACGTGGGTCGACGAAGAGAGCGTGGGTGGAGTAAAGAAGGGAAAGGAACCGTACTGGTAGACGTCGAGTGGGCAAGAGTTGAAGGCGAGCAGCAAGAAACTCGAACCGACGCAAACAAAGTCGTAAACACTTCAAACTCCGACCCCTGGTCTAATAGTTGGCAGTTGCACAGGGACTTTTCGGTTCAGGATTCAGGATTCAGGCGCTCAGGATTCGAGATTCGATGGTGTACTGGAAAGTGTCCATTCGCTTTGTTTTTGCAATGTGATGTTCTGGGACGAGTGGATACGGAGATGACCGCGGAGTGAGTGCCGCCTTATTGCCTTTAGTCTTGACTATCTATCACCTCGTAGAATGCGTCAGATTGGAAGGCTTGTACCAGAACGCACGGTGTTCTTTCTCTGCGACGTCCAAGAACGCTTCAGTGAGCTGGATCTCCCCTTCCTGCTACAATCTCCCATCCGCGCACAGGGTCAGCCATTTATGGCTTCGATGAGCTCGTTTTGACCATCAACAAGACCTTGAAAGTGGCGAAGGTGAACTTGCCTGTATCATTAGAATTACCACAGATGGATAATTACACCCAGGTTTTGAATATACCAGTCATCGTGACCGAGCAGAACCCCAAAGGTACGATCGATCCTGATCACGCCTCATGGTAATTGCACTCATACACCGCACTTTGCAGCCCTTGGGTCAACTGCACGCGAAATTGATCTCGCGGCGCTTGGCGACCTGCACCTGGCGACAATCCCGAAGTTTGCGTTCTCCATGATACCTTGTGTCAAGGGTCTGCTTGACAACCGTCGCAATATCGACTCGGTGGTCTTGCTCGGCATAGAGGTTAGTGGCGCTAAATCTCCATTTCAAGCGCTTGTTCTGGGACACTGAGCACACATTTCAGTCTCATGTTTGTGTCTTACAAACCGCGCTTGACCTTCTGGAACAAAATTACGATGTACACGTACTTGCGGATGGAGTATCGAGCTGCAACCGCGAGGAGGTGCCAATCGCTCTCGCTCGGATCCGGCAGGTAGGCGGTTATGTCACTACGAGTGAAAGCGCGGCTTTCCAACTTCAACGTAAGTTCACGGTTGACCTTGGACTGTGACGGTTGGTTTGACGATGGTGGCATTCAGAGACAGCTGAGTCCCCGCATTTCAAGCCCTTGTCCCAAATCATCAAAGAAGAAAAGGAGAACACCGTCAATGCCGTGCAGAAACTCGTGCCGTTCCGCAGTGCATTGTAGTCTATACATGTATACCGTGTAAATGAACTGTGGAAACCTTTCATCTTGGCGCAACCTTGACATATCACACTCGCGGTCAGTCCATTTCACAAGTCGAATTGAATACATGAATTAGCCAAGTGTATTCTTTTTTTTTCTGCCTTTCTATTCGTGGCCCTCCGCTGTTTGAGGGTGAGTATTGCAAGTATTGACAGCTGCCCGAGGGTGGATGCGATGTTGAGTCAACGCTCAAGGTGCGTGGCCATGGTAGGTGGCAGAGTGTTACAATGGAGGATGTGCCCAAGAAGGGCCAGGACTCAGGAGGGTGGTCGAGAGGGGGCAAACAGTGAAGGCCGACGAGAGATGGACCAGAAGACCAAGGCAGCCAATGAGTTTATCGATGTATGGAACGAAAGCGCTCAGAGCTCACGCGTGCCGGCATCGACAATTTGGCACCCGTCAACAGTCCAGTGGTTCGCTGACATAGTAGTTGGATAGTTCAGTGTGAACAAATTATATACTTAACAGCTTCCCTTCAATGTATACCATCCTTGCCCAATGAAGTTAGTATCGATTAGTCCTCGAA
>Ga0307511_10006397_pt1 | contig 11871 bp, 11 predicted proteins | sample 13_EM_MG_FD_200266 | JGI IMG/M metagenome (GOLD analysis project Ga0307511, IMG submission 200266) | Populus trichocarpa ectomycorrhiza microbial communities from riparian zone in the Pacific Northwest, United States - 13_EM | ecosystem: Host-associated > Plants > Roots > Unclassified | place...
CGGCGCAGGAGCTCGGCCAGCCAGGGATGGTTGTCGCGGACCGTCTCGGCGGCCCGGGTCAGCTCCTCCGGCCGCGCGACCCGGCGCAGCGCCTGCACGGCGGCGACGTCGGCGCGGCCGTCGTGCACGGGCAGCGCGTCGCGGTCCACGGTCGGGCGGGACTCCCGGACGTCGTCCAGGGCCTGCTGGATGGCCGGGCGGTCGCCGGAGGCCACGCCGGGGGTGAGGATCTTGCGCTCGAGCATGATCAGCCGGGCCAGCACCGCCGGGTTGCCGATCTTGGCGCGGCGGCCGCTCATCACCTGGCTCAGCATCGGCGCGCTGATGCCCAGCACGTCGGCCAGGTAGGCCTGGGAGATGTCGAACGCCACCACGAGCCGGCGCACCCGGTCGCCGAGCGGCTCGCCGTACCACTCACGTTGCAGCGCCAGGTTGCGCTGGACGATCTTGTGGTCCTCCAAGGGTCCCCCTTGCCCGACGACATGTCCGGTTTGCATTCGCACGCGGGGCGATCGTAGCTGATGGCGCGGGGTGGGACGGACCGTTCAGGCCAGCAGCCGGCGGGCCTGTTCCACATCCAGCCGCATCTGCACGACAAGATCGTCGCTGGAGTCGAACTTCAGCTGCCCGCGCAGCCGGGCCACGAAGTCCAGCGCCACCCGCTGGCCGTAGAAGTCCTCGTTGACGTCCATCACGAACGCCTCCACCCGGCGCTCCCGCCCGGAGAAGGTCGGGTTCGTGCCCACCGACACCGCCGCCTCGCGCACCTTGCCGCCCTGGATGAAGCGGCACGCGTAGACGCCGTCGGCCGGCACCGCGGCGAACTTCGGCGTGGACAGGTTGGCCGTCGGGAAGCCCAGGTCCCGGCCCCGGCCGTCGCCGCGCACCACGATGCCCTCCAGCCGGTGCGGGCGGCCCAGCGCGTGCTCGGCCGCGACCACGTCGCCGGCGTCGATGCAGGCCCGGATGTAGGTCGAGGAGTAGATCAGGTGGTCCTCGGTGACCAGGCTCTCCCCCTCGGCCGTGAAGCCGAACCGGCTGCCCAGCGTGCGCAGCAGGTCGACGTCGCCCTCCGCGCCCTTGCCGAAGGTGAAGTTCTCGCCCACCACCACCGCGGCCGCGTGCAGCTGCTCAACCAGGAGCTCGTGCACGAACACGTCGGCCGGCATGCGGGACAGCTCGGGGGTGAACGGCAGCACGCAGAACACGTCCACGCCGAGCTCCTCGACCAGGTCGGCCCGGCGCTTCAGGGTGGTCAGCTGGGCCGGGTGGCTGCCCGGGCGGACCACCTCGGACGGGTGCGGGTCGAACGTCATCAGCACGCTCGGCAGGTCCCGCTTCGCGGCCAGCTCCACCGCCCGGTTGATCAGTTCCCGGTGCCCGCGGTGCACGCCGTCGAACACGCCGATGGTCAGTACACAGCGACCCCAGCCGCTCGGAAGATGGTCAAGCCCACGCCAGCGCTGCACGGCCGTGAGCCTACCGGTGCTCATGGCGCGCGTTCCGCGCGCGGCGCGGCCGCGCACTCTCCTGAGCTGGCGGCGACCTCAGTCCACCGCCAAGACCACCAAGGGCTTGGCCACACCCTCCGTGTCCACGGCCAGCGCCAACGCCCGACCGTCCGGACCGAACACGCCGTACGGGCCGTCGATGCCGGCGGCCGGGAGGCGTCGGCCGTGGGACAGCGCGGCAGCCGAGGGCAGGTCGATGTCGTGCCGCGGGAAGGCGGTGTTCACGGCCTCGGCGAGGTCCAGCGACAGCGCCGGCTCCTCCTCCAGCTGCTCCAGGGTCCGGGCGGTGCGCAGGTCGAACGGGCCGACCCGGGTGCGGCGCAACGCCACCAGGTGCCCGCCGACGCCCAGCCGCTGGCCCAGATCCCGGGCCAGGGCCCGGACGTAGGTGCCCGAGGAGCACTCGACCATGACGTCCAGCTCGGTCGCGGTCTCGTCGCGGCGGACCAGCAGCAGGTCGAACCGGCTGACGGTGACCGGCCGGGCGGCGAGCTCGACCTCCTCGCCGGCCCGCACCCGGGCGTAGGCCCGCTTGCCGTCCACCTTGACGGCGCTGACCGAGCTGGGCACCTGCTGGATGTCGCCGGTGAGCTCGGCGATGCCGTCCCGCACCTCGGCCTCGTCCACCGTCGACCCGTCGGCCTCGAAGGTGATCTCACCCTGGGCGTCGTCGGTGGTGGTGGCCGCGCCGAGCCGGATGGTGGCCAGATAGGCCTTGGTGTCCATGGCCAGGTGCCCCAGCAGCTTGGTGGCCCGCTCGACGCCGAGCACCAGCACGCCGGTGGCCATCGGGTCCAGGGTGCCGGCGTGGCCGACCTTGCGGGTGCCCAGGATGCGGCGGGCCCGGGCGACGACGTCGTGCGAGGTCAGCCCGGCGGGCTTGTCCACGACAACCAGGCCGGCGTTGGCGGTGGTGCCGGGGGTGCGCTGACGGTTCTGCGGGCGGCGAGGGCGAAGCGGTTGTGACACAGCGAAATATTGTGTCACGCCGCCGCGGGCTCGATGACGTCGTCCCACCGCCGGCGGCGCAGCTGCACCGGCACCTGCTCGCCGCGGGCGGCGGCGTGCAGCACGATGGCGCGGGCCCGCCGCCACCAGATCGCCATCCGCCAGGTGCCCAGCGCCTGCACCGCCAGGATCGCCACGAAGGCGACGCGGAAGGCGTTCTGCTGGCCGAGACCGCCGGCCAGGCCGAGCAGCACGCCCACGGCCAGCGCGGAGATGGTGGTGGCGACGAAGCCGCCCACGTTGACCACGCCGGTCGCGGTGCTGACGATCCGGTTCGGGGTGTAGTCCTTGGCCAGCGCGAAGCCGACCGACGAGGCGGGGCCGCCGAGGGCGAACAGCACGAAGGCGATCACCAGCAGCCACAACGGGATCCGGCCCGGCAGGGCCAGCAGCACCGTCCACAGCGCGCCCGAGGTGACCAGGTAGGCGGCGGCCAGCGGGACCCGCAGCTCGGGGTTGCGGCTGATCAGCGTGCCGACGACCGGGCTGAGGATCAGGCCGCCGATCACCAGCAGGCTCAGCAGGGAGCCGGCGGTCTCCGGGGACAGCCCCTGGGCCTGCACCAGGTAGGGCACGCCCCACAGCAGGCCGAGCGTGGTCGGCGCGACCATCGTGCTGAAGTGCACCCAGAACCCGAGCCTGGTGCCGGGCGTCCGCCAGGAGCTGGCGATGCTGCGCACGACCTCGCGCGGGGTGACCCGCTCGACCACCGGCGCGGGCACGCCGCGCGGCAGGTCGCGCAGCCGGGCTCCGGCGATCATGGCGTACGCCGCGGTGGCGGCGCCGGCGACCAGGAACGTCAGCGTCCAGCCGGCGTTGTGCAGGGCGAGGGTGAGCGGCACGGTGGCGGCCAGGTTGCCGGCCGAGCCGATCATGGCCGACAGCGACATCACCACGGCGTACTGGCGGGCCGGGAAGTGCCCGCCGATCAGGCGCAGCACGCTGATCCAGGTCATGGCGTCGCCGAGGCCGAGCACGGCGCGGGCCAGCAGGCCCAGCGGGTAGCTGTCGGCGAGGGCGAACAGCACCTGGCCCAGGCCCATGAACACGGCCGCGGCGGTGAGCAGCTTGCGCGGGCCGAAGCGGTCCACCAGCAGGCCGGTCGGCACCTGCATGGCGGCGTACACGAAGACCTGCAACACGGTGAACGTGCTGAGCGCGGCGGGGCCGACGCCGAAGCGGTCGGCGGCGGCCAGACCGGCCACGCCGAGCGAGGATCGGTGGAAGACGGCGAAGAGGTAGACGACGACGGCGGTGATCCAGACCACCCAGGCTTGACGGGTGGCGCGCGAGGCCGGCACGGCTGTCCTTCCAAAGGTTGAAACGTAGGATGTCCACATCGTCTATCCCCGCCGGCCGGCGGCGTGTTAACCGCTTCAGAAGTGCACTCCGTCACACGCCGGTGACGGCCCAGCGCCCCGATTTCGTCCGCAGCACAACGGCAATCAGCCGCAGCACCATGAAAACCGACAAACCCGCCCATATGCCGAGCAGTCCCCAGTGGAAGACCAGCGACAGCCACACCAGCGGCACGAAGCCGACCAGCGCGGTGGCCACCGTCGCCGTGCGCAGGAAGGCCGCGTCGCCGGCCCCGAGCAGCACGCCGTCCAGGGCGAACACCACGCCGGCGATCGGTTGCAGCAGCACGAAAAGCCACCAGGCGTGCGGGATCTCGGCCAGCACGCCGGGCGCGGAGGTGAACAGTCGCGGAAGGACGTCGTACAGCGCGGCGAACACCACCGACAGCGCCGCCCCGAACACCAGTCCGTAGCGGGTCACCTGCCAGGCCAGGGACTTCGCCTCGTGGTCGCGGCCCGCGCCCAGCGCCGCCCCGACCAGCGACTGCGCGGCGATGGCCAGGGAATCCAGCACCAGGGCGAGGAAGTTCCACAGCTGCAACACGATCTGGTGGGCCCCGACCGCGTCCGCCGACGTGCGCGAGGCCACCGACAGCGCGGAGATGAAGGACAGCTGGAACGCCAGCGTGCGGATCACCAGGTCGCGGCCCAGGCCCAGCTGCGCCTTGACCAGCTTCGGCACCGGCTTCAGCGGGACCTTCTCCTTGACCAGCGCCGACACGAACAGCGTCGCCGCCACCGTTTGCGCAAACACGTTGGCCACGGCCGAGCCCTCCAGGCCCCAGCCGAGCCCGTAGACCAGGATCGGGTTCAGCACCACCGAAAGCCCGTTGCCCAGCAGCACGTACACCAGCGGGCGCCTGGTGTCCTGCACGCCGCGCATCCACCCGTTGCCGGCCATCGTGATCAGCACCATCGGCGCGCCGAACAGCGCGATGCGCAGCCAGCTCACGCCGGCATCGGCGATGGGTCCCTTGCCCGCCAACAGTTCCGCCACCGGCACGGCCAGCAGCTGGCCCAGGATCAGCACCGCCAGTCCGACGCCGACAGCCAGCCAGGTTGCCTGCACGCCCTCTTCTACGGCGTCCCCGCGCCGGCCCGCGCCGTGCAGACGGGCGGTCCGCGAGGTCGTGCCGTACGAGAGGAACGTCAGCGCGCTGGAGACCTGGGAGAACAACAGGCCGCCCAGGGCGAGGCCGGCCAGCGGCAGCGCGCCGAGGTGGCCGACCACGGCCGTGTCGACGAGCACGTACAGCGGCTCGGCCGCGAGCACGCCAAGGGCCGGCACGGCCAGGGAGAACACCTGCCGAGCCGACCCCGCACGCACCGTCACCTGGACAATGTGCACCGAGCGTCCCTCGGCACGCGAATTATGTGATGGCACTTACGGATGCGTTGTCCCAGTATGTGGCCATGCGCATGCACGCCGACGAGATCGACACCGGCCCCGACCTGGTGCGGCGGCTGCTCGCCGCCCAGTTTCCGCAGTGGGCCGATCTTTCCGTCGAGCGTGTCGAATCTTCTGGCACCGACAACGCCATGTACCGCGTCGGCCCGGAGTTGGCTGTCCGCCTGCCCCGGCTGCCGCGGGCCGAGGACAACGTGCACCGCGAGCAGCGCTGGCTGCCGTTCCTGGCGCCACAGCTGCCGGTCGCGGTTCCCGAGCCGGTCGGGCGGGGCGTGCCAGGCGAGGGCTTTCCGCTGCCGTGGTCGGTGTGCCGGTGGATCGCCGGCGTCAATCCCGTGACCGGCTCCGAGGCCCTGGCCCTCGACCTCGCCGACTTCATCCTGGCCCTGCGCAAGATCGACCCCGCTGACGGCCCACAGCAGGAACGCGGTGTTCCGCTGAGCAGCCCGAACCGGGATTCCGCGACCCGTGCGGCCATCTCCCAGCTGCACAATGACATTGACACCTCGCGGGCCCTGGCTCTATGGGAACGGGCCATCAGGCTCCCCGAGCCTCCCGGCGTCTTCTGGTCTCACGGCGACCTCTCCCCCGGCAACTCGCTCGTCCGGGACGGCCGTCTCTCCGCTGTGATCGACTTCGGCGGCGTTGGCGTCGGCGACCCCACCGTCGACCTGGTCATCGCCTGGAACCTGTTGCCGCCCAACGCACGCGCTGTCTTCCGTGCCGCCCTGGACGTCGACGACGACACCTGGGAACGCGGCCGCGCCTGGGCCATGTCCATCGCCCTGATCCAGCTGCCGTACTACCGGGAGACCAATCCCGGGCTGGTGGCCCTCTCCCGGCACGTGCTGGCCGAGGTGCTGGCGTGAACACGCAACGGCTTTCGCTGCACCGGGTGACCATGGACGACCTGGACGAGTTCCTCGCCCTGCACGCCGTGACCGAGTCACGGTCGGTCGAGACGCTCACCAAGCTGCTGCGGGACTTCTGCGACGTCTGGGACGGCGGCGAGCACGGGTACTGGCGGCTGGTGCTCGACGGCCGTACCGCCGGATTCGGCGGCGTGAAGCCGAAAACCTGGCGCGGGCGACCGGTGTGGAACCTGTACTACCGGATCTGGCCGGACCTGCAAGGGAAAGGCCTGGCCACGGAGATGGCCCGCGAGGCCATCTCCGTGGCGGCCGAGCTGCATCCGGACTGGCCGGTGCTGGTGGAGACCCGCCCCGACAACGCCGCGGCGATCAAGGTGGCCCTCGGCGTCGGAATGACTCGGCGCCCCGACGCCGACGGCTGGGCGGTGTTCCTGACCTAGCGGCCTTCGAGGGACTTCACGTTGGCGCCGAAGCTCCAGCCCTTCGAGCCGTCCCAGTTCACCGACCACGTCATCAGGCCCTTGATGCCGCTGACGCTGCGGTAGGCCTGGGAGACCAGGCTGGTGGACATGTAGCCGCCGCCGGCGCCCGACTGGGCGGGCAGGCCCGGGACCTGCTTGTCGTAGGGCACCTTGATGGTTGTGCCCTGCACGACCAGGCCGTTGTTCAGGCACTGGGTCTGCACGGTGAAGCCCTGCACCGTGCCGGCCTGGTAGGAGTCGCCGGAGCAGCCGTACATGCTGCCGTTGTAGTACTGCATGTTGAGCCACCACAGGCGGCCGTTGTCGGCGTACTTCTTGATGATCGGCAGGTAGGCGCCCCAGATCGAGCCGTAGGTGATGCTGCCGCCGGTGACGTAGGCCGTCTCCGGAGCCATCGTCAGGCCGAAGTTGGACGGCATCTGGGCCAGCACGCCGTCGATGATCCGGATCAGGTTGGACTGCGAGGCCGACAGCGTCTTGATGTTGCCGCTGTTGGTCAGGCCGGTCTCGATGTCGATGTCGATGCCGTCGAAGTTGTAGGCCTTGAGGATCGGCACGATCGTGCTGACGAACTTGTCGGCCACCGTCGAGGAGCTCAGGTCGATGCCCGCCGCCGCGCCGCCGATCGACAGCAGCAGCGTCGCCCCCGCCGCCTTGGCCGCGCAGTTGTCCGCCGGCGTCCCCACCTTCACGCCCGTGTCCATGCCGTCCTGCCACAGCGCCGTGCCGTCCGAGCGGATCACCGGAAAGGCCTCGTTGATCACGTTGTAGCCGTGCTGCGCGATCCTGCTGTCGGTCACCGGTATCCAGCCCAGGCCCGGGTGCACCCCGTTGGCCGCGCCGTCCCAGTTCTCCCAGTAGCCCTGCAGCACCTTGCCGGCGGGCCGGGACTTCACCGCACACGTGTCCGCCTGCGGCGACGCAGGATTCGCCTGAGCGGACGCCAGACCCAGCGCCGGCACGGCAAGCGCGGCGGCCAACACAGCCGTCAGGGTCCGCGACATCCGACCGAACATGGCCAGCTCCCATCGTCGAAGTGGCTGGCGGCCGGTCCCCCGACGATACCTCCCTACAGACGAGGTGGTCTAGACCAGATTCGGACAATCACCCCCGCACCCAACGCCACATGCGCTTCCTATGTGGCATCTGGTGCCAAGTGGGAAGCGCATGTGGGAAAGGGAGAGGCACTAGGTGGCGGTGGGGGCGGTAGCGAGGGCGTCGCGGATGCCGGCGATGACCTCGTCGGCGGTGCCGTGGCCGGTGAAGCCGGCGGCCAGGCGGTGACCGCCGCCGCCGAAGCGCACGGCCACCGAGCGCACGTCGAGGCGGCCGACGGCGCGCAGGGAGACGGTCCAGTCGCCGGACGGGGTTTCCTTGAGTACGGCGGCGACTTCGGCCTCGGCGGTGGACCGCACGACGTCGATGACGCTCTCGACCTCCTCGGCCCGCACGCCGGCGGAGTCGGCCTGGCGCACCACGGCGTGCACAAAACCCAGTCCCTGCGCGGCATCGGGCTCCAGCCGGGCGGCGGCGAGCACGGCGGCGAGCATGCCCAGCCAGGCGAAGGGGTGGCTGTCCATCAGGTGCCGGATCAGGGCGTTGCCGTCCACGCCGGTCTCCAGCAGCCGGGCGGCCAGGCGGTGGGTCTCGGGCTTGGCCAGCCGGAACGACACGGTGTCGGTGGCGACGCCGGCGTACAGGCAGCGGGCGATGGGCTCGTCGATCTCGACGGCGAGCGCGTCCAGCAGCCGGGCCACGATCACGGCGGTGGCCTCGGCCCGGTCGTCGACCAGGTTGTGGGAGCCGTACCGGGTGTTGGAGACGTGATGGTCGACCACGAGCGACACCTGGGCCGCGGCCACCCGGTCGCCGAGCGGACCGAGCCGGTCGACACTGCCGGTGTCCAGGGCGACCAGCAGCTCCGGCCGCGCGGGGATCTCGGCGGCCGGCACGAACAGGCCGGCGGAGTCCAGCGACCGCAGCGAGGCCGGTATCTCGGCGGGAAAGCCGAACGAGACGCGGACGGTCGCCCCTCGCCGCCGCAGCGCCAGACCCAGCGCGAGAGCACTACCCAGGGCGTCGGCATCGGGGTTGACGTGGGCCAGCAGCGTGACATCGGACGCCGCGGCCAGCAGGGCCGCGGCGTCCGCGACATCGACCTGATCGGATGCGCTCACACGGGCAAGCTACGTCACTCGGAGTCGGCCTCCACCTCGCGGGGAGCCTTGTAGGGGTCGGCCTCGCCGGCCGGCTCCGCGGTGGAGGCCAGCTGGGCCACCTCGGCGTCGATTTCGCGGGCCTTGGCCAGCAGCTCGTCGATCCGCTTCGAGTCGGTCGGCACGGTGTCGGCGACGAAGGCCAGGGTCGGCGTGAACCGCACGCCGGTCTGCTGCCCCACCATGGTCCGCAGCACACCGGTCGCGCTGGTCAGCGCGGCGGTGACGGCGGCGTGGTCGGGAGCGGACTCCAGGTTGTCGCCGAGCACGGTGTAGTACACGGTCGCGTCGTGCAGGTCGGGGGTGACCCGGGCGTCGGTGATGGTGACCCGGGCCAGCCGGGGGTCCTTCACCTCGTGTTCCAGCGCGGACGCCACGATCTGGGCGATCCGCTTGGCGAGCCTGCGGGCGCGGGCCTGGTCGGCCACGGCGCTCCTCCTCATGAGTAGTGACAGAAACTAGTCGTCCTCGGGCCCCAGCAGACGCTGGCGCGCGGACAGGACCTGGAGCTCGGGACGCGAGGACACCAGCCGCTCGCACGCGTCGAGCACGTCCCGGACGTGCTCCGCGTCGGCGGCGACCACCGACACCCCGAACAGGGCCCGGCGGTGCAGGTCCAGATGACCGGCCTCGGCGACCGAGACCTCGTACTTGCGCCGGATCTCGGCCAGCACCGGCCGGACCACGGAGCGCTTCTCCTTGAGCGAGTGGACGTCGCCGAGCAGCACGTCCAGCTCGAGGGCACCGACGAACATGGGCATCACCATGGGCGGACGCCGAACGGGGCCGGCCGACAGCCGGCCCCGCTGGCGCCACTTGTTCAGTTGCGGGGCTTCTCCCGCATCTCGTACGTCTCGACGGTGTCGCCGACCCGCAGGTCGCCGTAGTTGCCGAGGGTGAGACCGCACTCGAAGCCCTCGCGGACCTCGGTCACGTCGTCCTTGAAGCGACGCAGCGAGGTGAGCGTGAGGCTCTCCTGCACCACGACGTTGTCGCGGATCAGTCGCGCCTTCGAGTTGCGCTTGAGCTCGCCGGACATCACCAGGCAGCCCGCGATCGTGCCGACCTTGGAGGACTTGAAGACGTCGCGCACCTCGGCCCGGCCGAGCTGCACCTCCTCGTACTCCGGCTTGAGCATGCCCTTGAGGGCCTGCTCGATCTCGTCGATCGCCTGGTAGATCACCGTGTAGTAGCGGACCTCGACGCCCTCGCGGTTGGCGAGCTCGGTGGCCCGACCCTCCGCCCGGACGTTGAAGCCGAGCACGATGGTGTTGTCCGTCGCGGTGGCGAGGTTGATGTCGCTCTCCGTGACACCACCGACGCCGCGGTGCACCACGTGCAGCTCGACGTCGTCGCCGACCTCGATGTTCATCAGGGCGGCTTCCAGCGCCTCGACGGTGCCGGAGTTGTCGCCCTTGATGACCAGGTTGAGCTGGCTGGTCTCCTTCAGCGCGGCGTCCAGGTCCTCCAGGCTGACGCGCTTGCGGCGGGACGCGTTGAGGGCGTTGCGGGTGCGGGCCTGGCGGCGCTCGGCGATCTGCCGGGCCACCCGGTCCTCGTCCACGACCAGGAAGGTGTCGCCGGCCCCGGGCACCGAGGTCAGACCGATCACCTGCACCGGACGCGAGGGCAGCGCCTCGATGACGTCCTCGTTGTGCTCGTCGACCATGCGCCGGACGCGCCCGTAGGCGTCGCCGGCGACGATCGAGTCGCCCACCCGCAGCGTGCCGCGCTGCACCAGCACCGTGGCCACCGGGCCGCGACCGCGGTCCAGGTGCGCCTCGATCGCGACGCCCTGGGCCTCCATGTGGGGGTTGGCCCGCAGGTCGAGCGCGGCGTCCGCGGTCAGCAGGATCGCCTCCAGCAGCTGGTCGATGTGCAGACCCTGCTTGGCCGAGATGTCGACGAACATGGTGTCGCCGCCGTACTCCTCGGCCACCAGGTTGTACTCGGTCAGCTGCTGGCGGATCTTCTGCGGGTTCGCGCCTTCCTTGTCGATCTTGTTCACCGCGACCACGATCGGCGCGTTGGCCGCCTGGGCGTGGTTGATCGCCTCCACCGTCTGCGGCATCACGCCGTCGTCAGCGGCGACGACGATGACCGCGATGTCGGTGGAGTTGGCGCCACGGGCACGCATGGCGGTGAACGCCTCGTGACCCGGGGTGTCGATGAAGGTGATCAGGCGCTCGTTGCCCTCCAGGTGCGTCATGACCTGGTAGGCGCCGATGTGCTGGGTGATGCCGCCGGCCTCGCCCTCGTGCACGTTGGCCTTGCGGATCGTGTCGAGCAGTCGGGTCTTGCCGTGGTCGACGTGACCCATGACGGTCACCACCGGCGGCCGGATGACGAGGTCGTCCTCGTCGCCGGCGTCCTCGCCGTAGGTGATGTCGAAGGTCTCCAGCAGCTCGCGGTCCTCCTCCTCGGGGGAGACCACGTTGACCACGTAGTTCATCTCCGAGCCCAGCAGTTCCAGGATCTCGTCGGAGACGGACTGGGTCGCGGTGACCATCTCACCGAGGTGGAACAGCACCTGCACCAACGCAGCCGGGTTCGCGTTGATCTTCTCCGCGAAGTCGGTCAGCGACGCGCCGCGCGGCAGCCGGATGGCCTCGCCGTTGCCCTTGGGCAGACGGACGCCGCCGACGCTGGGCGCCTGCATGTTGTCGAACTCTTGGCGCTTCTGGCGCTTCGACTTGCGACCACGACGCGCGGGACCGCCGGGACGGCCGAACGCGCCCGCGGCGCCGCCGCGACCGCCGGGACCACCCGGACGACCGCCGCCACCACGGAAGCCACCGCCACCGCCGGCCGGGGCGCCACCGCCACCGCCACCGGGACGGAAGCCGCCACCGCCGCCACCGCCCCCACCGGGACGGAAGCCGCCACCGCCACCGCCGCCGCCCCCACCGGGACCACCGCGGAAGCCACCGCCACCGCCGCCGCCCCCACCGGGACCGCCACGGAAACCACCGCCACCGCCGCCGCCCCCACCGGGACCGCCCCGGAAACCACCGCC
>Ga0307511_10006398_pt1 | contig 11870 bp, 15 predicted proteins | sample 13_EM_MG_FD_200266 | JGI IMG/M metagenome (GOLD analysis project Ga0307511, IMG submission 200266) | Populus trichocarpa ectomycorrhiza microbial communities from riparian zone in the Pacific Northwest, United States - 13_EM | ecosystem: Host-associated > Plants > Roots > Unclassified | place...
CTTTATTTTTCTGAACTTCTCTCAGAAAATAGAACTTGATCTTGAAATGCTTTGTTTTACTATGGAAAATTGGATTATTTAATATTGATATTGCAACCTGATTATCAATATAAACCTTCGTAGCATGCCTTTGCTCCATATCAAAATCTACTAACATTTTTCAAAGTTATAAGGCTTGATTTGCAGCTACAGTTGTTGCAACATACTCAGTTTCTGTAGTTGACTAAGCAATAATTTCTTGATCAAAACTAAAGGAATATCTTTAAGTGCTCTTTATGTCATCAAAATTGCCAGCCCAATCACTATCTGCATGTCCTTGTAACACAAAATTTTCAATACAATTAAACTAAATGCCATGATTTAATGTACCTTTGATATATCTCACTATTCTTTTTGCAGTCCTAAAGTGAATTTCACTTGCACAATGTATGAATCTTGATAATAAGCTCATAGAATGCATGATGTCAGGTTTTGTTGTTCTGAGTTACATCAAACATCCAATAAGACTTTTATAAACTCCTTCTTCTACTTTATCAACTCCATCTTCTTTACAAAACTTTTCCTTCAAATTCATTAGCGTGTTCATAGATTTGCATTCTTCTATATTGAATTTCCTTAGAATTTATTTGGCATACTTCTATTAGACAATGAAAATCTCATGCTGGTTTTGTTGTAACTTCATGCAACAAAATAGGACATTTCACCTAGATCTGTCATTTCAAAGACCTTTATCATTTCTACTTTGAAATGGTTTACCAATCTTGGATTGTTTTCTGTAATAAATAGATCATCAATATACAGTGAAACCACAATTAAATTAGAGTTTGAGCTTCTGATGTATAAAGTTAATTCACTCAAACTTTTTTTAAAGTCAAGATTGAGTAAATGCTCATCAATCCTATTATACTAGGCTCTTGGAGCCTCTTTTAATCCATATAAGGCTTTCTTTAGTAAGTAAACCTTGTCTTCTTATCATTTAACAGAAAATCCTTTAGGTCATTCCACAAAAATCTCCTCCTACAAATAGCCATTTAGAAATGATGACTTCACATTAATTTGAAATATTTTCCAACCTTTTTATGCTGCAACAACTAGTAGTATACTGATGGTGTCTAGTCGTGCTACCGGTGCAAAGGTCTCTGAAAAAATCTAAACCAAATATTTATGCATAACCTTTAACTACCAATCTAGCTTTGTGTTTGTTGATGGTGTCATCTGCATTAAGTTTTATTATGTATACCCATTTTACACTAATAGGCTTTTTGTGGCTTGACAGATCCACCAGTTCCCATGTTTGATTCTTCTCAATCATCCTTAGCTCTTTTTTTATTGCATCAATCTATTTAGCCTCCTCAAATTCCGTAGGCTCTAAGACAGCTACGTTGCAATTTTGATAGATGTCATCAAGCAATCTAGTTCCTCTAACTGGTGCTTCATCAACATAATCACCAAGATCTTGCACAATCTCCTTACTTTGACTTTTTTCTACATCTTTGAGGTTCCACTTATCAGTTTCAATGAACTTGATGTCTCTGCTGACTATCACCTTTTCTGTTTGAGGCTGATACATTCTGTAGCCTTTTGTAACATTGTTATAGCCAACAAAAATGTTAGCTTTAGCTTTTTTATCAAGTTTATCTCTTTTTACTGAGGAATAGAAGTGAGACATAAGCATCCAAAAATCTTTAAATTCTAAAGTGAGGGTTTATAACCATGTTAGGCTTCATATGAAGTCTTGTTTTGTAATGCTCTTGTTGGCAGCCTATTCAACAAAAAGACTGTAGTGTTCACCGTTTCTGCCCAAAACTTCTTGGGTAAATCTTTCTCAAATAGCACACATCTTGCCATCTTCATAATTGTTCTATTTTTTCTTTCACTTACACCATTTTGCTGAGGAGTGTAAAGCACTGTATATTGATGTTTAATCCTTACATCTTGACAAAACTTGACAAACTTGTCTGAGGTATATTTTGTGCCATTATCAAATCTTATCACTTGAATTTTGTGATCACTTTGATTTTCAATTCAATTTTTAAACTTCAGAAAAACATTTGCTACCTCAGACTTAAACTTTAGGAATTAGACCCATCACATTCTTGTGTAATCATCAATGAAAGCAATATAATACCTGCTTCCATTCAAAGATATTGTCTTTAAAGGTCTAGCAACATTAGTATGAATGAGTTGAAGCTTTTTTATTACTCTCCAAGCCTTGTTATGAAGGAATGAAAGTTTGTTTTGCTTGTCATATTGACAGTAAGCACAAACTAAGATTTCTTCTTCCAGGTTTGGCATTCCATGCACCATCTTTTTTTTCTGCATATGCACCAACATTGCTTGATGGAAATGCCCCAGCCTCTTGTGCCACAATTATATCTGATTTGTTATGTTTAGAAATGCAGTTGACTCCTCTTCCATCCAATCTAGTGAGAAGCTTTTTCCTTTCATTTTTATAGTGAATATTTCTAATCTAGCAGGATCAGAAATTAAGCAATATTTACCTTTAAACACTACTGAGTAACTATGCCTTTTCCTTTTATAGAAATATATTCTCCATTACCAATTCTAACTTTAAAATGATTGATTTGTCAAGTTGCTTGAACAAGCTTTCATCATTAGTCATGTGGTTTGTGCAACCACTATCAATGAGCCAGTAATCACTAGCCTACTTGCTAACAAAGCAAGTAGCCACAAACAACTACTCTTCATGTTGTTAATTATTAACTTGTGCTTCTTCTTCTTACCGGTGAGTCTTTCTTTTGCAAATCTTCTTCATGTGTCCCAATTAATTACATTTCTTGCATCTCACATCAGGTCTCCACCAACAATATTTTTGTAAGTGATTTATTTTCTTACAGTGTTGACAAGGAGAAAAGCTTCCGGTTCTTTTAATGTTGCTACCATTACCTTTATTGTTTTTCTTGTATTTCTTTTTACCTTTGTCACTTTTCTGGACTTGTATTTTAGCTTGAAAAGCTCCTTCCATAGACTCCTCTTGCCTTATCACCCTTCTTTGTTCTTGTGCTTGTAATGCATTCAACAATTCTGCCAGAGAAATTTTTAACAGATCTTTAGATTCTTCCAATGAAGATATTTTTTACTCGAACCTTTCAGATAAAGTTACGAGTATTTTTTTCTACAACCCTTTTATCAGGAAGGTCTTCCCCCAATTGTCTTACTTTATTAACTATGGAAAGCAATCTATCAGAGAAATCTTTGATTGTTTCTGATTCCTTCATCTTCTACATCTTAAACTTCCTTCTCAAATTCAAGACTTGCATCTGGATTGTTTTCTCATTTCCATGGAATTCCTCTTTAAGATAATTCCAAATTTGCTTGGTTGTATCAAGTACAATGATTCTTGGAAATATTGCTTTAGAAACAACAGAGTAAAGACATGTTTTAGCTTTGAACTTCTTGGCTCTTTCCTCATGATGATTTCTGATTTGAGCTAGAGTAGGATCTACAGGAAGTGGTTGTGGATTATGATCTTGTTCTACAACATCCCAAAAACCACAGGCTTGTAATAATGTTTTCATTCTTACAACTCACATATGATAGTTTTCACCAATAAACACTGGTGGTGATGCAAGAGAATAAATGTTTGATGCAATTGAAAAAAATGATAGGAGGTTTAAGTGTTTGTATTTTTTTGGTGGAAAAAGGTTCCTCACAGGTTACTCTCTTCACTCAAGCTGGTTCTTTAAGATCAATTATGCTCTGATATCAGAATAGAGACACAAAAAAATAAAAAATAAAAACCAGCAAATATAAAAGGTTGTAATGTGACTGCAGAATCATAATATTTTTTATTGATTGAATCACTGTTTTATACAAGAGTATTGATAACTAATTGCAGAAAAATAATGACATGATTTAACAAAATAAGAGCTGTTCTACAACAACTTCATTTGCAACTAACTTCCTAACTTGTTGGAGTTAATCTTGACTCAATCTTTTTAGCTCCAAAGACCATTTTTTTAGCAGCAAATGAGGTAATCTTCAACATACCACTCAAATAGTAGCATTAAGCGCGCGCTATAAAGCTCGCTTTATTGTAACAAGGTTTAAACAAAAATGAAAGCATTGACTATTTCAAGACTCATTATTGTTCTTTGCCTTCTCACCATTGTTGTTACCCGTAATTGGAGTCTCCATCAGATGAATGTCTAGAATGCTTTCCTTTATAGCGATCTTTTTAAGGTAATCTATATGAAAGCTCCTCTAAATCTTGGTCGACAAGGGTAGAACATTGTTTGTTGACTCAATAACTATCTATACGGTCTTAAACAAGCCTCACAAAATTGATTTCGTAAATTCACCTCTGAGGTCCAAAACTTTGGCTTCAAACAATCCAGGGCAGATTACTCACTATTCACAAAGTTTCAAGATGATTCTTTTACTGCCATATTACTCTATGTTGATGAAATGGTTAAAACAACAAATAATGAAAAGGCTATAAAAGATCTTAAGAGGTTTCTAAGCACTTGTTTTAAGATCAAAGATCTTGAACCCTTAAAAGATTTTCTTGGGGTAGAGGTCTCTTGATCCAAGGATGGTATTGCCATTAATCAATGAAAGTATGCCTTAGATATAGCTAGTAGAGGAAGCTGGTCTGCTTAGAGCCAAACCCGCCAAATTTCTAATGGAATAAAATTTGAAATTAACCCCCTTATATCATGAACTTCTCAAAGATCCAACTCATTATCGCATGTTAGTTGGAAAACTGATTTACCTCTTCATCACAAGACCGGACATTATATACTCTGTCTCCACCCTTAGCCAGTTCATGCAACAGCCCAAAAAACCATACATTGATGTTGTACACCGTCTTCTATGATACCTCAAATAAGCTCCAAGTCAAGGACTATTCTTCCCTTCACTTGGACAGTAGAAACAAATCGGGTATTGTGATGCAAATTGGGCTAGATTCCCAACAATGAGATGATCAATCACTGGATAACTGCATGTTTCTTGGCAAAGCACTTGTGTCCTAAAAAAGCAAGAAGAAATCAACAGTATCAAGATCTTTAGCAGAGGTTGAAGTACAAGCTTATAGCAGCAGTTACATGTGAGCTCACTTGGCTGAGATACTTGCTGAAAGATTTGTGTGTTGTTAATCATGAGCCAACGAAGTTGTTTTGTGACAATCAAGCAGCCTTGTATATTGCAGCAAACCTAGTATATCATGGGCAAACTAAGCAAATTGAGTTGGATTGCCATACAATTCGTGAATGCATTCAAAATAGGGAAATTGAAAAAGTATATGTACAAACAGGAAAACAAATTGCAGATATGTTTATAAAACCTTTGAGGTAAATTGACTTCCATTATCATCTAGGCAAGTTAGGAGCTCTTGACATTCACAAGTCAACTTGAGGGGAGGTGTTAAAGGAAGCAGAATTTATCTCTAATAAGGCAAGATATCACTACACAATATGGTGTGCTAACATCTTAGGCAATAATCTGTCATTGTATATTAGCAGATTGATAGGCATTTATGTTGTAGATTTCCTGATTTAGTTTTCTTCCCTGTATAAAACTCTCGTATTGCAGAGATGTAATAATATACAGAAACAATCTCTTGGCTCACTTATCAACACTATTATTCACAGTAGTTAAGGGAGGGGTTGAAGCTCATTAAATGAGTCTCCGTTGGGGAAAAAAAATCATATCATGCATCTCCATTTTCTTTTTTGGAACAAAATGTTTAATGCATATCATGGCATGACTTCTTCGAAAAAATTTCTGCCGATGTTGATGAAATGCTCCTATTTTTTGCTTGTTTTTGTGTCATTTGCAATGGCATAGCTATGATCATGCTATTGTCACGTTGAAAGCCTCTACTTCTGTTTTTGTATCATAAGTACACAAGTTGACGCACATGAACTTGTGTCAAGCTAGATTTGCATATGTTGGAATTCAAGTTATCATCTTAGCAAATGAACATAGTTGGCAAATGTATAAGAAATCCAATAACGAAAACCTAAAGGAGCTGCAATGGTAATTCATGGATCCCCACAGACTAGACATGGACTTCTTCTCTAATTCCGAGTGCTAAGTTTGGCTTTCTCTTACAGTCAATGTAGTTAGATAGGGGGGAGGGGGGGTTGTTGAATTTTCAGAAATTAAACTTTTCCTGCGCAAGGTAGTGCAAAGGGAAAACTGCTCTACTATTTTGCCTCGCCAAGGGAGATGAATTTCCAATATCTCCGAAAGGAGAGCGTTTCGGGGCATCAAGCCCACCGGTGCAGGCGTGTGGCTTTCTTCTTCCATCACTAAAGGCCGCCTTCTGCTTGCGACAATCATCATTGGTATTGCAGTTTTCCTTTAAGCGACAAACCAATACTCGCTTCTCCGTCTCATTTGGAGCGTCCAAAGAAACCGATGGTAAATTTTTAGACCTTGATGTTTCTTTAGCACTTGCCTTCCTCAGCCTCTCGAGCTCAACATGAAGCACAGCTACCTGATTTTGTAGCTCATTTTCCTTGGCTTCAGAAGAGAGGGCTTTCTGTCTCCACTCTTGCATCTGTAAAAAGCCACATTGTTAATTTTTGCATAAATGCAAAATGAAAAATTGACAAGCTTAGGATCAAATGTTCTCGGATAAGCCTTTTACTCTTAACGAAAGGACCTAAAGTCCCATTCTATTCATCTCTCACGGGCTCACTGATTCATGAGCTATCAGCATTCGAAGACAATAACTAAAGAGGCTATTATTGGAGACTGTTCACATTTACTTTTGTAATCCAGACAATGATAGTTGGATCTTTCCGAATGTTTGATGTTGTAGAAATGCAAACTTTGAGGGGGAAATGTGTTCTATAAGACATTTAGAAATAGCCAAAATTGTTCCATTGGGTGGACTCACTGACTAAGAGATATATAAAGAAAGAAGCAAAAAGGAAAAATAGACGACATAGAGCTTGGTTTCTTACAGCAGAATTCAGGGATTGAATCTCAAAATCAGAATCAAGTGCTCGATCTTCCCAAAAATCTCTAGAAGCCTGCAGCTCTTCCATCTCTTTCCTGACTTGCCCCAGAATCCCTTGCATTTGGGACCATTGCTCTGTCTCAGCCCGAACTTGCTCGATGACTCTCCGCAATATAACCTTGCAGCGCCCAGAGCATGCTTTCTCCTCACCGGGCTTTGTCTCCTGCAGGAAAAAGTTTTCGTCAACTTTCAGACAACCACCATTCATAGATTATTTGATATTAAAATCCTACGAAATCAGTGAGCTGACTCAGTTTTTTCTTGTCATTAAATAATCTACTTCACTATCTGACATGTGTTTCCCAGACTTTACTGAAATCGATAACTTTTGTGTAAGAGCGTGTTTATTTTTGTCTTTAAAAAATGCTTTTGAAAATATATCAAGTAAATCGTTTTGATTTTAAAAACATTTTTTCAAAAAAAAAATATTATTTGTAAAAAAATCATAAATATGATTGGTTAGATATAATTTAAATAAAAAATTTATTATAAAATTGAGTCAAAATCTTGATTTAATTAAAAGTTAAGATTTTTAACTTCCAACTTAAACTACATATATTCTTAAAAAAGTTGATTTGAATGATTTTTACCAAATATACCTCTAATTTAAATTCATTTTAACTTATTTTTATCATGAATTATTTATGAAAAAAAATTAAATTATAACTTAAAGTCAAAAATTACTTTCCATAATAAATAAGAAATAAAGTAAAAATTCATAAAAACTCTGTTTGTTTTTGTGTTTTAAAAACATTTTAAAAAAATTTAAAAAAAATTATTTTTTTTACTTTAAATTAATATATTTTTTTATATTTTTAGATATTTTAATCCGTAAATATTAAAAATAATTTTTAAAAAATATAAAAAATATTATTTTAATATATTTTTAAATAAAAAACATTTTCAAAAACAACTAAACAATTTTATCAAAAACTTTACTTTCACCGTGCTTGGTTTGCTCAAGAAGAGGAAGAGAACAGAACTATTTCCCTTCTGTGTAATATCGTGGAATTTTACCTTGCATGGTTGTCTTGTTGAAGATGAAGGCATATCGGGAAACTCTTTTCTCTTGGAAGTGGAGGCAGAGTTGGTAGCAGAACTGCTGGCTGTAGAGAGCATCGACCCATACTCATCTTCCATTCTCTCTAACAAGCTTCCATTCGACAATCCCTCCATTTTCCTTCTCAGCATCTCCATCTGCTGCACATTGTTTTCTTCTAGAAATTAGCCATTTGCACATGCAATGTTAATTGTGACATAATATAGGAAATTATAGCTGCGTTTCTTAACCAAATAAATGGAGAGAAGACCGATAGCAAACCCACTAAAAGTGATCCAAAATAATAATTAAAAAAAGAAGTAATTTGCGCTGTGTTCCTCTGTTTTCTTGGCAACTGAACAGGCATATGCTAGTCTCTTTGCTTCAAGAAAACCAGAGCCACATTCATCCGAGTAAAATTGAACTTTTGAGACAGGAAAAAACTCAGCTCGGCTAACTATAACAAAACAAGTTGACTTCATACGGGTGAAGTGTTCATTCGGAATCTAAACAATGGAAGAACTACTAGATTTATTTAGTTGGTCTTCTTCCAACAGAGAAGATAGTATGACAGAAAAGGCCTTACGCAACTCGAACGCGGATGATTAGATGGTATAGTGATCAAATCTAATAGAAAAAAGAGGACAGATTAAACATTACATTGCAACTGTGATTTGAAGCAGAAGTCTCATAGACACTGCAATTTGTTTTGATGGACAAGCTTGCTTCTGCCATCTCTTGGATCTCCTTAACACATATCTCGTCCGATTCTCCTCCGAACTTCTCTAGCCGTCTTCGAAGAATAGATACTTGTCTATCCCAATTACTACACTTTCGACCCTCTAAATCCTTAACTCCTGATCTTCTTTGCAACCTCTCTAGCTTCTCAATCAATTCTTGAATCTCTTCGTCCAATACCATTCTCACATCCTTGCCATCACAAATCCCTTTTCTCACCTGCAAACAAATCACCAAACAAAACTCAGAAGAAAAAAGAAAACGGTCTTGTACATTTAAACAATTTAGTTAGCCCCTAAATTATGTCCTTTAAAAAACAATTCCTGTGTTTACTGTTGTTTGGTATCCATTACATTTGCCTTGCCCATGCTTTCTTGGCTTCCAGACAGAGCACTCTGTTTGGCTGCAGAGAGGCTGTCACAAAACTATCCAAACTAGATATAAGGCCTAGTCAACATTAATCAAGAACCTGACACGGGAAGAGAGAATAAAAAAAATCTAGACTAATAGCTGTGCCAGGCTTGCCTGAGTTGAGGCAGACTTAGCCTCAAGTCTCAAGTCTTTTGCTAGAATTTGTCAAGAATCAAAATTATGAACTCTCATACCATTATGTATTGTTGTTTTCTTTACCTTTAATTTTTCAAGAACCAATCACATCATTAAAAATGTTAAGAATCCAAACGAAAGCAGCTACTAAGATTATGAGTTGATAAAAGAATTACTAACAGAAAGCAGAGCTCGAACTGCAGATCTTAGAATCCTCTCCATTTGAACCCTTCTTCTCTCCATCTTCTTGACAGCAATCTCCCTTTCCATCCTTAACAAATTACACTCTGCCCTCAACATCTCAGCTTGGAACCTCCACTTCTCCTCCTCCATCACCACGCTTTCCCTCTCCTCCACTCTCTCCCTCCTCTCTTCCTCGAGGCACTGATCACCCCTGATACCACCAACCATCAAAATTGGCATAGCCCCTCTAGCAAACCCTCTTTCTTGATCAAACAAAACTTCTAACTTCCCCTTCCTGTCTCTTTGTGAACTTGGCTTTGAAGCATTGGACTTTGGCACTTGTTTCCTGCGAGGCCTGCGAGGTAAATGGAGGATTCTTGGTGTTGGTTGGGCCGGTGGGTATTGCCATTTTGGCCTTCTTGATGTCAATGTTGTAATTGTTGATACTTTATCCATGCAAGAAACAACAGCTACTTCACTCTCTCTTCTTCTTCTTCTTTTATTCCTTCTTGGTTTTGAGATACACTTTGGTTTATTGTCAAAGAAGATGGAGGAGTTTGAAGATTTGAACGCAAATAGTACTCCTACAAGCTCATAACAACTTTGCGTTCTATTGGTGGATGCCGGGTAGTGAGTAGGAGAGAGAGTTTGGAGTTCTGAACAGAGATTTTTTAGACCACCAACTTTCCTTTTTGGTTTGAAAATTTACAGGTTGTTTGTTTTATTGTGTAGGAACTGGCCTGCTGGGAAGTGGGTTCTAGTTAAAGTAATAGTCTGGGGCTAGAGAGAGAGAGAGAGGAGTCGGAGTTTGGACTATTGTGACAGAGATATAGTACTCCTGCTAAGCCTTGATTTTGGTTGAGAATTTGAAAAATACTCTCACAATGGTTCATATGAATTGTACCGAAAATGTACCAGCTTGGAATTGAAGAGTGTGATTATCGACTTTTCAGAGGAACCCAGAGAAATCCTGGATGATTATTGACTGCTTACACTATAGGGATTTTCTATTTGAAAAGCAGAGGCTCATACTAAATGCTTTTTAACAGGCAGGCACCAAATCTGTATGATGCTAGCAACCATCCTGTGGGTTCAAACTTGAAAGGGGTTAAGAGAGAGAAGAGAGAAGTTAAGACTACAGGCGTGCAACCTCGTTATGTGGAAGGAACAGAGATTTCAAATGAAAGCTGTGCTGTGAGTGTTTCTTTCTCGTCTGCTCCTCCTGCTGCCTAATTTATTTCGTTTTCTTGGACCTTGTTTTCTTTTAGAAAACTGAGATGTACGTCTAAGTTAGTGAGAAATGCTAAATAATGCAGCATGAATATATATATATAAATAAAAGAAAAAAAATCAGATTTGTGAGAAATAAATGGTAACGTTCAAAAACCTTCACAGAGAACAAGGGTGGGGGGGCATAGCAGTGTCTAGTTTAGCTTCACATTGGAAGATGATTATATTAATCAATATGTAATTAAAGCAGTGCGTGCCGTTAAAGTTCATGTGTTAGTTATTGTTTAATAATTAGACTGATTCTGTTGTTCGTATTTATTTATTAATTGTGGATTCTCTTCCTCAGGGATGATTTTCAAGACTGACAGCCTCATTCCTCCGCCCTCTCTCTCTCTCGCTCGCTGCCTCCCTCCCTCCCTCAGTGCCCTGACCCATTGCGATTCTCTTGATTCTCCCGTCCTTCTCCATTTTCAAAGAAAAGCACCCAGACCCAAAGAAGCTTTTGTCCTCGGAAATATTAATGCCTTTGCCATTGTAGAGAGACAGAGTGAGACATGCAGCCATGTTTGAATCATCCAAGGGACCCACCTTTTCTGCTCCTCCTTGATTTTTACCAAGTCTTCCTCTTATCTTATTGCTACTTGTGTTTTGACAACTGTTGGAAGCTTGGTGGGGGTGCTCAGTATGATCAGCATGGTGTTTGAAAATACAGTAATAATTATAGTTTAAATTACTTTTTATTTAGAATATATTAAGATAATATTTTTATTTTTAAATTAGTATTTTTTTTAAAATATAAAAATATTAATATGGTTTTAACTCTATTTTCGAACACTAACTTGCTAAACTGGTCTTAAAAAAATAAAATTAATCTTGATAAGCAAAAATCATTTAAAAAAACACGAAAATAAAATTACAAGTATATCCCTAGAGTAATTTGTTTCTGTTCAAGAAACAAGTGAACAGTGGGGCTTATGCACCATTATTCAATTATTATTTTTAATTTTTTTGATACGTCACGTCTAGTTGGCATTTTACGTGGAAGGCAAGTACCTCTTATCATGTAATAAGCACATGGTCATGCCAATTGGGATAGAATATATATATATATATATATATATATATATATATATTACAGCA
>Ga0307511_10006399_pt1 | contig 11870 bp, 14 predicted proteins | sample 13_EM_MG_FD_200266 | JGI IMG/M metagenome (GOLD analysis project Ga0307511, IMG submission 200266) | Populus trichocarpa ectomycorrhiza microbial communities from riparian zone in the Pacific Northwest, United States - 13_EM | ecosystem: Host-associated > Plants > Roots > Unclassified | place...
GTATAGATTTGCCTGACCTAACTATGGATGAGCTTGTCACCTCCTACGGGTTCCCTCGTGCTGTGGCGAAACGGTTTGAAAAGGTCATCACTGCCGTTCTACCACAAGGTAAGTTTCCTGCTACCAAAACCCAAATATCCTGCTAAAAATCTTTTTCTTTAGGCACCGCCGTGAAAGCTCGTCCATCCAAAATCCGACGGCTGAATGAGAATGACATTGTCTGGTCCGAACCTGAGTGTTACCAACAGGTTGTCTATAACCCTTCCGTCACCATCTATGCCATCGATCAATCACATCGCCGGGATTTTCAGCTTAGCGATCCTCCCGGTTTTGTTCGAGTTTACGCCAGGCAAATGTTTCACAGGCAGATGGAGTTCCTCATTGACATGCTGACAGACGACGACACTATTGAGGCTTGGATTGTTGGTGAGCTTACCTACCTATATATCATCTAGAAGGACTAATATCAATTCAAGGCCCTCCTGGAACGGGCAAATCTACTACGACTGAAATCTTCTCCTCGCACATCACACATACCCAGGAGACTATTGTGACATGGGTTTCCTGCAGACGCGCAACGCACCCATTACTCGTGAGACTGGAAAATAGGACAAAGAAAACGTTCGGTTTGATTGAAACATCCTCATTGCCAACTATCTTACAAGAGGTCGAGGACAAGCCGCATGTTGTAGTACTTAATGGGTACATCGATAGCATTCCCATGGAGGCAACCCTTGCAGCCTGTCGAACATGGTTGAGAGAAGGGACAGATCTCATGCGCAAACTTGTTGTAGTCAGCTCGATGGGGGGAAGGTCCAAGGTACAGAGAGGGCCGACGGAGAAGTGTCGGACATTCCAAGTTTCATCATGGATATTAGAGGAGTACATGGAAGCAATCAAGGATGATAACCTATTTAAGAGCATTGAGAAAAATCTCGATGCAGGAGTGACAATGCTTTCGGATTCATCACTACTATCGGAAACCGCAAGGCGGGAAACAATGATTACCTCAAAATACCATCTTGGCGGTGGCTTCTGTCGAGGGGTATTCGAAATGTCCTCGGAACAATTAACCAACTACTTCCGCCAAGCAATCCAGTCAATAGACAATCCGGAGGCTTATGTCCTGGGCTATGTTGGAGGTCATTCCCGATTCGTCACAAATCGGCTGGTTGGGAGCATGCTCGATGATGCGGGTGAATTTCAAAGCATTCCGATAAGCTCATACGTAGCAAGGGAGCTAGCTACCACGGTTGGTCCTCGTCTGTTAGAACACTTTTTGAAAAACTTTCCAGACCTAGAGGAGAATCCTAGTGTCCAAGGATTTTTTTTTGAAGCAAAATTCTTCTCACTCATTCGGTTGAGCCGTCGGCCCAGCGGACAGGAGAAGCTACAAATGGTAACGAAAGACGGTAAGCGATACATTACTATCCGAATCTTCTTCCTGTAACTAAACATTACTATTTCAGGCATGGTATCATGGGAACCTGCAAGAGTCTCTCGGTTTGACCCCCAAAATCCTTCCCTTCTGAGCACACCATCGATGTGGCTTAAGCCAGAAAAATGGAACCAGGGAGGGTATGATGCAATCTTTCTTGACCGCCGCCAAAATTTGTTACGCTTCATACAAGTAACCATTCAACATAATCATGACTTCAAGCATGAATACTACAATAGTCTTATTGATAAGATTGGATTACAGCTCAAAACCATTGAGGTTTATTTTGTTGTGCCAGTCGATAGGTTGCCAGTCTTTAGGATCCCACAGAATGGGCACTTAAGGACTTGCCCTTGCGACATTAAGGCTCATCTGAGAGGCGCCGACGGACCTGGGGATGGAACTGGGAATGGAACTGGGGATGAAACTGGGGAGGTTTCTGGGGAGCGAAGGTGTCTTTGTGTTGCCTGGAGGAAGGTTGCAGCGCTAGATTGGTCCGTGTAATTTCTTTTCCTCCCGTTGGGGCGTCCTTTTTCTGTTTCACTTTCTGGTTCTGGCTTCTGGATTTGACTTCTGGTCTTATAGCAATTTATTATATATTTTCGCCGAAACTTACAGCCAATATTGGACTCTACTGTGAGAGCCTTACAACCTTTTTTCATGCCAGAATAAAGAGAATCAGCATGAATATCAGTGATTGTTCATTAGTTTGTGGATTATTCACATGGCATGTTAGACTTGATGGGAGCAGAACTTCTAATCTTGTTTGCATTTAACATCCCAATCGAGAAATCGATGGATCGCACTGAATTTGACAAAGCGGGGCAATCACATCCCCACGATTTGCATCTAGGATCTCGAATGGGGGAGCGACAGAAAACTGGTATCGATTCGCAGTGTAGACTATTTGCGTCTCCGTCCAGAGAAATCGGATCATAGATTTGAGGTCATTCCCGTTGGCTACAGACTTTGCCTTGTATTCACCGTTCGCAATTAGTTTCGACTGAATAAGCCCAAGAAACTTGTGGACTTCGGCAGTGTTGCAGGTTCCACAGTTACTGTGGTATCTGGTGTTAGAGATCATTTGCAGTTTCGTCCATTCCGTGTTGATCGCTAAATAACGCTTGTTATTGTCATATAATGACTAAAGGAATGGAATTACTGCATCGGTACTGTATCTTATATCGAGCATGCCCAAGGTATTTATGCAGCAGTCTCTGAACTTTCGTTCAGTTTAGTCCAGCTTACACGATGTGGCTTTTAGATAAGGCTTCTTTGCAATGGAAGTGACTGCTGTTGTTAAGAGGGTCTGGAGCGTCCGGTAATCAGCTGCACTCCTGCCAGGGTAAGCTTGAGTGAGGGCATTGAAGAGGTTAGAGTTATCCATGGCCATGAGGCTTAAGGATTGAGTTTCGGATTGATGTTGAATAATTAATGTTGAAAGAAATTTAAGAAAGACGTTCATAGTCTTTTCTCTGATTTTTGTTCGTCGGTACGATGCCCAGGACAGGTACAGTCGAATTAAAGTCGGTTCAAAAATACACAAATGGCGCTAGTTTGTATGCAGAAGACTTTTTTTGTGGCACTGTATAAATTTCCTTCTTGGTTGGCGAAACACGGCTGTTGGTTGATAAAATTACCTGTGAAATCACTATCACAAAATAGCTCTGCTGGCGCAATGGTAGCGCGCAAGACTTCTACACCCATGAGGGTCGAGGAGGTCAATCTTGAGGTTGCGGGTTCGAGTCCCGCGTGGAGCTGCTTCTTTTTTACTTTTAGTTTTTCTCGGGTCTTGGCAAGTTCATCCTCAAGTCACTACGTATACCCACGCAACGAAACAACTACCGCCTCACTTCCAAGACTGCGGAAACGAGAATTAAGAGAACTGTAGATTGAAGGGCTTCCAGCCGAGGACCCCCAGTGATGATATCGACGCGGAATAGATCACATCCTACGCTGCATTATTATTGCATATTGTGATGGCTCCCTACAAGGATTGAGTAACTAAACCAGACTAGAGTAACTATAGCTATAATGGATCAGCTCAACTGGTGGGACCACGCTTGTGATTAACGATTAATGAGTGATACGACTACAGCCACGATATCAATGCTGTTAACCGTTAACGGTAATGTTCCTAATAGTAACAAAACATATTCGTTGGATGTTTAAATTCGACTATTAGAATAAACCTAGCCTTTCGTATAAGTGCAGGGCAGGCTGTAATTATCGGGAATTCTTTGCTATTATTTGCGTATATCTCGCACGGTCTGTGGCTACCTAACCGAAGCATTCTTTTTTTTTAATATTCAAGCCCACAATACATACCCCACCAACCATATGTATTACCACTTCCCAATCACTTGGTTATTTGACCCCCAAGGTTCTCCACAGTTCAGAGGATCGATTCCTTCATTTTCTTGGTACGTGACTAGTATTCGCCAAAGAGCATTCGGTTGACAAGCGGCTTGTGGGGATTTATGCCTCGATGGAACCATATTTCTTCCTACTCTCGTTTGCAGATTCTTGATCCAAAACCCTCGCCCCTGCGGAATGTATACCACTGTACCAACCCTTCTCCAACTACCCCTTTGCTTCTTCTACTTCCGCGTGCCCCAGTCTTGAATTCTCGCAGAGACAATCTTGAGATGAAGGAAGAGAATCAGGGGAGAAGGATCTGGTTGAGGCGATGAAGAGGAAGAAGTGGAGGCAAGGGAAAGGGAGGGATAGGGCCAAGGACAGTGATGCAGAGATGGAGGACATCAGAAGTTTTTCACTATATGAGGATCTTTCCGACTATGAGAAGGAGTTGGAGCTGGAAGACGTGGGATTCGGAAAAACCGGCAGGTAAACCCAAACCTGCCAAATAGAACAAGCGCACAAGCGCAGCTGCCTTGGAGTACATCAACTCAAAGGCTTTTATGGGGCACGGAATACCCTGCCAATGACCCACGATAGACACTATACAGGATGTGAAGCAAAGAGGAATGAGAGGTATCATTGGAGCACGTTGGCTTGTGGGGGGGAAGAGGAGAGCAGGGAAGACCACCAGTTCAGTGGTCATCCATCTTCCTCAACAGGACGGTCTCATTTCATGTATTGGAAGGCCAGATGCAGGCAAAGTTTCGAGGACGCTGGCTTCCAGTGTCGATATAGATATGATTTTGAAAGCGGTCGGATTGGTAGCTTGGGTCTTTCACAGTCTTGATTACGTTGGCGGATACAGATGTACATAGTTCTGTAGCCCGTTGCTCCGTAAGAGCCGAACCTTCAAAGGGGGCTGCCGCATGACACTAGGTCGAATCGGCGTATAGACTCTAAATAAACAAATAAAGTCTTGAATTCTCAAACACCCTCCGAGATAGTTCCCTCTCAACTGCCACAGGTGGGTTTCTTCCACATTCTAGATCTTCTTCAATAGTTCCACAAACGCCCTAAATAATCTCCGTTCCTCCAGGAAGTCCACCGGTGGTACCTCCTCCAGACCCTTTGTTGTTACCCCATCTAACTTCAAATCCCGCGCAATATCGAGGCGCCCACAGGAATTCTCCACATACTGACCATCATGAGGGGCGATAATGCGAACTTTCTGACGCTGGCGGCCGTGGTTGGTGAGATTGGAGGAGGTGAGGGTGGCTATCACTTTTGCGGGTGTGGCGCCGGACGAGGTGAAGGATTTGCGACCGAATTGGGTGAAGGTGTTCATATTTGTGGTTCTCTTAGGGGGTGGGTTATAGGCTCAAATATGGTCAGCTCGAACTTTTGAGCAGAATCGGAGTTACGCACTGGGTTTTATGGGAGTGTCTTGTGTGCTCGTGGCAAATTCTTTGGGGGTTTTCACTTTCGAGGGTGATTTGTTTCTCTGTCGCACCGAGCCTGATTTCGAAGTTGATGATCTTGTAGCAGAGGTTGACGAAAGCTCTCAGGATAGTTAATAAATATCCACCAGCTCTATGACTTGGCCAGATCTAGCAAAAGAAGTCATGCGGTTAGGAAAGGTGATGGTAAAATTTGTATGGACGTAGGTTTGAACTTAACACTTTAATAGAGAAAGTTTATGAAGGTAAGCTTGCAGACGGTGATTTGCATATGGCATCATTGCCGACTTGTGGATTTTTATCAAAGCTAATAAGCTTCGAAGGTATTACACACTGCTGTACCGTGATACTTTGGAAATAAATCGGGAGCAGTTACTTCGAGCTGTCGCAAAATTAGCACATTTCGGGTAGCTGCTGTACGTAGTTGGGCTTTGCAAGTCTCAATCCCCTTGATGGAACAGTTTCGCAGAACACTGTGCTGGTACGGCTAAAGTTTATGTATTTCCTTAACCCCATACTGTCATCAAATCAAGGGTTGTGTGGTGTAATGGTAGCACGTATCGTTGTGGATTCATTCAGACCTCAACGGCCCCGATACAATCGCGGTTCGATTCCGTGCACAGCCAATATTTTTTGCATTTTTTGCTTCCATTCCTACCCTCGTTTCTAGTCTGTATGGCACGCAACGTCGATAATATTGATGGATAACTCCTCCATGACGTTGTAACTTGTTAAATATCCCCCCATATTCTGTGGGTCGCCTCATGCCCTACTGTACCGAGTCTCGACCGTACCTTGGGGCACTTGAGTTGCAAATGGTCAGTGCACTGGAGTTTCGAAGGGCTTGTGCCAACCAGACTAGTATTGGAGCACTACCCCACCTGTATCATGATTAGCCAGAATTTAGCGGCGAAGAAATTATTTTTCCAACTCAGGCAGTAACCATCATAGTATTCTCATGGGTTGATACATGGAAATAAAAAATGAGACGTTTATAGCATGGGGAGTATTGTAGAGGTAAAAATAGATCTCTTCGAAGCGAAAAAATCTAGACAATGCAAGAGCAGTAGATACTATTCAGAATATATACCCCATGAGTTTTCATTTCCATGCAAAATGTTGCACAATGGTTATGTGAATACGATCGCGAGCTGCTGGCACCACTCACTCCAGATAATATTTTGGTGTCGGTGAGGCATATACACTTTTTGAAGGATCCTTCAGAAATCATGGTAATCGTTGGGGTTCGCAGATGAGAAGCATAGCACGCATTAGGCGGGTGCATTCTTCGTAGCATAAAACCTGAGGTTTCCGTAAGCTCTGGGTCATCGATGTAGTTAGGAGAAAGTTTCGCCAAATGGCCAAGGTCGTAATAGGGCCAAGGCTGAGATTTACACCTCTGAACCTCTGTATTGACCTTGTGGCCCAATGGCAAGGCGCTTGACTACGAGTGTAAAAAAACTTGACATCAAGAGATTCTAGGTTCGATCCCTAGCAAGGTCGTGAGCTGGGGGACTTGGAGTTACTTATCGATATCCTTTTATTTTTGCATGAGAATTTTTCGCTTTGGGCTAGATTTCTATCCGGGCCGTAGTATTAATTGTTTCGGGTTTAGCGTGGAAAAACTCCCCTTTATTGACCTGACCACTGGCCATTCGCAAGTACTTTTTACACATGTGTTTGAAGTACATTTCTTCAGGTTCACGGTGTCAAAATTAGGAACATACTTAACCCGAGCCAACTAAATTGTACACGCGTTGAATTGGTGTACATGCCGATGGTTTGAGTGCGAGCGAGTTGTGACAGACAAGTCTATATATTTTTGTCGGTTTTCGTTTCCAGGAGGTGAATGTCAGAAGTACAGAAGTCTATGATGTATATAGCGCTCTCGCTGCAGTATGGAGAGATTCGCACAGACGCTGACCATCGAAATCGGAGTGATCTTTCATCGGAGGGCGTTGGTGCAAGCCAGCCTAGGGTTTAGTAGCCTCCGTCCTGTCTGCGTGCAAGTTTAAGCTTGTACATCCTGTGGCAACCATGTCGCATGGAAATTACTTCTATTTTCTTTCATCAGGATGGATGTTTTGGGAGGCAAGTCCGGGTATCGGTGTGGGCACGATGTAGGCTGAGGACATCGTACCTTCAAGTAAATCCGACTGTGACGGTGATACATTAATATTTAGAATAGTAGGAAGTGAATAGATATATTATAGCGAAACATTGTTTTTCACGAATATTTGTATTTTTTTGTATTTCTTTCTAAAATCTGTATTCGCATTCAGCTGAAGCTATGGCGATATATCATTGCTTTAGTATCATCCAAACCAACTTGGATAGAAGAGTACCCCTTTTCGCCTCTAGTATGATACAAAAATGCAATACAAAGGTAATGACCAAAACCACTTTTCCTCAAATATGAACAGACCGTACAGGTCTCGTTCAAAGGAAAGCCCAAACAACAATATCTACCCCGAAAAATGCAAGCCCATCCCTTTTATTCACTCAAGCTTGACCCTCTTGGACCTGGTGCACATAGCATGCCCAGCTTGTCTTGCCTCTGCGTTCCAATTGTTTCCACGCCCTCGCTTTTTTGAAAGTTCCTTCTGCGCAGGAGGCCGAGTATCGGTGCGCAAGGGAGGAATGTTAATATGAGTGGCAACTTGGGTTGCTCTGTCAGGAAAGGCAGTGGGCTTGGGCTCAGTATTTCTCTCTATCAGAGCTAATGCTTCAGTGGCGACTTGAAGCGCTTTCTTCACCAGTCTAATTAGGTGTTGGGAGTGACCAGAGAGCTCGTGTTTGGGCTCGCTTTCGCTCTCGCGTCCTGAATTAGGCTCGGTATCGTTCTCCGGAGGGGTTGAATCTTCGTGAGCGACAGCCGGGGGAAGGGGAGAATTCTGCTGTGTGTAGCAATTCCCGCGCCGCCCCAGGCCTAAGCCCACTGATGACTTGACATTGCTGCCAGAATTATTCTTGGTGTCATAGAGGGCGTGAGTACCCCTGCTACGTTCGTGTTTTGCATCGTATTCACGAAGCGTGCGGTAATAAAAATCGATCTCGGCCGGAGTTCTTGACAGAGGTTGCCACGCTGGTGGCGGCGGTGGACGATTGCGGATAATATATTGTCAGTGTCACTGTCCATCATCTCTTGTGGGGGTGTAATGTCATCGCGGGGAGAGTTTGGGTTGGGGACATATGAGTGGCCAGCACGGGAAGGTGGTACTGCACTCTGAGGGTCTCTTTGCCCTCGCAGATCAAACTGTGATTTGCCTTTCGGTGACCCATCGGGTGGCTCAGGGGTGGAATCACCCATCTTGCTATCGTCTTCATCGTCTTCATCCCAAGGCCAAAAAAAACTACTCTCACCATCTCCCTCATCCTCATTGTCCGCTTCGTACCCTTCAATTCCTCGAACCCGGGGGGAATCCTGCTGCAAAGGACTATTCACTTTCCCTTCCACCTCGCCCCGACTCCCCAGGCCGAAGTGCCTAAGCCTACTGGATCTAGACTCCTTAGACTCCATCTCGCGGAAGAGGCCCTTTTTATATGCCTCGAGAAGTTCCTCCTGTATGGTGACCTCATTTTGCGCCTCGATGACCTTCATCCTTGCTTTCATAGGTGACACTGGATTTGCAATTCTGTACTCAGCAATGAAAGCCGCAACCTCGAGACCGAGACGGAAAACCGGGCCTCCTGAAATATGAAGCTTCCCAACGTTGGCTGCTTCGATTTGCGCAAGGTTGTCAAGGTGGTAGGCAAGGTTTGCTTCTGCTTCGGAAAGGTCTTTTTGGATTTGGAATCCACGTTGTTGACTTCTTTTGAGCCATTCGTCTTGGTTCTCCTGTCTTTTCATCAAGCCGAGGGGCCTTTTGCCCCCCTTGACCTTGGCAAGATGGGGTGCGTTGCGCCGGATGGTAGCCTCACCTCTTCCTTCGAGGTATTTCTGGGCATCGAGGCGGTGAAGCCGCTCCATCGCAACGCCAGATAAGGGAGTAGGATGCTTCCCGGTGTTCTTAGGCCAGGGTTGGAGAGAATTGAAGCCACCCCTGGGGAATTGGGGTTCCTTGGTATCGGGGAACTTGAAAGCATTCATTTGAGCTGGGATGGAGTTCGAGTTCTGTGAAAGTATGAGCTAAACCGTGTAAAAATATATATATGTATATATATGCGTTGTATATAGGCGTATCACGTATGGCGGAGAACTTGCAAGAGCGCGCAAGCTCAAAGAGGTTTTAGGAAGAGGCCACTTGAGTGGGAGAGGGAGGTGGGGTACTGGGGAGGAATAAATAGGACGGGGTTCAATAATGGGTATTCGATGATGGATATGTGGCCTAGGTAAAACAAGTAATGGGTAACAGAAGATGGCCAAAGCAAGCAGGTGGCGAACAGTGCCGGGATTGTCAAGCAATTAATGGAGTGGGCATGAACATGAGGGGGTGAGCCCAAGACCATAAGGCTGAGACTTGGCCAGTGGGTATATGTTCTTTGGGGGTAGGTTACGGAGAAAGAATATACTTACAATTGCGCCTGGCGCTGCCATTGGAATTCGATTATTCATGTTGCGAACAAAGTGAAGTTGTTGATGTTGCATGTTACTCAAAGTTGGTTATGTACGTATCTGATGTAGGGTATTGGAATTCTGGAAATGCTGTAGGCATACAGAAACTGGGGAGTGAAGATTGGGAAATTAGGAGAAGATGGAGGATAGAGGACTGTTTAAATGGAATTTTGGAGCCTGGTGCCCCGTGTTCATTTGTGCGGTCAGAAGGCATCGGCTTGTAAATTCTGGGGAACTCAGCAGAGGAAAAGTCTAAAGGTACTCGTTTAACTCTGAAGATTGGGCAGGCTTCCCAATTGGGGTTTCTGAGATTAGTCCGTGAAGCAATAGAGTTAAAGACGTGTTAAAACTCTATGAAAGAGTTGTCGAGGAGCTCAAAGTGAAGTCGGAGAAGTGCGCGCTGTCAGGGAACAAGTTTTTGTCTTTCTTTTTGAAGTCTACACCCAGAGTTCAGCGAGCATGTACTCTCGCGGTAGTTGTCGCATTGCCCGGCAATTGCAAGTTGCAAGTTCCCATTTTTTTGGTACTACAGACATCTGGCCTCCGACGCCTGGCCGTCAAGATCGGATACTGCGTTGAAGCACGGGTGCCTCAGCATAATGATCTCAATGGCTGGGAGAGATCGGGAAACTAAAGATACCTTATTAGAATAGAGCGAGGGTTTGGAGTAGAATCTAACGCGACATAGAGCTTCCCGCACGAGCTTGAGAACTCTGAACACGTGACTTGGCCTATCATCATAAGTCAAACTCCCCACATTAGAAGATATTTGGCAGGCCTAGGTATCATACTTGCCAGGTTCCACAATCCCAACGCCGTGACCTGTATTAGGGTGAGCATTCTTCAGTACTCAGCGGGCCATTTTTTTTTTTTTCATACTCACTACTCATATGCGGCCCCGATGGGGGGCCATGATGAGCCACCCAGAAGGCCGGATGGATTCAAGGTGGGCCAAGTTAACTCAGGGCCTCCTGCGCTTGCTAAGTACAGGATAAGACGAGACAAGGTGACTGGACAAGTAACATAATGAAGAGATGACTCGCGAAGAAGGAAGGCCTCCTCTGTGGTCCGTTCACGTGGGTTGTCCGTATAAAAATAGGAAAGATGCTTCGACCGCGTCGTATTGCTCTTCCCCTTCCTTCCTCCACTCTGGGGTATCCAGTTCCTCCCAGGTGTTCTTTACCCTTAAGAGGGTCCTTCTCGTCGCTCTGAACCTGGGGCATGCGAAGGTGATGGTGACCACAGTGGCAACTAGGTGAGTCGGACTTGCCTATGTGATGCAGCCAGCTCCTCTGTGGACCCCGGTTCGTGCGCAGCCAGGTGTACGAAGACAGCGCCTTCTGCCGAAGTGTTCGGTTCTGCGGGTGTCGAAGCCCGGGTAGTGTCTGGCGTCCTGTCTGGTAGAACGTGAGGCCGCTCTTACCCCCTCTTCAGTGGCTAGGTGAGGATCAAGGGATACCTCCCCGAGTTATGCCTGGAACTCCGCCTCTTTGTCGGCCTTCTCATTTCTTGGGATGCAAATGTGGCTGTGAATCTAGGAGATGGCGGTGTCTTTCTCCCTTCCTGACCCTCAGGGTCGCTTTGATCGCTCGTTCTATGCTTGACCTGGGGGGCACCCCTGGGATATGTTGAGGGCGCTCTGTATCGCCGTCTGGGAGTCAGAGAGGATGAAGAGCATCTCTGTGTCCTCTTTTCACACTTCCGCTATGCCCGCTCTTTCGCCGTCTGCCACTTTCGCACTCAGCGGGCCAGGCAGGCCGACCCCAAGCGTTACCCGAGCTCCAAAGGGGCCATGAGGACTCACGTGTCGGGGGAGTTGAACTACGCGCATGGAAATTTGTTTGGTGAAGACTGTAATTCCTCCAGGGGCTCCACAACGAAGATATCAGTATAGCCGAGAATTGAAACTCGCGCGATCACCTTTGCACAAGAGCATAATGGAAGTGATGGGGGGATGCTGGCGTAGTTGGCAGTGCGCAGCTGGATGACCTGGGTGGGAGTGGGCGGTCTCTCAACAGGTAGTGGGTTCGAATCCCGCTCCCCCCAAATGGTGCTGTCA
>Ga0307511_10006400_pt1 | contig 11869 bp, 13 predicted proteins | sample 13_EM_MG_FD_200266 | JGI IMG/M metagenome (GOLD analysis project Ga0307511, IMG submission 200266) | Populus trichocarpa ectomycorrhiza microbial communities from riparian zone in the Pacific Northwest, United States - 13_EM | ecosystem: Host-associated > Plants > Roots > Unclassified | place...
CGTGGAAGAGGGGACGTTGCCAATGGCGTATTCGCCGGGGTGAAGGGTGGACCCGGGCCGGGTACTTACACATCGTACGTTAAGGGGGCTTGTCCCAAAAAGAAGCGGGAAAACCTTACAGAAATCGGAAACAGGTTTAGGAAGGTGTGCGGTGATGACCACCATATTCTACAAGAGATTTTCCTCGTGACACCGGAAATTCCAGGTCCAAGTGCTCGACTTTGTGTCTATCAGAAAACAAGGTCAACTGGAGATGGTAGGGAATATCTCTGGCGGAGATGACATGTCCCATAAAACCAGCCCCACAGACATCACCCTAAGCAAAAGACCGAATCAAAGGGCTGCTCGACGAACAGGTGGACTACGCATACGAAGAAGGCTTCAAGTTGTTTGACTTGCAACAATCCTTGAGCGCCATCCCGGCCTCCAACAACCACGGGATCCTTCGTCGCGCGTCCGAAAACCGCGACATTCTAGGCAGCTGCCAAGAAATGGCCCATCCAAAGCTCGAGCTTTGCGCCTCTAGGTGAGGCATGGGCGCTACCTACGAAGGCGGTCGAAGCGAATGCATTGGCCATCGCGCGCGTTATTTGGGTGCACTGAGTACGGAAGTTGATGCCATGGGTGGAAGTTGGACGTGGTTCAAGTACGTGGGGCACAATTGACAGGGTTGAGGGGCGATAATCCCCTACGGTGAGCGGAGGGACGAGAGTAAGCAAACGAGAGGGTGTGAGCCGAGTACGAACTTTGCCGTGAGTGACCCCACTGGGCGGCCGGGCCGGGGAAAAACAAGTGTCCGCAGGGAGTGGGGACCGACGCTTCTATCCTCCCCGTCGACCATCAGGTGTGCGAAGTCAGTTCCTTCCGGTTGTGTTCCACAAACGAAGTGACCCTACCAGGGGATGGTCACCAGGGAGCCTGCAGGGATGATTGAAAATCGTCGTAAGTAAACATCAGTGACCGTGGCAGCACCTCCGGACAGAACCTTGGCGGTCTCTCGAAGACCGCCTATCAGATAGCACGCATATCCTCACGAACTGGCCACAAATGCTCCCCCCTCACAAACTACAAGTCAAGAGCAGACCCAGAAACCGGACATTGAAACAACCCAAAGTAGCGCCCGCGCACTGCATTCAATTTTGTAAATTTGTAATCGGAGCGCCGGGCGGCCTCACCATTTCACTGTTACCGCGATGCCACCTACGGTGGGTGCTGGAGGATTTGCCAGGAGTCCGGTCTCGACCCTCTCAGGTGCGTATCAAAACCGGCTGTGCGTTGATTTTCCATCTGACCTTTCGTAGGGATCGAGCTCTTGGGAAGTCTCGTTTGGCATCGGAGCAAAGCCAAAATCAAAAAGATCTTCAAGCACGATTACCCAGAGACACCTTTCTCGCGTCCATACCAAAGGGAGTTACCACAAGAACTCCTCGATATGATTCTCGCCCACGTCCTACTCGACACACCAACTCTCAAGGCCTGTTCCGCAACCTGCCGTTCCTGGTACATCACGACTTTACCCCACCTCCATCACACTCTCACCCTCCACCGACGTGGTCCCAACCCTGCCAGTCAAGGGATTATACCACTCCAGAAGCTGGGAAAAATGCAGTTACTGCCACTTGTCAAACGGCTCCGGATCTTGGATTATCACGGACCGACGATCCTTAGTGCCCGGAGTTTGGTTTACTTCTCCGCGCTCACGAGCGTTCAGGAGCTCTTGATTGACGAGTTGGACCTCCGTGCGCTTATCCCGCAGATGCAGCAATATTTTGGGCACTTCGCGCAGACGCTGCGATCTCTGGTCCTCAGAAAGCCGAGTGGCACCCACGACCAGCTTTTATACCTCCTCGGACTATTCCCAAACCTTGACGATTTCGGGCTCATCCACAATGACACGGAGGAGTCGACCCCAGGCCAAGTGCTCGTTCCACGATCAGCGCCTTCGCTGCGAGGACAGTTGACGCTGGCATGGTTTTCCGGGGAGGTTTTCTTGAGAGATATGTCCGAGCTATCTGGCGGCTTGCGATTCCGTTCCATGGACCTTCACGAAGCGGATGGCGTACGGTTCCTTTTGGACACCTGTGCCAAAACCCTCGAGACGTTGCGCATCTACCCGGCGCATTGGATCAGTAAGTGGTATTCTGAACGCTCCTCGCTTATCTGACTCCCCACGTGCCAACCCACAGGAAGTAGCGAAACCTTCCTACGGGGTTTTGACCTGTCGAACAACAGGTCACTTCGATCTCTCGAGATCCCTGTAAACAGCATCTCACAACACCCCGCTACTGCCCCAAGCTTTCTCAGGGAGCTGATGGCCACCATCACGTCGCCGGTGTTCTCTGATGTCGTCATTGTACTCGAAGACGGAGCTATCGACAATCCGTGGTTCTCCCGATATAGGCTGTTCCACGCAGTACGGTCCGTGCACGAGGTGAAGCCGTTCCGCCTGGTTTTCTGTTTGGAGGTTTGGGAAGGGTCGCTCGAGTACACCGTGGGGAGGTTGAAGAGGTACATAAATGCTGAAGCGGCCGAGGGAGGGTTAGATTTCCTTCCCCGCCCACCAGTCATCGTCTCCAACACCCAGGCAACGTATGTCCCTAGAGAGTGACCCCACGATCACGGCAAATCCTCCACACCCCTTCACCTTTTCTGCCTCCACGGACCATTCCAACACCCCCAACATTCATACTAGTCACCACCTCTGACGACACGCCCGAGAACGGAGAAGTCATAACTCTATCGAAAGGTGAACATCGGATTCCTGTTGTAGATGCTGTCGAAAACCAACGGTCCAGCCGACTGGGAGGCGATGACCTCAAGTCCACTGGTGCAGCGGTTTCCACGTTCTCAAATACATTTAGACCTTGGCCGTTCACGGCTGGGATTACGATGCGAAGGATCTACTGTGATTTGCGAGGATGCAAGAGCAGGACATTGAAATGGAGTAGTCCATAGATTCATTAAATTCGCGGTAGGCACAGGCGGTGATCCATACATAGATTAACCAAGATCAGCACAGATCTGTGCCCTCCTGGCACGACTGGTTTTCATCAATTCTTCCGCGAACGTCACATCTGCGTCAAATCCTTCCACTTTGCTAGGATGTGAAAAGGTTTTGTCAGGAAGGCAATACTTTGGGAGAAAAGGACCCTTACCCCGAACGCCGAATGTATTTCTTGAGTTTGGAATTTCGCACCAATGAGTCCCATAGCTCCTGCGTTTCCTGCAAAGTAGAGACCGGTGATCGGCCGGGCACGGTGCCTCCCCTCACGCGAACCTCCCCAACAACACATTCGACATGGTGTAGTGGTTGTTTTGCGGTGTGCCTACGCTTCGCCAGCGCGAGGACCAAACCAAAAACTCTATCACAGGTATCCAACGTGACCTTCACCCGGACATCCTTCAGCTCCGGGCAAGTGCGTGGGGAGTCAATCAAGCACTGTATGATGTCTTCAACCACACAGTTCCAGTATACATATATGCTGGTCAAGTGCGGAAGGTTTCCAAGCAGTGCACCGTTCGGACTGGGCAACGGCCAAGTCTGGGGTTCCCGTCCTTGATCTCCATCAAAGCACAATGAAGTGACGGAGTCCAGCGAGACTTCGGTAAGGGCACCAAATAATGTGGTGAACCGGGCCCCTGCGGTGCGTTCGCTGAGGTTGAATGACTGTGTGCGCCTCTTGTTGACGCCTATTATTGATATCTCCATGGATGAACCCGCTCCGATAGCATGGTTGTAATGAAGGGAAACTGTATCAACGTTCGACGGAAGTTGAAGATCGGACCAGACGGTGGGGAACCACTCCCTGGGAGGAAGAACGGGTGCCAGCTCGATGGTTTGGATCCTCGGGAGTGTCACGTGGGAAAGGATGTTCCCGTTCTCTACATTGTGGGTTAAGAAAGCGACTAGTCGGTTCAAGGCGATAGGCTGGGTCCGGGAGAGAGAGAACGGTATGGTCACATTGACAAGTTCTAGGTGTTCGAGGGATTGGTTCCGCCGAAGAAAATCCGTGAGAGTCGCGACTGAGGCAACCATTGGGCCTTCAAGTTTGAATCTCGCTAACCCGGTGGCGAACTTCATTGGCCAATCTAAACTCTTCTTGACGGACAGATACCTCAGGTTCGGTAATTGAAGTTTCAATCGGTCGGCCGGAGTAGAATCGTGAGACGAGGAGTTCTCCACACAAAGGTCATCCCAGACGAGCTCTTCCAGGTTCGGGAAATAGAGGTCGAAGTGATCGTGGAAGAGGCGACAGCTTGCGATACGGATGGTTAAGCTCCGGGGCTGGTTTCGGTGATCGGTGATGAGTGACATGGCTCCCGTTAAATTCTGGAGTAGTTTGTGCTCTTCAGGTAAGAAAACCCAGTGAGGCAAGTGGAGGTAAACCCTTAGTGGTGAGCCATGGCATCGAGCGACCTGTTGGGAGACGAGTTCTGGATCCTGGCCTTTGAGGTGAACGTCCGACCAAAGTTCGGATTGTTGAAGTGTGATGTCCCTCCAATGACGGCACACCCGGACGAGTGATGTGATACTCCCGACGGTGGATGCGGTGCGGTTGCGTGCCGATGGAGCAGCAGCGAAGGAGAAGATGGCGGCGAGGACGTCCCGAGGGAGTCGGTTGACTGGTCTCTCGTTGTTAAGTAGAGGGCGGATTTGTTCCAAAATTCGTAGTGCATAACGTTCAAACTCGAGAAGCTGATTCAAACTTGTCAGAAAGTTTCATTGATTTCAACGGAAGCGGTTCAACCTTTTGAGTGTTTTGTAAGTCTTCCTTGCTGCAAACCAGTTGAGTATCACGTTCGACGACCCGACGAGCATCTTACCTAAGTCGAGAGATAAAACTCGCGCAGGCCGCGAGGTCTGCCTCGAGGTCGGGTTTGGACTTCTCGGGCGGGGCGATATAGCCATTCGTTTGTTGAGGCTCAGCCTTGGGTAAAGGGATTTCGACCCTGCGTTTGACCTGGAAGCAAATATCAACGAGTGTCGAACACAGGCTAGGGTTCACCTACATTCCACCCCGCTTTGTTCAGGTCATTGGATGATGCGCCCCGTATCTCCTGCGATGTTTTTCTGCGCTTGTGGAGGAAGGACATGCGTGCGCGGTGACGATGGAATGCTGGTACGGCAGAGAGTTTGGTGACAGCCCGGGAGCTTCGTTGGTGACCTACAGAACGCCAGTTTGGTGAATAAACACGGTTCAACTGGGTGCCATGGACCGTCGCATGACGAATCGTGGGGTATTCACCTCGCGTTCGGCGGTCGCTGTAACCACTTGGTATTGACAGGTGGTGACGAGTAGGAAGTCCTAACAACGCCGGTCGAGGTCTCTTATTCGCTTCGGGAAGCAAGCGTCGGCGCGTGTTTCATCGGGAGGAGGGTGACTTGGTGAAGATATTCTGTTGGGCTATGAGACTTGCGTCAGTCTGTGTTGGGGTTTCAGTCTGGCGACCATGGATGGACGATGGGCGTGGGCTGGGAAGATTTGTGTTGGATCGTGGTTGTCGGAGAGAGCTAACCTCAACCGAGTGGGGCGGTTGGAAGCTCAAGCGCTCGCTGGCGCCTGTACTTGCTAGTCACTGCGATCAGTGTTCTGATTGTAAGCTCCGACTCCTAACCGTCTTGTCATTGGCTGCATTCGCTCTCACCGTGCTCCGTTTCTATCTGGCGACCCCGTAGGCCACACATATGGAGTATCACCTTGGGGTTCGTTCGGAGTGCTACACTGGAACGAGGACGCCGGGGTACGTATGTCTTTTAGGTACCGAAGCTGAAGAGCAGGACCTTTGCCTCCCCCGTGCCCTGGCCCCTCATCGCCTTCCCCGCCTCTGCCCTTCTTTCTTTCCACGAAACCAACAAGACCACAGGTATACACTCGCCCCAAACTTCTCCAATCTACCAAACACCCTACGATTTTTCCCGACCCCACACGACATTCACCCGGTAGATGCCCGACACACCCGGAATCACCACCTCCATATCCCCATTGACCCACGATGACCCCGAAGTATTACCCCCATCCCCTCCAGGGAAACCACCACGACATATTCTTTCGCGATTGGCCAGCGTGGTCCGCCGGTACCCAGGTCTGTTGGCCACCATTCTCCACGTGTCCTTCGCAGGCATGATCGTCGGTCTCGCCAAACGCTCCTACAACTGGGATGTGCGACCTGCATACGACCAAATCCCACACAACCGGGATGGAGTGAGTTTTTATTTAGTGTTACCAACCCCAGTCGAGTTCTGATACAACTTACCATAGATCGCACTCATCGGACATGGTTATCGGGTGGATATGATCAGCCAAACGCTGTCGATCAAATGGGAGCTCGAGGGATGTGGGACATATAAACTATCGACGTACCCCCCTTCGAGTGGGATTCTCGTTGCCGCAGGGTGACGTCCTTGATCGGGCAGTGGATATATATCTCAATGGGTGAGTACACACTCGTGGCCGATGTCCGTGATCTATCTATTCACACTCGACAGCGTGTCCAAGCCAACTTTTTCATATGACCCAGCCAACTTTCCACTGATCCAACCGGGTTACCCCGAAAGCTATGAACGAGCATAGTAAGAATTCACAACATGGTCCCTCGTTTATATTCACCACACGAACCTCCTTTCCACCCAGCGTGAACACCCTGAATACCTTCTCCATGGACCAGAGTATAGACATCGTCGGTCTGGATAGGATCCCATTCGATACCTACACCCTCAGCACTCTTGTGTTCGTGATCGAGAAGGCCACGAACAAAGCCGTGCCTATCATCACATTCGCAGCTGGTGAGGGGCCAGACAACTATTCCATCTCGTCCTTCGATATGGAGACGAGAAGCAACTACACCTACGATTCTGGAACAGGGCCGACCACGGTAGAGGTCAACTCTCGTGTGATTCGAATCGAGGTGAAAAGGTCACAGCTCGCGCATGCATTTACGGTATGCTTGCTGCTCGTTGGCGAGGGCTTAGCCATTGGTTCGACCTACGTCACGTTCCTCGTCATCTTCGGGAGGGAGCGGGTGGACGTTGCGGTCCTTTTGCTCCCTGTTGCCACCATTTTGACCATCCCATCTCTTCGGGGTCTTTATCCTGGTTCACCTCCGTTTGGTGTGTACGTTGGTGGGTTTCCGGTCTTCAGATTTTAGTTTGACGACTGATGCCACTCTAAGATACATTCGGGTTCTTCTTTCAGATGATGACAGTTGCGGCGTGCTCCATGATACTGTTGTGCAAGGTTGCTATACCGTCCGCGCCGGATCGACGAGCGTTCCGCGATGTTGTAAACGCTTACATCAGGAAAATACAGAATATGCTTTTTCCCTGAGCAGTTTGGTAGCGTCACGTTGGAGGTGTGGACATTTCGTTGATGTCACCGCCGGGGGCGGAGGGTTCCGGCGGGTCATGGACCAAGTAGTTACATGTCTAGTAGCAATACGTTGAATCGTTGCCCCAAAAAAGATCTGAATCGTGAAGAGAAAGAGGACCCGGACAGTTTGCTGACGGTGCACATACGACGTCCCAAAAGGTGGAAATCGTTCGGTTGCGTGCTGAGTGAGCCACCCCTGCGGTCCAGCGCTCGGCCTGGCCTGCCGCATCCAGGATTCCATTCTCACGATGCACGAAGCTCTGCTCCGATCTAGCCGCCGTGGCCTCCGTACTACCTCAGCGCATGGTTACTACTTTGGAGTACGTTTGGCGTACTGAACGTCGCAGACATCGATATCGGGGGTACTGCTCTTGGTAGTCACGCTGAATGCAATGATCTTGCTTGGGATACTGTAAGAATATTACGAAGGAAGGTATACACTCACGGCCGCAGCCTTGTATTAGGACCTTCCCCGACTTTGGCAGGCGTAAAGTTGTCGATAACGGCCATGATGGAACCTCAGTGGGTTTCAACTAGTGGATGTTTGGTCCCAATCAGGTATGCTTGATTTTGATAGGTTTTCCCACCGGCCGGGACTTATCTGACTGCGCTTTCCATACAGTATTACATCCTTCGCGAAGATGGCAACATTGCTGCGGCCGATCTGATCAATCCCCGGTAAATCACCAGCTGAGGCGCCTACGCCAAGGCGCCCGCCGCTTGGGCTTGTACTGCTGCCTGGCTTGGAGGAAACGGTCGTATTCCCCTTAATAACCTCATGGGGGACACTGCCACGGCAAGGATTCCCCGTGTGCAATTACAGCAGTATACGAAGGCTGACTATCTGGAGGATGGAGGACATTCCCCAATGGTTCACCCTCTGAAGAACCGCGTTAGAAGGGAGTGGCTGAAGGGCGTTCTCTGAGCCTCTCTCGCCTACGTTGCAGTATTTGTATCAATATGGACAGTGATTGTACTATTATGACTCGTCGTGAGTCGTGGACCGTAACTCAACAAGCTCGATGTCGAACACGAGAGCAGAGTTTGGCGGGATGGTCGGACCAAAGCCGCGACGGCCTGGGGTTTTAAATGCGCATCAGACAAGGGGTGTGTGATTCCTCTTGGTTGGAGCGAACGTACCAAATCCTTTCCTTGAAGGAATGGTGAGAACACGCTTTTCGTTGAGACACATGTCAAGAAGTCCCTCCTCCCACCCGAGAATGACTTCGCCAGCACCGACTGCACGCTCGGTCGTCAGAAAGGTCAACCCGCAGAAGGTTCCACAATATGACGTACGGGTGAGCGACCAGGGACGGCCGCGATCGCCACTACATACGCGTCGAACTTAGCAGGCTACTCTCTAATGGGGGCCTGTTTTGCATACCTTGAGTCAAACTTGTTACCGTTGGTGAGTTTACCGGTCTGCAGGACAGGTAGAGGTTAAGTACTTCGGTGAAAGTCAACCACACTGCGATGAGGAAAGAGGCGACGCTGACATATTGTACGCGGATCTCGTCACCCTTAGCGGACTTCACCGTGCAGTTCGTGGGAACATAAGTCTTGTCAATGACAAGTTCTGGAACGTCCGCGGTGGCGAAAGCAGCGAGAGTAAGGAGGGATAACCACTTGAGGGCCAACATAATTCTGGTCAGCGACTCAGATTCGTGGGGATGTGCGACTCAAGCGAGGCAAGTGCGCTTGTTTATATTTAGCTGGAGCTGCCAAAGTGTGTTTAATGGTATACACGAATGGACGATAGCGTGGGCTGTGAAGGCATCGTGACTTTGGACCGTCACCGCGACCCTCTACAGCCGCTGTAATGGAGCAGCCTTGACCGGGATCGGCCGCATTCACTCCCACTGCGCTCCGTTTCTATCATCTGGCCACCGGCAACCCCCTGCCACAAAATGATAACCCCCGGATTCTCCCACACGCTCAAATGCGGTGTGTCGCTTCGGAGAGGACTTAATGAAATGGGGCCTTGACTTCTTATCGCCTTACCCACCCTCCCCATTTCACCTGTCCCACACCTACCCTTGTACTTGAAACTGCTACAATTTACCGAACAGTCCGCACCTTTTCTCGACCCTACACGGCCAATGATATCAACCCGCGATATGCTCGAAGCATCCCGAGCCACGTCCCCCGACCCCTCGTCGACCCTTGCCACCTTCGAATTCGAAGGATTAATTCCAGCCCCACAAAAAGTCCCCCAGAAAAAATCACTACTACTTTCTGTTTTTCCGTGGTTGACCAGCACTGTCCGTCGGCACCCGTTCTTGTCTGCTTTCTTCCTCTACACGGTCCTCACGGGTTTTGTCGCCGGTGTCGCCAAGTCGTCCTACAATCGCGATAAGCGAGGGCCAGATGCCAACTTTCCATACAAGGGGAATGGTGTGAGTTTTGCTTCGGGGTCACAGCCCTAGTTGGGTTTGAGCTGACACAATGTATCATAGGTTGCAATCCTCGGATATGGCTCTCTGGTTGATACTTCCACCGGAATGCTGTCGATCACATGGTCTGTCCTGGGGTGCGGGGAATATGGAGTACTCCCCTACGTGGGTCCCATTCCGTATGAGCGTTACCCAGGATGCTACTTGTGCGATCGAGCGGTGGATGTATATCTCAATGAGTGGGTACATATTTGATTTCAGTGTCCATGATCTATATCTATTCACAACCAACAGCGCATCAAAGCCAATCTTCTCGTATGACCCAGCAAATATCGCTTTCATCCCAACATATTACCCGATATAGTAAGATCCGCGTGACGGTCCCAAATTTGGATTAATCATACTAAGTAACCTCCCTTCCGCCTAGTTCCGACACGAACACCTTCAACGCAGACCATAATGTAGGGTTCATTGTCCAGGAACTGGTCCCGTTCGATGCCTACGCCTATTCGGCTTCCATGTTCGTGATCGAGAAGGCTACAAACAAGTCTGTGCCCATCCTCACATTCGCAGCTGGTAATGGACCAGACAACGTCGTCCTCTCCTCTGTCGAACATCCGACGAACAACGCCTGGACCTACGATCCCGGAACGGGGCCGACCACGGTGGTGGTTGAATCGAGGGTGGTTGAAATCTTGATGAAACGGTCACAACTCGCGCAGGCTTTCACTGTGTGCCTTCTGCTCATCAATGGGGCCTTGACTGCCGGTTCGGTCTACGTTACACTCCTCGTCATGATCAGGAAGGAGGGGGTGAACGACGGGCTCCTTTTGCTCCCGGTAACCACTATCCTGACCATCCCGGCCCTCCGGGCTCTCTATGTCGGTTCGCCTCAGTTCGGGATATACCTTGGTACGTGTCCAGCCCCCAGATACCAGTCTGAGGATTGACGCCCCTCTCAGATACGTTCGGATTCTTCTCGCAGATGATGACAGTAGCGATATGCTCCATGATACTTTTATACATGGTCGCTACACCGCCCGCACAAGATCGACGAGACTCCCACGGTAACAGGGAAGGATACATCAGCAAGATGCTACATAGGGTTTTCCCAAAACGGTCGGGTGGCGCTACGTAGGTGGGAATCGCGGGGTGGAACGGGTGAGGGGTGGAACGGGTACTTACATGTCCAGTACATTGGGGGTTGGTCCCCAAAAGAAGTGGGGAGGTCGTAAAAAAGGGTTCAGGACATGTGGTGGTGGTCACTGGATTGGACGAGGAAATTCCCTTGCGACACCAGACTGTCAGCTCCAAGGGCTTGAATTCGCGTTTGTTAGAGAACCAATACGCTAGCAACCCGCCCGTTATATTCTCAATTGGCCGCTGGTGGCCCTTGTCCTGACTTGGTCCCCCCTTCTCTCCAATATGCCTATCCTTGACTCGCGACGAGACACACATCTTGCTCAAGTCGGGAGATAAAGATAAAACCCGCGCAGGCGGCGAGGTCTGTTCCGAGATCGGTTCTGGGTTTCTTGGGTGGTGTGATACTGTCATCCACGCAAACGCATCTCGGCCATGCTTTTAACTTAAAAATGATATCAATGAGCATGAAAATAGACGCCAGGTTCCGCTCAATTTCCACCCCGCCTTACTCAGGTCATTGCCCCGTATCTCCGGAGGTGTTTTTCCGCGCTTGGAGAGGAACGACATGTGTGCGCGGTGACGATGGAATGCGAAGATCGGTCCTTAAACGATGTAGTATAGAGAGCTTGGAGACAACCTGAGTGCTGTAGTAGTGCGACCCGGCCAATTTTCCGTTGAGCTTAACAAATGAAATACTATAGTAAGATCCAGGTCACGGTCCCTCGTTTAGATTTATCACACGAACCTCCTTTTCACCTAGCATGCCTACGGTGGATTCCTTTAACGTGGACCATGATCTAGAATTTATTACTCAGGACATGATCCCATTTGACGCCTACCACTGTGGGAAAGAAAGGGACTGATTGTTCATGATTTTGTCAGTGCGCTGGCGTGTTACGATCAGTATCGGTGGTATTGTAGACAGTACACGAGATAATACCCATAGGTGCTGATCATATGGTACTT
>Ga0307511_10006401_pt1 | contig 11865 bp, 20 predicted proteins | sample 13_EM_MG_FD_200266 | JGI IMG/M metagenome (GOLD analysis project Ga0307511, IMG submission 200266) | Populus trichocarpa ectomycorrhiza microbial communities from riparian zone in the Pacific Northwest, United States - 13_EM | ecosystem: Host-associated > Plants > Roots > Unclassified | place...
CACCTTCCAGAAAACATAACCTCATCCTACCTTCTCTCCATATCCTCATGAGCCTCTCCCCAACTGACAATACATAAACGAAAAAGAAAAAGAAAACACAAGCCCTTGCACACATGATATCCCTACTGTCCCCATACCGTATTCCAACCTTAACATCCCTATCCTAAAAGGCCTCATTATCAACATTCCACTCACGCAGTCTCTCTGCCATTTTTTCCAGTCTGTACTCGTAATTTATATCCTGCTGAGCACATGCTTGATCCTCCTCCTTGTCCTCCTCGAGTTCTGATACTTCTTCATTTTCCTTGTCTTCATCACTATCGCCGTCTTCCTCCTGTCCGACCCGAGTTGCCTGGGAACTTACCCAAATGTATTCCTCTGTTGTGCTGCCTTCATCCTCCTCATTTCTACTCTCCCGACTTCCCAAACCTGCACTGTCCAGGTCCCCTGCTAGGTCTTTGGCTAATTCCTCTATTTCCTCCGCATCCATAGTATAAGCTTTATCCTGCTCAAACGTCACCTTCTTTCCCCTGCACCGCCCTTTTTCGACGATAACCGCCTGCGTCACTTTCAGCAGCAATTGCTGGACACGGGTTGGTTAGAATTGCCACTGATCATGAAACCTCTTACAAACATCTACCCTAGATTATTAACCCGGAGAAGGCTCTTCACCGCACCTTCACCTACCGATAGTATTCGCAAAGCTAAAGTCAACCACGACTGCATATCCCCCGCTTTCCCAGCCACGGAGAGCTTTGTAGAGGGCCGCAAAAATGAAGGACAGGAAGGGACCACTTATGGCCTTCAGGAAACCCTTATCCACATTGCCAAGGTTTTTCTTTCCATCGAAATAGTAATTATATATCAACTCCACTACTTCTTCAGCTCTAAACTGATAGCCCCATGTCTATTCAATCACACACTGGCCGTCCGATTCTACCTGTACTCTGGTGGACACTTACACATACCTTACAATGGCTCCCTATATAGGTGTAGCGGTCCCGCTTTAACCATTCGCTGACATGTTTCCTTATGTATGTCTGTTCAATCACACGCTGGCCGTCCGATTCAACCTGTACTCTGGTGGACACTTACACATACCTTACGATGGCTCCCTGTACAGGTGTAGCGGTCCCCCGTTAACCATTTGCTGACATTTTTCCTTATGTACTCCGTAGAAGCATTCTGGTCAAATTTGTACCCGAATGCAATGCTCTTCTTTGCCTTATGTACCTGGTGTGACCGTGTATGGGATTGCACACTTCGAAGCTATATCCTCACTCTCAGCATCCACTCTTGCAAAACATTCTACCCCGTGTAACTTACATATGCATCTATCTTGTTGTCTCGGGCACAATCGTTATCATGGTTTGTTTTTACATCTCACCACACCTTATTCATGATGTCTTCTGTACTCTGTACATAAGGGAATGGCTCTTCGAACAAAGTTATGTACTCCATACGATTACCTGCTGATTCAACCATATCTCGTAGGACTCCTGTAAACTGGGTTATTGATCCGTTTTTCCTGGTTCCTCTCTCTCCTTTTTCCTTGTCATGTTCTTGACTATTTTGCGGATATTTATTTATCATTCCGGACTCCCTGGGCCCTAGCGTGTCAGATTCCTTATTCCCTTCAGTGATAGATGTTTACAAAGGGGATCCACTGGATGTGCCCTGATTCCAATCAGCCTCTGATCCAATGCTTAGATTGGGATTACTTACCACACTTGGTATCTGAAGCCTCGTTAGTATCCCCGCCGCGCTGCTGCTGGTGTCTCTTTGCGGACCCATTGGAGACTGTGCAGGACTGTTTTCCAATGCCACCCTCGTTAGTGCTGCAGACCTCTTCTTCTTGCTTGTTTGGCGGATATCCTTTTCTGTTCCTGTTTCCTCGAGCCCTCCGTCATTTGTCATTCCATCAGCGATATCCTGAGCAGGGGCATTAATGGAGGATGAACCGGCGGAAAATTTGATTACTATACTAAACTTAGATGACCCACTGGCATTCTCAGATATTGTGGAGAGTTTCCTTAGGTTGTGGGTTAAAGCCCGACACTTGATAGTCTCGACCTCTTTCCCTTTGCCTTTACCCTTTCGAGGCATGTAGTGGATGCCTAAAATGCGGATATGGAGAAAAGCCTGGGCTGGAGAAGACCCTGCGAAGGAGAAGATACTGGGATGGAGCAGACCTGTGATGGGGAGGACTCTGGGCTGGCGAAGACTCTAGAGTGGAGAATTCCAAACACTTTGATAGTACGTGAGAAGTTTCTGTATGTATGATTAAATCGCATATGTGAGAAATTGGGATTCCCTAATTATCTCCGTGTAGTACGAATACATCCCCTGCGGATGAGTCTACTTTTGTATCACCAACTCTCGTTGTGCACGGTTGCCTCCCAGTTTTTTATTCTGCACAATTCCTATCTCATTACAGCATTTAGTCTATCCACCCGCCTTCCCTCAATCCCACCTTTGACCCTACCTAACAAAACCATCCCTTTGAGACAACAGACCCAACCACTCTTGCATGACCCTGCGAGTCTACCCACGGCCTCAGACATCCCTTTACACTAAACCCGCTAAAAAAAAACTAAAAAATCCCACAAAAACCACATACAAACTTTCGTAGATCCCAACCAAAATCTACAATATGAAAGAAATCCACCAAACAGCCCCACAAGTTCTCCTCTATCAAATCCATTCATCGTCATCATCATCGTTATCCTCACCATCGGCCCTATTGTAGGGCTGCAGTTGATCCCTTGGCATATGCACTGGCTCTGCCTCATGTACCTCCGTATGCACCTCCGCTGGCTCCTCCCATTCCACCTCCGCTGGCTCCTCCTGATCCACCTCATTATCCTCTGGCACATTCCTATCGTACTCACCCACATATCCTGCCGTTGACTCACCCTTGCTTAAATCATAACCCCAACCCCCACCCTCATTCTCCACACCTACATCCCCACTCTGATCAGCCGAACTCGTATTACTACCTTCATTCGCACTAACCTCACTAACGTAACTTACCAGAGCCTGACGCCGACTCCGAGTACCTTGAATAGGCAGTTAGTACTATTGCTCAATTTGGTTCTCTATTCACTCACCAGTCCCCCCACGTCTCCCTCTATTCCTTGCAAGTGCCTCACAAGCGCTTCGTGGAACACCCGAGCCTCCTGTTCGCCAGCTTTCCGGGTATAGCGGCTGCACCCTACTGGGATCCTCCATAGATTCTGCATGGGAGCGATCTTGGTTGTGGGCATGGCTCGTCCTTGTCTCCGTCCCACTCCCTGCAGCTGAAGTTTGTGCAATCTGTGTAATCTGTACATGCGCAGGAGCCGGGATACCCTTCGCAGCTGGTTTATTTGACGCAGGGGCTTCTTCAGTACCCTTGCTTCCCTTTCCACTTCCCCTAGTCTTGGTTTGGCTGGCTGCTGAGGGACCCTTGGTAACCTCCACTGGACCCTTGGGTTGTTTCGTTCGTGCTACCTCCTTAGGCTGGTTGGCTACCTCCTTGGCAGGTATTACCTCTTTAGCAGTTGCCCGCATTGTACTGTTTGCTATGGATCTTCCCTTGGCCCACTTGGCAGCTGCTATAACTTTGCCTGCCTTTGCTACTGTAGTACCTTTGGCAGATTTGCGATCCTTAGCCTCAACGATAGCATTGGTAGTCGATTTGTGCTCCAGCGTTGAAACCTTCACTGGCTGCATCGGGTCTGCTGCCAGCCATGGCACAAGTGGGGCTAGCTACAATTGAAAGTCCATTAGGCAAGGACCCTAATATGCATCAATTATTTTGGTAAGGACATAGTCTATTGCAAGGTACATGAAGCTCCCAGCTACATCCATGGCGTATATGAACTTCCCAGTCTGGCTTACAGGGATATATGGAGCGTCTGCTGCCTCCACCGCTACCATATTGTACAAACCCAATACCACTGTGGCAGAGTTTGTGGCAGAGGTAAATACCTAACCCCCGTACAGGGGGTCCAGGCCATGCCGCTCCGGCATGATGATATGAATTGTGACTGTCAATGGGGGCCCCCCTACGGCTGTTGCCCAACCCGCCATATGTGGCTGCCTACTGACCGACAATGCTAAGGGACCACTGGATATTCCGGCTAGAGTCCCAGCCATTGGGACCCTTTGCCCAGCCGGAGGTCCGAGGGTACATGATGGGGGTCTGCTAGAATGTAGCCGAGGTCTGCTGGTAACTTGGGGTGGCGGCTGTTCGCGAGCTGGAGGCAGTTTTTGAATAACAGGCAGTTTTTGAATAACAGGCTTCTTAGGAGCTGGACGTGGTGTGGGGGTGGGAGTCTCTATAGAAGCGGGAGCAGGACGTTTTTTTCGTTATGGAACGTGGCGCGGGAGTGGGAGACTCTGTGGGAGCGGGAGCTGGAGGCTATTTAGGAATGAGACGTGGGGTGGGAGGGGGTGACTAAGTGGGAGTGAGAGTGGGACGCTCTTTGGGAGCGAGACTTGGTGCAGTAGTGGGAGACTGCATGGGGGCGCCAGCGTGAGGCTCTTTGGGAGTGGGTGCTGGAGGCTCTTTGGGAGCCGGAGCCTGTTTGCGACCTCGCCTGCCTATCACTAGTGGCGCAATAATTATGGGTACAGGTAAGGGTCTTGCTGACACTCATTCTCGAACCGGGGTAGGCTCTGGCCTTACTGCTCACCCAGCAGCCCTCTTCCTTTTAGCGGCAGACTCTGTTCCAGCCTTAGTGGATCCCTAGTTATCTGGCATGCGTGCAGGCTCCGCTGTCGGAACCCCCATGTCTGGTAGCCAGTCCACTGGCTCAATTGCTATATTCGGGTTCTATAGGGCAAATGCAGCTCGTGCGTTAGCAATGGCCTCCCACATCACCTTTCTAGATTTTCGGACCTCCTTTGCCACGTCCTGCATCAGCTGATTAAGCGTACTATTACTTGATTCCTCGTGGTAATGGATTTGCCTCCCCAGAGCCATTGCCAGGTGGGCGGCACCCCATTCGCAGAAGTGGGCAAATCTATCTCGCCCTGTCTCCCCTGGTCCATATACACTGAACTCGGCCATTGCTCGCTGCATAGCTGTTCGCCATATCTGATAGAGTGTCCTATGGATGCCTTCATCGTAAAAGCCCAAGATCTCGGCATATTTCTTATTGCCGTAGTCATAATCGACACCCGAGTCCCCTGCTGCATCACCGTCATTACTAGCCGGGCTTACCTCCACCAGCTTTCTTTTCTTGGATACCATAACCGGGTTCCTAGCCATGTATTAATTTTATTTTCCATATATGTAAATGGAGTCTTATCTATACCTGGCAACTTTGAGCCTCACTAACTCCGGCCTAGAGTATGCATTAGTACCCGCAAGTCTGCTTCTGACTTTTAGGTACGCTCTTACCTAGTAAAATACACAGTGGGCTTGCCAACATCTGACTTGGTAGGCTGATGAGCTTCCGGTAAAACAAAAACATTAGTTCTGCATACAGTATGTAGGACACTTCAAGTCCCAGTTTAACTGTTTTTGGTGCACTCTTACCTAGTCAAATACGCAGAGATCTTTCCACCGTCTGACTGCATGCGTATATGAGGTTCCTATGAAAAAAATATAGTGGCTTTGTACAGAGGCTGATAGAGGCAGGGGTTCAGAATAAATGGGTTCATGGTCTGGTGAGCTTTATTAGACAGAAGACAATTGGGGTGCGTATACCCTATATGTAGTGAGCATCTCAGAGAGGTGGCTCGGTTTCTTTGTTTGTTATGAATTGAAAAAAATTTCATTATTATGTGATTTAAGGTTAGCAGTCATCCGACTTCGGACTAAAACAGTCAATAGCACTATCGACTCAGATATTTGCAGTACAATACCTATGATCGATCAAGCAACTACTAGTTATTGAGGACACAGAGAAACCAGTATTCCGCGCATACAAGATATCTCTAAGCTACTGGATTCTGTTTTGTATAGCACTATATGCCAAATTGTACAATACCTTTATTTGTCTGGACTCCAGGGATAAGTTTAGTCCTGCTGCAGCTTAATTCGTCGAGCTTAGTAGGGTACGCTGGTTGGTAAGCGGGTCTCTACAATAGCTTGTACCAATCACACTAGTACGCGGGGGGCTAAAAGGGGTACGAGAAAGGCTTAGTGAGCACGCATAGCCATCGTCCCAAATTGTTAGGCTACTTGACTGGCAGAAGTCAGTCGGGTTGGGTGGCCTAGTACGTGCGACCTTCCCTAGCCTAGTCCCCATAGTACGGTATTGCTCTCATCAGGAGCAGTCGTGCCAACCAGACTTGGGTCAGTGGATCTCTCTACAAAGGGATTGTGCCAACTAGATAGCAGAGTGCTAGAGGATTGCAGGGGTCATCTAACTCATATTGCCATACATTCCTACCTAGCTATGCTGGACAAGGCATGCCTGCGTACTAAATAATCCACTCTGTCAGGTCAGGGTCTAATGTGACTCGAGGTACTATCGGGTTCCAGGTTGCACGTGACTGGCCAACACACCCTGTCAGAGGACTAGCACTGTGTGCTGTACGAAATTCTTGCTATACCGGACACATGGAGCTCTCCTCCAGAGCGATAGTGCCAACCAGACTAGAGGGCGCTAGTCCAGTTAGACTGTAGTTCGTGACCGTAATACCTTGCGAGCCGTGGTGCAACCAGGCTAACCGTGGCTATTGGGTGCATAGACCCATGAACCAGACTAGACTCTTAAAGCACATGTCAAGCTGTTCCTGGTTAGTCTGCTTGGCATGACCGCTCTGGAGGAGGTTCCTGGTTGGTTGAAGGTGTACTGTAGGAGACTCATATCATGCAACGAGAGGCAAATGCACGGTATTGCAACTCTGGTTCTCACAACGAATGTTGCTTCGTTACAACCTGCAAAATCCTGCCCAGACTGTCAGCAATATAGATACTATCAGAGTTATGTTGGGAAAGTTGCCAACGAGGACATACTTGAGCCTTCCCAATTTGCAATAGTTATATGACGATGAGTCGCCTTGAACCGCAGCTTCATCATGTTGGACTGATATCCAGAATGCATTGTCGGTTTTGTCACTTTAAATTCCAGAGAGCTGGAAATTATACTAGGTACTTGCGAAACAAGCATCCGAAGTCTCCTGCAGTATCAGTGGCAGCACGTGTCTAACCTGTCGGGGACTACAAGGAGACACCACATGCCTATCCAAATACCACAATACTTGTAAGTATGACTAGCAAACTGAAGCGGGGACGTTCTGTTTCCCTTGTGCCAGACAATATACCCTCAAAACCCCTTAAGCGACAGGCAGAAACTGGGCCTCTATTGTCTGGTTCCGGCAAGCATTCCCAAGAGGAATCGATACCTAGCAGAATGGTGGTGGCATTAGAGGGGGGTAAGAGACTTCAAAACATCGTACAAACAAAGGAAGAGAGACAAAGATCTGACTGCTGGAATCCACCATTAGATTCCGATTCTTCCAGTGAGCAAGCATTCCCCCACACTGAACGTTCTCCAGATGGGCAAGCGGAGGGCGGTAAGATATTTCCAGACGTCAAACAAGCAACCGAAAAGGGATAAAGTTCTAACTGGAGGAATCCACCATTAGATCCCGTTGCTGCTGGTTAGCAAGCAGTCGTGCACGGTGAGAGTTCTCGGGCGGTCGCCGAATATCTCTCAGCAGAGTATGAGGTAGAAAAGATGGTAGCGATAAGGGCTCTAGATGATCTGCCACAACTTCAATTGAACCCGATATTCCCCTTCCAGAGTATATATGAATACAAACTTGCTAGATTCTTCCATGAAAGCAAAACCTCCGGGATAAATATCGATCGCTTTTTCAAGTCAAATGTACTACCTAGTAAACATGGGATCCATTTTCATTCTGTGTATATATGGAGAAATAAAATGCATGAAATGATTAATCAACTGGTTTGGATCAAAGAAACTGTCGACTTCTACCTACACCAAGGCTGTGCATTTTATTACAGAGATATCGGAGATACGATTCAGTATCTCCTTCGGCAACATGCCAACGCAGAACCTCTGGTTTTTGAACGGATACATTATTTCGATGAGGAGGGAAATAGGGTATATACAAACATGCATACTGGTGATTGGCGGTGGATGACCCCAGTATGGAAACCTTCCTCCGAATATATGAGTAAGTGCTAAAGAGACTGTAGAAGACGCTGCCGATCGGGTCATACCTTGTGCATGTGCTTTTCCCGTCTGGTCAAACTTGCCTCACGCATTTCTCAGGGGACAAGAAGTTATGGCTCTTGTTCATGTGCATTAGCAATATCCGCTCGGTAATTCGCAATAAACCATTATTACAAGTATAGATCCTGATGGTCCTTCTCCTAGTCGGCCCCAAACGGAATAATAAGGTCCCTGGTTTCCCAGTTAAGGATCAGGAGTATGATGCTCTCACCTTACAGTACAAGATCATAGCGCGCATCATGCTGCCATTAATGAAACTATTCAAGGTACGTATATAATACTGCACTAGTGCAATAGCATCTCTTAACATTGTTGGTAGGCAGGAGGATTAGAGATGCTTGGTGGGGATGGAAAGGTTAGGAAATGCATACCAGTATTGTTTACCTGGCTGGCAGACGTTATGGAAAATGTCAATATTCATGGTATTAAGACCAATTGGTGCCCTGTTTGTATTGCAACTCCGGAACAACTGGGAATACTCTCAAAAAACCCACTCGCAATGCACAATCACGCGGCTTATGAGAGTCTCAGGCGAGCAGTACATGTGGAAAGGGATATGACTCGTGTGCACAAATGCGGTTAGAGCATGACTAACATCTGGCCAGGTTGCCTAATGCTGGGATCAAGCCTGTTGGAAATGTGCTGTGGATAGACTTGCGAGTCCTAGGAGTCCAGCCCCTGCTGATGGTCCGTGGCGACATACTGCACAATATTCTCCTGGGGATGCTGAAGCATCTCATGAACTGGATAGAGCAGTTTCTTAAGAAACATCGATGTTTGGAGGTGTTTGATAACTTCTGGGAGCAGATCCCACTATACTCAAGGTATCGAGGACCTCAAAAGGGGTATCGGCAGGTTACGATGTGAAGTGGGATGGAAATGCGAGGGCTTAAACAACGTGATTTTAGGCTCCTTCATGGCAGACCTTTATGATCCCATTACGGACACCGCCAGTCACTCAGCAGGGGCGAAAGCAGACAGCAAGAAAGCTATCCGTTGTGTGCGATATATCACTAACTTCTGTCTTATGGCGCAATATAGGAGTCATATACTACAGACCATAGAGTATATGTATGAATATCTACAGAAGTTCCATGATAAGCTCCATGTCTTCAGTGAGTTTTAGGCAACAAAAAAGGACCATCAGACTGCAAAAGGGGCCTCTCGGGCCCAAGTAGTTGATCAACGTAAAGCATGTCAGGGTAAACTGGAAGAATATTTCCAGCTAAGTACCACAAAATCAAAGAGTATGGCTACGGAAGAATGACAAGAGAGATAACAGGTGGTACAAGAAGTCCTCTCGCAAGCCGATTTCAACTTCCCTTAGATACATCTGCTGTCACATTATAAGACCCAGATAAGGAACCATGGCAGCCTCCCCTAGTACACAACAAAGGTGGCGGAAGCTGTTTACAAACCTTTGAAGGATGCCTATCGGATCTCTAACTGCATGAATGCCACCGAGCAGATCCTTTATATGATCAACAGGGAACATGCGTTGCAGATAAAGGAACTGAACATCGAGGCTTGGAGTTATGAGTTGTAGGTGGATCGCCAAATCCTAGATCTAATCTGGAGACCGAACAATAGCAGGCGAACGCAAGGTTCCAAATGGCCTGAGGAGACTCCAATGGACTGAACGAACTCTACGTGTGCAACAATAGTGGATAAACAGGATTTCGGGGATCCAGAAGACACACCAATGTGCAGGCTTGCGGAAAGGCTAATGATTGCGGAACCTCTACAGCAATTCTATAAATACCTCAGGCTGAACACTGGGCTCGCAGTAGGCTCAGTTAGTCTAGGACAGGTCACATGTTTCCTGTCAAATTATTATTCAAAGCTTTGTGCTGAAATACTGCAATTCCAAGGTGAAGAGATAGAGACATACAAGATCTAGTGGACAGCTGGGCAGGCATCCCACAAATTAGGTAAACCTCGGACTAATTGTGTGTGGGTACAGCATGGGTACGTTACAAGGAGGCTAATGGGGAACTGGATGTGAAGATTGTGGGTGGCCTGAAAGGGCTCTTCAGGTTGTGGGATCATGTTAAAAGAGAGCATGAAGTAGATATGGTATCAATACTTTCAGTGCGGGAATCAAGGAAGCCAGGCAGGGAGGAGTGAATGGTTCGGATGGAGTGTAGGAGGGCAGGGAGGAGGTTACATATTGTACGGATAGAGGACATAGAAGGGATAGTGCATTTGATAGGGGTGAAGCAGGAAAGTGTGTGGCTGGAAAACAATCGAATAGATTTGAATACATAGAATGAGCTCTACGACTGAGAAATTGGACTCGTTGGGTACGAAGGAGGGAAATGGCAGTCAGAATTGTATAGTGATAGAATATAATATATGTATCTCAACAGTAGTTAGCTAGAGAGGTGGAGTCACAATTACATACAAATGAAGGTCGGAAGTTTATAGTAAAGAAATATAATATATGTAATTGGGCATTAGTTGCCTGGAGATACAGTAACAGACGTGTGGGGTTTATAGCATACAACTGGACTGAGATTGGAGAGGGTAGGAAAGGTACAGAGGTGGACATGTGACGTACGCTAGAGGAGATATGTGGGGGGAAAAGGTCGCAAGTGGTAATTGGCGCTCAGGCGACAAAGAACTTGGAAGGGACACACGGGAGACACGAGGGGCGGGGAGCCGGTGGGGGACCCAGAGGATGCCAGAAGGGTTGCCAGAGGTACGTAAGAACAGGAAGGCGTCAGGGTGCCAAAATTTCGATGCTGATGAAGATAGTAACATAGTTTCCACTTGTCCAAAACTCTTGAACAATTTCCAGATTTATATCTTCGACTTTGATCCACTCATCATTATCACTTTCGTACACTTTCCAACGTCCGAGGAATTGTGTTTTGCCAGTACGAGAGGCAGTATGCAATTCAAGTTCTCCTTGGACTTCCCATCTGCCTTCCGTTATTTCACCAACTTGTTCCTCATGATGACTTGGGAAGTTTGTCGAATCCTTTTCGATGTAAGGTTTGATCTTGCTGATGTAGAAGGCATTGTGGATAAGAGAAAGTCGCCTATCTCTTTACAGGTCAAGTGCATTAGCAACGAAATTTTGGCGCCCTGATGCCAGCGGGTTTGGTACAGCCTTTAGAGGCGCTGGTGCTTTGAGGGCATCAGGACGCCAGCAGGCCTGATCGCTGGAGTCCAGGAGCCCAAATATCAGCGATTTCGGACCTATTTTGGGCATTTCCGGACAAATTTGTAGTGCCCGATGGCACCCTGACACTAGGGATCTAGAAAGATGGGATACGGGCTGTAATGGGCGATGCCAATAGTAGCACCGCGGCCCGTTTAACAGAGTCTATACTATCACCAGAGTGATAGTGTATGTCTGTTATTGGTTCCGCTAAGTCGAGGACTCAGAGGGTCTTGGAGAGCATACAGATTTCCCAAGCGGGAAGAGAATTAACACGTGTAATCTCTCTGTATTGAAGCTATCTAAGGCTTGTCTGAACTCTGTCTGAAGTAATCTGATCTGAGAATCCTACTTTAGAAGGGAGGAATGGCTCAGTACTTATACTGACCGCCAAGGCTTCTGAAGTCCGAAAAACCTATTTTCTGGCCTTTCCAGAAAACCTGCTTTCTGGCCGTTCCAGAAAGCACTCCTCCATGACCATAATTACAGGTGTGGGAG
>Ga0307511_10006402_pt1 | contig 11864 bp, 8 predicted proteins | sample 13_EM_MG_FD_200266 | JGI IMG/M metagenome (GOLD analysis project Ga0307511, IMG submission 200266) | Populus trichocarpa ectomycorrhiza microbial communities from riparian zone in the Pacific Northwest, United States - 13_EM | ecosystem: Host-associated > Plants > Roots > Unclassified | place...
TTACAGTATTGTATATGCATAACTCCCTCCAGTACGGCCTCCGCAAGGAGGGCGGGGTACCCGAAAAAAGCAAAGTGAGACATGAGCCGGATCCCTGTCTTGAGCCGCTACACCGTAATATACAGTATAATTCATTTAGTTTAACGGGTGTAGTGTACACAAGGTACAGAGCTCACAAGAGTCGGAATACATCATGTTGCCATACAAATTTGTATGGGAAGGTACATGGCAACCACTTCACCCATAGTTCGGGCCACTTATAGCATGCAAATCTATAAAGAGCTGCCCAATTTCCCAGAATGTCAGGGGGGCTGGTATTTTAAAAGGAATTCCGTAGGCATTGCACTTACTTTGCTTGCTTTGGTTTCTGACAATATTTGGGGGATGGCACTTTTGCATTTGACTGCAAAAGCGACCCCTGTACGATGACTTATGGCATAGAACTATACATTAGAGGAGATTCGTGATATTTGCGTCCCTATCCACCCATAGCCGCTTCTCTCCAGGTCGGCTCATCAAGGGGCGTCCCGTTCCAATTATCTCCGTCAACGTGGCTTAGTGTTTAGGGTAATCTAAGGTGATGCTGCCGTCCTCGGAAGCGTAGCCGTAGTATTGGCACGCTAGTGACTCAGTGGTGAGTCGGCCTTATGTACCCAATAGAACTATTCGCGCTGTGGGCCTCGGCCGCCCGCACCCAGGTGTAGCTGAGGGTGTGCCGGCTCCAATCGGTCCTGCTGACTCCGTGGCCGCTCTGGACTCAGGCTTGTCCCTGGATGGCTCTCTACTGCTTGGATACTTTTATGGGCCGCTGTCCATTGGTAACATAATATCGACCCTACGCCTGCCATACCAGTGCTGCGAGCTGCCTGTCCTCTCATTACCGGGGATTCCGATGTGGCTGCAGACACACAAAATTGTGTCTAGGTGGGCTCGTGTATCGAGCTCAGCATGGATCTGGGTCTCGATGCGGGGCCGGGGTGGGGTGCCTTTGGCAACCCTTCGAACAGTATTACCACCTGCACATTAAACAAAGCCCCAGCTTAGTAGCATCCATTTCCCGCTCACATCCATCGAAAATCCCGCAAGCCTTGCTGGGGGCTACAGAGGGGGTACTCTTTCCTGCATCCACCACCCGTGGCACCTCTTTTGTTGCGAACGGCCTGGGAAACAGGTAAACGCTGCCCTTATTCCACTCGACCTTAAAGTAGCCACCGAGCCTGTCACTTCATCCAGAACCCATCCATCCAGTCGCAGAAGTTTTGGAGGGATAGTCCTCTTTGAGCATGAGCACGTGAGTTCATGGCTCGCTCGACCGAGGCAGGTATTCCCCCCCCTTTGAAGTTTGAAGTATTCGCACGTTGAGCGATTGTGGCGACATGACCTGCATCGCTCGGTAACCCCAGGAAGAAGTTCTTTCCATGACTTCATGAGCTTTTCAGAACATTCGAATGGCAAATATCTGTCTACTGCTGCTATTCGACATGCCTCTGGAAATTCGAACGCCATTTCATTCGTTACGACACTGGTTACGACACATGTATCGGGGGCTAACAGTGTGAGTGTCGAAATTCAGCCTCTAGTCGACAACCAATATCAAGAAACCATTCTGCACATCTGACGGGCAGTGAATGTAGATTGCCTTTGGTGTTTGAGGTCCACTTGGGCGTGAGCTGTCCATGCTTTGTAGGCCAGCTGTCGCAGGGGAGAGAAAATAGAGTCGCCCCTAAATCTATTGAGGGGTCTCCGACCTCAGTCGCGTGCACTTATGAAGTGCTAGGGCGGGAAAGCGTTGCAAAATATCCTACCATCCCTCGAAAATGTGCAACAAGTCATTCATAGTTGGAAGCACTGTCCAAATTGATTGCTGGTTGGCCTTCTAGGATGGTTCGTGGAAGGTTCCAGGGGATGATAAGTTTGTCCTTCGTGATCACTAGTGCTAGCCGGCCAGGATAGTCGTGCGGGGCTGCTATTCTCACGAGAACCTACACACGTTGATAATTAATTGTTCTGCGCAATTAAACAGAGCTAAGTTAGGTTAGTCGTTACCTCAATGTAACCTGTCTCCGTAGCGAGCCACAACTTCCATCGAATAGGAATGTCACGGTTTCTTATAAACCCCACTCGTAATTGACAAGGCAGCTGGTGGTTCCTGCCGTTGTTGTATCTCTTCGCCACAAGTCAAGAGCAGTTTGACATTTTTGTTGGAAACCCCGACATTAGTCCAATCCTGCTTTATACCGTCATATAACCAGGACAAGAGGATATTCTCCCTAAATTTGAGGGCTGGTCATGAGCCAACTGACTCCCGTACGTATAAATGTTGGCATTTGTTACAAGACCCGGTAAGCCCCTGGTTACATAAACTTGACCTTTGTGAAGCGACTTCGTCTGAAAGACTGCCATCTGGGAATCTAGATGCTTTTTGTATTTTAGTATGTAGCTGGGGTATATCTAATCTGAGGCCCACCGTGACCTCTTCAGTGTTTTCCAGCAATTGAGGCAACAATTGATACTGACGGTCCGTACCATCCACAATTGTCCATTTCCACTTAAAGCTCCAAATCCTCCCTTTCTTGTCCATTTCCGTGAACCTCCGTCGGCGGTGAAGACGAGCTTGTCCAATTCCATGGTATCCGTACTATCACAGGATGCATCCATCCTCCATCTATAGACCGAAGGAGACGATAATAGTAGGGCGCCGGATGCATAGGCCTAACATAGCAACACTGGCCAGCATCAGACCATCCTTCACCATGCACGTCAAGCCAGCGCATATCGGATGGTCCAGACAAGCGGATAAAGGCCTGACATATATTGTTATAGATAGAGGACCCTAAGGGTGGCAGAATAAGATAGGGAGACCAGCGGACCCGAGCTGTGTGTGTGACGGCTGGGTAGCGTAGAGCGTAGCGCGCCTGCGATCATGCCCTTGGGTAGCGGGCGGGAAGGGTAGGTCGTGGGAGGAGGTGTGGAAGAATCCAGCGTGGTGTGTAGCAGTGGCGGACTTTATGCAGTGATTATTTCCTGTGTGAATTTTGTATATAGAAAAGGGAGGGGCAGGGACCGCCCCGGTGGAAACAGATAATCCCCAGGCGCAGCCCGGAGATGCGGTCCCTCGTCATAAGCTAGAATGGTTTTAATACAAGCACTGATTTGCCAAAAAAAAAAAAGTCTCCTCCATGGAGCTCTGATGATCTTGCCGACTCTTTCAATGAATTGTCAATTCTCTGCCTGTGGATATGGAAAACCCGGGCCCCACAAAATGCTGTCTGTATGTTACAAACATCAAACGACCTCCAGAAGCTACTTTGTCGTGGCCGTAATCCATACCAAACGACCCCAGTTCCTCCCGCTCGATCAAACCTCCAGAACCTCACCGTTGACGACTCCAATCACTGCATTTTGGAAAGTCTGTGAGAGGAATACTTGTTTCGCATATTTTATGCCTTTTGCCAGTGCAGGGTTGTAAGGTCAGATGCCCGGAGACGCCAACGATGAGCACGGAGCCCAGGATATATCTTTGGCAGCGCCAGGGGAAGGTCTGAGAATGCAATCTGGGCAAACGCGCTTGTTGTATTTGCCGAGGGAAATATCTTTAGTGCAGATCCAGTTTGCTCCTCGCCAAGTGTGACCATACTCCAATTCCCCAAGCTGCAGAACCAGGATGGGAAGTTGGCATCAGAGAAGTCCTTTTGGTGCAGGTGTATGTTCCTAGACCGTCAGGCGATTAGAAAATTGAAGAATTTGGTTGACAAATAAGCCGCTCAAGGACGGAAAGAACAAGCTCTGTTTCTTCCACAATGAGGATATTGGTGGTTGATGGGGTACTTTTCTAAAGGATGTAGTCCCACACAAAGGATGTAGATTCAAACAGACTGCAGAGAATCTCGGATCGCAAGCGAGATGCAATAACGGAATGGCTGCTTTCTTGCCAATCCGGGAATTTGCACTTGACAGGAGCAAATTGTGAGCGGGCGACCTCTAGCGGAGTTGAGGGATGTCACTATACGTGGTGTGAATACTGCGGAAAAGATGAGTCCACCTTCCAATGCAAACTGGCGTTTGCAAGAATGGTAGGCTTTGCTCATATGGATTGGCATTTAGTATCCCTAGTGGAACAACCATAACCATGCGGACAACTTCCGGCATAGTCCGCCACCCTGGAAGTCTTTGTGCTCTGGTTGGTGCTGGTAAGAAGGCGGACATTGGAAGAATTCCGGAAATGTACCAGAAGGTTTGAAGCTCTTCGTAGTGGAAGATGGAAATTGAAGTATCCCCCCCCTCAATCGGTTGTGCCAGATGCCACATCATTCAGGCCACTTCACTTGTACTCTCCCCTTAACCAAACTTAGTAGTTGGACATACGTCTCGTGTGTAGTGAATTTCGCCTCTTTTATATTCGCGCCAATAGTGTTGCAAAGACGTTGCAGCAGGCTTCCCTAAGACATTTCGATATATATTATAGTACGAGTTTCCTGAACTGGGGTCTGCAATAATCAGGTAAGTACGTATGCCCAGTGGGTAGTATATAGCATAATAGGATTGGTGCATTTTGATGTTCTGGTCTCAGACTCATTGTAGCTAGTTGTACCATATGTCCAGTAATGTGCACTCTAACTCCCAAAGTGCTTCTGCGTGCAGAGGCCCAGTACTCCGAGCCATGAGCACTCCACCTTATTGGGGACCTCGTGACGCTTTTTGATAGCATCTATGATAGATTTATACCACTCACCCACCTCCTGGTTGGGTGTACAGCGCCAACAAGCGACGTACTTGGCAGGGGGATCCCAGTTGCAGATGCGTAAGAAATATCCATATCTGCTCTCGGGCCATTCTTACAGTGTGTTTGGTCTGGGCTTGAAGGACGCCCAAAGAGCGCCGATTCAGACAAATGTGGTATAATATATTCCAGACGGCCATAAGGATCAGGATATTGCGAGCTAGACATCAGTAGCTCCATTGTTAGATTATATATTATATATGCACCCGCCGGGGAAACCTTGAATTTATTGCAAACTCACCAATTACTGCAGGCTTCAAATCAGAGCATGTGAAGTCAAACTATAGTTTCCTTCGGCTAACACAGGACAAGTCAGTGGTCTACCCCAGAGCATAGACTAAGTGCTAACACACCTCCCAGAGGAGAATAATGAAGAGTGTAAAGAATGCTTCGCGGGTCCTACAACCAAAGAAAAGGCCATTAACAGGCTCCTCAGGAGCCAGAGACTGTGCCAGAAATACAGTAGGTAAAAGTATGGTAGTTTTTCTGTAGGGTTGGGGATTGAAGCAAGAATGCCGTTTAAGGATGTCGGTAGGGTCTGTAACAAGTAGTCTGGTTTGTACTCCACAGGAGCGGTCGTGCCAACCAGACTATGGTTTGTAAGTACAAACAGGCTCCAAATTGGGAAAGCCGTTGCAGCACTTGGCATTATTAACATGTAGACTTGCTTAGATAGTGCGAGATGTAATCATCACGTCCATTAGTTAGCAGATAGATAGATACATTTAGGAATACACGACTTGCCACCCTTCTCTATCTCCCTCAGCCTAGTGGTCACGGGAAGACATTGTTGGTGAGGGAGGGGCAATTGTTTTTGTGACGGTGTTAGAACAGAACCTTGCTCATTGTATTTTGTTATTCATGTTACCTGCAGAGACCCAAATCGGGAAAATCGTTGGAATGCCTGGCATGTTCGCTAGATAGATACATCTCGAGGAAATCACCCTCAGTAGGTAACTACTACAGTACTTAACTTTATTTATTTATTTAAAGTCTGTCGACTTAATGTCATGCGACGGAGTAAATATAAGGCCAGACTGATCTCATGCCAAGACCAAGCCAAATTCTACAGCCCATTCAATAATCACGGGAACTGCCTAGTCTTCGGCGGCGTACTGGTATAGTCTATAGCCCATCCTCATACATCCCCTGCAGACAGCAGTAAGCTCCAGTATCTGCAGACTGAATATACTGTACGGTATCGTATATTTACTTACATACATACTTCACCCACTCACTTGTAACTAAGATCAGCTCTCTAAGGCAGGGGACCAGCCAACTCTTCAAGATCATATACACCGGCGTGTATGGCTCCAGAGCACAGACCCCAAAACCTTCTAGATCGATGAGGAAGTACAATATCGCAATCTTTAACGACTCTCAGGTCGTATCAGTAACTCTAAGTACTTCGACTTACTAATACAACCCCACCAGATCGAGATCACCCATTAGAGTTCAATTCAGTTTGCCTAAATGATAATAAGTATCCATAGCTGTCCATAGACCATAGACCTACAGTATGAGTCACGACCAGACTTACCCTCAACTGAGACTAAATCCGTAATCAGCTTTCCAAGCCGGAACGATTCGCTATTAACTCATCAAGTATTCAGGGTCAAGGTATAAAAATTCCCTTGGCTACTATGATATTCTCCCAAGATATGTAAAGCACCCTAGGTCTCGCTTAATCAGTTGTGTGCCCGGTCCTGAACTAACATATTAAGTTCAAGCGATAAACCAATTCTCCTTGACGTAATCCGCGGCTTTGGTGGTCCGCCCCCTAGCTTGTGCTGGACACGCATGTGATATGATAAGAACATGACATCAGTTCAAGACAAAGGGTGGGAAGTCGTGCTATGTACATATGCACCAAAGTCCGCGCAATCCATCAGAATAGGTGAGAAAATGAGAAAATGTCTTGTTTTCACACACTTTGCCGCTTACAGTGCTCTTTCCACGCGCGCATTTTGATGGGACCCCTACGCGTACATATGCGCATAGTCATTATCATGTTCATGCAAGAGTGTGGCTTGCGGAAGCAAGCCCGTGCGGAATAATACCTCTATTTGGCCCGGCGCTAGCAAGAATCTAGATCCACAAGCCACAACTAGGTCTATCGCACGTGGAATTAGATCCACTCATTTGGAAATATGTCAGCAGTTAAAAAGCAATAAAGTGCAGCTGTCACTTGACTGCGGAAGTACACCGCCTAGAAGTCGGCTGTCTTCAAGTCTGGTTTACTTGCCGACCCTCCCGCATACACGTACAGCGAGTGACAGCATCGAGAGACCGTACCGGTCTGTTCCGTGATCGTGACCGGATTTATCGGAGGGGCAGACGTATTCATGCAGACTCCGACTAATACTATCGATATCCTCAGACATTCATGATTATATTTTGCCACCATCGTCGGTGGTTAGCCCATTCTCGTGAGTTGCGCCGACGCGCCACTGCTATTGTCCCAGAGATGGGTGAGGACAGGTGGTAGCACAACCGAGCAGATACAACATACACCACAGTGTTCACTGCAACCACTAATGTTCACTATGGCTGGGTAGATACTTTCACGAGTTCCCATTAACGTTGGAGATTGCAATAGATTGGTACTAGTAGCCGTGTGGCCTAGGTACTTTACAAGGTCCACGCAGTACCTAGTTTATATATCAGACTAATTTTATCATAGATACGGTATATATATATGGACAGTACTCTGCATGGTGGTTAGTTGAGTATGTACGTAGGTATTTTCGTAAACAAGTTCTATGTCTGTACTAAGTAGCTTAGTGCACTACCACATTAGGATATCAAACTCAAAAAGGTTAAAGGTTTGACTAAAGGCGAGGCTAGCGCCTGAATCAGAAGGCGTTTCTAAGGCCTGTTGATTAAAAGCATGCCATACTTCTTATCTTCAATATTGATATATCGATATCTAATATCAATTATCAACTTGAATCCGAATCTGCAAATCAAACATCGACAACCTGAAACGTTGGTCAAAATATCAGCCGGGTATATATGGGTTGCTGACAAGCTAATGGGACTGGCATTGTGGAAGAAAAGCAATTCTCTCCTACCACGTTTTCTGTACCAGTTGCAGGCCGTTACACACCATGGTTATTCATGAAACAGCACCAGTCAAAGGGCTTGAAGATATCATCAACATGGGGATTTTAAGCAGCTATGCACTGTAGGTATATATTTGGAACTAGTCCGGATTTGCATCTGCATCTATCTGCCACGGCCTCAGGGCCCGCTCCGGCTCCAGTTGCAGATGGAGATATGGCGGTGGTAAGATAAATGAATCACAAGACTTTCGTTTGTCACTTGCCCTAGACACGGGGAACCTACATATGGCCTAGCTAGGCTTTTGGCAATCGCTCGCTTTTGATTGCGGAACCGACCGCACTCTATTCTGCCTATATATGCAGGTACCATCATGCGCATATAAAATAAGGCCTTGTGCATGAATTTTGTCAACAGGGGCCCTCTTTCGGGAACTCACGGCCGCGGTAACCGCTATAGCCCTAGTGTAACCCCACACAGAATTTTTCAAAGCGTGAGAAGGATGTAGGATGAGACGAGCCGAAGCGAGAGTCCTGCGCATACAAATGCATAAACTCGAGCAATGAAATTTTCTGGAAGCGTAGAGAGGCGGGTGTCGGCAGGTATAATGATGAATGCGGGGAAGTGAGCATCATCATTTAAATCCTTGCTAATTTGTCGTGTTCAGTTACCTTTCACATGGTTCCAACGCCCGTGTAATCAGCACATGTACGACACTATCAGCAGATGCTATGTCAGTACATTGCTAATTATCTTATCATACCAATTGAAACTTGCATGACATGTGTGTTAAAACCTTTGAATCATCAAGGCAAACAATGATAGATTACAACTGTGTTTGAACATTTACAAAGCCATGCACACATTTGAATTTGAATCATTTCAGATTCCTGTGACTCCAGCAGATCGCTGATTATATTACTAGTTCTGACATGCATATACACACATCTCCGGCTCAGGCTCCGTGATGGATGCTATCCAAGCTCATGTACTGTACAAGTGTGTAAGTTTTTCGAGGCCCCCATAGACCTGTAGGTATTTATGTAGCACAGATACGTGGACAGCTACAGATCAAAGGCCAAATTCATCATATGCATGGCTACCATTGGAGTTGTAAACTGCGTCAAGGCTCATCATGTTCTACTTGGTAACTGTTAAGGAATCACCCTCAAGTGGCTTTGAAACCCCCAATGCACTGCTAGATTTTAGCCATAGGATAGGCCCAGCACTGTAGAGTATATCGATGACAGATCAATATGCATATGGAACCCCATCTGTTAATAGGCATCGAAATTCGAAGCACATCTACCCTTAAGTTCCGAAATTAGCTTCATCCAGATCGGAGCTGTAACTCTATAGGCAATAATGCCCGAAAGGTAAATGCCGTTGACGTCTAATGTCGATCGCGATATATCGATATCGATAAAAGGTATCAATGCATACATATATGTATGATAAATTTAGGTGTCAATTCACCAGGCAGCAGTCATGTATGAATATTACCATTTAATATCCCAGTCTCGGTACTACTACGGCACGGTAAGTGCTTTCACGAAGGGGTACATTTTCCCACTAACTAGACTTGGATTTTAATCTGGTAATTAGGTTGAGGTTCAATTTGGTACAAGTGCCAGTTCAATTGCAATGCCCATGTCGGAATACTCCATGATCATGGAGGGTTCCGGGACGTATACGGTACACCATTATGGAACGGACCGGGGGTGCAGGCCCAGATAACCCCCAAATCCCTGGCAATTGCAAAATGAAGATTATAAAGTATGTACATATATGCCACTATACGTGCGAGCTCATCGATACCCGGCACAATCAAGTTGTGTAGTCTGACCCTGCCCCGGTGTTAGCATTATTACTACTTAATGCTAATCCTTCACGCTTAGCAAATTAGTCTTCGGGGGCACAATGCAAGCGCCTGAAGAAAGAAATATAGTCGACTTCCCACTACTTATTTGTCCATGTGCATAGTTACAGAAGAGCTGAGAACAAAATATGGGTAATTAGAAACTAGAAGCTCTGAATTCCCATGCTGTGCCTTCTCGGTCCCTACACTCACATGACCTTCTACTGCCCCACCCACATGACTTTCTACTGCATGATTACCTCATTCCAGCGGCAGCAGCCACAGCCGGATTGGGGCGGCGAGGGCCGTTGAAACGTTGAGGCCCAAACCTAGACCGTCTGGAGGCTTGGGCGGGCGGAGATGAATCTGACGTTGGTAGCTTATTGTGAGGGGTATGTAGATCATAAAAAGGATACTCATATATACAACCATGATCGAGTTTTTGAAGCATGTTGACATTATATTAATATTGTTGAATTCAAATATATGATGATGACTATGGCATGTGCATGCAGGTTGAAGTCCGCTGGCTATGCACATGGTGTAACCGTACATTACATGTTGCGGCATGACCACGAGGACCTAGAACATGGGGAATGCTAGATCGGGCTAGGGCATGATGTTGAGAAAGCTTCAGGAGTACAAATTACCCTCACCGATATCCAGCTGGTCGTTGACATTGTGGCGCAAATTTGCAGACGACCAGAGGTTCAGCTCAAACTAATCATAGCTCAAATAATCGGATTGACCCCAGTCAGGATAATCAATTCCGTATTTACACGAAATATTCATTAACGCAAGGCGTGCCACTATAGAACCGGTACCTACGAGAACAGTGAATGTTAACCCCGGCTTGAGCCGGTAATTCCATAGCATAGTTGATGTTCATCTAGTACTAGATCTGGCATGAATCAACTGGTGCTAATTTCAATCGATATCGCAATGTGTGCGCAAACATAGCCCTCCACCGTTACAAGTAATCAGTTGAAACATAATAACATAATCTGGCCTAGGATATGCCTCGTCCATGTACATTGAACAATGTATACGTGAGTCGGGGGGTATAGTGTTTTGGAGAGCGATTTGGTCGTTCCGCTCTGTTAATAGCCATTGTGCTTATAGTAAGTAATTGTGGCGGCCGTTGTATAAGCAGGCGGGGCAGGATGGCCATGGACGGCGGGTCGATATGCGATATGCGCATGCGACAGTAATAAGATCGATATCACCTACCAATGCCCATGATCAAAATTAGCAAAGATCTAGAACAATTAGCCGTTAATTCCCAAGTGATTACAAAAATATTGGCTGCTAAATGACACTGTTTCGGCAGGGTCCAGCCTTCCCTGCTGTAACCTAGCGCTTACTCTAAACTGGTCAATTTGGGTCAATTTGGTGTCAAAGAACATTGTTCTTTGGCTTCCATGCCTCAGCCCACTTGTTTCAGGCCTGCAGGGCCCTTATGCGTGATGCATTAACCAAAAAAAAAATTCAAACCTATTGTCTGTTTTATTTCCATTGACACATACTCCGAACGTGCCTATGCATAGAACGGCATACCAGAAATACAACCTCCGAAATTGAAAGCCCGCGATACCTATCTCCAACTGGTTTAGCCCGCCGGGCTCAGTAAAGACGCAATACCGCCATCATTAATGCCGGCACCAGACTACAATGCAGGTGTTTCGGCCGAGCTATCACAGGTAGATGGGGATCGGCTAGACGTGCACTATACAATGCTATCTAGAGGTCTAGCTACTACACACAAAAGTCGCATGTATGCAAGATATGAGATATCTGATGAGGGCAGTGGCAATGCACCGATACCGGGGCACAATGACCTACAAGATAGTCCCCTACTGGCCATGGAACAACTGCTGTCTACGTCTACGGATTACCCGGGGGATGAAGTACAGTACACAGGATCCTACGAGAGTCAAATACATACCTGCAATTGCATATTGATTGACCAGGGCGGTCGAAAAGTGTCAATGTTACTAGATATTTGGGTACACATAGGGTTCGGATAATCTCAACTAATAATCAGTCGCGCTATTACGAGGTCGACGTTACCTTACTATTCCTTGCTATAGCTAGCGGCTTACGCTGCCTACATACTCCCTTCCTTTCCTCGGTTCAGGCCCCCCTGCCTGCCTGCCCCCTGCC
>Ga0307511_10006403_pt1 | contig 11864 bp, 14 predicted proteins | sample 13_EM_MG_FD_200266 | JGI IMG/M metagenome (GOLD analysis project Ga0307511, IMG submission 200266) | Populus trichocarpa ectomycorrhiza microbial communities from riparian zone in the Pacific Northwest, United States - 13_EM | ecosystem: Host-associated > Plants > Roots > Unclassified | place...
TCACCATGGTATTAGTATCGTATTATTAGATATTAAGAATAGATGAAATTGTCTTTGAGAAATGATTGATCAAATCATTCTGTGCATGATGTATGCAGGTTACAGTATCCAACACCTGCGATCAGCAATCTGAAAAAGCCTTGTGCGCAATCCCTACCGTCCATGCATGTTTTCTAGGCAGCCTAGCCAAATATTCAGCGGTGACGTCGAATTAATTCAAATACATTCATCACCCATACAGGATGCCACATATCCTCTACCGATTCTATTAATCCTTGATTACTCACAAAGTTTTACAGTTGAAGGTATGTCCTAATCCAAGAGCGAATACAGAATTGCGATCAACTTCATGTACATTGTCTTCAACGTATTGATCAGATCGAAGGTGGTGCAAGACTTGTACTATTCGAACTTTGTATCAATATTCAAGTGTGATAATTCATTATGTTTATCGTGTATATAGGTAGATACTATACATAGCTATCCTAGAAAATCACTAATGCACCATGGGTACTGTCTCAGCAGTGCAAGGGATAGCCTATCCAAAGGACTTCAACGCATGACCATTGGGTGTTTGCTGTGCAACCTTTACGAGCTATTGGTGCAAGAGTACCTATAGGGATTTCTCATCACAAGCATACCAGATACTAGAAGATATGGTACCGCCAGTCCTGTGTATAGATATCGTGGGTAACCTAATTTCCTTTACAAGAAGATTTTGATGCTTCACCATACTGAATAGCCTTCAGAGTCTGTTCGTATGTAGCGTTATCAAATATACTTGATCTCTCTTCTGACAGTGGCAATTAACTAACTGGAATCCTCTGTATAAGCAACCCTCGATCAACTTATAAGAGGTGTCTAGATATAAGTAACTGGGCCGGTCTTTAGGTAATGGTCGTGCCCTCACCTGGGACATGTCGCGGAGGAGAGATTACCAAAGTTATACCCTAATGTTTGTCTGGTTGCACCCCTAATGTAGCCAAGTATGGCAGCGGGGAGGGCTGAATTACAAACTCGCATAATAGAGGTTAAGTGTTTACTTTGTAATATATAGGTACGTTATCGCTCTTTCAGGCAAGTGCATCCCGTCACGTGACTTGTGCTGTGAGACGAAATTGCGAGTGACAATTATAACCGCAATTTGCCCCCATTAAGTCTCAATAAGTAATAAGGCAACGGCAGGTAGCTAGTTAGGCTACAGACGGACTCACAGCCTATACCATACATCCTGAAGATACAGCATCACCCGGATGTGGCGCAAAAGGGTTTTCTGCATAGGTTAGCTGGCTATGACTAAACTCAAATGTGGGAGTGGTCTTATACATACCTTCATTTCGTCAGCGAATTCCAGCCCTTTTATCTGATTTCCCCTGCAGCGAGACTGGCCCCTTTGGGCATCCCGCATATGTAACCCGTGTTTCATAGGTTGCCTGCCACCACGTGAGAGTGTTCCAACAAAGGTTGTCTTGGCCTTTGCCTCGTCTCGTGTCCCGGCGTAATGCTCCTAATTCCGTACTCGTATCCTGCCCTGCTTAGGGGTGGTGCTTCCACAGATTTCAGAAACGGGTGAACTTGTATATACCGCGACAGGGGGTGATAGTTGGCAAACTTCTGGTGAGTGAGACCGTAATCCTTGTCAAGAGACAGTCTCCAACTCCACCATATGGCTGAAGATATAACCTCTGTCTCTGCATATAAGAAAGTACCTGTATACAGTAGACTCTCGATACAAGCATGTCGTTTGGACAAGGGAAAGTATGCTTGTAACCAATATATTCTTACATCAAGAGAAAATAGGAAAAGATGGAATGAAGCTAGCCAGCGGTAGGAAAAGTTGCGGAATAAGATGATAAATACAATGAGAGTATACAAGCAATAAATAGAGATATGAGAGTAGATGTGGGGACCAGAGTCTCAAGGAGTGGAGGAGGAGGGGGCGGCGGAGGAGGACGAGGTGGCTCCGAGAGGCCCCAGAAAGTCTGTAATCCTGCGCTGAGTATGCTGACGCCTACGTTGAATTTCCAGAATCTCAATGCGCTTCTTCTCACGCTTTAGGATCTCTTGTAGCTCATTGACATTGTCTGTGGGTTCAGCTTGAAGTGACAAGAGGAGTATTGACGTTCAACGTCTGACCAGGCCTGGCGCTGGTGCACACTAGAGGTAAAAGATGATGCCATTATTCCGGAGGTATTTGTTGCTGTATGTGGTATCTACCTCTGCTGGAGATACGATGCTGCAGGGTGTTCTGACCCATACGTCAATACGGCCCATTCATCAATGGGCCCAGCCCACCCATCAATCTGACGGCTACAATAATATTTTAATATGATTAAACCAACTTTCAAATCCCTCCCCTCCGCTATTGCATAAAAAACGTTTCTTCGACTAGGTGAACCCATACCACCGCAACGATAACAACGGCCCTCAGAATTCTGCTGGCTCGTTCTTCTAGGGAGAGGCGGCGGCGGCGAGTGGCAGAGAGGTCGGGGCTGGCTTGAGTGCCTGTGGCAGTTATGGTTGAGGGGCGTGCGGTAGGGTGCGGTGGAACAAGAGGAGGGGCTGTGGTTTGCTGTGCGGGTTGGTATTGTGGTCGGGGTTGTGATCGTGCCTGTGTTGCGCTAGATGTCTGGGGGCGGCTTGTGTGTGGCACGCTCTGTAGTTGGCGCTCCTGCATATCGACTTCATTCAGGAGTTCCACATAGGTATCGATAGTCGTGGGTTGTGGCCCCCTTCCCACCAAGTGGCGCTTGAGTTTATAGGCGCTCCCCCTCTTAGGTTCATCCTGGTTCACCTCTGATACATACCGTTGGAATTCGGCATACATAGCAGGAAGAGAACTGCCAGCTACCTTGTTGTATGCTGTTGAGTTTGGCTTCGACTTCTGAAAGCTCGGTCTAGGGTGGTGGTCAGGGCAGCGAGGGTTGGCAGGTTTACTCGATCATCTGTGATATAGGAGAGTACTTGGTCAAGGGCTTCCCCGCTGAGGCAGTTAATGGCGAAGCATAGTTTGGCTTGGTCATCATGGTACCTATGTGGCAGCTTTGGGACGTAGCTGTGCTAGGAAGCGGCGGAATTGATCGAGGTCTGGGTTTTTTTCGCGTTCTGTTCTGTCTGGAGCGGGGCCTTGGAGTCTTGACAGGGTATTAATCGTGAGTCGTGCGTCATCGAGTTGGGTACGGAGTGTGGCGAGTGCCTCTTCTAATACCTCTCGTTCATCCGTGACTTCTTGATGTTGTGTTAGGTTGTCGCCCTGTGTTTGTAGGTCGTTGGCTTGGTTTTGGGCTTGATCACTTGGGCTGAGAGAGTGGTGACTTGGATTTGGAGGTTGGAACCATTCCGCTCTAGTGTGGCAGGGTCGTGAGTACTATGAGGACGGTGCGCGTGTCATTGACGAGGTGACCTGTGATGTTGGTGGGATTCTGTACTGCTTGCCAGAGCGTGAGCAGTGTGCCAACCTCCACAAGGAGGGTGACGAGACATGGCTGTGGGTGTGGGTGTGGGCGTGGGCGTGGGCGTGGGCGTGGGCGTGGGCGTGGACTTGGACTTGGGTTGCGCTTAGTGGAGGGTTGGGAGACGCAACGTAGTGTAACGGGACACCTATGGGCTGGGACTGTGGACTGCTCCAGAGCGCTCGTGGCCTATGACTATGGCAAGAGAGGAACGTTGTATTATGAGTAAGATACAAGGCATTGCGTGAGGAGGGAAGGAGAGTAAGAGAGTAAGGAAATACAGGAAGGTGATAGAGAGATTCGGCCCTTCCAAACAGCGATAGGATAAACCCGTGAACACAGTAACGGTAGCCCCCGATCCCGTGCATGCTTATCACCTCAAACCGTCTAATCTAAGAAACCCGTGCAACTCAGTCCTCGTATCCACCGATCCTGTGATTCTGGCCCTTGGGGGCCATGCACCGTGACACTTATCTACAGTCTTATCCCCCCCGTTAGCGACCCACATAACTAACGCCCGCCTACCCTGTAAAAGGTGAATTCTGAGTGGGTTCTTTGGGTCATTCCCGAACGAGTATCGCTTGTGGCGTATTGAAAGCTATGCTATTAGGCATATTGTTTCTACATAGCATGATCAGCAAGTTATGGGTGTCGAGGGAGTACGATGAAAGCTCACTTACCATGATTCTAGCTCCGGGTAGAGAATGTCCCGCAGTTTGGTTGTCGTCGGATAATGAGCCACATCCGGGCAATGTACAACCCAAATATGCTTCAGACCAGCTGCAGCAGTGAGCCGGAAATTCGGATCCCCTTTAATTAGCCCCGCAATAAATGAAACGCAGTTCTCACTACAGCCCATTTCTGTCAATCGTAATTCATGCTTTGGATGGCCACTGTAGGTATGTTTAAGTATATCCCCTGGCCCTCTGAATAGGTCACTTGTAGTTACAAGCCGGTAGATAACACATCCAACAGAAAAACAGTCGACTGTTGGCGAGTACTCGCCATCCTGCCCTATAATCTCTGGGGCTATATAGCTCCCACTGCCGACAAAGGTTCTTAGGATAGTGTCGCTATCTGACGAAGTCCGTTTCGAAACTCCAAAGTCACCAATTTTAATCAGGAGTGGACTTGGCCTATGTCTGTGTAAAAATGGGAATATGTTCTGGCGAGCGGTCATTTGTGGGCTCAACCATCAAAAGTAAGGTCAGAAAATGGACCTACAGCTGGCTTGAGGTCCCTGTGAGTGATTCCTTTCCCGTGCAAAAATTTCAACCCCTCAAGTAGCTGATACCCGACCACCCTTGCATCGCCTTCATCCCATGGAAAGTGCACATGATTGCTAAGATCGCCAAGTTCCATGTACTCCATGACGATATAAATATTCCGCTCATCCTCGTGAAAGCCAATGAATTGTACGGAGTGCTCATTCTGGTGAATGGTATTGTCACATCAGCGATATTGCCGGTATACGTAGAGAATAAACAAGAGAACGCATTTTACCTGAACAGCCTGGGAGCTATTGTCAATTTCCCGCATATATGACTTCCGAGGGAACATATGGTTATCTTTCGAAATCCGCTTCACAGCACAGAGCTCTCTTGAAGGCACCTCTGGGGGTTGAACATATTCCAGGAAAACCGTTCCAAAGCTGCCAGACCCAATCTCATGTTGAAAGGTCCACTGAGACTTATTTCCAGGACGTTCTGGGCATCTACCGGTGATCTCAGGGATTCTCTTAATAGGTTGTTCGTATATTTCGGTGAGCGGCCGGGGAATCTTGTCTAAATAATCTCGAATCCTGGCATCACTACCATCAAGTTCGTATCTTTCACAAATTGACGCAATTTGGAGCACAACCCAAAGAAACCTTCATCCGGTAGTTAGACTTTGCCATACTTCGTTTATCAGGGTCATTGCTTACATTCCCTCTGATCTGCGCGACAATACGCTCTTGACCTCAGAAACCAAATCGAGAGAATCCTGAAGGCGATCAGTGAGACAGCTGTCACCTTTCGTAGGTAAATGTCGATATCTGCTTGTGTGTCATGACCTTGTATGTATAGGGTAGTTATGGTTGAGTCATTGCGAAAGGGGGAACCCAAATCAACTTCCGGTTGAGCTGAGGTGAGAATTTTGAGACTCTTAGGATGCTTTCGATAAAGGTCCATTAAAATGCGCAGAATTACTTTTTGGACATCTGCATTAACCTCATCAAGTCCATCGACGATCAGAAATGTTTGCTTCACTGTTTGTTTACCCCACTGGCGGAAAATGAGGGACTGGAGTTCATCGATATCGGGCTCACGGAGGCAGTGTATGCCTGAGAAAAGTGCTTCTATCTCTAGCTGGAGACTAGGCGATAACATCTCGGGAGAGAGGATTTGATGCAAAATGCTGCGTAGGAAGTTGGTGGGATACAGTGAATCCAGCCGCAAGCTCGTGAAAAAATAATATATCACCAGCGTGTCATCCCCTTGGCGACGGAGGTCATTTAAGTGATCGATAATACAGGAACTAAGCTGACATCAGTCACTTTGTATCAAACAGTCGAGGGGGAATAAAGTCGGGGCGTACGCTAAAACCGATTTCCCATAACCAGCTACCATAGGTCAGGACTTAGATATACGAAATATTTGATGATATCGAAAAACCTACTAGGGCTCCTTATCCACAACCCTGCCTTGTGTGTATCATTTTTCCACTTAAGGAACTCAGTTCTGGATAGAATCCAGGCACCAGTGCCGTCGCAGCGCTCTGTTCGGGCATTCCTCAAAGGCAATGTATAATCCCAGGTACAAATGGCACCATACAATCGCAGCTTTCGTCTCTCTATGATCCTATAGTTAGCGCCTGCTATTAAGCCAATGCCAATCTTGTTGTCGAGATTAGTGACTTGCCTTCCTCCTTTGTCAATCTCTGTATTTCACTCCTCTGGATGTTCAATACAACCTGGGAATGCTCAGACCGATGACGTTTGCTCCGCTGGGCTTCGATGTGACGAAACTCTTGATTTGCGCTTCGTTCAATTATCTGAAGGTTCTGAATGCCATGTTGCCTCTGTTCCGATGCAAGTTTAATTTCTTCATTAATCTCATTTTGTGCACCCTGGAGGCTTTGCTCTAAGGGGGCAAATCCGTCCCTGACCGAAAACCAAAGGAGCTTGAAGTAATGTCTGAAGCCTATGAAAGATGGTTATTGTTGTATACCATGAGGATAATCAAATCAAATGCTCCGCCATGCGGAAAGGGAGGTGCACATCTGATATTAATCATAAAAACACAAATACTACCTTTTCCTTGAACAATTTTTAATGCCTCCCTACACAACACAATAACTATCGCATAAAAATTATCCACAGCATCCCTGAATCTCGGGTAGCCGTTGAAGATCTCCTTGTACCCTTGAAGGCGTGGGCAATAGCTGTTGACCTGTTCCATATATTCGGACAGTTTCTCAAAATAGCCAGTGAAATTCATACTCAACTAATACGATGGTAAACATGTGTATAATAGGGGGTGCATAAAATTCATACCAAAATCAAGAATTTCACGCTCCCCCAAACTAGGCCGGCGGTTTGTGGATTTGATGAAACAAAAGTATCAACGATTGCACAGTACTGTTGCAATGACTGTAGGAATCCGTTGATTCGTTTGGCAACGATCCGACTTTTGCGCTTCTTAGAGCCCTCCTCAATCGCTTTGATGAATTGAACGACGTCATCGGCGGTGGGAGTCCCTCGAGAAAGGGCATCGAGTTCCGTTTTTTGGGCTGGGGTAAGCAGTTGCTGGAATTCGTCCAGTGCTTGGGCTACTTGGCTAGCGTTCCCGCTGTTCCACCTGGTACCAAGCAAAGCTAATCAGCGGATGTTCAAGTATTTCGGAAATTGCGCTTTGCATTTACATATTGAAGAACGTAAATCCGAAGTCAAAAGCACTGTGTATAGTGGGTGGGTATAGTTCTTGGTTGAATGTAAAAGGGTTTGGGCGTTGGATCTGCATTTATTCAACCTTTTCACATTTGCATTGGCTAATCACTCTCAGTTGACACAGTTCACACCTTGGTATCTTGGCGACAGCACACCTTCAGGTTGCGCAACCGCCCGGTGTGGTGTTACAGAAGACCCAATGGAATATTGCTAGCGCTGTGAAATGGCATGGATATTGACATGGTCACCAACATGGTCATCGACATGGATACCTACATCAGCAACACTCAATCTGGGTATGTGAAGCAGATCATCTCGTGATATTATAGAGGCTCATCTGATAAACTATGAAATATGAAATAGATAATTTAGGAAATAATAGACGCTACTCATTGCAGAAGACCATATGTCAGAGCCTATACCCTAAAGGATTAAATGTGAGAGTCGCGGTCTTGAACATCAGACAACAATATCATGGAGCTCAGTGAAAGAGTTGCAGCCTGTGTAAGAGTCAAGTAGGAAATCCTAAAGATACAGCATGGTCTAATATCCCTATATTTTTATCCCATTCTGGCCTCATCTTATATTCTTATGCTTTTTTATATTGGGCACTGGCCTTTGTTTTGTTCTTGTTGGTAATGTTGTTCTTGATGCTGAAGGGAAGCTTTGGAATCTGGATCTATTCATTTTCTTATCCATATATTATTAGATATCATTAGGAATCAACTTATCTGGCTGTTCTGCGTGCAGTATTGTGTTGTGCTGCAATGGTGATCTATGGGACTACGAGCCAATCAGACTGACCCTGAGCTCACTTGAAGACGAGACTGAACCCTTGTCATACAACAGTGCTAGCAAGCTCTTTTACCTATACCCGTATACAGAGATTGTTCCATTGTTGCTGCTGCTTTATCCTACCAGTGTTCTTACCCATTCAGCAATGCGGCCCAGTCAGCAAAGGGCCAGCCCATTGGTCAATGGGACACTATTACTGCTTGGGATGGCCCATTCACCAATCGCACTAGTGAGCGGCCCATTGAGCAATGGGCCCAGCCCATTCAGCAATGTGCGTAATTTATAGTATTATTACTTCATACAACCAATGGAATAATTACGCTAGACATCACCAGGTAGAAGTATGAAATAATATAACAAATAAAATATGAGAACTGCAACTGCCTAGAGGTATGAAAAATATAACAAATAAAATATAAGAAAATGCTGGAAATCAAGTCCTTTTCTGCAGCACTATAGAATGCAATGTAGAATCTAAATCAGAGGCCCCAGCAAAACCTGAATGTGAAATAGAAGAAAGACGTGAAGAGCGGTGCATGCCAATAATATTAGTAGTGGAGCTTGCCATGGTCGAAGTATGTACAGTTGTAGGAAAATCAGATGTAAAAAAATCAGACCTAGACGGAAAGGAAAGTACAGAGGAACTAGTAAATGAAGGTAATGATATAGATAATGGAGAACCAGCCAGTGGAGAAAACGAAAGTGGAGAAAGAAAGAGCAGAGAAATTGCAGAGGAACCAGTAGCAGAAGGTAATAGTGTAGATGCTGTAGAACTAGCAGTTGCAGAACCAGCAGCTGCAGAACGTAAGACTACAGTGCAAGTGTTACATTCTTTGGGGGCAGCAAGATTCAAACATTCTCCAGCCTGATCAGCCAAGTGATGCTTGCACTGGTGACAATAGTTAGTACATTTGGCACCAGATTTGAAGCATTTGCAGTGCCTAGTTAGGCAAGTGGATATGTGGTTGCAAGTACAATAGAGAGGCACCTCCGTAGCTTGAGAGGCCAGAGCAGCAGCGCCGTGGAGGGTGATGACTGAATTGCTTGTGAAACTCAAGGTTAAAGATGGAGAAGGCATCAAATCAGTAGATAAACTGAATATTAATATATTAGGGATATACCAATAACAGCCGGGACCCGGTTGAGATCACTAGTGGGATATGAATGGTCCAGAACACCATGCTCTGTTTGTAGCCAATACCGCCAAAGGTGTGGCTGCTTCAGAACTTGAGTATAAAGTCTAGGATAATCTAATGTGCCATAGTCCTCCCTTGGAATTCGTAAGGATTCAAATGTATTGGGCTCAAACGTCTCTATAACAAATCCTTTGTTATATCTGGTAGCCATTTGATCACGAGCCTTTTATGCTGCAGGAATAACGGATTCCTCGGCTTCTGTCATTGTAATGGAAGGGGTGGTGTCCGTTGTGGTCGTGGTCTCCCCAGAGGTAGTGGTGGGATCCGTGGGAGTGGTGGTGTCCACGTGGGTGGTTGTAGTGATGGTGGTGATTGTGGTGTCAGCGGGGGTGGTGGTGTCAGCGAAGGTGGTGGTGGTGTCCGCAGGGGTGCTGGTGGTGTCTGCAGGGGTGCTGGTGGTGTCCGCAGTGTTTGTGATGCTGTCTGCTGGAGTGGTGGTGGTGTCCGCTATGGTAGTGATGCTGTGCGCTAGAGTAGTGGTGTCGAAAGGGGTGGTGTCCAAATGGGTGGTGTCTATAGGCTCAACTAAGGCTGGATCAATTGAAATCGGGGATGGCAATACAAGAGGTGGTATGGGGGAGGGTGGATTGATTGGTAGGGATTGCTAGTAAATATCAGTAAAAGTATTGGTATGCAATGGTTCACATGAGAGTTCCTACTAGAAAAGCGATTTCTTTAGCCCCATCTGCACTCTCATCGGTACTCTCACCTAGGCTCTCATCCTCAACCTGATCAACCTGCACATCGGAACCCCCCATAACTCGGTCTTCCCATCATAGCTACCAATTAAAAAAGATCTCATATGGCATCTTACTACCTAATGATGAGTGGCTTTATCTATTCATAGCAAGATCGATGTCTGGCAGTACATCACTCCAGCCCTGGCCATCGTGGTCGGCAAGCCAGCACCGTAACTTGGTCCTTACTACTCTATTGGCCTGTTCAATCACCACCTACATCTGAAGATGTCTCCATATACTAGGGAATTTGGATACCATACCACCACCCTACAATAATACAAATTAGAAGGCCCATTGAATCACCAAGCAACCTCATGCCAAAGAATGACATAGAATCGCTACTGGACAAGTTGGAAAGACTTCTTATTTCCTAGATAATGATGACAGAGATGGCATTCAAAAATTGATTGATATACTTGTTCAAGTATAACAACTTGCCTTTAATACTAGAATTAGTTCGCATAATCCATTAAGTATAGACTACAAATATTTACCGCTATGGATATATCAGATCTGCCTTCCGCCATAACCTCCCATCCCTTAACTAATAGTGTTCAATTTTATCAGATCTTAAATTTGCCCACTTTTGCCCCTCCCGTTGATCTACAATCTGCTGGGAAGGTTTAGCATCAGGGAAGGTCAGCATAGATATATATTCCTCATATTTGTCTTGGGTGAAACGAGCGCGGTTGGTGTTTTTACTAGATTGACCTCAAATGAGAAACGCTACTTGCATAATGTCTTGCACGAGAGAAGTAGACATAATGACTAGTCAGGCTGGGGATGAACAAGTAGAAGAGGTTGCTAATATGGGTCAGCATAGGACTTAATGCGGGAATTGAATGGCTTCTTATGAAGCAATGCAAAGTATGTGTATTGTCGTATGGGCTGGGGGGGCCCAGACAGTCATGCACACCATTGCTGAATAGGATGGGGGGCTCAACCAGCAATCTAAACCATTGCTAAATAGGCAGGGCAGCCCAAGCAGCAATCTACACTATTGCCAAATAGGCAGGGGGGCCCAACTAGCAATACACACCATTGCAGAGTGGACAGGGTGGCCCAACCAGCAATCCACATGATTGCTGAATGGGATGGATGGCTCAACCAGCAATTCTTAGCTAGCCAGCAGTCCAAGCGATTGCCGAAAGCCCTAGTTGGCCCAACCACCAATATGAATGAATACATTAATGAGTCCAACCAGCAATCCAAATATTGCCAATAGGCCTAATTGCTAAATACCTAGGCCTAGCAGAAGGAGCAATTTTGATGAATTTTTGCAATTTGGTATATGCTAATATCCTATAGTCTAGTGACGTATATTTGCGTTGCAGCTATTCCTTACTGATACCTTAGATACGCCTTAGAAACACCTTAAAGACGGCTTAGAGACACCTTATAGACGCCTTAGAGACAGGAATAAACATGTATTGATAAGCTCCCTATGCCTGACAGGCGGGTATCTCCCCACCTGCCCACACCTTAGACACATGTATTTGTAATCTGCTTACGCCTAAGAAACGTGTGTGCACTCATGTGGAGAAGCATTTATTGACTTAGAAACATGTACTTGTAATCTATCTATACCCAACTGACGTGTGTGTACTTATGTAAAGAGGTGTGTATTGCAACCTTTGTCTATGGACGCGATAAGGCGCCCCTAGCCACTGCATGGTGCAGGTCGGCCCTGCAGCTAAAACAACTCTCGAGCTCATTCCACCTGAATATAGTCAAGCGCAACTCGGGATTTACG
>Ga0307511_10006404_pt1 | contig 11863 bp, 15 predicted proteins | sample 13_EM_MG_FD_200266 | JGI IMG/M metagenome (GOLD analysis project Ga0307511, IMG submission 200266) | Populus trichocarpa ectomycorrhiza microbial communities from riparian zone in the Pacific Northwest, United States - 13_EM | ecosystem: Host-associated > Plants > Roots > Unclassified | place...
ATTAGAAAAAAGCAGGGGGGGAAAAGAGAGTAAAGTGATGCTCGCAGTCCCGAGCTCCAGGCAAGGGATTGCTGAACCAAGATTTTCACGTATGTTGGCTTAGCTTCAAAGCCAAAGCCAAGCACCACAATATATCGAGGCCCCTCTGGGAAAAGTAATCAAGAAAATGATAGTAACTCGACATGCTGGCACAGTGACAGACTCACCATCATGCATGTATGTATCCACTACTCATAAACAAACAAGTTCTTGACGTTCTTTTCTTATCCACCGAATTAACACTTGAAATTGCCTTTCCTTCAAAGTTAAGCACAGAAATATGCTCATGGAGTGTTACTAATCATGATAACCTTCTGTCACTCTTCCACCAAAATAAAACATCATTCACCTAACACACAAATGTTAACAAAAGCTTGCTAGCTAGCTGCCTGCCTCCTCCAAGCCTGTGCCATCCTTCAGTACTCTAATTATTCCGTCAACTTTTTACTAAAATGCCTCTCCTGTTCGTCCTCCTCTTCCTCTCCTCGTATGTTCGGACTGCATTTTCTGCCCATTGCAGCACCACCACGCCCACTAAGACTTTTGAAAAATGCATGGCACTCCCTACCCAGCAAGCCTCGATGGCTTGGACATTTCATGCCCACAATGCCACCCTAGACCTCGTGTTTTTTGGTACCTTCATTTCACCTTCCGGTTGGGTGGGGTGGGGGATCAATCCTTCCTCGGCCGAAATGACCGGCACTCGTGCTCTGGTTGCCTTTCCAGACCCCAATTCAGGCCTGTTAGTCCTGTTACCTTTTATTTTAGACCCAACAGTAAAGCTCCAAAAATCGCCACCCCTCTCTCGCCCCCTAGATATCCAGCTTCTATCCTCCTCCGCCACCCTCTACGGTGGCAAAATGGCCACTATACACAATGGCGCGGCCGTCCAAATTTATGCCACTTTCAAACTTGTAAGGAATAAGACCAAAATTCACTTGGTGTGGAACCGTGGCCTATACGTTCAAGGTTACTCCCCAGCTATCCATCCCACAACCTCCAGTGACTTATCTTCCATTGCCACCATCGATGTCTTGTATGGTTTCAGTGCTGCCCATAAAGATGATACCAGAACATTAAAGACGGTGCATGGGATCCTAAATGCTGTCTCATGGGGAGTCTTACTCCCAATTGGAGCTGTCACTGCAAGATATTTGAGGCACATACAAGCACTAGGGCCAGCATGGTTTTATGCTCATGCAGGGATACAACTCTCTGCTCTTTTCATAGGAACGGTAGGATTTGCCATTGGAATTAGACTTGGGGAATTATCACCAGGAGTGGTTTATGGCCTACATAGGAAGCTTGGTTTCGCCGCATTTTCCTTCGGAGCTTTGCAAACACTAGCACTGTTGTTTAGGCCTAAGACCACTAACAAGTTCAGAAAGTACTGGAAATCTTATCACCATTTTGTGGGGTATGCTTGTGTGGTGCTAGGAGTTGTAAATGTTTTTCAAGGACTTGAAGTTATGGGAGAGAGCAGGTCTTATGCTAAGTTAGGATATTGTCTGTGCCTCTCTACATTGATAGGAGCTTGTATAGCATTGGAAGTGAATTCTTGGGTGGTTTTTTGCAGAAAATCGAAAGAAGAGAAGCTGAGAAGAGAAAGGTTGATTGGAGGAGGGTCTGACAAGGACAGTGGGAGCCATGGTTAAGAAGTTAACCTGTGATCAGTTCCATAGAAGGAGAAGAAAAATATAAAACTGGTGCGACTGGGATTTTGCATGGTGCTTTTTGTAGGCCAAGAAATTTGTTCGTTCTTCTTTTTGCATCATCTAGTTGTTAATTAATTATTTTCAGGTCTGTAAGGATGTTCTACAGAGAAATCTCTATAACTATCTATCTCAACGCCTTCCTTAAAAAAAATAGGTTTATTAAAGTGTCGCATGTAAGTCGTCGTTTCTTTAGGCTTCAGCCCCTTCTTGTACTCACGAAAAAGAAAAAGGAAGAGACACTCCCTCTCTCGACAGGTCATATCATTAAAGGCCGTTTCCAGTCCCTCTTTTCGACTTTGGGCCATTAGAAATCTCCATCTCTTCTCACCTTCATCAGTTTGGTCAGATCAAACGCACCAAAACCGAGTAATTGAGTGTTGAGGGCAACATAAAAATGGCGGTTCTAAACATGGCGTTGATTGTCTACTTTAACAGAAATACTACCCACCCGCCAAGTTATTTATCTTTTATGATCGCTGACACGCCATAAAGCCACAGGGACACTGACAAAAAAGCATAGCATCAATGAACCATTTATTAATGATAAGTTGCAAACGTTGATACAGAAGAGTTTTCTTGAGAAGCACTTTTATCTCATTATCCAAGCTTAGGTGACAAAACTGACACAAGTCCGACCAAGAGAAAAACGTACAAGACCAACATAAAAAGACCTGCCGGATTTCATGGTAGAAAGCATTCGACCAAGAAAGAATCCGACTGAATCCAGATCAAAAGCATTGCTAATGGCTCGATATAGCCACAGGTGAATAAGATTGTACTGTGCCTGCAAAACTGATGGCTCGATAGCCACAATGTCGAGGTCAGGAATTCGATCTTCGGTTTTCTCTATGAGCATGAAGGCCATTAGACAGCATTAGAGGAATAAATCATTGTTCATTTACAGAGAACTGAAAGGGACGATCAAGCTTGAAGTGATGGGAAATGGGCAAAGAACAGTCAAAACTTAAACAAAAAACAAAAGACTATCCCAGATGAAAACGAATGGGATATCATATGATGCATGCAAGTCCATAAGCCAGGGATTGGAAAGCAAGGCATGTATGGAAACTCGGAAACATTGGGAAGCAAACGAAATAACAAGACTGACTTAAGCATAATGAGGAGACGAGAATCGGAAAATACTATTGTCTTAGCAGGAAATAATATGCAAATTGCTGTTGAAAAACTAGGAGGATCCCACTGCTGACCACTCTGAATGCACGCAATACTGCAACCACTAATTAGAATCTCATCAAAACAACGTAATCGATTGAACACTAGATAGATATCCAGTCATCAATATAACTTGGTCTAAAATGTGGCAAGACAATTTACGTATTCAGATCAAATACCAAGTTTTTTTTTTTTTGAACTGTTAGCTTACAAAATATAGAAATGGAAAAAGAATAATATTATGTTGCTAACTTATTCATGGGGGACCCTAGATGGGTATCCCTTGAACGTATCACACTAGTAAAATAAACAAGAATCTGGGGGGTACAATCTGCTGAAAAATAATCCCCATTAATGGGAAGTAGGAAAACCAAGAAGACATAACTGAAAAATCCACAACTTAGCCAGAAATTACAGGGCGTAAAAAACTAGGGGGTAAAAAAAGTCTAAATCTTTTTGTATCGCCGGCCTCACCAGAGATGCATGATACAGTTCGACTATATCCCGCAAGCTGATTTTACATCTCAATCAAAGAACAGAAACAAAAAAACCTAAATTGTAACTCAAAACTCAACCCTTAACACAAAACCTTATAACTTCTATCTCTAAATTTAATTCTTCGAGCACTCCAGTTAGCTCTAGATAACCAATTTGTTTTAACTGAAATATACTAAAGAGAGGATGCATGAAATTCACAATTCACCTGAGTCACCGGAATATCTCCACTTAATATATCATGATAACTGAAATGATCCAGCTAGGCAGCAATTCCTGAAAAAAATTAGAAGAAAATCCCTCAAAATCTAAAGGTTGAGGCACAATTAAATCAATTCATCAAATTGTACCATGTAAATTTCCCTGGAATTAGTTGTCAACAAATTAAAATGGCTATGCTTTGTGCAAAAAATTTCAGTTCAAAAATTGCAGGCGAAAAAATTAAATTACACAAGGAAAACCATTGACATCAGCATGAATACTAGTGAGGCAAATCAAAGAATTTTGCGTTGTACATAATAATCATACAGATACTTGGAACGCACTCATTTCTTAGCTAAATGGATGGTACAGTACAACATAAGCAGTTCAGTCAACAAACAAGATGTAGAACCACATATTTAATAGATATTTGTAACACAATGATAAAGAAAGATGCTCCAACCTAATGAATAAATGCAAAATTGTATTCATGTGAGTGGATTGTGTTACCTTTGCAACCCATCCCTCACAAATTGGTGAACTTATAATCCAGGAATTAAACTTCAAAATCTGTGAGCTTGTAATCTAGGAATTATTATTTAGAAAAGAAACCTCCTTGCTTCACTGAAAAATTTATTCTTTGAAACATCACTGACTTCCGTCTGTCTTTGTTATTCAATCTTCTTATAGGTCCCTAATCGCAGGAATTCCCAGGCCCACCATTCCCAATTTCATAATCTTCCTTATCCTTTTTACATCTTATCAATAAGCATACAAACTACAATCAATCAACAAATGTCACGTGCTCAGAACTAAAGAATGTTTTTATTTACACAATTTGATCCCTTACAACTAGTTTTTTTATTCACCTAGGTTTAATATGAAATACTATCATAGGAAGCCTCCAGGACAACATGATTACCTAAACTTGCAAATGCAGCAACTAAAGTGTGATAAATTAGTCATTTAGTCTGTTATCATTACTTGCACACATTCCAGGCCTTCTACACCATTCTATCTGAATCTTTATTTGCAAAGCATATGGTTGAACTTCTAATTCAAAATCCTCAAACCAAAATCCTCAAAATGTGGACTGGGTCAGATTCACAGGTGAAAACACCTTAGTTCATGAAACAGTTGGGTCAAAAGGGGAACCAATTGACACAAAATTCCAAGTAGACAGAAGATCTCAATATGGTATTTTTCAAGCCAACAAAGCATAAAAGAAGATTAATGCCACAATACAAGTTTATATTTAGAAGCAAGGACAACATGGTAGGAAAGCACATGAGGAATCGAGCAAGTTCTCCCTTCAATGCACAGTCATAGTGGAAATTTGAATTAACATCCAATCTTGATAAGCCTACGCTAGAGGCCAACACTGGGATCTGCCTTTTATTTTCGACATTGGCTATAAACTAACTTCCGAGGTATAATCCCACTGTTAAGATGATAATACTAGGATCGTTGAAAAATCCAAACTGAAACAGATCACTGCAAAACTTAAAGGTCTAAAATGCTAAGAAATACGAGGAAAACTATGGAGATTACAGATGCAAAATAAAAGCAATTGGAGAAAAAAATAATATCGTTTAATATAACATAAGACATATGCATATTTGAAACCAATTTCCTATCCAGCATGAAACTATTGTTGTGAAAGAGAATATTATGGGAGGAAAAATAATTACACCATTTGAATTCTTTTTACTGACAAAAATTAGCAGGCACTTCAAAACAGAATGGTAAACAAAATGGAATGGAGGGAGTACAGTATGTGTAATAGTGCATAAATAATAGTGGAGAAAATTCATGGTTTTACATCATGTAAAAATCAACCACAAAGACAAAAGACTTGAAGAGGCAGAAAAAAGTTTTGTGCTAATCACTGGTGCTTTATCAATCGAGAAAAACATTTCTTGACACAGGGATATAAATTAAATCAATATCAACAAAGATACTATAGAATAGAACTAAACCTTGCTAGGTAAACATCAACTATCTACATCTCAACAATGGGAATGAGGCAAACTTGCAATAAATGCACCAGAAAGAATGAGCAATTTAATGGCAATTCACAAAGTCACGAACACATGACAAATGAAGGGAGAACATGCAACTGAAGCGAGAAATCATGCAGACAACTAAACAAAAATCAATGTTGTGTCTACTTGAGTAAAGTTTTTCAGTTTTCTTGAAAGATTTTCTAAGAAATAGAAACTAAAGAAAAGGCGTTTTCTAGTTAAGAATAAAAATTGTTTTCTTGGACGTGTTTTCTATCTCTCTATTCCTTCAGAAAACTGAAAAACATCAAAAAGTTGTTTTCCAAATTCTCTCTTATTAGAGATAAGGGCATTGTTCAGCTCACCTAATTTTTTAAGCCCCTTTCTTTTATTATTTTCAATGCAAGCCAAAAAGGACCTTATTTTATATTTTGAAAATTTTGTATTTGTAAACACATTTCCTTAATTTTCCAAGAAGAAGTCTTTTTAGAATAAATTAAGAAAACTAGAAATGGAAACTAAAAAGTATTCTAAAAGTAAACACAGCCTAAGCTTTTCTAGCCTCATTTTCCAATCAATATATGCACAGAGAACATCTTCTTTTTTCACTTTTCATATGACAATTGTGACGATAGTTTGGATTGCTCCTCTGAACCTCAAGACCAAGAATGTTAATTCATGAAAATGGAAAATGATGATATTGAGCTCTCAGCATTATTAATAACTAAATATTCTGCACAGGGTGTGGGGGTGCCCATCCCAAAATTGTGATTAGCCCATGGTTTCTAATGAATCTACAACAGAGACAAGAATTTGAGACATTTGATGTATGTATGGCGTACAAGATCATGTTCCTCACAGCACATTGAATTATTAATTACTCAGTCAACTATTGCACCAACCATGAGGTTATGTAAATTTCTACTAATCAATTGTTTGCTACATTTCATGAACTGCAAAATTAAGTTCAGACATTTGAAACTAGACACTTGAACATTATTCCTCTTACATACTGTAAAAAAGAACAAATAATGTGGCAGTTCAATGATTTGGGTTAAAGCAACACTTTCAACAATAGAAATCAACTCGTTGTTGTAGGAAGACTCCCACATCCAGCGAGTGCAAGATGAGAATCCGTGTAGTGAACAAAACGAGACATGCTATAATAGCTACCTGTTTCAAATTGATTTCTTCATGTTTCAAAAATTACAAAGGTTTTGTGTAAATCATTTGTAATTTTTTCACATCTGTACATATGCGCATATATATTGATAATGAAAAGAAAAAGAAAAGAAAATGTAGACTAATCGCTTATGCTACTACTGGTTATGAAGCATACTTATCTCTCAGAACATTAGGAGCAACTTTAATGATTCAGTATGGATTTATTTGGTAATATTGAGAAAGAACTTTCAAAGAACCAGAGCAAGCAGTTGAATGGATGTACTACACTAGGAGCTCTTACCTCTATTTGACTGTCTCTTATTAACACTATAACCATCAGCATAACCAGGAGAGTTCTGTACTGGAACATCAGAGGTGGTATTGCCGAGGCCATAACCAAAAGAACCAGATCCATCTCGCTCGGAATTTGACGGCTGCCAAGTGGGGTACCTGTAATCTGAATTACCACCATAAAGATCAGCAAATGCTCCATCAAAGCTACCATTTGATGCAGCATATGATGATGTTGGGGCCCCATTATTCCCACTATTTCTTGCATAACTACCCATGCCCTGACCAAAACTATTTTCACCACTTCCATGCCCAAAATTCAGACTGCTATTAGAAACATTATTTCCTCCACCTTGACCTGAAAGAGATGAAGAACCCCAATTAGCTCCACTGTTGCCAAAGGTGCTTCCTCCAAGGCTTCCAGTTCCAGATCCCATGTATGCATTTGAACTTGTAGAGTTGGTGTTATAATTGAGCCCCCCGTTTCCCCACAGATTTCTCGTTGCCGAGCTGAAAAATGAAGTATTTCCTCCATTACCTCCATCATATCCTACAGGTCTAGCAAGGTTATTGGTATTACCAATGTAGTAAGGACTCATTCCTCGACCATAGCTGAGATTGCTATTAAAATTTGCATCCCCCCCATAACTAGGGCTCAATGCTGGCTCAAAATTCAAACCCATTCCATAACCAGAACCAAATGGAGGGAAACCACTTCGACCACCAGCAACCAGACTGAACCTATCATCCATTCTAAGTCCATAACCTCCAACTGCACCTGGAGTATATCCCTGAGTGTAGCCATTAAGGAGGCTATTAACCCTATTTAGGCCATAGTTATATCCACCAAGTGGGCTGCGACTGGGACCGGGTGATAACTCTTTGGGAACAGCTCGCTTAACCTCAACCATTTTGCCATTCAGTTCATGAAAAGTCTTCATCAAAACTTTGTCCACTGCCTCCTCAGAATCATAAGTGATGAACCCAAATCCCCTTGGCCTCTGTGTGTTATGATCATACATCACCACAACATCTGTGATGAGCCCAAACTGGTCAAAATATTTCCTAAAGTCACTTTCTGTAACAGTGGATGCTAAGCCTCCTACAAAGATCTTTTTTGTACGCCCTGGACCAGGAGAACCGTGGATGCTACCGCCACTGTTTCTGCTCAGCATGTTCTGATCATCCCTGGGAACAGCCTTTTTTGCTTCAACCTGGTGATAAACGCACAATTAGAAAACCAAGCTTAGACAGTGGGAATCTGTCAACACTTAAAGCTTAACTTCAATACATAAAAAAAAACACAAATTTGGATGATTAGCAAAACTAACACCATCAAAAAAAATAAACAGAGAGAAGGCAAGCTTTTACTCTTGGCTTGATTTGATATCTAGTTTAACACAGGAAAAGAATTTAAAAAAAAAATTCTTCAGTTAGAACACTGGACACGTGACTCGGACACGGAAATGAATTCTCCACTTTGCATGGTGCAGTATATAGTAAACTTTCTGAAAAGCATTAGCACATTGCACACAAACTTAAAGGGTCACTTTAAGGTTAATATAGTTTACCATTCTGCCATCAATGCTGTGTTTTTCTTTAATGACTCTCTCTGCAATAGATGGGTCAGAGAAGACAACAAAGCCAAATCCACGGGCACGCCCTGTGGTGCGATCCTTCATTATCACAGCCTCTACTACCTCCCCAAAAGATTGAAAATAGTCCTTGAGCCTTTCTTCATTGGTGTCCCATGAAATTCCACCAATGAATAGCTTGCCACTGTCAGATTGCATTTTTTGTTTTTCTCTTTAATCTCTACAATACAAAATATTTTTCTTAGTGAACACGAAGCCCAGAACTTCACAGATACAAATCACACTACTAATCAAATCAATAAAAAAAGGCAAACCTTTTTACACAATCGAAAGCCCGCTTCAACTCAGTAAACGTGTTTTACACTGGATCCAATCAACATCAACACGATTAACATACAATTCAATAGCAAATCAAAACCAACAAAGACCATTAACACTAAGCAGAAAATGAATGAAAGTTGTCACTATATTGAATAAGAATGCAATTCAGATTTTGGCAATACCTTTATTTAGACAATTAAGAAAAAGCACACAACAGAACTCCAATGTTTGTGTTTGACACAAAAACCAAAAACTTATCAGATCCTTCAACGATCAATCAGCCAACCAACAATCTAGAATCAATCAAGCCTGAAACAAGAGAGAAAAAACAGAAGAACCCAGAAACATCCTGGAATTCAATAAAGGTCCAAAATTTAGAAAGATCCGAATCCAAAAAAATTAAAAAAAATTATATAGCCCACCGATTAAAGAAAAGCCCAGATGGTAAATCTCATCAAAATTGATAATTTAAGATCTGAGAGGAGGCATAATGAGAATACAAATAGAGGGCATGCTCAACCTCCTCTACAATATGCCCTCCTCCTCTTCTTCTTTTGCTTCGTCTTCTACTACTTGTTTTAATTTGTGTTTATGATTTTTTATCAGCTAATGCAAATTCAGTTACCAAACAAAATTGCAAATTTATTTATACACGCATAAATTCTAGTGAGAGAAAAGGGTTATTTTTGTTTCAGAGAGGGGTAGAGGGGGAGAGAGAGAGAAGGCCATGCGGAGTCTGGTGTGGGGAATATATATAGGGAGAGGCTCAGAATGGAAGGGGGCTGATTTTCTTTTCTGTTTTTATATTTTTTAATAAAAATATTTTGAATTATTCTGGGTTTTTTTATTATTATAATTATTTTTTACTCCTAGCCCTTTACAGTGAAAGGCAAAAATGCCTTCTTCTTCCTCAACAACCCCCCCATCCTGTAGGTTGCCCCTCTGCACTTCTACGCCCTTCTACTTCTACACGCTTTGCATGCATTGGATTTTGCGGTGGGAAGATATTGTAGCGTTATTTTTTTTAGAAGTATTTTTTATTTAAAAATATATTAAAATAATAATTTTTTATTTAAAAAAATTATTTTTAATATTAATAGATCAAAACATATATAAAAATACTAAAATTAATTTTAATTTAAAATATATAAAAAAATTAATTTTTTTCAAAAACTTTTTAAAAATATAAAAACAAACATTCTCTTCATCTCTATTATCGTTGTATCATCAGCCGTTTATTTTTCTGACTTTTCCAAATGTCAGAGACTAGTAAATTTTTTGACGGTTGTGATCCGTTGATGCTGGTGATGGTTGTGTTTACAAGGCATATTTTTTACCTCCTCGAGGTCAGAAGAAAAATGGAGGTGCTTAACTTTATTGGTAATTAGGCCCCTGATTTTTCTTTTAATTGTCATTTTCATTGCTTTTAGAACACACGACACATCAGCACCTTTTTTTGGGGGTAATCAAAACAGTTACCAGCCAATAACTTTTCTCTCAATTGGGTCCCCGGCTTAATTTTTTACCTTATTAAGTAAGTCCTCAACATGTCCAGGAATCCTTGTTTTGATCCCTCCATCAACAAATATACCTGGCATCATCCACAGATTGTGTGCCCAATTGAGAAAAGGTTTAGGCACATTCGTTGATAAAAGGATCCAATGAACGATTCTTGTGTACGACAGGGACTCGATTGATCAGAAACATAGATTGGGGATCCAATTGGAAATATGGTTATTTGTTGCTGACCAATATGAGGTTACTTTTTCTTTCATGTATTTTCAAGTCTTATGATGAAATTTGATTTCCGTTTAGGTACCTTTTGGGTTGCCGTTCAACTGGTTTTTTTTTTTAATTTAAAAAAAAAACATTTACTTTTGAATTAAAATTTTTTAATATTTTTAAATTATGTTGATATATTAATATTAAAAATAAATTTTTAAAAAAATATATATTATTTTAATATATTTTTAAATAAAATATATTTTAAAAACTAATATCTCAACCAGGATATAAATAAAAAGTTCACCTAGAGCGTTTAAATTTCTATTTAAATTATCAAACACTGTTCGATCTCATACTATTAGTGACTTTTATCTGGTAAATTAATTACCATCCACAAAATATCTTTTATATATAGATTTTTTTTTCTTGAGAATATCTCATTTTTATTGATTGAGATAATTACATGAGTGTTTGGAAACGCGGTTATACTCGTATTTTTAAAAAATTTAAAAAAAAATTATTAAAAATTATTTTTTTTGTGTTTTGGATCGTTTTGATGCGCTGATTTCTAAAATAATTTTTAAAAAATAAAAAAAAATCATTTTGATGCATTTCAGCACGAAAAATACTTTAAAAAACAATCGCAACCACACTTCTAAACAAGCATTCAGTATAATTGTTTTTTCTTTTATATATATGCAAATGTTATTGATTATTTTTTTTATTGAAAAGGTGATCGATTATTCTTTTTATAAGTGGTCCATCGATCTTCATATATTGTTTGGTTTCCCACATGAATTTGTCGATGCATATTTTCATTATTTCTTTGATAATCTTCCTATTAATATGTTTATTGCTTTTAAATTTTACCAACTACCTAACCAAGCTACAGTTACCGACTAGACTGGTGTCCGTACACGGAAATGCATTATTTTTCTATTAAAATATTTAGATTACAGAAACATGTTATTAAAAAAACAAATCAACCAATAAGTTGGTTTTATTTGTGCGGGATTGCATTATTTTTCTAGTAAAATATTTAGGTGTTGGAAATTTATTTTTAAAAAACAATCAATCAATTAAATAAGTTGATTTTATTTGAATTATATTAAAAAAAAAAAACAATGATAGCAAATAAGAA
>Ga0307511_10006405_pt1 | contig 11862 bp, 9 predicted proteins | sample 13_EM_MG_FD_200266 | JGI IMG/M metagenome (GOLD analysis project Ga0307511, IMG submission 200266) | Populus trichocarpa ectomycorrhiza microbial communities from riparian zone in the Pacific Northwest, United States - 13_EM | ecosystem: Host-associated > Plants > Roots > Unclassified | place...
GTATCAATGGATCATATTGGTGGTAACCTTTTAGTTCTAGCTGTTAGAGGAGATATTGACTTGGAAATATATTGATCTATTGCTGAACTCTAGGTAAAGATAACATTATTAATTCTTTTATATATTTTATAAATCAGAACTTGTAAAACTTTATCAATTCAAGTATATTATACACGAATTCGAGGGTTTATTTATATTGCCTGTGAGCGGCACAGTGGGTATGCCGTAAGCTAGTGGTCGATGCGTGCAAGCGGCCAAGAACAGATACATAGTTAAAACTTAGTAGTAGCTAGAGCTATATTAGCAATATATACGACATGTAGGATATGATGGATATGCATAGAGAATGTTATTGTAATTATTAGGAATAGTATATTGGACGGCAGATTAATTGAGTCTTATCTTTATGTTGGTAGAATGTGACAGTAGCTATATTGTAGAGCAGCCTTGATTATATAGTTATATATACAGTAAGAATTGGAGTCTACTCCTCATTTCTAGGTATCACATATATTTCTATTACAGGGAGGCCTGTATGAGATATTTGGAATACCATTACTAAAATATAGCTACTTACTATTAGGCGTACAAGAGTAATATCTAATCAAAGTGTTGAGCTTGATTTTTCAGAAAACCTTCCCATATCAAATAGTAGTCTAGTCTTCTACACTTTTCTTATAACACTCTATTTCACAAACTTTAATAGATATAGAGAAAACCTTTGAACTACCCCTCACTTAACTGAGACTCCTGTAAGACACCCCTCACTTAGTGGAACATGATTAAGATACAACACTACACCACTCTCGCTACTGAGTCGTGGCTATATGCAAAAAGACCTTGTTATGCAGAGTAGGTAACAAGCTGTGCTAGTTCGGCCAGCTTTGCCTGCCAGCACAGCTTCTCCCCCTCTTAGCAAGGTCGGCTTCTCCCTCCTAGACTCTGCTAGCACGGCTTCTCCCTCCTAGACTCTGCAAGCTCAGCTTCTTCCTACCAGGCTCGTCTTTCTCCTGATGGCTCGGCGTCTTCCCACCAGGCTCTGCCCGCTCGCCTTTCTCCTGATTACTCGGCTTGGAGTTCAACTATACACATCAGGTTCGTTCTGCAAGACCCTCTCAAGCTAACTATGATACTCTGTGGCAGCATTATACCCTATAGCAACGTTATACCCCTAGGCCAGCGATAGCCCTCTATTCCAGCATTATACCCCTAGACCAGCGGTAGCCCGCTATTCTAGCGACATCGGTGAAAGCCAGCAAAATCACTATTCCAGCGTTATACCACTAGGCCAGCGACATCCCTCAATTCCAGTGTTATACCTCTAGACCAGCGGCACCCCTCTATACCAGCGACATCTGTCAAAACCAGATAAATCCCCCTATGCTGGCGTGATACCCCTATTGCATCAAAATCTCTCTAATCCAGAGTTATACCCCTAGGCCAGCCATAGCCCTCTATTCCAGCGTTATACCCCTAGACCAGCGGCAGCCCGCTATTCTAGCGACATCGGTGAAAGCCAGCAAAATCACTATTCCAGCTTTATACCCCTAGGCCAGTGACATCCCTTTATTCCAGCGTTATGCCTCTAGACCAGTGGCACCCCTCTATACCAGCGACATCGGTCAAAACCAGGTAAATCCCCCTATGCTGCCGTGATATGCCTATTGCAGCAAAATCTCTCTAATCCAGCGTCATATCCCTAGACCCGGGACAACTCTCTATTCTAGCGACATTGGTCAGGACCAGGGGAATGCCTCTATGCTAGCAATATTCGTCTAGGCCAGCAAAATTACCTACTGGTAGCTTTATGCCAAGTAGCAATGAAATCTCTTCATGGCACCGACATCCTGCAGTTCAAATCCTACAATGAGTATGGTACGCATCTTGTGCTTCATCTAAGTTGGTGTTTCTCCGCTCAGGCTCATCATTAAAGGTCACGGACTAATACTATTACTACATTGGAAATGATATTCTTCACCATTTTGTCTTTATTAGTATATGTGTGAGCTTGTTTAGGTCTCCTTTTGTGTTCAACTCCCCTTTTTCTCGCACTTTCCTTATGTATTTAACTCACATATTTTGATGTTTTTTATCCTACCTTTATATTGTCTATACTATCTCTCCTCTATAGGTATTAATATACATAATCCCAGAAGCCTACTCTATTGACTTAGCCGTGACCTATCTATACAATTCCACAAGTTTATTTTCCCTTATCTATACTACAATGCCAATGATTTTGGGATAGCGGTTTCCAACTTGGGATGATTTTCAGATAGAACTCGATAATCGAGCAATTTGCACACAATTTAGTTTTCGAGTTGTATGCAAAGACAAACTGCTAGCACAATATGAATGCCAGCATAAGGAGAGTGGATGCTTGTGGCGGCTTTATGCTTCTTATAATGATGATGGGGAAATTGAAGTGAAACGAGTACATGCTCAGCCTTCTTGTGCAGGCATGGGATATGGAGGTTCAGTTGTAGGACAGGATTGGCTACAGCGAGTTATACCTAATCATCTATTTCTTACAAAAGTAACAAAGGTGCAAGAAATTGTGGATTGTATTCCAATGGAATATCAACACAAGATCACATATGAAGCAGACCATGTACTGAAGATGAATTTAATTCAAGACCGTCGGGAATTGCAACTCCAACAATTTCAGCAAATGCCTACATATGTTTCAGCCTTACAACAAGCACGTCCGGATATCTACATCAATTTACAATTTGAGAACCCAGCTAGCTCAGCTACCGAGCGCATCTTTCAACACATCTTTATCTGCCATGCTGAGTCTACTCAGTCATTTGCTCATATGCGCAAGTTTATGGCTGTAGATGGTACCTTTTTGAAGGTGCGATTTATACAAACATTATTGTTTGCAGTTGGTATTGATGGAAATGGCAAATTTTTGCCATTATCTTGGGCAGTAGTCGAAAGTGAAAATACCGAGTCATGGACATGGTTTTTATCACATTTGAAGACTGCAATACCACCTTGGGTTGGCATGACTCTAATCAGTGATCGAGACAAAGGATTACTAGCTGCTGAGCAGCAAGTTTATGGTAATCAGATTTATGCTCATACATGTTGTTTTCATTTGAAAGGTATGATCAATCTATATTAATATACTGTATCAATCAACACAATACTAATATTTCCAATTTAGGCAATGTTTGCAGACGATATTCGAATACAGTAGCCCCTTACTTTTGGGCAATTGCAAATGCTCAAACACCACAAGAATATAATCTTGAAATGGCAAGATTAGAAACCTTCAATATTGGTGCTGCCAATTATTTGAAAAGCGTGGATCGAACTCGATAGGTTACTGCATTCTATCTTGGTCCATATCATGGACATAAAACCTCCAATGGAGTAGAAGCTACAAATAAGGTATTCAAAGATTACAGAGAATTACCCATTCTTGACCTTTTGGATACTATTTGGCACTATACTATGAATCATCGATTTAAGCGCCAGATTAAAGCCACACAACTAAAGTCACAAATCCATACTCCTTATGCCTATGAATAGCTATTGAAGAACCAACGATGGGCAATGGCAAATACTGCATAACTTTCCTCGCGTACCTCTGGTCTGATTACACAATCCAACCATAAAACATTTGTAACGGATTTACACTTTCGGACTTGCAGTTGTGGCCATTTTCAAGCGAATGGGATTCCCTGCGGCCATGGATTTACTTTAATTCAGACACTTCAAAGTGACTTTCCAGGACATTCTAAGCCTCGACATTATGTGCAATACTATTGTACCACTATAGCCTGGCAACATACCTATCTTTCGAATTTATGCCCTATTTCCTTAGACTTGGTCAAAAGCAACTCTTATAGAATCACTGATTCTAATCCTGTTGTGGCACCAAAAGCTGAGGGGAAAGCAATGGGACGGCCAAAAGTCAAGAGCATGATTGCAGGAGAGTCAAAGAAAAATGTATTTCGGGCACAGGCAAAGCTAAATGGGATAGAGGTAGCACCGAGTCATGGCAGTGGAAGTCAATCATGTATGTTGTGTGGTCAAAGTGGGCATAATCGAAGGAAATGCATGGCTAGTATTTAACTATACATCTATTGTATTCACCAGGTAGTTTGTACGTAGACAGAGGGATTTGGCTAGTTTTGACCGATGTTGGTAGCATAGAAAGAAATCGTTGGCATGGGAGCATAACACTAGAATAGAGAGATTTTGCTGTTATATGGGTCTTAAGCCAGTATAGAGGCATTTCCTGGGTTTTGACCGATATCACTGGTATAAAGGGCTACCACTGGTCTAGGGGTATAACGCTGGAATAGAGGTCTATCGCTGGCCTAGAAGTATAACGCTGGATTAGAAAGATTTTGCTGCAATAGGGGTATCACCCCAGCATAGGGGGATTTACTTTATTTTGACCGATATCGCTGGAATAGAGGGGTGCCACTGGTCTAGGGGTATAACGCTGGAATAGAGGGATGTCGCTGGCTTAGTGGTATAACGTTGAAATAGTGATTTTGATGGCTTTCACGGATGTCGTTAGAATAGAGGGATGCCGCTGGTCTAGGGGTATAACGCTGGACTAGAGGGCTGTTGCTGGCCTAGGGGTATAACGCTGGATTAGGGAGATTTTGCTGCAATAGGAGTATCTCGCCAGCATAGGGGGATTTACCTGGTTTTGACCGATGTGGCTGGTATAGAGTGGTGTCGCTGGTATAGAGGTATAACGCTGGAATAGAGGGATGTCGCTGGCCAAGGGGTATAACGCTGGAATAGTGATTTTGCTGGCTTTCACCGATGTCACTAGAATAGAGGGCTGCCGCTGGTCTAGGAGTATAATGCTGGAATAGAGGGCTATTGCTGGCCTAGCGGTATAATATTGCTATAGGGTATAATGCTGCCACAGAGTATCATAGTGAGCTGGAGAGGGTCTTGCAGAACGAACTTGATCTGTATAGTTGAACTACAAGCCGAGTAATCGGGAGAAAGGCGAGCTGGCAGAGCCTGGTGGGAAGACGCCGAGCCATCGGGAGAAAGGCGAGCCTGGTGGGAAGAAGCCGAGCTTGTAGAGTCTAGGAGGGAGAAGCCGTGCTAGCAGAGTCTAGGAGGGAGAAGCCGACCTTGCTAGGAGGGGGAGAAGCCATGCTGGCAGGCCGAGCTGGCCGAACCGGCACAGCTTGTTACCTACTCTGCATAACAAGGTCTTTTTGCATATAGCCACGACTTAGTAGTGAGAGTGGTGTAGTGTTGTATCTTAAACATGTTCCACTAAGCGAGGGGTGTCCTACAGGAGTCTCAGTTAAGCGAGGGGTATTTCAAAGGTTTTCTCAATAGATATTATAGTTAGAGATATAACTAAGCTAAAGCCTATAGTCAAAAAAGTAAAAAGTTATTATATGGTAAAAGTTATAAAATATAAAAGCTAAGTATATACCAAACTACTTAAATACAAGAATAGATAGAAGAGATATAAGTATTACTAAGATAAATAGCTAAATGATAAAGACATTAAGTAGTTAATAAAAAATATCTTCCAGTTAAATAGAAATAAAGGCACTACCTATATCAAGAGACCTATTACTAAGAAACTTTAGTAATAATATGAAAGAAAAAGTAAAGAAGTAATAGTTAAGATAATTGCCACTCAAAGAGAACAGATCCTTAATTGTATAATTACCTCTCATCCTACTATTGCTAAACCTTTTGTTAAGAAATTCTATTATATTGATTATAGTCTTATTTAGAATGATAGTATAAAAGGTTATATTATGTATTAATAAGATAGATTTCATTTTTATGTAAGGAGAAATATTAAAAAATAATGTTCCTAGTATATTGGTCTATTACCAGCTTACAAACTTACTCTAAACCAAAATCTTCTATATAATTTCCTTTTAAGTTATAACTTACAATATGTTGAGAAAATACAATATAGATTTTTTATTATTATACATTAATCATAAGTCACTTACAACTTAATAATCTCTTATAATTCATATATTACTCTGAGGTTATTCATCACTTAATTAGATGCAAATGAATTTGAAATCATATCTAATTCACTACTATAGTATAACTATAATAGTAAGAAATAGTTAATTTTAGTATTTAATATTTAAAGGCTATTGGTCTACCTTCAGTTAGAGAAATTAAATTTGAAGAAGCTAAACATAGAATGGTTAGATTTAATAAATATAAGAGTTCCAATAAAGAATTGTAATCCAATAAAAACCCTCATTTAAAACTTATTATTCCAATACTAGAACTACAATTAGTCTTTAAAGTACTAAAATATTCTGAAATATTACTCTACAGTAGTATTCCTACTTATATGCTTTCAGTTCTTATTATTAATATAACTATACTATTTTATAAAGTAGAGTTACTAGATTTATATTATATAGATAAGCTTTACTTAAGCTAGTTCTACTAGAGAAACTATATAAAATGCTTTCCTTAGTAATATCTAATATTATTATATATTGTTCAAATATATAGCATAAAATATATATCTATAGAAGAAAACTTCTATAATATATATTATCTAAAGATCTCTACTAGACATATATAAATAAAATTCTATACACTATATAGATTTCGTTAGTTGATTCTCCTTTATAATATAGATTACCTAAAGCCTACTATATATTGTGTATCATTATAAGTATGGGCCAAGTTAGTAGAGGAGTTTTGTAAGGAACTTGCGTCTACTAATGTGGTTATGAGGTCTCTAGCATACCTACTATGTCCCATATAGGACTACAGTAGGTGGCTAAAAGGTATTGTAAGTGTAAAGTTAATGGAAATTCAAAGGTAAGTATAAGTAGATAAGTATATTACCAGTGTAGCTTGTATATTTCAAAAGTAGCTAGACTAGACTGTGCTAAACCAGAACTGTTCTATCTCAGGCAACAGATTTCAGATCTTTAATAGATGCTAAGTGCATAAAGTAATGAGTCTATTTGAAGTCTTTATTAGTCAACAGTAAAGACTCATTATGATGCCAAATCATAATAAATATATGATTGCTCAATATAGATACGTCTAGTATCATGATGATGCCTAACAAGATATCAGAAACAAAGCTGCTAACGAGATAAAGAACTAACAAGAAAACAGAATAAGTGACTACCCAATTAGGCCAGCATAATAGTAGAGAGTGCTCAGTAGGCTGACATACATGGAACTAAATTAGAATAATACAGGAATATGACAAGTAGTAATACAGAAATATAATAATAAAACTATAAAAAAAAAGAATCAAAGTAATTCTAAATAATCCCTCCTAATCCAAAACATATCCAAAAAGACTATTTGCCACAATAGACCAAAAATGTGCCTAAATATAACCTAATAAAATCCACTGAAACTACTATAAAGAAAACACATCTAGAGAAAACCCATACAAAATATCAGTTCCTTACAGTCATTTTCAAATAGAATATAGAATCTAAAGCTTTAGAATAAAGCCTACTATATATATATCTCTAATAGATAATATACTAGTTGAAGGTCTTTGAAAGCAAGTATTATTGTCAGTTTTCTCAAGTATCATAATATTTCTAATACTCTTTATAATAATAGTTGATCTATAGATAAACTAAATAAATTTCGAACATCAAAGATTTTAATATACTTAGAAATTTGGCTTTGAGTTTCAGGTAGTGAAAAGCCTGAAATTTATCTACAATAAGTTTTTTAATGAGGTAAACAAAGCAGGAAATTAAACAAATAATTTCTTATTAAGGTTAGTAACTTATAAATTTATGATATCTAGATAATAGTATATAACTATTTTTAATACTATGAAAGTGGTAAAAATATAATATTTGATAACTTTAACTATTACACCTTTAACACTAAATTTAAGATAAAATATGATAATATAAAAATTATAACAATCTAAAGACTACATTATGCCTGACTACGGAAGTAATATATATTCTTTTCCAAAAGTATATAAGAGACAGTATTCAATAGTATCTATCTTTCTATGATAATTCAATATTATCTATTTAATTATTAGTTACTATGCTAATTAACAAATCTCTAATAGAGAGACAAGAGACAATTAAGGTCCAATGGAAAGGTAATATAAAAGAATCTTAAAAAGAAAGAAGTAAGAAAATTGAGTCTAGATATTGAGAATATAAAATATATTATTTTAAATAAAGATAACTATAAATATAAAATAAAGACAACAAAGTTCAATATAGGTAACAAGATACTGTGAGAGAAAGTTTAGTATATCTGGAAGATATTTGAATATACAATAGAGGAAAGAAAGTAAGAGGATAAAGGTAAGAAAGAGAATAAATAAGGAAAGAGAAATAAGGATATAAACAGTTATATGAGGAGTAAATAGAATCTTTCGGCTATTTTATTTATGTTATAGAGAGAAGATGGAGCTATAAAGAAGAAGGCAGCATATTATAGTAATACATTATGATTACTATATATAGTAAAATTATATATATATTATTTTTGAAATTTTTTTAATTATTAAATAGACTAATATTTGTTTGTTTATTAGATAAAGAGGCTAGATTGCTAGATATTTTGTTTTGAGATATTTTGTTTGTATTTTACATAACTATAGTTATATTTGAAATGAATTGTTATTTATAATAGTTATCTTACCTGTTTTGTTTCTGTTTATTCAATACTGGTTCCTAGAGTTTGTGATAGGATGATAGTAGTTTGTCTAGCCTTAGGTGTCATGTTGCATGTATAGTAGTAGGTATAGACTGTAAGAAGCTTGCAAGTAAATTGTAGTGGAGTTAACGTAGAAGCAATAAAATAGCAGTGGTCTGAGAAAAGGGCTACAAGGGACTAATGTTAGGAAATAAGATTGCAAAAAACTGGTATTTAGCAAAGCATGCAGGATACATTACGAACAAGGCTCTCTAGCTGTGTAACTGCTCTTTAAATAGTTGGGATAGTCAGGCAGATGTAGCAGAATATTCAGAATCTGGAGAGAGTCGGTTGGGGCTTGTGGGCAATAACCTAGAAAGCTGGCTTCATTGAGGGGACTATAATACAGGTGTCTCCTGAAGAAGAGTTACCAGCCATATGTCATGCAGATAAACCCTGCTGGAGGTCGGTCTGCGAGAAACCAGTTGACGTCTTTTGCCCGCAGATATCCAATGGGACGTATGTCGCCAGGAGACTTCCTAAAGGACGTATGACTCCAGGAGAAACCCACTAGACGTATCTCGCCCGGAGACAGCCCACTATACGTATGTCTCAAGCACAAGGGATACTGGACGCATGTCGTTCGGTGGCAGCTATAAGATGTATCTCTCCCAGAGACAGCACACGGGACCTATGTCTCCGGGATACAGCCTGCTGGACGTATGTCTCCCGGCGTCAGCCTGGCGGAAGAAGGACGTCTGGAGTAAGGTCATCGGGATGTCGGCGTCCCCAAGTATCACAATGTTTCTGGATGTGTCCGTGGCGTCAGACGCTCTAGAAGCAAACCAAATATGTTCTTGATGTTTGACATCCTTGATGAGACTCTGTAGCCTTTCTTGTTGATGTAGTGGTTGTGGACCCCATCCTTGTTTAGTTTGTATACCTCTAGCCTCTTGAGTACTCTCCTCCCGTTGATTACGTATTGGGAGTCTGAACAGTCTACTGCTGGTGGCTCCCCCTCTCTCTGAATCAGGGTCATGACTAGCCCCGTTGTCTTTCCCTCGTACGTGTTGAAGTTTCGCTTCTGTCATGCCCATTGGGTCGCTCTCCGTGCTAGCTTCCATCCATTAGCCACTGCTATCTCTTTCGCTCTTCCGTCCGCTCTCATTCCCACTCCCTCCCATCCACCTCGGGGACAATCACCTCTACCCAGTCTGCTACCTCTGTACCTGCTATGCTCTAGCACTCTTTCGTTCTCTTGACGACTCCGATTACCACTCCCAGGACAGGGTTTCGTTACGTCCAGATCTTGACCCTAACTCTCATAGTCTTCTCATTGCTTCGGCTGAAGTGATATGACGTGCCTAGGACTGACCCCTCGGCCGCTCTATCCACTCCTTTCAGGGCTTTCTCCACGTTGTTCTCTAGTACCTTTTTCTAATCGTTTTCCCTTCCTTTCGCAGTGTGTGTCGGTGGGGTTCTGCAGTTGCTCAAATGTATCTCTATTCGCTTGCTATTGTCCCTCGTTTCCGTCCCCAGTTCCAGCTCCAGTTCCCCTTTTGGTGACGTCTGCCAGCCCCCTCCTAATCTTGTCTCTGGTTGGGTTCGCCTGCTCCGCGGTCTTGTCTGCGCTCTCTTCCCTTGTATTCGCTCCCCCCTTCGCCGACTTCCTTCTGCTCGACCTCACCTCCAACTTCAACTCTCCTGCTCTTGACAATTCCGGCTCCAACCACAAACCTCCTGTGAAGTTCATCCCTCGCGTGCCCTGTTGTATCCTGTTTCCCCCCGACCTCTGTTCCCGTTCTTTTCTCTTCGTACGTCCCCTGCCGAAACCTAAACCCCTCCTGGGTATGTGTTGTTCGATGTACTTGTACGGTTTCTGATGAGTGCTGGAGCCAGGTGTTGGGGTATTGCCTTGCAGGTAGCAGGTGAGATCGCTATGACCATGGATCTTGCACCGCTGGCAGAAGTGTGGGAAGGTGCTGGGTCCCCTCGGTGCCCCCTTGAGGTGCCCTCGACTTGCCTTTCCCCTTCTCCCCGGGCGGCTCCTCCATCGACGTCTTTCCCTCCCCCTCCGTTTTGTTGCCTGTAGCTTCGTCGTGTTCTATCCTCTGCTTCTTCTACTCCTCTTCGCCCCAGTCTGACCTCTCTATGTTCTTCACTCCCGTCCCCTCGCTCTTCTCGTCTTCCTTTTTTTTCAGGGCCGTCCCCATCTTTGTTCCCTCCTTCTTACTTTCCATTTGCGCCCCTAAGACCCCCTCAAGCATCTCCTCTTCCTCTTTTCCGCCTTTTCCTTCGTTGAAGTGTCCTGTTCCTTCTTCTAACCCTTACCTTAGCTCCTCCTCCTCACGACTCTCCCGGCTCCGACTCCCCTGACCATCTCTCTCGTGTCCCTCGATACCTGCTCCCGAGCCAGCTTCCTGCACCAGTGTTGAATTCTTGATTCCCTCTCTGTTCTCAGGCGGTTCTGGCGTGAACTCCGGGTCCATCGGCACCTTGTTTGCTATGAACCCTATGTTGATCTCGTCGTGGAGGGCCCTGATTAGCTCGGGGTCGCATGGCGTGAGCGGTGAGTGGGTGTGGTTCGGTGCGGGGGTTGGGTTGTAGGAGGTTACCAACCGTTCTTGAGAGAGGTCAATGTCGAAGGACCCTGGCATGACCGGATCTTTGTCCCTTTTTCTTGGTGTCTCTAGTTCCACTGGGTCTTCACTCGTCCCCTTCTCACTCCCGCCTCCAGCTCCAACTCTAACCCTCCTCGCGGGTTTTGGGGTGTCCACAACGATCGGGTCTTCTCTTACGAGTCTTCCTCCGACCGTTCCCCTCAAACGATCCGTACTGGTAGTGTCTCTTTGGATGTGCAAGGCGGGTTGTGTCCGTGTCCTTAGAATGGTTTGCTCCGAGTCCGACTCCGGGCCCGAATCCCCCTCTGTATCTGGATCCGAATCTGGCCCCTGATCCCACTCTCTGGTGTTCGTCTCGTCTCGTCCCGGCAGGGGAGTGCCATCTGCTATGTATGTGAGGATTGTCTTGAATTCAGCTCTCAGTCCCTTCACCGCCTTTGCCATCCCCTTAGAAACTACACTCTCTGTGGTCACCTCCAACGTGGTGAGTTCCCTCTATATCCCTCTCGTGTCCTCTTTCGCGATGTTGAGGGCCACTAGTACCGTTGTTATTGACTTCCTCATTTCCTCCATAGTCCTCTTGATCCCTTCGTTTTGTGCTTTGAGCTTT
>Ga0307511_10006406_pt1 | contig 11862 bp, 12 predicted proteins | sample 13_EM_MG_FD_200266 | JGI IMG/M metagenome (GOLD analysis project Ga0307511, IMG submission 200266) | Populus trichocarpa ectomycorrhiza microbial communities from riparian zone in the Pacific Northwest, United States - 13_EM | ecosystem: Host-associated > Plants > Roots > Unclassified | place...
GGGGGGGCGAGTCTGGTGATTGAGAGGTCCCCCGGGACATCTCTCGACTTTATACCAATTCGCCCATATCATAGTTCCCCTCTCTATCCGTATGGACATCAATTCTCCTCGGCCCACAGCCGCATTTGTCCCGATGCTCGCTCTCGCTACATTGGTCTCGATTCTCGCTCTCGCTGTCGATAGATGCATAACTATCCTTGCTCCCCAAGGCAGCCATGAGGGCCAGCTGGAGGGTATTGAACGAAATTGCACTCAGTAATGCAGTCTGGGGATATGATAGACACAATGAGACGGGGAGAATCGCACGAAGTAATGCCGAATTATGACCCAGGGAAGAACATGACGTATTTGGGGGGTGGGGCAACCTCAAACATTGAAGATCTCGAGGATATATATTAGAGCCCAACGGTCAATCCACAATCCGTTTAGTTGAATCGAGGGATCGGGTTTGAACTACCTACTTAATACGGCAATACCACTCACAAGAGAAACCTTTTCAATTGCCTAGCTTCAACTGTTAGTCTGGTCTTCAACCGTTAGCATCGGAATACCTCAAAAGGCCCTGGTACTTGAGATAACGGGCTGGAACGAAGATTGATGGTAGTCAGGTATCAGCGTATTTCCAACCGCTTGAATGAGTCGATGGTACTAGGTATTTTTGTTGGCAGTTTGCTCGGAGTTTGCCGTTACTGAGGAATATTAGCGGCATGTCGGAAGAATGCTCCTAGCGGGCCGGAACACCGGGTACCTGGTCAACTGCACACTCGCAAAACTCGGCGCTCCATATTTTCACCGGTCTCCAAGCAGTCTTCTCTTTTCGGTAACAATCCCGAGACTATATACGTGGTCCCTGTTGTCCAACGTTCCACGGAATGGATTGTGCATAGGCTTTTGAAACATTCGGTTCCACAAAGCCGTTGTGGGTGGGGAGATAGCTCAGGCTGTCAGTAATGATCGAGGGAACAGTGTCTTGGAGTCTAGGTGTCGGAACATACTCAAGGCATTAGTCTCATCCAAGAGTAGACCAGGAGCACAGAATGTTTTCTCACCCTTCAGTAGACTCATACAATTATCCAGAACGAAATACACAATTACCCAGTGGTTCGATTTCCAGACAAACAGTATATTGACGTGTGGTAGTGGAGCTTAACGCTCTAAATTATATTGTGGTGGGCTTCAACACGCACTCTCCGCGCACGATAAGATTTTGGCGAGCAACATGTAAGCTATATATTCGGACGTGCAGCACTGTACTGAGCATGCCGTGTCATGTTACTTGAGTGACACATTACAGGCTACATCTATATACACCCGCCTCTGTCGATCATGTAATGGCGCTGCAGCAGCCGGCCTGTGATGGGAACACCGGCTCCTTCCTGTCATACTAAGATGTGGGGTAATAGGCACTCCGGCAACGTAACTGGCAGCTGCAGCCAAGTTATTAATCAGTTGATAGTATGTTCAGTGCCACACCACACAAGGTAAAGCTAGTTAACAGCTAAACATATATATACATATCCAAGACAGCCATTCCCGGGGAACGATAAAAACCGCATTTTTGAAACCCAGCACACTCCACATTATCTAAGACAGCCACCCAGATAATATTCCCGGGGAACGATAGAAACCGCATTTTTGAAACCCGGCACACTCCACATCAGGGTATAGGCCCTGGTTTCCTCATATTCACACCTTGAATTTATCCCACAGCTTCCCGCGATCAAGGAGGCAGCCTCTCTCATCAAATAGGACGCCTTCTTCCTTGAGCAGGGCTCGTTTTTTCGATTGGTTAATTCCGGAGGGAGCAGCTTCCCAGGAACCTTTAAAGCCGCCGATGAACTACATATATTAATGTTGATTGTTAGAGAAGCAAATTGGTGGGGGCTCGAGAGTTAGGATGGCGGAGACGTACTCCGGTTGCGGCTATCACACGGTGGCAGGGGACTTCTGGGGCCTTGCGGGTCTGTATGTGAGCAATGCTACTGACGTCTCGGTTACCCTCAACAGGGTGGAGTAATATAAAATTCGGAGAATGGTGGTGGTGGTCGACTTACAAACGGATTATTCCTACAGTACGGGTGGACAACGTTAGCTTAAGCTTTTGGCTAGAACCGAACCTCTCAAATTAAAGCCCCACTGATTATCCTCCTAACCGCACTAATATCCCCTTATATTTGGCAAACCCCAGACCCCAGGCCAGAATGTATGTGCTATTACCCATCCCATCCCATCCCGGTCTATTCAGAATAAGTGGCTCGATTATATATCATATATATTCTGCCAGGTGCCTAGATCCCAGAGACTCAAACCCAAACCCCTAGGAGATGTACGAGACTCACCTCAACGCCCCTCCAACTGCCCGTGGTGAGCTATTCAGCGCATCAGAAAGACTCTTATATGTAGCGATTCTCCCTGCTGGGATCTGCTTCAGCAGGGTGTAGACTTTCTATTGATTAATGTACATCAGTAAGATCTCAAGATTCAGGATTATCAAGATGGAATCCGAACCTCTTGGTATTGTGTTACAGCCATTTCGCTTCTTTTATTTGAGTTATACGGAGTCTGGGGAGGTGGTCGATGATGAGTGTGACTGGAGGCAGAGACTGTAGTCTACTTTACGCGTGTCGCGTTATTGTCAAGCCTCGCTTAAGTTCCTCCGCGTCCGATCCCCCAACCTACTCTAGGGAAAGGTACCCGGATGGGTAGTCTCGGAGCCCGGGGTAACTAGGGTCTGGTGCCGAGACTAGATGGTCCGGCTGGTACCGAGACACCGAACGTCACCATGCGGCAAAACTGGCTAGCGTCCCTGTAGTTTTGGTTTTGCCTATGCCCGCTAACCCTAAGTGGCACACAAAACTTCCTAAAGCAGCAATCAACGAAATAGGAAAGGCACCAGAGAAGATTAATTAATTGCAGACTAAAATTGACCCGCCTCTTCCAATAGCATTTCTAGAAAAATGGGAAGTTTCTAACCGGATCATTTAGCAAACAAAATAGCCAACAAGCAAAAAGTATCACATATAACTATTCCCTGTTCAGGAAGGGATTCACTGAAGTAAAGTGGTATGTGAAGAATAATGACACTTAGCTAATCAGGGAATAACGTACGAACAAGAAACCAAGAGTATATACAACTCAAGGTTTTTGTAAAAGTACAAAGGGAAACAGAGTAGATTCGAGATAGGGGATGTTGACATGATTGACATAACACTCGTTTCACATGACCTTAGGCCACCCCATTGCGCCCCAACCCTGTATTGTAAAAAACCCACAAAAACACCGAGAGAAAAGGGAATGCCTCATTCGATCAACATAAATCCATCCAAGCCTAGTTGTTGACAGCGTAGCGCTTGCAAGCGACCATCCAATTTGCCATACCATTGGCCATGTTCAAGAGAACCCTAACATACTGGCAGATTTTTTCTCCCTCGACCTGCTCTTGGTCGTGGACGAGGGCACGCCCCTCACGGCCTAGAGTCTCCGTAACTGACTGACGGCGTGGAGTTGACCAAGAGAATTTGGTAGCCCGACTGAATAAACGGAGGGTCATTTCTCTTGCCGATCGAGATTCTGCCTCGCTGTCGGTGTCTAAAATGTCTACCTCAGCTTCCCTCGGCTGTTGCTGTTGCATGGTAGGGGAGCAAAGGTCAACGGCAGAAGTCCCCGGAGAAGCCTCTGCGCTAATCGGGCCATTGGTGATATTGCCAGCAACACTGGGGCACAACGATGGCACTAGTGATTCCCGTCGAGAAGAGTTGTCTGGAGTATTTTTGTTACCACTAAGAAGCTTAGAGGCTCGGCTAGCTGCTGAAATAACGAGTTGGTTGTGGGCTTCAATAGCGGTAGTGAGTGAAAGCTTGTATGTATCAGTAGAGTTCGTCGAGTCCTTCCCCTGGGCTATCAAGATCTGAATGCAGTTGAGGTTCAAATCCTCAGCGTTGTCTTTTTCCCAACCTAGTCCCGGGTGTCTCATTAGTAGCTGTATATAATGGAAACTGGGCTCGCAGTGGAAAACAGACCTAAAATATCATTTTGCAAGCCCAATATGCATTGCAAAGTGGTTTCCAGGCAAACCAACTCAGTCTCGCCCTCCGTTCGTTTTCCAGTGTACCTCTGGTAATCATTTAAAAGTGGATTTCCCAATCTACTCATACCGCCGGGAATATTGAGGCTGGCCCTTGCAAGAATCATGAAAGGCCGGGCTAGATTTGTTAGAAGTCGAAGTGATAGGTGCTTAGGAGTCACATACCAGAGATTGTGACCACCCTCAGGTCCATCCAGTCTTCAAGAATAACCTTCTTTCCAGCGTTAAAAAGGGGGCGTTCCACCAAGAATGCGTACGCAATCTCTTGAACACAGGTGATAAGATTTTGCTGCCATTGAGATTCTGTTGAATCTTTAGAATCCTTATCCGATAAGACCGTGTCATAGACCATGTCGCGGAAGAGGTGGGTTATAAAACTGATCTGCGAGTTGCTATCGTACTCGGCTGTGTCGGTGTTCCCGGCTAAAGAGGCATGCATGTCGTTGACTGCGATGGTTTCAGGGTAAGCGCATCGTTAGACAATTTAGAAATATAGGTTACTTACTTCCTTGAACGAAATCTTCATCCTTTTCCATAGCTTCTAAGATGTCTGCTCACAAAATCTGTAAGGTCATGATAATGAAAAATGGGGGTTGCAATATAAGACTCACCATCTGTTATACATAACCAAAGCCAAAACGCTGCTGCCACCTTGCGAGCCTCCATGCCAATTACACCCTCAGGAAGCATTAGATTAATCAGCTTCTTTGGGTCCGCTTTTTCATAAATTATCTTCATTGAATCGGGGAGTTTGCAAAGGAGATCGCTGAGGTCGATTGCTACATCAAGTCTTATATTTGTGCTGTATGGCGGTGGTATGGTCAAGGCATAATCGGACCCCAGTTTCTGTATAGGCCATCTGACACTATGGTATGTCGAATTACCCGCAGTAAACGCAGTATCCGGGATACGGCTCAGAACACAACAGATTTTGTAGAGCTCGGAGGAGCCTTCGGGCTCTGTTGGAGAATAAGATGGTTTTTCATGCTTCTTAAGCCTTTTCTGCTTTGCGACGGCCATTCGCCAGATTACAGTGGCCTTCTTTGCTAGCCATGCCTTGACCCAAAAATCGCTCTTATGGTTTCCTGAAATTCATATGCATTCCGAATTAACTTCAACTCAAGCTGTATGGAAAGTTACAGCAGATGGAAATAGGCTTACCTGGGTTCTTGCTACTGTCAGCTGTATGCTTCACTTGAGAGATAGCAGACTGAGCCATGTCGCCCTTCTCCATCTCTTCATAGCCCCCAACGCACTTAGACATTGTATTGATGCTACTTTAAGTGAAATCCGGTGTAGCACATGCGACGAGGAACCGTCAAAGGGTGTAGTGATAGAGACTTTCGGTCAATGAGAGCTGTTAGTTGAAGGAAGTTGAGAATATGTGTCTGGGAGAAGGAAGGTGCAAGTATGTGCCTGAGTCGTGGGGCTAGTGGAGGCTTTGAAGAACGGGCTGTAAAGTGACTTGCTGCTCGGTTATCGGGGAGGGCATGACCTATATATAATTTTTTTTATAGGGCCCCCGGGTATACAATGCAACACGATCCTAGAAAATGTAGCCGGTGGTAGTGCCCCTCAGGCCGTCGGATTACCCGCTGTACAACACAGATTTTTTCCACAACCCAAATGGCCGATTCCCATAGGTAAGTGGTGAACACTCCCTAGGATGCCGCACACCAACCCCCATTGATGTTGGCTCATAGTATACAATACTCTCAGGGTATATATTTGGTTAGACCTCCCCTTATGGGGACCCATTCAAAATGCAATTGCAAAACAATGCAGCAAGTGGCCCGGGCAATCAGTAGTCAAATTCGGCATACTGCAATTGCTCCATCTATTACTACCGTTATACGGCAATCTCCAATTGTTATGAATTCAGATATTTTCTGTACATGTTTAGCTTGGCCGTAGATGGCATCCTCGCTTCCACATAGATACACTCCAAGTAGGTGCTTTTGGTGTGCATAGATGTTTCCGGGTGCGAGAGGATGACGATTGCGATACGGACTTGGTGGGGTGGGGTTCACCTGTCCACCGATAGGTTGGGCAACCGCACTCTATCGACCCGACGAGAATAACAAGCATATCTGGTGCTGGGGGCGGGAATACGGCAGGGTGAATGCTTGTCAGCACATCTCCATAACGACCACTGAAGATTAAACTGACAAACACAGTGGAAGCACGGATCCGTTTCGTCTTTGGAGTGGGCCCCATGGCATCAGCGAGTTAGGGGTACTTGAGTATACATGGCTGGATATACGTATACCAGAACCAAAAGCACACCAAGGCCGACATCCACTGCACATAATGGCCTCGACTTCCGGAAACCCAGGAATCGGTGCGGGACCGTCAGAAATCTGAGCTCCCAGTACAAACAGTTAGCTGGGGTTTACTGGTATGCAAAGCTTCAATGCTCCCCAAAACAATCGCAAGGCTAGGTAGGAAGCAGCAAGGGGGATAGAGTGAAAGACACAGCATCCAGACCTAAACTCCATGACACAGGATTCCAACAAGCCAATATTGGGTCCCGGGGCGGGAGCTTGAAGCTGTGGGGAATGTGGCCCTCTTTGACTCTGGGTCAGAAAAAACCAGGGTAAGGGGGGGAGGGGGACGACGTTGGTGATTAAGATGGGCACAATTCCATGCATGCTTGCAGCCACAAACATAAAAATTCAGACGAAGAGGATGCGGGTATATTAAACGACTATAGATTCATCTTCAAAAGCATATAATTGCTTATTAGGTGGGGTAGCTCTTGCTAAAATTGACCTGCGAGGGGAGGATAGGGATATCTAAGAGAGATTGAGAGAGAGTCGTGCAGTGATACATGCACTAAGGTCAATACTTCAAGTAAGGTTAGTCTGGTTGTACCACCCTAGAGTGAGCTGTAAGAGCAAGCTAACAATGCTCATCTACGTATGCACGGGGCACATGGTGGTACTACCGTGGCAGCATCGGCGTTTCGGGTGAGAGGCAGACTTGTGGTCACTCATCAGTCATGGCCATCTACCAACAAAGATAGTTACAACAACGGAGACAACATTAACGCTATAGAACCGAGTTTTGCCAACACACACTGCTGGCTATTCTTAAAGTTTACCACAGTACTGCATCTATTACACCTAATAGCAAAGCCTAAGTCAAAATACTCTCGTTCCCCTGCTCATGTCTCCTTCGTACATAGTATAGCTACCTTGCTAACATGGATATCAGATGAAGCAACAGGCAGGACCCCCAGATCCTCCTTGCAGCTAAACGAAGCCCCAGGTACTCCAGTGCCCTACGATCGAAGCTATGCGATTCTTTTCCCCCTTTAAGATTCAGTGGCCGAGGGAAGGCATCCCGGTGACGGATATCCGGCGGTAGTGGAGACGGGCATCGAAATTAAATTTCAGTCTACTCCATAGATCCCCACCAGTCGAACTGTGGAGTCCCTCGGAGTAGAGGGCTGCATGCAGCCAAGCAAACCCTTGCATGTGAGGTGTGCTTTGTATCATCGCCACCCATGGATGCCCGAGAGTCCAGTTATCGGGTATACCACTCAGAAATATTGATGTGGTAGCCTGTCGACTCGGGCAGGTATCCGAGCCAACGGTAAAGCAAAGAAATTACTAGGATTGAGCTCAGTGAAGGCCCTGAAGTCAGCTGCCTGCCACAGCTCAGAAACAGTCCCAAGGCGGGGGATAAAGCTTATCATAAGAAAGCTCTTCTTTCTTTTACATGCAGGCCCGAAACAGGGAATCTGGACGTCACAGATATATATCTGTACCTACATAACAAGAAGGGTGAAGCGAGCTCTCTTTGATATACGCCATCCATTTGGTATTCGTTCACCGCTCTTGGAAGTTCCGGGTCGTGTGGATCTCATTATTCACTCGCCTCTGAGAAGTATAAGATGCATGTTGGGAACGAAGAAAAACTTGGCCAGCGAGAGCTCGCACGAAATAGTCATTTCCGTCTTTTGTGGCCCTCCACCAACTGCACCTAGTCGACAGATCTATAGTGGATCTTATGAAAGGAAACTTTCGCTACTGTGTCTTCCCGCCAATTACGCGATACCCTTTTTCCTTTTCTCGGTCGTTGTCTACTTTATAAGTAGATCATCATATGTCGATCACATTGATTTTGACATACTTACAGCACTGACTGTCTGGCGCGGAACGTGTTACTTATCTACCGTTGCCAATTATTCAAATTTTCACCCTTAGACGCGCGAATATTTCTTTCCCGATCCCAAATCTTATTTGGGTATCTACGCCGAATTAGGGATTTACTGAGATCTGGACCCACTCACCGGAAACCGAGGCTGCCAGAAGCCTTCTTGACTTGGTTTTTCGCACTATGATTGGTAGATCCTACAGCACTGGTGGATAGGGCTACAACCGGCGACAGCTGCGCTAAGAAACAAATGGTCGTTCGAAGTCCTTGGAAGTCCACTAAAAAGTACCAGCATACGGACGGACTGTCACGGGCCGCATCGGTGATGGCCATGCAGGTGCTATTCTTTACTCGGATTTCATGGGAAAAGCAAACTTCCAGATCAGATTTACTTGGACCAAACGATGTGATAGGAAAGTTCATATCACATCCGGATGTGTATCTTTGCGAAGGGATCTAGGTAGTACGGTTGCTGCACAGTAGGTACCTACATACGCAAGTTGCCAGTTTTCGATCGGAATAAGTCTATTCAGACTTTGGGAGATCTGCCAGGCTCCACACCCCATCATACCCATGGCCTTTCGTGCACTCCATCGGTATACTTGGCACTGATTTAGTCCACCTGCAAGATCTCCAGTCCTGAGTACGCGCGTATACCGTTGATGATGAAAGAAATAAGAAGATGGGGAGGTACGTAAGGTCATATTATGCAATAATCAAATTTCACTCCCCCTTACTTGATCCCAGTGGCCCAAGTTAATACAAATCTCGGCTTATACGGAGCTTCCATGAGACAATGGGTCCAGGCCTTTGCCCACAAACTCTCCCTCTACGTACCCTTACGAGAACTGCAAAGTGTCGTCACTCCTCAGAATTAGGACTACGAATTTATTGCTCGCGCAGAGCTAGTCTGGCATTGAGTGCTCATCGAATGTGATTGAAAGCTGTGTACTGATAGCGCCGGATGCTTCCTAGCAAAATTACCTAAAATTACCTCTGGTTCCGAAGTCAAGCTTTCGGAAGGTGACTATAAGCTTCTGATATCCCGAGTGCCCCGATGGTAAACTTCTGTGGGGGACCTTGGTAGGGCCGTCCAACCAAGTAATGGCGCAAACGATTGGCTGTTAGGTCCCACTGATGCCGAACTCCCGTTCGTTTGATGCTCAAGGACTTGGAGATTTCCTTTGCATGGCATGACGCTACTGTATGGCATGCCGATCTGTACTTAAGCCGTACTGCGCCTGCCTTATTTGAACCTGGCATCCACAAAGGCATGTACTCAGGGAAACACTATAGTAGGCATGAGTGGTTAGACCAAACTCTCCACTGGTTGGAATTCTAGATGTGTTCTCGAGAATTGGCGGGGGGACGTAGTAAGTCACACGGGGCCGGAGCACGAGACCACCTGAGTCAGAAGTTACGGTCATCAACAGCGGGTAACAATACTTTACTCTGGTCCTTACTGCAACATAGGCACGGGACCAGTGTGCATAGGCTTTATGTCTTCTAGGCACGGGGCCAGTATACAGGTCTTAGTCCACATGCTCGGCACCAAATCCCAATTTTGAAAGTTTCTGATCCACTTGGTACCGGTACATAACCCGCCAAACGGACTACTCGAGCCGAGCATGATCAGTTGCAGAAAAATAAATCTGTAGAGGTCTTCCTTTTCTGAATCATCCCAACAAACGAAATTGAAATTGCGTCATTGATTGCCCAGCTTCACCCGGCCGGAACACCAAGTAAACCTCGAAATAGAAACTTTACACACGTGATAAGCTATATATATCAGTAAGGAATCTAAAGCAGAGGAGTTAACTGGCTGTCAAGTTGCGTTTGCGATGTTGCTGCGCATGTGATAGTCTTGTGCAAGGGGACGGGATGTTCAGGGTAAATTACATGTCGTTTAGCGTGCCCACTATGCAACGACAGATGATCCATAGGACTGAAATACGGAATAATTATGAAACAATTGTAGGAAAAAATTGAGTGGCTATACTGAGAGGCATCTCGTGTAACTCTAGATCCAATTGCCTACCTCCTGACCGCTACATCACTAGTTTTCGACGAAATCAGATGCTATGAAAATAGGAATGCCACATACCACGTGAGGAGCGAAAGTGGTAGGCGTTACAGATAACAGAGTTAATGGAAAGAACCGGAAACTGTATAATTATCGTAGCTCTAGTCTCGGTTTATGGGGACTATGATTGCCTCGCTTTAGGAATGCTGGTGCTGGCTCTTTCACCAGTTTGGGGGCCACAGGCATATGCGAGTTATGCCCAAAGAAACAATGTGTGTGAACTAAACTATTCTCACTCACCTTCGCACATCTAGACTTGCCTGTCACCCTCACATGGCGTTTCCGAGAGACTTATCCTAGATGTGCACGAGATACGGATGTTATATCCAAAAGCGAGTGTATCATAAATACCTATTAATATATATTGCAACCTCCCAAGACTGCGTTTTCATATACGTGCTCTCCTGTACTTTTATTTGTCTATGCTAAGAAGGTCTCCTGGGCCTACATATCCTCGCCTTGCACTAGATCAATATAAACTGACATCTGGGGTGACATTAGGGGACAGAACCAAGTATATATAACCTATACAAGTAACTCTAGATATTAGATGAGCTTTTCTGAAATGCAAGTACATGACCTCGCGTCTCTTATAATGCCGCTGATTCCTAGAATCCCATATATATTATATTATACTATTCCTATGGACTATGGTAAGATATGATTTACTCTATTTCCAAGAAATCAATGTCTGCAAAAAGTCTAGGCATTCATTTAGATATCACATAGGAAATACCTTTTCAGGGTAACACTACATCACTATCTACACCTTCAAATCCACCCCCCTCGTATCTGGCAGGGGGACCATATCGCAAAGTTCCCACTAATAATAAAAAAAATCTATTTATATATTATCAGATTCTCCAAACCAAACGATCGAAAATCGCCCTGTCCGATCGTGATTATTGTGATTCCGCGCGTTTGTGCTCTTTGGGGTTAGCTCGGTCCTCGATCTCAGTTTCTTCGATCGCATCGGCATCGATCCCGAAAAAAAAAAATGGCGAAAAGAAATCAGAAATTCTAGTAAATATGCCCATGATTGGATACGGGGTTGGGAAGGTAATCAGATTCTTTCATTTGGGCGATCGAGGATCGGGGGTTTTGGTGTTTGGAGGTGCGGATTTGCGGTTGGGTGGTGTGCCGTTCAGGGTAATGCGTTAAATTATCGGAAACTAAAAACTTCAAATGTTAATACTTCTCAAGTAACCTCTATACTTGTAGCGATAGAATACCAGACCAGTAGTAAAAGGGATTTCATTAGAGCTATTCTTATTAATTCAGCTGTAGCGAAATCTTGGTGATCCTGGGCTCTGGATCCCCGGGGGGGTAGGACGAGGAGATTTTGGGTGCAAGTAGTACCACAGAGCGGAAAACAGGATTGGTTACCTACCTTTTTGCAGATTTTTTTCGCCTGGAGTTAGAGTTATCCTGATGTCGCTATAGTTAGCGGAGGGATGACTGCTGCATAAATCAATCAACCATCATTGACCTAAAAAGCCGTTCGAGCTTTTCCAGGGCCCAGATCCAAATCAGC
>Ga0307511_10006408_pt1 | contig 11861 bp, 5 predicted proteins | sample 13_EM_MG_FD_200266 | JGI IMG/M metagenome (GOLD analysis project Ga0307511, IMG submission 200266) | Populus trichocarpa ectomycorrhiza microbial communities from riparian zone in the Pacific Northwest, United States - 13_EM | ecosystem: Host-associated > Plants > Roots > Unclassified | place...
AAATAACTAAATAATTAAATAAATGAAAGGTCAGACACTTTGGGCCATAGAAGACCAGACACATGCTCCTGGCCTTAAAGGCATGTACTTTGTTAGACGAGGCCTAGCTGCTATTTAAAAAAAAAAACAAAGCATTCAACACATTACTATCTATTTTTTTAAAATTATATGCTTAAATAGATGGCCTATCATCACATAGTTCATTTTTTAGACCATCAAACCTATCTTTAGTGATTGAAAAATAAGGGTTTAAGTTTTATACCTTAAAACCCAAATTCTACCATTTTTTCACCATAAAACATAAATAATAATAATTAAATGAACCTTTAAAACCTTATTTTCAACAAAAAAAAAATACATTTTATTAGACTAAAAACATAAAATCAAATTATATTTAGAATATTTTTCCAAAGACTAAACTACTTTTTCCACTTATGATGATACTTTTGAGACTAAAGTCAATTTGACAGGTTTCGAAGAGGAAAACAAATTAAATGAAGGAAATCAGTCGAAGAGCAATAAACACTATTTGTTATGAAAATAGACATTAATTCTTTGCCAATCCATGATGAGATAGACATGAATTGAAATTCTCTAATAATTTATTAAGTTTATTTTCATGATGATTACAATATCAATTATGGCATAAACAATGACAATAATGACACAAATAATGACACCAATAATGTCATCAATGATATCTTCATTGGCAAGTTAAAGGTTGAGTGCAAAGATAATATGGAATGAGCTTAATAAAAAAAATTATTAATTTAAATTATGTTGATTTTCTTTATTACAAGTTTACTATTATCATAAAATAGGTTTGTTCAAGGATTATATGGATATAACATATGTTAATAAAACAAGTTTGAGATTTGCAATTCATTACTCTAAATTCTAATAAAATAGAAAAAAAAATTAATTGCAAAATTTAACATAAAGGGACTAAAGTTGTTACCTAGAATTGTTATACACTTGAAATGAGGAAAGATAAAGGGCTAGAGACCTTGATTGGACACCCACAAGATCGAAGCAAGAACAGTTTGAACTTAAGAACAAGTTTCTTCCAACTTAAGGAGACTAATGCACAAGCTTTTTGGTAAAATAAATATTTTCCTTAACTATTTTTATTTTTATTATTTAGTTTAAGAATTTTATTATTTAGTTTTATTATTATTTAGTTTTTTTTACTTAAAAAGAATAATTTTTATACTTTTATTTCTTTATTCAATATCATTTGGTTTGTTATAACCCAATTTTGGACCCCTAAATTTGTTTTTTCCTTAAAAATCCAAAAACATTTTCAGGACATGAGAAGATAAGCCATTAAGTAATAAAAGACCAAAACACTGGAAGAATAACTAGATTGAGATGTTTTGACTAGATGAGATGAAGAAAGAAATAAAATTGAGGTTGAAATCCAAACTTGACCAAAAATTGGAAGAATTAATTATGTTTAAGGATCTAATTAAACTTTTATCAGGTTTAATTGACTTATATAAGGAGTTAATTGAAAAAAATAAGTTTAAAAGTTAATTAGGCAAAAATTAGAAGAATTAATTAAGTTCAAGGACTTAACTAAATTTCTAATGGGTTGGGGGGGTTCAAGAAGGACTCAATTGAAGAACAATAAAGTTTAGGGGCTTAATTTGGATCAATTTGCAAAGATTGAAAAATTAGAGACAATTGAAACTTTGGAAGGCTAAATTAGTGCAATTAGGGGTCCAATTTCAAGAATTTCAAAGTTTGAAGACTAATTAAAGGCTAAATTAAAAGAAAATTCAAGATCGAAGACTTTTCTACAAAAACACGCAACATTAGGGGTTGTACCACACCTTATCATGGATTATATTAAAGAAAATTAAAGTTTAAGGCCTAATTATGGACTAAATTGAACAAACTAGAAACCAAGGGCTACTGTGTAAAATGTGCCACACTTAAAGGATCCCAATTTATTTTTGGCAGGGCTTCATTACATAAAATTAGTCATTTTTGTCTTAATTAAGGATGCTTGAGCTTAAATTGAAACAACAAGGACTAAATTAAAGTTTTTCAAATCCTAATTAGAAAACCCTAATTTTTAGGGTTTAAACTTTAAACAGAAGACATGTCATCCATTTTTAAAGAAGAGATTGAGTGACATGTTGTTTATCCTTGTTTCATTGTCTTCCCCAGCTAAGAAGGTTGATTGAGATATTATCTTCAAGTGAATAAATGTGATATCTCCAACCACTTCAGGAGGTCTAATCACCACTAATGGATTATGAAACATCTCATTTACAAGGACAAACTACCTTCATTAAACTCTTGCACCCTATTTGTTTCAATGAACCAAATAACATCTTGTTCTTGATTAGCCATTTTGCATTCACATATTAAAGTTGATTACTAGCCAATCTTTAAAGTAATGAATGTGGAGTTTTGGACCTCCAAATCAAGTGTGGTTTGTTTCTAAGAGTAAATATGCATCCCCTCTACATGGTTCAGGTAGATCAATGGTATGATTATTTTAAGAAATCTCTTATATACTAATTGATTTTATTTTTCTTGACTTGACATGAATTTAAGAAGCACATCATAGATTATTGATGGCTTTATCCAACATAAGCTTCGAGCGTACAAGGATGGACACAATTATTATGGTAGGGCCACCTTTCATGCCTTATCTTTGAAACGTATTAGAAAAATTGTTTTAGTAAGCTTGTAATGTAGTTTTAGCCTTTCCTAGTAAGTTGAAGTTGTTTAGTCTGAAATGACCTTCTTTTTTTTCTAGTTCAAAGCTGACCATTCAAATATATATGATGTGAAGTGATCATAGTAATCAAGGTTCCCCCCTATAAATAACCTCACAATATCTGTGAGAGGATTTTTGATATCTTGCTAATCAAAAACTTTCTCTCAAAGCTCTCTCATTCTCGCACCACATTTTTTTTTTATAGCTCTACATGTTTAAACTTTGACATCACATGACCTGTCACTCATTTGTGCTTTACTAGCATTGCTTGCTCTTCCTTGCATACCTCTCTTTACTTGCATCCATTCTTAATTAATGGATTGTTAATTCTACAAGTCATAACACTAGCTTTTGGTATCTTAACCAATTTATTGACTAGTCATTTGACTTGTTATAAAAAAAAGTTACACAAATTTTATATAAGATAACCATAAATATCAAGCATTGCTACCTTTTTTTCTTGAAAAATAACATGTTTAGTTAGATTAGGTAATTTGGAATTGACATATTATTACCTTTTTTTTATTTGAAAAAAATAATATATGTAATAGTTTATTGGTTCACGCTATGCTATGTGTCAAATCAAAAGTTCTTTGAACCAAAAAACAAATATCTAGGTCACAAGGAACTTTTTGATATTGTTATAAAATCCAGCTTAATAAGTCAACCTTGAAACCTTTTACTTCGATTTCTTGCCTAGCTCAAATTTCAAATTAAACCATTTGAGAGTAGCCCTAACATGATCTAATCAACTTGATAGGTCTAAAGACAACCTGAATAACAAGTAAAATTATAATTTGGCTTTAAAAAAAATTTCATGATGATATTTTTTTAATATTGAAATGATGATATATTGGACCTATCCGTAACTTGGGTCATAGGCTCTACTAGGTTTAATAACTCTTTTTTCTAAACTGTCTTGTACTTACTTATATGATAGCAAAAATAGAAACTTGCAAAATCGAGCACTGATCAAATACTAGATGTTTGTTTAAGATCGTGATAATCTCATATAAAGCAAACTCAAACAAATTGTGAATGACAATTCAAAATCAACCAAATTGTGAAGGATAAAATTTAAGAAACAAAGAAAATCAAAGGAAAAAAAGAAGACCTGCTTCATTGTTTATATGAACAGTGCAAACAAGTTATTTCACATTTTAATGTTTTTAGTAATAATAATTAGATTGGTGGCCCGTGTTATGTTGCGGATGAGACAAAAAATTTTCTAATGTAAAAAAAGATGCTCAGACAATGCTGATATTTTTAAAGAAGTAAGAAAAATCTGAGACTTGGGTCATTAACTTGAGTGGGTTTAATAAGCTCGGTTAATTTAATAATATAATTAAAAAAGATGATGACAATAAATAAATCGAACTAAACAAACAACTTGACAATGATCAACTAAAAAACAAACGCTCACCAATACCACAAAAGACATCCTCCCTATATTTATAAAAGGTCTCATAATCTTATTTGATAAAAAATAAAAATTAAATAAGAACGTAACAATCCTATATAAAGCAAATATAAAAAAATCTGAAGCTAAATTCTCAGCAAATCAAATATGGAAAGACAAAATTGAAAAAAATATTTTAAAAAATAAAAAACCCCTTAACCCGAATCCACCCGAGTCAGTCTACCAAATCCATGACCTAGACGTGAGACCGAGATAATCCTATAAATAATAACTTGAATAAAACTACAAAACTCAATTCTCATACAATCCAATATTTAAGAGCGAAACTAAAAAAAATTCAATTAAGAAAAATGCAACAAAAAAAACTCAAATCAATGCGGGTCAACTTAACAAGCTTGCAAACTGAAATATGAGATCAATATAATCTCATAGAAATGAAAGTGAAAAAACTTACGAAGCCCAATTCCTGACCAATCCAATGTTAAATGATGAAATTGAAAACTAACAATGATTGAAATAAACTCGGGCTAATTTTTAAAATCCGTGACTTGAGTTATGAGACTAGAACTAACCTCATATAAGGCAAACCTGAGCAATTCACAAAACCAAATTCCCTATAAATTAAATGACGAGGAACAAAACTGAAAAAAATTCAATAAAAAAAGAATCCAAAACAAAACAAATAACAATTACAAGAATGATGATCAAATTTGATATAAAAATAAATTGAAACCAAATGATGAGGATAAAATTGTAAAAAAAAACTTACTTAAAAAATTATAAAAAATAGCAATCAAAAGAATGAAGATCAAATTTGATATAAAAATTAAATGAAACAAAATGTTGAGGGGAAAAGTTGAAAAACAAAGTAAATAAAAAAAATTAAAATGAAGACAAATAACAATAAAAAGAATAATGATCAAATTTAATAAAAAAACAAAATGACATGACACATTTCAATTTTGGTAGGCCAACATGAATCATGAGGAAATGAGAGAGAAAAGAGGGATGAGAAAAAAAAAGGGGTCATCGGAGGTCTACTGTAATGTCTTCGTCGAACACCACTGCAAAAGCCAGTGTTTGGTAGCCGGGTGACGCCTTACGTGTCTCTTGAACATGGAGGGGGTCCCTTACACGTTACCATGTGCGTTGCATGCACCAACCTATTTACCTTGCCTATTTAATCCAATCTTCATATTTATTTTAGTTTTAAATTTGATGCCTTAACACTTAATTATTCTAAATCATCTGAATTTTATTTTATTTTGCAAAATTGAACATTAAATAAGTACCGAAAAATTTCCTTGATATTGCAAGATTCCCGTATCAAGGTAACTAAAACAAACCACCAAGTCAAATCCTAAATAAAACCAATATAAAAGAATTAAAAAAAAAATTGAGGTATTGAAATTAAGAAAGGGACACAAACTTTTTTCTTAAATGTTTAAATTAGTCCATGATATTGACATAAAAAAAATTGAATATTTCTTTAATCTTTAAATTCGATATCTGATTTATAATTATTTCTAATTCAATAAAATAAAAATTTATTTTATCAAATCGAGGATTAATTGAGTAATGTAACAGTTCCTTGACATCTTGAGATCTTCATGTGCAAGCATGAAAACAAATCATCATAACTAATCATAAATCAAAGTAATGTTTTTTAAATAAAGAAGAAAACAAAGAAATGAAAAAATTAAAGTATAAAAATTATAGAGACCAAATAGAAGAAGCACTGTTCGAATGAACACGGTCTACTGTCTAAAATACTGAGGGGTTTAGGTTTTATTATTTTTTTTAAAAAAATTATGATGGCAATACACACACGCACGCACACGTGTTCAGCAGATGGCGGACTTTTATTATGTTCGCTATGGAATTGTAAAAGCATTAATGCATGCCTGGCAATGATAACACATAAAACTGATAAAAGTTCTCCTAGTGCCAAAAGAGTTTCCGTTGCCGGGACTTGAACCCGGGTCTCTCGGGTGAGAGCCGAGTATCCTAACCAACTAGACTACAACGGAATGATGTTGAGACGGTGTACGTTAAAATTAAAAAATACAATAATTACATATAGAAACGACGTCGAGTTATAAACACGCCCGCGTGCTCTTATGGCCGCCTCATCACTTGCGCTGAGTGCTTGCTTCGTTTGCTTAAAAGAATCACTGTCTGCCCTTATCGTTTCCCCCGCTTTGTTTTCGTAGCTTTCAATTTCATGGCGGAGAAGTCCACAAACGGTATCATTCCATCATCTCTTCTCACTCTCAAGAATTTATAAAGATTTTTTTTATCTCATTTTCACCCTCTCAACTCAACAACAAACAGGCAGATAGAAACATTAAATTCCATTCCTAACTCCGTATGAACAAATGATTGATTTGCAGAGCATATTTTAGAGCAGCTGAAACATGGGTTTGCCCATTTTGAGCTCGTCTCTTCCCCACTTCCTTCAATTTCCACCTCCAAACCTCACTCATTTCCTCCGCCTTTCTTCTCTGCCAACACCCATCGCTTCTTCGCTAGAATCGGGCCTTCACTGTAAGACTTCTTTCTTTCTTTTTATTGCATTTATAGACCTTGAAGACTAAACCCTTTTTTTTTTTTTTTTGATGCAGGGGTTCACATTCGATGAAAAAAGTAGAGCATTATTCAGTTCAGAAAGTTACCGGAGATGGGCGCTGTCTATTTCGTTCTCTGGTACTAACTGATGAGGTGACACAACGTTGCTTCTCTTTTTTTAGCCTTTAAACTAATTCTGTCTGGTGAAAATCAGGTCAAAGGAATGGCTTTCAACAAGGGCATCTCTCTTAATCCACGAGAAGAGAGAAATAATGCAGGTATAGTTGATGTAATATTTTATTTTCTTTATCTCAATAGTATCAACAGGATAAGGAAGAGCTGTGAATTTGTTTTCCTTTCTGACAAGCTATCTTGCTTTGGTTTTATTATTGGATTCTCTTATCTTGTGTTTTATTGTAGATATTGATAAGATTATACTGCTTAAAATATTGGCAGAAGCTTATATTTTCTTGCTATAAAAACTGCAGATGAACTACGAATGGCTGTGAAAGAGGTTATATGTGATAGTAAAGAAGAACGCAAACAGTACGAAGAAGCAGTTATTGCAATCACGGTTGATGAGTCTTTGAAACGGTGAGTGTTGAAGCAGTACCGTTATCATTGATTTTCTGATGGATGCGTTAGCATACTTTTGTGAATGGGATTTCATTGTACATCTGTTAATGTCTCTCTATAGTTACTGCCAACGCATTCAGCGACCTGATTTTTGGGGAGGCGAGTCAGAGCTACTGGTTAGTGATCCTTTTGATGCATTCTTTTATGCCTACATTTTCATGGTACCACTTGTTTCGTTGGTGATTGTGTTTGCAACTGTTCAGAGATCTGCTCATGGACTTACAGAGTTGATATGTATTTTAAGTTGACATGGCTCTGTCGAGTGTGTTGTTTTAGTTTCCATTGCGATGGAGATTGAGTTGTTTTCATAGAATTCCCAATGATATCTATTTGGAGCATCAAATAGTGCCTTTACATCAGTAAAATTACTGATTACCATCCGTGTCATGGAATGAACTTGAGAAATTGATATGACTAGAATCTAGATGATGCCAAATTTATGAATTGTAATGGATATGTTTGAGTGTTTATTTTTCTTTTTATGAGTGTTTGCTTTTCTTTTTATTAAATTAAGATGAACACATGCCTACCCTCTTTTTTTTACTACATTTCCTTTTCATTTTGGGTGAGAGGCAGAAAAGGACTGTCATTTCAAGCTTCAGTTAGCAGCTTTAGAAATTAGAATACTGGGAAGTATCATGTGTGACTGATTTTGCTCTGGGTGTTGTTTGTATGAGTTTTCTGCCTTTACCTGTGTGGTTGTTTATATGTAATTTTTGCTGATATTTGACTAACCAACGATCATCACTGCTGAATTAGGTGCTGTCAAGATTGTGTAATCAGCCAATCATTGTTTACATACCAGAGCATGAGGTAAGTTTTTTCTTTCCACGATCATGCCATGCAAAATATTCTTGTAAGTTATGCTATGTAGGTGCCTAACCTTTTGCTTTTTCCACAATTATGATAACATATTTATGCTATATAGCCAAGAAAGAGATGAAATTCAAAAAAAAAATTGAATTGGTTTCTTGGTTTTTGGTGCGTGCAAATGAGGGATATAGTCAGGGAGCCTCTGGCATTTTGGGGCTTATAGCAGGGGATGAGTGAGACCTTCATTATCTGACAAGAATGGCTTTGCTTAGTAGGAGCTGTGTTTGGCATGCTAAATTAGGTGGATTTTATGATCACTTGACAATCTTATTGCAGTCATTAAATGTATGAATGTACTCATCTTGTTATGCTGCAGCATTTCTGCCAGAATTCAGTAGGTGAAAAAGTTACACACCTTATTTAGTCATGAGCAAGTGATCAAATCTTACATCCAATTAGAATGAAATTCAAGATTTTGCATGCTATGCAGCACGCCAGTGGTGGGTGGGGCTCTGGCTTTATTCCCATAGCAGAGTACGGAGCTGAGTTCCAGAAGGGCTCTTGGAAGGGAAAGCCAAGGAAAGCTGTGAGGCTACTGTACAGTGGTAAGAATCATTACGACTTGCTTGTCTGAGGCTTCAGAAGTAGACTTTCATCATGGGCGGAGGAAAACCAGCATAGATAATTGCCAAAGAAAGTGATGCTGATGCTATTTTGTACTGTTAGTATTTAAGGAGGATGTAGTCTTGCAGGGATTTCCTGCTTTATGCGAAAGAAATTGAAAATCATGCAAAGCGCAGGCATACTCTTTTCCAGGCTTGGCCATGTAGCTGCATTTCTTTTAGCCTAAACACCAGGAGGCCTCCTGGTTGAAAGTTACACTGGTGAAAGGACTCGGAAGCATTATAATTTTAGAGTCATATCGTCAGAATGGTTATATATATATATATAGTAAGTATCGATGTTAAATTCTATTTTATGATTAATAAAAATTAATAAAAAAATTATTAACACAATTTAAAACATCAATTATTAAAAAAAAAAGAGATGGAAACCATGTGAAAATAAACAATTAACAGATTTTTACTATATTGGAACAAAAGAAAAAGTTGGTATCAAAATGAAAAAAATAAAGTTCAAATACTTGATTTAGAAAAATAAAAAAGTTGACACAGCAACATTGCAATACTTAATTAGTATATGTCAAAGGATATCTAAGTAGAAAATGGAGCAATTAATGGAATGAAAGTACTTGATTGAAAGTTTTAATAAAGTTAGTGCTCTAAAATGAAAAAAAACAAAATCCTCATGCTCGATTGAGAAAAATATAAAGTAAGGCTGTTCCCAGCAAAAACAAGTTCCAGGTTGCCAAATTTGTTACACGTGCAAGGCAGTTCTTTTGCACGTGCCAGCAACACTTTCATTCCATTCATGATTTCCAAGGCAAGTCGAAAAAATTCTCCCCCACCGAAAAACCGCAAAAAAAGTTAATATAACCGCAAGTGACAATCAAAAAAATATAAATAAGAAACAAAGGAGAAATCTAGGGTTTCAATTTGACGAAATTGGATCAATCACATGGAAGGAGTGAGCAATGGAGGGATGTTGTACCACGAGGTACAAGAGGCAAAGCTATGCGCCGTACATTGTGTTAACACGGTGTTACAAGGACCATTCTTTTCAGAATTCGATTTGGCGGCGCTTGCATCCGATCTCGATACGAAAGAGCGCCAAATGATGCAAGAGGGCACCGTCTCCGCCGCTGCTTCTGGTGATTTTCTCTCCGCCGAGTCTCATAATGTCTCCTTAGGCGGTGATTTCAGTATCCAGGTTCGTCGCTAATTAATTAGCAGTTTTGATTTGTTAATGAACTGATGCAAGAATTAAGAAATTAATTTTAAGGTTAAATGGAAATTTTTTTCTATGCTGTTTTGTTTTGGAGTTAACCTAAAGTTAGTGAAAGTTGAGTCATGATTTGTTATTATTGGCTTAGAGTTAAGGAAAACACTTGATTAGTACTAGGTTGTAATTATGGAGATTTTTAAAATTTTAGCAATGACTTTGTGTTCAGTGGGGTTACTAAAACTGGGTAAGGGAGAAAGGAGGTTATTGCAAAGTTTGTGTTACTTTCCCCGTAGTTGAAAATTTGAGACATTTTGAGAGATGCATGTGGGGATAATGAATCATTTAGTTGATTAGTTAGCAAAGTATGTTTCTTGGGAGTATGAAAGTCAGGATTTAGGCTGATGCTTTGAACATTTAGCTAGTAATGGTGAAATATTGGGATGCATGGGGTGGATAGGCTACTCATCTTGGTAGGGAAAACATTTAAACTTAGGTGTTTGATTTATTGAGGTGGATGGATGCTTTTATAGAGCATGTGTAGCTTGAGGTGGGAGTTGGAGAGATGGTAAAGTTTTTGGAATATATATATGGTTTAGCATGTGATATTTTTTAAATCTCTAAGAATAAACATACGATTTTAGTTAGTCTTTGTGGATAAAAGCTGTAATAGACTTATATGAAGTGCATGTCATGGTATGCGTAAAAGATATGAGACCAGCTCATAGTTACCATAACTGTGGCAACCCCCACATTTGGCAATCTGGATCGCACCTTTTGGATTGCAGTACATTTATGCACTAGATCGAGGTGTTTTGTGATCTGGATCGTGAAAGTCCCAGTTTTGGTAACTGAAATCTGTATAAATGGGAAAACAAATTGAGAACAAAACTCTGAGCTTGATTGATTTTTCTCAAAGAGCTGATAGGGAGAGGCCACAAAGAAAGAAGTGAAATAGGAAAAAAAAAATTCCCAGCAGCAAGAAACAAAGAAACATGCTTGACTTCCGTGGAAGAAAGTTTTTAAGACAGATGTGATGTTGTAAATTAAACCTAATAACACGAGAAGTCTGGCCTTAGAGAAAAGGACAAGTCTGGGCCATCAATTTTACTTTGGCCAATATTTTTCTTCACACAGGTCTGGTTTTTAATTTAATCCGGCTCAACTACTTTATATTGTATTATTGATCTGATTTTTTTTAAGCTAATGCTCTTTCTATTCTATCATTTATTAGAAATGAAAACTGCATTTGTGTTTGATGTTTTCTTCCTTTACACTATTAGACCATAATGTTTGTGCTGTCAACAAACCAAAAAGATGTTCCAATTGTACCATGATTCGAACTAACATACCATCTAAGCCTACCCCCCTACATACTGTAAATTAATCAAAGTGCATGTCCCATCCCTGAACCTTGTACCACAAACATATTTCTGGTACCTATGGACCAGTGAATAGTATGAAGTGGTGCCTGAAGGGCATTTTAATTGGTAAATTTTGTGGCTACAATTCCTCTCAAGGTTTGTCTTTGTGTTCTTAACAGTATAAATCGATGAAAGACATATAACAACTGGTTCTGTGATGGAGGTTTATTGTAGGTTTAGATGAGGATGGATACCCATTATAGAGTGGAGATTAATCGGGCACTAATTCTCATTTCCAACTATGCTATCTTTGGTATCATCTTTGTGTGTAAGCATCCGTACATCATGGGCAGTTAACATTCAATTTTTATTCTTTACATGAGATTCCTCAGGAAATTATTGAACTGGCATGCGCTGGTTGTAAATTCCACTCTTTTTCTCTAGTTCTATTTTACCATTGATTTTTTTTTTAATTATTATTAAC
>Ga0307511_10006409_pt1 | contig 11861 bp, 11 predicted proteins | sample 13_EM_MG_FD_200266 | JGI IMG/M metagenome (GOLD analysis project Ga0307511, IMG submission 200266) | Populus trichocarpa ectomycorrhiza microbial communities from riparian zone in the Pacific Northwest, United States - 13_EM | ecosystem: Host-associated > Plants > Roots > Unclassified | place...
CTAGCCTTGTCATGTCGATTTTTATCAACGAAGAGTCTAGTGCCATTCACAATGATAAAGGAAGGGAGTTCTTCCTCTTCCTCTACTTCGAAATCCGGACTTTCGACTTCTTCACTTTTCCTCACGGACTTTTTCCCTGCACTGGTTCGTTGAGCAGCGATTTTGGCTAGGGCGCCCGAGACCGAGATTCCGAATTTCCGGGCTGGTGGGCTTTCAACTTTTGGAGGGTCACCCTCGGTGGGGATTGCGGATATGACGCGAAGATGATGGGGGAAAGTGGAGGTGTCGTAGAAGGGTTCGCTTGAAGTGCGAGTAGTCCATGGAGAGGAGGAGGGCGAGTTTAGTCTGGCTTGGGACGAGTTGAAGGGCTCGCTTGATGCTCTATCCCTTGCTGCTGCAACTGATTCATCTGAGAATCTGACTTTCAGGATTGGTGGTGGAAGATTGATTGCCGGGGGGTTACTGCCAGCAGGGTCGAGGGGTCGAGTACGAGGTGAAACTGAGGAAGAAGCTTCAGATGCTCTAGCCATCGGGGGCCCAGCTGATTCGTCCGAAAATCTGACTCTCAGGGTAGGTGTTCGAGGTTGAGCTGGAGGGTAGCTGTCAGCTGGGTCGAGGGTAGGGTCGAAGGATTGACTGCGAGGGTGGCGAGGGTGACGTGAGGAAGCAGCTTCGCTTGATGCTTTATTCCAGTTGCTAGGTCCTGCTTCAGCTGAGGAATACGCCGAGGGAGCCATTGCTCAAACGTCTGAAGGGCGAGAGGCTCTCGGCAGCGCCGTGGAGAGAACTATAACTGGTGGTGAGATGGCAATGAGATGGCAATAAGATGGCAATGAGATGACCTGGATTGTTATGTTGTTATCGTGCTGTAACCATCGTTATCGTTTTATCGTGTAATAGTTATCGGTGGGGTACCACCCAAAGCTAGTGAATCCGAATCTCATCGTTCTTAAGAGCAGGTACTTGGGCATGCAGGATGAGAACGTTTCATAGACATGAAGTTTCCGATTGACATGCTCGTGCCTGCACCGGTAGACGGCACTATAAAGGGGGGCGAGGTTAGGTAGCAACCAGACTTGCACAGAGCTCGAGGAGCCTGTAGTCATTTCGATAGCAAAGTTCAGGGTAATGGTAAACGCTTACGACTTTCGATGCGGACCAACTTACAGTAGGTATTCTATGTACATACCTACTAGTCTGGTTGGTTTTTATATATACTATCACTCAGGTGTGGCGATAATAAATTTGTAGCTGGTAAGAAGCTGGCGAAGGTGAGTGCCTAGCACAATGGAGCTCTATCTTGCCTGTTCTGGGCATTCAGGAGTAGTGCTGTCACAAGTTCAGGGTAACTGTTCAAAAGGCAAATGAGGATCTAGACTACTTTGGAACATATACCGCAAGGACTACCGTATTGGGAATTCAAAGGGTGAAGTATTTAGTAGGTGCGGTATTTAAGGTCGCCTCACGAGATCTTGTTATACCTATCACCTCTTCACGCCGAGGTGTTTGTCATACCTCTCATCTTTTCACATCATGAACTGGACCGGGGGCTGCAGAGCTCGTCACAATAGCAAGTCCGCCCTCAATACCTCCGCGAGGCTACAGAAACAGTACTTTGCCAGGGTTCGTATGGCAAGGGAGTCAGAGCAATCTGCTGGTAACCTTGTGAGATCTTCGCCAACTGGGTTGGCAGGGATCATTCTTCCACTCAAGCCAACGGAAAGAAGAGAGCAATCAAAATCGGAACAGGAGAGCAAGATTGGGCTAGGTCTGGAGTCTGAGTTTGGGCAGGGTAATAGTAGGCCACTATGGGGGCCTCAAATATCCAGGCTTCAGCAGGGGGCAAAAGGAAGGAAACAAACAAATGACATCGGCGACACGGGTCGAAAGAAAACAGGTTTTAAGAGTAAAATTCTGGCATTGGGCTTGAGTGAAGAGTCTGTGAAGGCCCCGAAAAAGCCGGAGGTTTTGAAACAGAAAAAGGGTCTGCTGCTGCGAGAGGGTGATTGGCTGGGTATAAATAAAAGGAGAAATTATAAAGAGGATAATTCCACAGGCAATGGAACTGGAATCAGAAGAGAGTACTCACAGCCACAGAAGGAAGAACCCGATTTTGGGGGTGGGAATGAGGGTGATGATGTTATCCTGCTTGAGGATGAAGAGGTTGATGAATTACCGCCTCTGCCTGAGAAGACTTCATGGCAAAATACTTCGTTCCGAAGCCAACAAGGAAGAAACTATCCACCTGAATCACTAGACGGGAATGACAGCATATTCCTCGAAGTAGGCAATGTTCGGTTTTCTACAAGTCGAAAGAAGACGCAGAATCGGCTCCTGGTGCGAGAAAAAACTGCTGTACTTGGAGGTGGTGACTTGGAGAATGATATCCCTACGTCAGATAGCATGCTTCTAAACTTCGAGGATGGTGTATTACCATTGATGCTAGGAGGTGCTCAGAGGGAACCTGTACCGGAAGCTTCACCGGTGCATGGTGCACAAGCGGAGGATCCTTCAAAGTCAGAGTCCTTCTTTACATGGTCCTCCTCGAGCTATGCACGGAAGAACGGGCGAAGTAGTACCCCAGCATTACCCGTGGTTGGGGGTTTCGGAAATGTGGGCGATAGGTCTGTACCCCAGAGTCCACTGTTTTCTCTTCGGGTGCTGAACATATGATCTCCAGAGCCAGAAGTTCTCCTGCCTTGCCCACCCAGAAACCAGTGAATACAACAGAGGGTAATAGTGATCAAATGATCATGCACAGGAATTCGTCCCTGGATGCTTTTGCATCCTCGGTTGTGGCGGGCGAAGATAATTCTGATGACGGTCAATGGATTGACATGATGCTCAATGAGTACTACTGGGGCGGGGTCAAAGACATCAATCCTAATGACGTTGTTGAAGGAGGTAAACAAGAACCCATAAACGACAGTCCAAGATAACCAACAATAGTAACATAGATATAATGTCATAGGCCCGTACATCAGGGAGCAAGACCCTTTTGAAGGCCACAAGATCAAAGTAGATCTTGACGATGACAAGGCATGGAGAGATTTTGTGCATCAACCCCTAGGAAAAGAGGATTGGGGAGAGCAAAATGAAGAGAGCAGTAAGAGAAGGAAAAGGTCTAAATTTTTATACCTAGGTGACTCCGATGATGATTACTTACTGCCTCTAAGAAAGAAGCACCAGGTTGATGCGCAATCTAATGCAGCAACAGTCGGCACACAACTGAGCTCCTCCACCTCCTCTCCAGCACCTGCAAGTGAGAATGGTAGAGAGGAGAATCTAGATTTCTCGGTACTTGGCAACATTGACAACGGTGGTGGGTGCTCCTCCGTGGTCGCAAATGCTTCAGAAAGTATTTGAGGGTTCGGTATGTAAAGGGCTCCTTGAAGCTATTGATGAGATTGAGGATTGATAGAGAGTAAGAGATATGGCAATATTTGCTTTGAAATATTGCATGGCTGGTTAATCTAGGGGTATCATATTTTTGGAGGTGAAGCTACAAACAATACATGATTTGCTTTTCGGCTGGCATGGACATGCTTCAGGGTAACGGGTTATAGCATATATACCTCAACCTCTTTTTATTTAAAAGATGTTAAAGAAGTAATTTCCTCAAGAAATGTGCTGCAAATGACAGCTACTAACAAGTGCCAGCAGAATCAGAATTGGGCTTATTAAATACCCAGCCTCTAATTCCAACCAAACACAATTATTATTCATATTAGGATATGCGTGGCCGGAGGATTGCTTCCCCCAAACAAATACCCCTGGGGGCGTATGCATAGACACAGACCGCCTGCTTCTATGGTTAAAACTTAATGAGGATCTTTTATTCCGGGGTTATGTGATGGTGCAATATAAATACGCCGGACCTCCGCTACGGCGCGCCTAGCAGGGGTTCTCTTACTGGAAAAGGAATGCCGGATATATTGTAAGTTCCCCGCATATATACCTTGAGTGCAAGGTATCGTGATTAGAAATAGCTCTTGGCTAGTACTGTAGCTTGGATAAAACTCTCCCCTGGCGCCCTAGTTCAAGCTACTGTTTTAGAGCTCCCGATATTGAAGGTAAAGATGTCTACTCAGAAAGAAAGAGTTATCTTAGGGTGCAAGTGTGGTGTTTCTGCTACGTTAATATGTGATACTAATATCCAGGAAACTCTAGGTATGACATTTGGCCCTGTATGCCCCAAAACCTCAGTCTTAGGAAGGTAGTATCTGATACCTTCTATTTAGGACCTAGAAAAGGGTGGACAAGTTAATACGATTGAGGCCACGAGAGAGATTACAGATTACTTCAAGTCACGAGGATACAATGAAATTGACACTGCCAGGGTGGTATGTTGTCCGTTCCACAGAAAATTTAGTATTACCCTTGGATATAAGCTGATCATATAAAACCTTAGTATCACGACGGAGACAACGAAGGCTGGATGAGACAAGCCGGCTGGAAAGAATCTGGATTCGAAATCGCCACCAAGGTTCACCCTTTCCCCACTCCATCATCCATCATCTCCACCCATAGGTAGCTAACACCACACAAAGCTCTATCCCCTCACCCCCGGCACGCACAAACCGTCCGTAATCCGAGAAAACATCGAAAAATCCCTCTCCGAGCTCGGCACCTCCTGCGTCGATATCTGGTACCTCCACGCAGCGTCCCCTTCGAAGAGACCCTCGAAGAAGTAGACAAGTTATACAAGGAAGGGAAATTCAAAATCCTCGGATTGAGCAATTTTACTGCGTTTGAGGTCGCAGAGGTGTGTACGTTATGTAGGGAGAGGGGGTGGGTTAGGCCGAAGATTTATCAGGCGATGTATAATGCAATTACGAGGATGATTGAGGCGGAGTTGGTGGTGGCGTGTAGGAGGTATGAGTTGAGTATTGTGGTTTATAATCCGTAAGTCTCCTCCTTGATGGATGGTGGAGAGTGGGTTCTAATTATTTTGATATATAGAGTTGGTATATAACCCCCGCACCATCCTCTCCACCTAATCAATATTAAAATCACCCCACTAACCCCCCTTTCCAGCCGGGGGTTTCTTCTCCGGCAAATACCGCACCAAAAACACCCCCACCTCTGGGCGTTTCAGCTGCTCTAACCGCGGCACTGCCTACCGCGAGCGCTACTTCCGGGACAACTACTTCCGTGCCCTTGACATCCTCGAGCCAGTCTGCGCCAAACACAACATTGGGCTCCTAGAAACGTCTCTCCGGTGGCTCGTGCACCATTCCGCGTTAAAAATGAGGAGCAAAGGAGGGAATGATGGGATTGTTTTAGGGGTGTCGAGAATCGAGCAGTTGAGGGAGAATTTGGACAATCTTGAGAAGGGCCCGTTGCCGGAGGAGGTGTTGGAGGCGTTGGAGGAGGCGTGGGTGGTGTGTAAGCCAGTTTGTCCGAAGTAAGTAGACCCCGTTCCCTTTGGGTTTTTGGTTTTTGGTTTGTGGGCTGGGTTGGGTTGAGCTAACATGGTGGGTTGTTAGTTACTGGCATTTGAAGATGGAGTATACGAGCAAGTTTTAAAGTGTAACCGTTGGGCCTTTATTGTCGGAAGTACAAAACCCTAAAATGTCAAATTTGACCTTCAACTCTTTGGGCCACTAGGAGATCAGGTTTTCTGCCCAATCAAAGATAGTTATACTGTAGCCCTCATTGAGGTCTCTCTGATACATACCGGTTGATACCAGCAAGGTCATCAGCATCATAAATGACTATCAGAGAGCCACTATCCCCAGTCTTGCCATTGAATATCCCATTACCCCCCAGAATCTTACCGCTGTTTATAAAATGCGAGGAGAGCAGGTTGACAGGCTGACTGAGCATAGTATCGTAGCGGAGAATACGTATTCGAGGTTGATTATTCTCCAGTTCAACTTTCATGATCTGCCTTCGCATGGCGTGGTGTGGCCTCTTTTGCTAATATCAAATGTAATCGAGGCCTCACCAGGAACATCGGTATTATTGATGGTGTTGTTCTAGAACCTCTCTCTTGTATTTCCTTTAGTTAGTAGATATATACGTACAGTACTGTCTCGGAGAGAAAAGTTACAAACGCTCTCCCAAGCTCACCTGACTTTACTTTTAAAAGAGCGGTATCATTCCATATATGAGGCCAGTACAATCGAGTTTGTCTTGTTGTATAAGGTCAGGGCGACAGGTAGTCTGGTTAGGGCGACAATGTTCTTCGCAACGTGGGTGCACATAGGTATAGTAACTTATCTGAGGGTAACCCCATGCGCAATAACCAGTCTCGTGACGCAATAAGAGAGGTAGATATAGAGTTGACTGCAACAACTTCAAACGGTTTCAAGGCCACACAACCAGTCACGAACCTACCAAACAGCATCTTCAACAATAGATCCAAAAGCCTAGTCTGATGGCCCAAGCCCTCTACGCCTTTTTTAGTCAATTTATGACAGCTGATCTCTCGCTTCTATCCATTGTTGGTATAGTCAAACTTGTGATTGTGATTGATTGATTGTATTCATTACTCACATGTGAGTCCAGTGTCGGACCATGGTGAAACTTGTAATTGTGCATCCGGTATAACTATATAAACGCATTACTCGGGCGGAGCTGCATCAGGAAAGCTTGATCTCTGGTTGGGTATGCTGCAATTGTGGTACGGGGTTCTTACCCTAGGGGGCTTAGTCACAGATCGCAGTGTTGTGTACAGTAGAGAAACATTTCCTACAATACTTTTTTCTATTTGGAACAGCCCCAGTCTTGTTTCTAGTCCATAGGTCTCAAAGCAGTCCTAACAACCAGGGTGGTAAGGGCGGGCCATGTCACGGCTGAGTCACCACTCCAATTTGAATCTTGAAGGTTAGATGGTAGGCGCAGTGGTTTCACACCACATAGGCACCTAATAGAATCAATATTATTACCCTGAAGAATATCCAAACTACTGTCCCAGCAATTTCGGCCTTCGGTTCAAGCTAGTCTCGTTTGATAAATTCCTTCTCAAAGAAAAACCTAGAGTTCTCCGTCCTCTATTGATCATATATGCCTAATTCTATTGTCGGTTATTTCTCTAGCCAGCCTTTTCCTATACATTTACCGGGGTTAGCACGCTATCTTACCTCTTGGCTGTCGAAACCTCCCTTTAGTGTTTCCTCCCATACGAATCTAGGCTCCTTATGAACGTCAGGGTAACTCACTGAAACACGAAATAGAAAAGCTACTGACTATACTCCATAATAAGCTCCTGCACCGATACCCGAGCATTCTGTGCCGTCCCCGTATCCAATCGCTCTCTACACGTGTTTCTATAGCTAGCACATGTCTTCATATATGTCTCATAGTATTGAGATTAGTTCTCCCTCTCGCGGAATGGAAGAAAGCAACCCTTTTTTTGCGGGCTGCCATGAACACCTACTAGGTCCCCTCTGGTTACAGCTCTCCGATATGAGACTGTGCTTTCTTCCACCCTCAGCTGCAGAAGGTCATGACCCCCCCATTCCCTAACAATCAATATGAACTAGGTGCATACGTACAACCTGACCTCGTATATATTGAGTACTTCCTACAGAGGGCGGAGGCACTTCAGCACGTACAGCGGGTCTAGTTACCGAGGTGAGGGTATCCTACCAGATATGGCGTACTCGGCTGCAGGCGTACGTTGGGCGTTTTATCGGTCAGAGTTCATCTCAACATTCGCAGACTTCCCCGCCCAACCCCACACCGCATGGGACCTACTGCCCGACCCCCAATCAGTAGCCCCCACCTGCCGCCAGGAACGCAAAAACCCCATACCGAGGCTAAAGCTAGGGTACATGCCGGAGAATACAACGTGGGTAGGAAATTAGCATAATTAAGTGGACTTCATGATTGATTTCATATTGCCAAAGGTGGTGGAGGGCAAGGGTTTTTTTTTGCGGTTGAGATGTGGTTTTTGAGGGCCTGAGCGATGGAGTGAGTGTTGAAAGGTCTGGAAGACGTTTGCGATGAAGACCAGACTAGCGATGAAGGTGAATTGCAGGAGGCGATGGAAAATTTTGCCAAATGAGATGTATGATATTGACCCGGATATGCTGCTCCTCAGATCTGGAGGTTAGCTCTCCACATCGCCCAGTGGGGTACATTAGATATTGCTTGGTCGAAGCAGGAGGAGGTATAACAGATTTGCGTATGCCTAGGACTAGTATCTAATCCCAATCGTCTATGGTAATCTGGATGTCCATAGCATAGACTAAAGACTGACATTCAGCAATATAACCCCTCATCACAAACTACACCCCAAGTCCTTCCTGCTCGCTATAATAAGAATTTCAAAGCTCTAATGATAAATTCACACCGCTAGTAATATACGAAACAACTGCTCCCTCCCACTCCATCATAAGCAAGTATCTTACTTAACGATTGGGTCTATGCACATGTGTGGAGTTGACCATCCTAGCCTAGCTATTGAATACATGAATACATGCCCCCATCCCAGTATCTCCCACCCCAATCTCTGGGATGCCCTCAGAACCAAACGTCTGGAAGCACCCATGCTCTTCAGAAGATTCCTGCTAAAGACCTGCTATGGCCTGAATTCCCAACCTGCGGAACATATCAATCCACCCACTCATATACTAAAGCTAATCCCTCACAACATCAACATCCTCTTCCACGCCCTCCTTATATCACAGCCTGTGAGCGAATATCATAAACTTGCTTCAGCTACCAAAGCTCACACGGCCTCAGAACATCGAAAGCGTTTCGTGGGATGATCCACTTCCAGGCTTCATGATGTAAAAGGTTCGAGGAAGCCGCCCCCTAATATCTCTCGTCCTCTCTAGGCCGTAAGTACGTAGTGTGTGTGTGCCAATATTTTTCTTCGGACAAAAGCGGAGCGTGAAAATATGCTCACATCCGTTGCAAACCTAGTCAGTACTCCCTTATCCCCACTTGACTCGCAAACGCTGTGCTAACACTCCTGACATCATCATCAATGGCCGATAAATCCCTCCTCATGCCCCCGCCGATGCCAATACCAATAACACTCGCTGAACTTCCACCAAATACGCTACTTGCATCATCTACCCCAGCAAGTCCGGTCTTATAATCACCACCCCCGGTTCTTCCGCCCGATTCGACATACTGCTTGAGCCTATCACTTTGACTCAAACTTGTATGCTTTCCTACAGCCGTGAGTGGGACCCCACCACCAGCAACAGACCCGCCAACACTTCCTTCGATTAGACTCGCAGCTGAGGATGGTGCGATAGAGTCGGCGATGTTTCCATTGCGGTTCTGATTTCCCCTCCCAGGCAGAGATGGCCAATGACTGTCAAAGGAAAAGCCTTGGAACATAGGTGGATATCCAGAAGTAACTGCAGCAGAGTGAACACTGCTGACATCGTCTGGAATATAACCAACCACACTTCCAGAATCATTGAACTCAGCTTGCCTTCCGCCAGCCACACCACTAGCACCTCGTCCTGGGTTAGCGGTAGCAGCGCCGACACCACCTGGGAGTCTAGAACCAGTGGGCAACGAAGAGCCATTGGCTCCCACATTTTGTGGAGTGGAATAGGCCATCTGGTATCTTTGTGGACCGCGATACGTCTGTCTGGGCCTAGAGAACTGAATCAAACTGACTTGCAAATTGCTGAGAGGTCCTTCAACGAGACAGTTCTTTTCCTTATAGTGGAGCAGCAAGAAGTGCCACAGAGGGTGTTTGCTAAGGACCTTTGGATTCCCCAAGATGACAACTCCATACTTTGCACGAGTTAAAGCGACATTGAGGCGGCGAGGGTCGTTTAAGAAACCGATACCCTGATGATCATTTGAACGAACACAGGATAAGACAATATAGTCTTTTTCTCGTCCCTGGAAAGCGTCAACAGACGCAACTTCAATCTCCTTGTACAGTTCCTTCTTGAGTGTGCCATTTGTTTGCATCGATGAAACAATGTAAGAGCGTTGTCCTTCATATGGTGTAATGATACCAATTTGCGAGGGAGTAACCCCAGCCTTGAAGAATCGTGTGATAATTTTTTCACAAGCCGAAGCCTCAGTCCTGTAACGTTTGTCAGTGAATGGAAAGAGGTGGATTATAGTAGGCTTTTACTTACCTATTCAGATACGAAGTTCCACTAGCAGAGATTTCTTCGTTCCCCAAATTGCTCCAGAACATCATAGGGGTATCCGCAACTGGCCATGGGAAGTCCACATTTCGCCGCAGTCTCTCCTGGGTGGTGACACCATTTTGTAGACTTCCCTCGTAAAACATGTTGCTCGGGAACTCGGACAAGCACGGATGCATTCGGTACTGGACGTTTAACCTGATGGGTGGGCATCCCAGAATGACCAAACGCTCAAACAAGCTCTGGTGCAAGCCTGCCCGTGCCGCCTTCTTGTTCATAATAACTGGTCCCAATTGCTGATGGTCTCCGACAAGTACAACCTGCTTACAGCCTAGCACAAGAGGTATCATACACTCAGGCTCGGCAGCTTGAGTAGACTCGTCAATTAAGACGGTTCTAAATTTCATTTTTTGAAGCCTAGGGTCTCCCGCACCAACGCAGGTACAGCAAATGACGTCCGCATATGTAAGGATTTCTCTCTCGGCGGCCCTGGTAAGTGCTTTGAACTTCTTTTCATCTTGCGATGACAATTCTCCTAGTTCGTTCTTGAGCTGACCAAGTTTGACAAGCTCCACGTTCGTATCGTTGAGGCGAACTTGTTCATGTAGCGACAAGAAACTGACTTGAGACTCCACATCTTCACGAGATTTGGCGGTAAGGCGCACGACCTTGAGTCCAGTACGGTGGATTTTCTCAGTAAGTTGATCCACGGCGACGTTAGACGGCGCGCACACTAAAACCTGTCCCTGGTTAATCTTTGCGAGATGGTAGACGATTGTAGCTGATGTCACAGTTTTACCAGTTCCAGGTGGGCCCTGGATCAAAGAAAGCGGTCTCTGCAAAACGCTCTTGACAGCATTGACTTGACTGACGTTCAGCTCCGGAAGACCAGGCACACTGAACCGCTTTGGTATCGCTGCCTTCAGTGGGGCGGCTGCAACCTCATGCCCTAGAAGCCTGTGGTAAATGTACCCACTAACGCTCATCTCATCAACTGCAAAGCTCTTCATAGCGAGTTGCATTCGGTCGAAGCTGGTGGCTTTCCAAACATAATCTGCGCAGAAGGCATGTGTGCAATCAGTGGGTACCGACTTCTCGCTCCCGTTTTTCCGAAGCTCCAAGGTGACTTCGTCAGACTGGTTGTTTGGAATCTTGATAACGTAACCCACACCTTCCCAGTGAGGCCTCAATTCCCCAATGTAACGCAGCCTCATTTCGTCTCCAACAGCAAGCTTGGTTTCTCCTAATTCCAGCTTCGGAAGAACGAATGATGCCAAATGCTTCGTATTCAAACCAACATCCCACCTTACAACAAGATTGTCCTGCGTCTGAGATTCCTTGAGCTTCCTGTCATAATCTGCTTCAATTTTCACCAGAGGACCAAAGACGTTTTGGTATTGGTAGGCATCATCATATCTGAGAAGGACAGGTGCTGGGTCGTCATCAACTCCCACTCCTTTCTCCAGATCCGCAACAGTTGCGTTCACGTTATCCTTCCACAGCTCCTCGAGCTTACCAATCATCTGGGTCGACAAGTGCCTGGCCCTTAGTTGCTCCGCATCGGTAGGAACCGCAACCAACCACGGTAAGAATGAACGGTCTTCGATGAGTGGCTGCCATCTCGATAGATCCCAGTTCATGTCCTTGGTTGATGGCATGGAAGCGCAAGGCTGACGGCATAGAAGGACGACTACAGTGTCGGACTTTGCAGGGATGAAACCCATGATGAATACATTCTTCGTACCGCAGTTGTAGCACTCGAGTGTTGTCTCTCCAAGGGTC
>Ga0307511_10006410_pt1 | contig 11860 bp, 11 predicted proteins | sample 13_EM_MG_FD_200266 | JGI IMG/M metagenome (GOLD analysis project Ga0307511, IMG submission 200266) | Populus trichocarpa ectomycorrhiza microbial communities from riparian zone in the Pacific Northwest, United States - 13_EM | ecosystem: Host-associated > Plants > Roots > Unclassified | place...
CAATTCCTCTATTACTACGACTATATTTTGACGCTTCCCGATGAGGTACCATTCCCCTCATATTACTCTTAAGGTCGGTTCACCGTCGAATAGATCAAGTACGCCTGGAGGGGAAGAAAACGTGGAGTGAGTCCGTAGGCCCGTCTCGTGCTATCCGTGCTGATCGAACAAGTCTTCTGGGTCTTCATACTCGTGAACCATTTCGTTTTGACTCCGAATTCCCTCTGACCCCTTCGCAGAACAGATACACTCCAATTTTCTACCAGACCTGGCTGTTCTTTGGTTCGCGTCTTCCTCACTTCCCGGTGATTCTCCGCGACTCACCCTTCCGACACCCTACAGTCGGGTTCCTGCCACAATTCACCCACCGAGTAAGCTTGCCTCTTCACGAATAGTGAACGAATCTGACTGTACTAGACGTACGAACATCTTCTCCACAGACCTTCTTTGAATTCTCATCTGGGTCAGGTGTGACAAGACGGCATTTATCCAACTCTTATCGTTCTACTTGGGCACGCTTCTTGCACAGGTGACGCTAATAGCACGGTAAGTATTCCCTATTTCAGGGACGTGGATATAGTAGTTTATTTCCCTCGCAGCTTATATGCGCTGACCTTCCGGAGGAAAGGGATCGTCGCTTTTTTTTCTTCGATCACCCTCACGCAGTTTATCGTGGGGATGTACATGATTGCAATGGCCTTAAAAAGACCAGATACGTAGTGAATTACGTGGTTGCTGCTGGCACTGGCAATAATACTTGGTTTCCTTAGCTCGTGAAATGCCAGAGATACCTCTCCCGGCCTACCGCCTGTGCGAGTTCACCAGGTCTCCCCGCTTCGAATTGGCATACATGTCGCTGTCCCTATTCTTCGGTAATTTATCGGACACTCCCTACGAAATGCTTCGCTAAATGTGAGCCTCGCTCTCAGATGCCGCGATTTTCTCTGTGGTTATCTTCGCCAGCTTCGAAGCGGGGTTATTACTACATGACGGTCGGCCCAGTCTCGTGCGAACAATCGTGGAAGACTCGACCATCTACTTCTTGGTCATATTCAGCTCTCATTTCGTGACGTTGATCGTGGCGTTGGTTACGAGGGTGAGCCCGAACATCATTGTGGTGACCTGAACAATTGGTAACTAGTAACCGGTTGGAATAGCCTTCGCTTCAACTTCTCCCTTGCACGTGAGTATGATCACCCCATACACGAACGAACACGACCTGAAACTCCCTCGGACAACCTGCAGCGTGAACGTCGTGTGGGTTCACACCTTATTTCCCTGTCCCACACTCGCGCTCACGATTTTTGGAACAGGCTCTTGCCGCTCATGATATCGAGGTTAATGTTGTCACTCAAGAAAGCTTCAAGACTCGGGGGAAGCGGTTGGACGTCTAACGCGCTTTCGAGAACGCACCCCAGGACCATCTCACGGATCGAATTCGGAGGTCCTCCGACAGATCCCGAAGATAGTGGTGACACCACGTCTGACGAGGTGGCACCCTCTGATCTCAGAAATCGGCGGGTCAGAGGGGGGAGCGACGAGAGGACCGTGTAACGGTCGCCATAGAGCCAGGCTTGAATTTTGGCTGGGGGATACATACGCGGAGTCCGCTCAGTTCACAAGCCCGTTTGCCCGCCTCTGTAATTGTTCCACTGCACACCACCCTTGCATGTCAGGAACAAGCGCCGCTTGTATTTGTGACTCTAAATTCTCGTTTGTTAGCTCGCGACGGCGAATATAAGTATAGAATTGGTCCGTTCGGCATAACATATCCGGATCATGTGATCTCCGAGTCGAGGTTGCGTGGGATTGGTTCACTGCAGTGGCCACTTTGCGGAGCTGACGCCTCCATGTCCATCGGTTGGAACGTGAAAGTTTTATTTTTGGGACTACGAGTGAATTGTGACAGAACATGCACTTCTGGTCGTGTACACTAGAACTGTGAGACACGCTGGTAAGGGCTATTGGGGGGAACCGATGTCTGGCATCGCCCGTCGCCAGTATGATGACCCGGTCAGAACCTCAAACATGTGTTCGTCGTGGTCCTTCGTAATCAGACCCCCGCAATAAACCCGCTCGTGCCACTCAAGATCGGGGACGAGGGAAATATCGGCAGGGTATCGAGCTGTTCCTTCCTTCCCACACCAATCAAAATCTACGATCTTCAAACCGTCCGCTGTGAGCAAAATGTTTGGCTCTCGGAGGTCACCGTGTACGTAGCCCGCATCGTGCAGCGTCTTCATCGCTTCCCGTAGTTGTGCAATATGTCCTCCGTCCCTGAGCGGTTTGCGCGCATGCTCCCCACCCACGTAATCCATGACCACAATGAACATCCCAACACTCTCCACACGCTCACAGAACTGGAGAAACGGCGCCCTCCCCACCTCAGCAAGCTTCTGGTGCGCATCTTCACAATACATTTGGGTGAATTTGACAACGACGCTATGCTTTGTACTGTCTCCGCTGAGCGCAATGGTTCCCTTGAACACCGCCTTGTCCGGAAAAGATGGAGCGAGGCGTGTTTCATAGTCGACCGTGTATTTCTTGCCATCCACGACATACTCTCGGAAAGATGGGGGCGCCACACGTGAAGTGATTGGATGCAAGGGAACCGGGGGAGGATGGAAAATAGCACGATCTGTCGCGCCGAGTAGCCCCGTCATGGGAGACAATGTGAACTGGAGTCGTGAGTAGTAATCTGCGAGCTCGTTGGTGGCCTTGTCCAGCACACGAAGAACCTGGGCCACCCGGCGGATGGAATTGTCTAAGGAGGATCGTCCGTGGAGGGTAGGGAGTGGTCCAAGGTAGATATAATCCGTGAGTCGCTGCGAGATAAATCGTTCTGTGAAGATGGCACCGGAGACGGCGAGATGTGGTCCGGCGACCCCGACGAGGAACATCGGACAACATGAGGCATTTCGAAACGGTTCATACTGTGGAACGGTGGAAGGGGAGTTAAACATAAACCGTGATAGTGAAGAGCAAGAGGATCACCTTTTTCGAAGAACAAATCAGGACAAAATCGCACTCGGCTTGCATGATTGGATCGGAGTCGCCCTCCCCTATCTCGTTCTGCACCTCGACAATACAAACGGTCGCTTCCTGTGCGGCAGTGGGACATGAAACGCCTACTATCCCGTCGAGGATTATTTCTCCGGCATCGACTTGCACCCTCCGAGTAAGGAGGCGCCCCAAGACTCGCAGGTAATCCATTTTGACTCGCCGATCGAACTCATGCTCGTGGAGGTCGAGGGAGGTATTGATAAAGTTTAGTGCCTTTTCCAGTTCTTCGTCAGAGAATTCTATGGCATCGTGCGGGTGGGACATCTCTCGGATGAACGTGACAAATGCGGGGTTGTATATCTGTATCGGAGGTCCAGTCAAGATGTGGGGTCTGTGATTGTAAACTGCATCCTGGCGTTCTTCACACTGGTTAACAAGTAATGCGGAGTGCTTTGCCCCTTCAGAGGGCGGTTCGCGTTTACAAGCAAGGGCGGCGATGGTTGCCCGATCTAGCTTATAGTGAGAATGACGAAAACAAAGGGATTAACGTAACCAACCCGTTGCATTACTCCCTTCACAAGCTGGTGCCAGCGGACGCTTGGAAGTCTCTACGGCTGTAATCGGGTCAGCAAATTTCGCTGGGAGTGAATTTATATCAACGCACTGGAAACAACCACAAGAGTCTGCGCAACTTGATCCAACTCCGTACCTGTGGAATATTGTACAAGATCATTCTCAAAGCTAGTTGGTGTGAGCTGCGGGTTCACTGGGCCCTGTGATTTTTCGTATCGCAACTCATCTCTCAGCTACTTGATATATCAGCTACAGTTTCCGCAACATGACGCAAGTTCATACCTTATATATCGAAATGCGGGTGCTCGTCGTTTCCGCCTCCCAGCTAGGCAACCCATCCATAAAAGAATTATGGGCCGCCTCTTCCACAACTTTCAAGGTCTGTCGGGGTAATCCCTTCGCCCATCCGATCCCAACAAAGGCACAATGCTGGGCCATCTCTCCTGTGAACAGATAATATTTGAACGGGATGTAAGCCTCTGTCTCTGCAATAACATTAGTTACTGTTGATACAAAAACGGAGTGGGCAGCATACTGAGCTCAATGAAAAGACATCCCCTGCCATGAGGGGTAATCTGTTCCATTCCACTCGGAGTGAGGAGCGTCATGGACACCATCAGTGTATTTCCTTGTATTGCGTCCTTAACAGCATCGCAAGAGGAGTTGGTCTGGACCGCAGTCATTCATCGCACTCGTAACAGGGGTCTCTCGAAATCATACCTCATACACATCGATGGTAAGAATTCCACGTTCCTCAGCCTCCAGAACCTTCCCGGTGGCTTGTCGCACTAGATTTTGCACCAACTCCACAATTGCGGTTGGCAACCCTCTCGCCTTGCTCTCGAACTGGAACCTCAAGTGTTCGTCATTGCCAATACGCTCGAATACGATGTAATCGATGGAGAAGGTGACTATCAGACGGCATTAGTGTTTGCAGGGGTCTGGTAAAATTAGAATTTACCAACCAGTTGCTATGAGGCATTCCGGCGAGGGTACCAGCTTAGTGCCGGAAACAACACGACAGCAGTTCGCCCTCAGATACTTGTCGGTTACGGTGTCAAGAAGTAGCTTCTCGATATCTGCTCGTGTTTTGTCTTTGGTAATGCCGAGCGGCGGAACTGGCTGTAGAGGAGTCAATGGAAGCCTAGAATGGCCAGCGAAACATCAGATTCGACATACCATGTACAATGTGATCTCAATATCTGCCAGTTCCCACTCATGACACACGGATGCAAGCTTTCGGACACCCTGGGTCACGTTACGCACGGTCGCGCCACCTTCGACTTGGTACGCCCCTGTGTAGGTATAAGATCTGGAGACTTTTCCCAGCAAAAAGCAAGGGAATGTCATGGTGGTCAACGTTGGTGAGTTCGGTGGCTGACAACCAGTTCGGATCGGAATCCCCTACACAGGGGGCGGTTAACGTTGGCGAGGTGCAAGTCATTGACTACTATACCATATATGGGAATATGACCACCGGCGGTCAAAGTAACCACCACCAGCCTTCCAGCCAGGCAAAGTCCGAAAGCTCAACGGACAAAAGTCACGAGGCTGGACTATGTCATGCAACACTAAGCTTGGGGGCACCTTCGCTCCTGATCGTTCCGGTAAAAATGCTCATTACCGCGTCCCGGTTGTGATGAACTGGCCCTGATGTGATTAGCCTCCCCTACCGCCTGCCCTCGATTTACTTAACTTCTCCCCCAAGACGCCACAACTACGAAAAACCCGCCGGGGACTGTGGGAGGGTGTTACCAACACTGCCGACAGAACCAAACCCGTTCGGGCCTCTGCGCATGCTGAGATTGTGGTCGATGTAGTACGTCCAAAAGAAAAACGTAGAGAAGTGCTCTATACATTGGTTGGACAAGGCGGTATCAAATGATGCCCTCGTATCGGAGACGGTTCTATAACAATCCTCCGGTCCACCTAGGCCTCAAATAATATGATTATTTTGGTTTAGGCAGCAGTGCCGACCCCAACGGACAGCAGAGGTTGTTGAAGACGATGGCTGCCTGCAGACGGGTCCCAAATAAGGGTTTGTGGCCCACCATGGCGTCAGTAAGTGTGTACTCCCATCACTGAGACTTACCAGCGTCCTGGAAATTCCAGGACTCGTGGAAGTGTTTGTATGATGGTCCCAGTGTATCAGGAGGAAGTCAAGCTATCGGTTCTCGTGGCCATTCGAACAGGAGGAGGCGAGATTGTTGTGAACATACTGACGACGGGTCAATAGCTTCCCGAGAATCAAATCGCAGCCTAGTAGTGGAATGGAGGGAAGGCCCTTAGCTGTGCGTCCACTGTAATCTTGGTAATTCTGTCGCTCGCTCGTCTCTTAGTGTTGGCGGCTACACACCGCCTTCCATCCACATGCGGACCGCCAGAAGAGATCTCCCATTGAACACGTACGTCTCCTGCGTGCTGGAGAAGTGTGGGTCTCGAGGCTTGGTTCGCGGGACGGGAGTCCGGCGTCTCCGTCGCCGCTCTGCTTGCGTGGTGCGTGCCAATGTACCAGCATCCGATGACATAAGATTAGGACCGAATTTTCGCTCCTGCGGGTTACTAGAGGACTCAATCGTACGACGGGGATACCCCTATAGAATCTAGGACCAATCCCGTGGTCGCCGTACGGCCATAATATCCATCTAAATACCTCAGGCTCCTAACTGTGGGTATTGAATGCGTGCCCTGACTCGAAACGATGACCGAAGCAACTAAGGGAGCCAGTTCAGGGACCAAGATACACATTTCTGCTAAGTGCGTTTGGGCGGGTGCAGGCTCAGAGGACTAATGGGGTTCCACTTTCTGGGATACTAGTACAACAAGACGCCTCAACATTTACGCGTCCAATGGTCCTGTCGTATTCGGACGCGTTCCCCCATCTGGCACCCGGCACTCTCAGAACGCGTGGAGAGCGAGAGTCCTATCGGGGCGTACTTCAACGGTCGTACTTCGAGGCGATGACATACTGGTCGAACAGCAAGGTTGGCCGTCGTCGTGCTTGGGTAACTCCCCCATAACCGGGATGAAGGAAGTGGTCAAGTTCCATCCGCCGTTTTCCGTCCATTCCATCTGCCAACTCCGAACCCGAGAGTACTACACGTCCCAGCCCAAAACTTCGAGCAACACGTTGGACCGTTCCGGTCCAATCATCCCACCACTAAACGCGAGACGCTGCATCTTGTTTCGAACCAACGCAAGTCCGTCGCGCAGCTGATTGGTGCGAGGTTTCCCCGCTGACTACCGTAGCTGTTGCGCCAGCTACCCTGTGGTGGGTGATCAGAGTATCGTCCAATGCCAACAGGTGCAAGCCACAGCGATTCCACCGTTGTATGTGTTGTCATGTTTCACTTGAGGTTTCTTAGAATTGTGCCGGTTCTTCAGTGATCTATGCAGCTGGTTTGGCCGTGGGGGCAAAGAACTGACGCTATCGCGCGTACCCATTGGGCCCTGCTGATCGTTACCGCCCGTGCCGGTCGAATACATTGGGCTGCGGTATAGCCAAGTTGTATCGTGTGGTGGAGAGGTTGCATCACAACTCCCATGCCCCCGTCCCCCGGTTGAATTCGGAAGAACAGATCTCCACAATTGTACTCCATATGACGGGAGCCTCCGAAAAAAGATCCCTAATCTGAGGTCACTCTAGGTATATAAAGGTGGACATTGGCTGAAGTCCTCGCTCCCGCCACCCCTCCGCGATGTCCTCCATCACAGTCGAGTCGCTGATATCGATCGGAACTGACGGGTACGTTTCATCCGCTCTTATGCGATCTATGCTCAGCCGCACTGCTTTTCGCAGGATGGCGACTAGGGTATGAGGATTCGTGACCGGGTCGAAACTTCCCCAATGACGCCTTCGCCCAGTACTATACACGGGCCATGCAATTCCTCTATTATTACGATTACCTCTTGACCCTTTCTGATGAGGTACCATTCACCCTGTACCACCCCTGCAGTTTTTTCACCGCTACATAGATCAACTACGCCTGGAAAGGGAGAAAAACGTGGAGTGAGTCCGTGGACCTGCCTCGTGCTATCTGTGCTGACAGGACAAGTCTTCTGGATCTTCATACTCGTGAGTCGGTTTGCTTTAGCTCAAAATCGTTTCTGACTGCTTCGCAGAATAGATACACTCCAATTATTTATCAGACTTGGCTATTCTTCGGTTCGCGTCCCCCTCTCGTTTCCAATTCTATGTGGCTCACCATTCGACAACCCACAGTCGGATTCCTACCACAATTCACCCACCGAGTGAGCCTGCCTCTTCGTCAACTTGACACGAATCTGACCGTTCTAGACGTACGAACATATTCCCTGCAGGCCGTCTTCGAACTCTGATCTGGGGCAGGTGTGACAAGACCGTGTTTCTTCCGCTCTTGTCGTTCTTCTTGTGCACCCTTTTTGCACAAGTATCGCTGATAGTACGGTTAGTTCTTTCTATAACATGGCTGTAAATATGATACCTCACTTCTTTAATAGCTTGTATGCGCTGACCCTCGGGAGGAAGCGGATCGTTGCTTCTTTTTCCGCGATTACTCTCGCACAGTTTCTCTTGGGAATGTACATGGTTGGAATCACCGCGAAAAAGCCGGGTGCGTGGTGGATTATGTGACTACTACCGGTACCAATACTGTGTTTCCTTAGCTCTCGAAATGCCGCAGATACCTCTCCCGGCCTACCGCCTGTGTGAATTCACAAGGTCTCCTCGCTTCGAACTGGCATACGTGTCACTGTCTCTATTCTTCGGTAATTCATCACACGTTCCTCAAACCTTTTTCGCTCAACATGAACCTCACTCTTAGACGTCATGGCTTTCTCTGTGATTGTCTTCATTAGTCTCAGAACTGAGTTGTCGCTACCGGGTGGCCGGCCTGGTATCTTGCGAACAATCCTGGAAGATGCAACCGTGTATTTTTTGGTCATATTTAGTTCTCATTTGCTGACCGTGGTTGTGGCGTCAGCTGCGAGGGTGAGCTGCGTTGTTCTCGCGGTGATCTTAACAATTGGTGACCAATTGACTTAGCCTTCGCTTCAACTTCTCCCTGCCCTGTGAGTCTGATCACCCGCATACGTGAACGAGTATGGTCTGAATTCCCTCGGACGATCCACAGCGGGAATGTCGTGTACGATCTCTTTTTCGCTCCCCGCCACTCACTCGCGCTCACGATCTTTTGGAACAGACTCTTACCGCTCATGATATCGAGGTTGATGTTATCGCTCAAGAAGGCTTCGAGAGCCAAGGAGATCGGCTGGACATCCGACGCGCTATCGAGAACGCATGCCAGGACGGTCACTCAGATCGAGTTCGGAGACCCTGCAAACGGTCCCGAAGATACTGGCGGCACCACTTCTGACGAGGTAGCACTCTCTGACCTCCGTAATAGGCGGGTCAGTGGGGGGACGGCGGAGGGACCGCGTGAAGGTCACTGTCAAGCTGGAATCGGGTTTTAGCTGGGAGAACAAACCCCTCGCGATCTTGGCCCACTTAAGACGCGAAACGAACGAGGGACCCACCCGACACGTCGAAATCGCATTTGCCTTCCAAGCATTCGACACGCCCGCCTCCCATATACGCAGATTATATGCCCGGAGTTATACGTTACACAACTAATAAGTTAATCGATCGTACACAAAGCGATATGTACATACTCGCAGGACGAGGACTTCACCTTCCACGAGGAGTGCCAAGGTAAAGAGAGAACCCGAACAGGGAAGCGGTGGTAAAAGCCATAACCAATCCACCGACCCAAACCTTGAAAACTCCCCATTCCAAGGCAAAGTCCCCGGTCATAAATGCTATAAATTGCCCCGGCCGGTCAAACGTCCTAGTTGAACACCAGCAGTTATTGAAAACCCCGAGGGGCTGGATGAGGGATATGACCAGAATCCCGACTCCGGATATCATCGCCAAGGCCTTGCCTAACCACCGGCTGAGAACCGCTCCGGCCTCCTGGAGCGATCGCAGTTTAGAATAACGATCCTCCATTCCTGGCCGTGGTCTAGAGAGGTGCGCGAGTGCGCTCGACGTTAGAAGGAGAAAGAACGATACTGTGCCGGAAATGCCGTAAACCAACAACGAAGTGGTCCGACAGCCAAGGCCGACGGGGTGCATCTTGTAATAAATTAGGATCCCAGCACCCGTAGTGCCCCATTGTAGTCCAAGCGCAATGCCAGCTGCAAGGGCTACACGTTTCCAGACACCTGTTGCCCACGGAGAGGGCTCCTGAGGTTCCTGGTAGGGGACGAATAAGAGCAACAGACCGGCCGTTGTGCCGTGCGATTTGAGGGGCTTGGAAGGCGATGGGATGGGACGTGGTGCCCCTCGGAAAAATATTTCGAATGGGGCGCCCGCCGCTTCACAGTGGCGAATGACCTCCGACGCGGTCCAGCTTCTACCCTCGGTTGCCGCGTTCATCTCCCGTCCATCGGTAGCAACAGGGCTGCGGACCGGAAACCCCCTTTCCGCCCTCGTGGCCGCGTTCCTTGCTAACGTGAAGACACCTTCCGCCAATTTGGACCAGACGAAGACCCGGGAATAGTTGAATATTGGGTTTGTCTTCAATTCGTCCCTCCTCGCGGGTTTCACGTCAAGCCGGGGCACAACCTCGATGGCCTGCTTCGGTTGTCCGACAAGGTTCTCAGCTGACACAGGGTCGGTCCCCTCGTCCGTCGCGACCAAAGCCACACTGTTCGCTTCCTTCAGCGAGTCTCTCAGGTGGTTCGGCTCGGGTTCTGACCCAACGTATAGCCAACCGATCATGAGGGGAAGGAGGTACGCAAGGCTGGTAACCGTCCCGTATCCAATTTCTCCCGGTATGGGTCTGTAGAATGTGTCGATAATGGTCAAGATTGCGGCGACGATAACCCAGGCAAAGGTTATAATGAGTGCGATGGACCATCGTCTAGTCTTCCTGGCGGACTTAAGGAGAAGTTCCCAGTAACGATCGTTGTCGGGGAGGACAATAAGGGACGGGAGTAGAACTGGGTTGGATGAAAGGCGGGTGGGGATGTGTTGTAATGCTGATATCGCGGTTGGTATGGCTGCGGAGCTGGGGTGGTCTATGTCGGAGAAGGCCCGAGTAAGCCAGCGCGCATTAAGCTGCGTGATCTGCAGCGAATATGCAGCGAGCGCTGGTGACCCAATTGTGAGGAAGAAAGCAAGGACGTCGTCAAGCGGATCTGTGCCCCGGGTCACCCCATTCAGTACGTCAAAGGCCAATAATACATAGCAGAAACAAAGGGGCTCACCTTCCGCGCCAAATGGGATTTGAAAAATCAGCGCAATCCATGGTATGTACCACGTCGTGACGCTCTGCGAAAATACGCTCCAGTTGAAGTCACCTAACCCCTCCCCACACTCGACCAAACACTGTTCATATGTGATCTGAAGCGGGGGCGGCGGGACGGAGGAATGCGTTGCATTCCAAGCTTCAGCTCGTTTCGCTCTCACTCTATCACCGCACACGTTTATATTTACGGCACGTGCAGCCAACGGATACGTCGCGAGAAGGAAGAGTGTCGCTAGAACCACTGGGTAGGGTATCCACAGTCAGAAAGCCGCATACGAAGATACCCTGCACTTACCTCTAAGACCAACAGACAACTGGGAGCGCATAGTTCACGCACTGTGCGGGGAACGGGGGGGAAGGCCGATTCACCCCCGGTCCCTTATAATGGTCTTTGAGCAGCACAGCCAAACCAAACCAGCCCCGCCACCCCCATGGTAGAGATCAGAATTCAACACCATGTAGATATACTCAAGGCCATTATAAGTATATCGCCCTCCGTGCCTGGATGGGGAATAAGGCGGGTATTCAATCAAACCTGTGCCGCGCTCGAGCTCAATCACTGGTGGACGTAATAAGGCGGTCAGGGTCCAGTTTGTTGTGATGCGCAACCAAGCGAGGTAAACCCCCTACCACTGGCGGGTGGAAAAGCTAGGAGTCTAGGAGAATTCAATGTTTTAATGAGCCTTACGAAACCTGAATACCCGCCCCACCAGTAGCAATGGTCAAGATAGCAGGGAATGTCGGAAAAACCCTCACGGAATTTTGATAAGGCGCTAATTGTTATATAATTATGAGACAATATCAATTGATTGATAACTTCTCGGGATTAGACGGCAATTAGAAGCAGTGATTATCTAAACCATTGACATAAGCAAGCGAAAAGATAACGAGATATCATTCCGATCATAATCTAAGATACCTACCTATGCCTCCCAACCAAGGGGTACGACGTCCCGCACCGGGAAAGGGGACTTGTCCTAACTGTGGTGGTGTCT
>Ga0307511_10006411_pt1 | contig 11860 bp, 11 predicted proteins | sample 13_EM_MG_FD_200266 | JGI IMG/M metagenome (GOLD analysis project Ga0307511, IMG submission 200266) | Populus trichocarpa ectomycorrhiza microbial communities from riparian zone in the Pacific Northwest, United States - 13_EM | ecosystem: Host-associated > Plants > Roots > Unclassified | place...
TACATCACCATGGTCGCTGCTGGTCTCGGTGGGGCAACGCCACACATGATAAGCGCCACTGTGACGGCGATTTCTCGGCTTGTCTTCGAGTTTAAAGGTATGCATGGTCATTGTGGAGTTTGATGTAGACTTTGACGATTCTCGATAGATGTTATTGAACCACAGGTGCAAGCTGATGTCTTCACTACCCTGATGGTCTTTTTGTCGTCCAATAATCGCGAGATTGTCAAGTCAACACTTGGGTACATTAAGCTTGCCATTCACACTCTTCCGGTCGATCTTCTGAAGCCCCACCTTGCCGAGTTGGTACCCGCACTTCTTTCATGGTCCCACGACCACAAAAACCATTTCAAGGCGAAAGTTCGCCACATTTTCGAACGCATGATCAGAAGGTTCGGTTGGGAAGACATTTACTCGGCAGCCGGAAAAGAAGAAGCTGCGAAGGTACTTGTCAACATCAAGAAGCGGAAGGATAGGGCGAAGCGCAAGAAGACCCGTGCAGAAGGAGCTGATAGTGGCGAAAAAGTGTTTTGCTTCACCTTTTTCATTCGATGTATCTTAATCCTTGATAGGTGGTTTCTGGAAATGTTCCTACGGGCGATGCATTTGAAGACGTGCTGTATGGCAGTGAAAGTGAGTATGAAGACACCGATGATGAAGGGCAAGTCGGGCACCCTACCGCAGGGAGTGGCAAAGGTGCTGTGTATGGCGTTCGACTACGCGCTGACGATGATGACCCGATGGATCTCCTCCAAGGTGCTGCATCCCGAGTGACCAGTAAGTAAAGCTTGTACGTCCATTGGCCATAATTACCAACGTGTCTTCCTTCAGGCGCTCCAGCAAACCGCAGACGAAAGGCAGGAAAGAATGCCGATCGCTTCAAAGTTGATTCGGAGTCAGGAAAGATGGTCATACCAGCTGAAGAGTCTGATTCCGACACCGGAGCCGGTGCTCGCAAAGCTGCAAAGGATGTGGCAGGGGGAACCTATAAAGAAAGCTTAACATCTGTTGATGGGTTCACCCGGGATAGCAGGGGGCGTGTGAAGTTCAATAAGGATACAAAGAAGCGGCGGCGTGAAAATGAGGACGAAGATGGAGACGTGGAGATGGGCGACGAGACGCTGACCAGCGAAAAGAAGAACCGCCGACGACCTGAGGTCAAGCTTGGGCATGAATTCAAAGCAAAGGTGCGGTTACTGTTCATGTGTTGATCTTTCCCCTCACTGTGGAAACAGAAAGCGGGTGGCGATATCAAGAAAGGTGGGCTAGAGCCTTACGCATATCTCCCTCTCAGTCAAGCCGCAAAAAAGAAAGGCCGTCATCGTATTGGGATTGCGGGGAAGCGATGACATATGTAGGTACTTATTTCTGCATCCAATACCCTAGCCGTACAGTGTTTGATCATGAGGGGATCCAAAAAGTCCATGGCCCCACGTTGTGGGCTGTATCCAGCTTGTCACGTTGGCGTTGAGTACCTTTGCCGTGACTGCCGCTAAGAGATGAGCGTCCGATCTGTTGTCACCCTCCAGAACATATTGCAGCAAACACACAGTGGGTATTTTCCACGAGTCAGGGATGGACGAAAGTATTCGGCGAGTGAGGCCTCCCCCAGGGACGAAAGGAAGCTTGGACAGATCCTGGTCTGGATGGACAAACTGGGACACTGGAGAAGAATAGGGAGGGATAGGTAAAGCAGACAAGGACATGAGAGGCGTCGATGTCAGAGCTGGCGACGAAAGGGGGCGTATATATGTCGTTGGTGTACTGACCACAGGTCATCCACCCATCACTGTAACGACGATTTGGGCACCTACAGCATCTGAGCGTCCGTTCTATTGGACATATCTACACCTGCCAGGAAGATGACTGCGGATGGGCATGACGTAGATATGAATTCCAGCAACGCATCGGCGAAGTCCTGCTTGAAAATCTAGCCGACAGGTAAAATGAAAACCAAATCAAACACTGTTGTTTCGCACTTTTAGGACCGGTGATCGTTGCTGGATGACGGCGATATTACTGCTGTTACTTCCGAATACTAGAAGGGTAAAGAACGGCCATCGGAGGTGTACATGAGACGACATACATTCGAGAGGCAGGGTTAGGTCCGAGCCGCCGTCTTCGGGTGCCCCAACTACAGGCACGAGATGCCTGGGATCCAAGACGCCGACGCGTCGCAGTCTGAGAGTCGAGATGAACAGGTCGGCTGCCAATTGCCCCACATTGGCGACGGAGACAATGGGCTGGTCTGGATTGACAGACTGCGGATGGTGGTGGGACGATGCAAGCACTTACCACGAGGAGAATCTTGCCTGCGAGGTTGTAGTCAGTTGTGGGTCGATAGAACGCCATGGGTGACGGGGAGGATGTGTTTCAGCCTTGCTTTCGCGCCCGACTGCAGGGGATGGAGCGGTCTCGTCGGGGTGGTAAATGTCTCTGGTAGTATATCGGATAGTACACCCGCCTGTCACGCGGGAGAGCGGGGTTCGACTCCCCGCCAGAGAGACTCTTTTTTACGTCTTTTTCTCAGTTACTTCCGCAACGACTTTGCCTTCCAGTCACCACACCACCAAAATGTCCATGGTCTTCCGTCGTTTTATGTCCTCCGCGGCCAAGTCCAAGTAAGCTCTCTTTTTGTCACGGGCCTTGTTGATCTGTTCTCACTTCGTGTATGAAGAGGCAATGTCTTCGTGCGTTTCTTTCTCTCGTGCACTGTCCCCGTCTGCTATGTCACGCTAGTTTGACGTTGCAGTTGGAAAGCCACCTGCCAGACGCATCGTGTTCAAGCTCTACGATGACACGGTACCAAAGACTGCAGAGAACTTCCGGAAGCTGGCTATTGGCATCCCGAAGGAGGAGCTGGCCAACGTAGCCCCGCACCAGTTCTCATCCCCGCCTGGAGAACAGGAGAAGAACGAAACAATGGGTTACGCGGGAAGCTTGTTCCACAGAGTTATCCCTCAGGCTAGTTGTTCCCATTGCCACTCGCTACCCATGTAGCTCAGTATTATTGTGCAGTTCATGATCCAGGGCGGTGACTTCACCAACTTTAACGGTACCGGTGGACTATCAATATATGGAGCGCGTTTTGAGGGTGTGTACCTTATATCCGCCAATTAGTTTCTTATCTGGTGACTCATCTTCCGTAGATGAAAACTTCGTGCACAAACACACCAAGCCCGGTCTCTTGTCTATGGCGAATGCTGGCCCAAACACAAATAGCTCACAGGTGAGCAATCATCAACTCGAGTGACATGCACTTCCTACGTCATTGTATGCTGCAGTTCTTCATTACAACAGCTGTTACCTCCTGGCTGGACAATCGTCATGTCGTCTTCGGCGAGGTCGTCGAAGGCATGGACGTCGTAAAAGCGATTGAAGCACAGGGCTCACAGTCCGGGAAACCTAAGGTCGAAGTACGGATCATAGATTCCGGTGTTATCGAGTAGAGGATGGAGTATCTATGTAGTGTACCTCTTGGTTAATTTTGTGTTGTGTTGCCAAACGAGCCGGTTCAACTGGTTACTAACGTTAGGCGGCAGTAACGCCTTCAATATGACTCATCCAGTACAACCCGGTTGACAATGAATACACCTTTCGAGTCAGAAATACACGCGCTTCAGTTGTAGAGTTCTCGAATAAAAGGCCTGCGAGTTCCAATCAAGTTCCACTACTTTGAGCCGTTACCGCCGCTCTGCATTGGCCCTTGATAATTACGATGCACCTCGTCTCCCCGACGTTGCCCACTGTACTCAATCATCAGGCCGCAGTTGATCTTCCCGGCTACGATCTGTTCATCGTGCACGATGTAAGTCCATACGGCCGTTTGTGTCATAGCTCTTACATGTATCTCCCATCGGAAGGTCCCTAACGTCCATGTTCTCCCTGGAACGATTGATCTAGAAAAGTTTAAGAATGCCCTTTCCGATACCCTTCAGATGTGCCCCCATGCAGCTGGCCAGATACGCTGTCAGGATGGACGTTGGTCTGTGAGTAGCTCCCTCTAACAGTCTACTTCATTAGTCAGTTCACCGCATTCTTAGATAGAACTTACAAACAGTTGTGTTCCCGTGGATGTCAGTTATGCCAGAGAGACAACTTCGAGCGCAGTTTTGCGAGGCGACTGGGTCATACAAGAATCCTTAGCATCACTTGTGTACGATCAGCCGGTCGACGCTGACCTCATAAATGGGACAGCGCCATTGGTGCGTTTTAAACTCACTTTCTTTATGGAAGAAACATGCATTGGTATAACCTGGAATCACGCTCTCGGTAAGTATTTCGAATCTGGTCGAATGAGGGAGACTGACTGTTACTACTGGAAGGCGATGGCACTTTCCTTTTCCGTTTCACCCATACTCTGTCACAATTCTACCAGAACAAGGCACCAGAGTTTGCCACACCCACATTCCAAAAACATGTCTTTCCACCACCTTCGGAGGCCATCGCCGCAGAATACCGCTCCCTGACCCGTCAACTAAATGTCTGTCCCATCGCTGAACTCGGCCCCAAATATGCAGAAGCCACTAAGGCTGTTGAGAACGTGCAATGGCGGTTCACTGGCGAGGAGCTGCGCAGATTACATGCGATAATCAGCTCAAGCGAGCAACAGACACTCACCATCCAAGACTGCCTCACGGCTTATCTCGTCACCGTCTTAAATCGTACTCAGGAAAAACCCATACCACAAATTACCAACGTAGTCAGTGTAAGTGGGGCACAGTACAGTCTGAGTGATGCTACTCAACCTCCATACCAGTATCGAAAAGTGATAGCGCCATTCATAGAAGAGAGTGTAGCGGGAAATGCAGTACGATGGGTCTGTGCTTGTGTTCCTGTGGTGCGACGAGCTTCTTGACATCTATCATATCAGACTACAGCAGAACAATTGCCCTTAGATATGGTCGGGATTGCGACCGCAATCCGTGCCTCCATTCTCCGCAGCCGAGATCCCCAAGATATGAAGAACTGGTTGAGCACTATGAGCAACTGCTTACTGACCATCACCAATTCAGGGAAGTCGACGCTCTGGGCACCCTTTGAGGACGAGCTAGCTGTAAACTCGAACTCTTCGTGAGTGTACCATTTGCCATCGAAGAGTAACACATGTCGATTTTGTCTAGGATTGATTGGTGTAGCGCCCACTTCGGCTTCCCGGATGGCTCAAGATTTTATACTGCAGGATTTTGGAAAGATTACCTTCGGGCTTTCAAATCCAGCCCGGTGAAGGGAGTCGATGGTAATTGGCACACTCGCCACGGTTCCATTGACATTTCTTTCGGTGTCCCACCAGAATTAAAGCCACGAATACTAGACATTCTTGCCAAAGGCTTCGGGCAGAACAGTGATGACCCGGTGCAGCCAGCAGCGTAGTATGTTATCTACTGGTTGAATGTGACAATGGGTGTTTTAAACTTGGATTCAGTCAGTCCGTAAATCGCGTCTGCCGTTTCTCCTGGGTCATGTTGGTTGAAGGACATTTGCTCAAGTGTGCATGGAGCGCCAGTGTTCACTTGTTATGTACGTACTAGTACAGTTTAGTCATTTGCCCCCACCATATCCAGCACAAGAGGGAAACTCGTTTCTGTAGTGGTTGTCACTCCACATACCACCCTGAACACGGGGAACGTCGCTGACGCTGGCAGGCATGTCCAGTTCAACAGAGCTTCATTTACCCCAACATTTGCCATACCCTGTCAAGGTCAATTCTCTTGACGTCAAACCTTCAAGCCTCACCAGTGCAACGAGGATCTCTTCGTCGGGATCGGGGACATCAACTCCGCGTTCCTCTGGCAAAGATGGAGTTCCTGGGTTACAAAAATTCACAGGGTGATTATTCATGCACGCTTTTATTGGAATTGTGGCCTGAGACAAACCAAACCAATGCAAAACGGCGCTAGGACCTTCGTCAGGACCTTCCAGCATTATCACCACCGTGAGCGAGTGGAGCAAGAATCTAAAGCGATGTTAACGCAGAACTCACTGGTACTGGAAGCACAAGTGGAAGGGCGAGATCAATTCAAGTGACATGCACTTCCTACGTCACTGTATGCTGCAGTTCTTCATTATTACCTCCTGGCTGGAAAATCGCATGTCGTCTTCGGCGAGGTCGTCGAAGGCATGGACGTCGTGAAAGCGATCGAAGCACAGGACTCACAGCTGGGAAACCTAAGGTCGAAGCACGGATCATAGATTCGGTGTTATCGAGTCGAGGATGGAGTAACTAGTAGATCTAGTGTACCTCTTGGTTGATGTTAAAATCACATTTGCACTACTGTTTCAGCTTCTCCACCATCTCAGGTACAGCCTCAAACAGGTCTGCGACAAGGCCGACATCTGCAACCTGGAAGATGGGTGCATCTGGGTCCTGCGCACGGGTCTAGAATGTAGTGTGAAGAGCTGAAGGAACTACGTTACCTTGTTAATTGCCACGATAAGCTTCGAGTCCTTCATGCCTGCAAGGTGTTGAATGGCACCGGATATGCCGATGGCCATGTACAATTCTGGAGCAACAACTTTTCCAGTTTGTCCAACTTGGAATGAGTTGTCGGCGTATCCAGCATCTACGGCTGCCCTTGAAGCGCCAACGGCGGCCCCCAACACATCCGCCAGTGGATCCAAGGTGGCTTTGAACGTCTCCGCGTTCTTGAGGGCACGTCCACCGGAAACCACACGAGAAGCCACACCCAGATCAGGCCTATCTGATTTAGTTAGCGAGGTACTGATATGTTCTGTGGATGGATCAGGGACGGGGACGGCGTCGATGCTTTCTATTTTAGCTTCTGCATCCGCTGGTGCAGCTGCGGAAAAAGCTGTTGATCGGACCGTGAAGAATTTGATGGAGATGGATTGAGAAGCTCGAACGGTCGAGACTGCGTTTCCAGCATAGATTGGGCGGGTGAACGTGGTGCTATTGGATGACTGATCGTGCTGCACCGAAATGATGTCGGAGACAGCCGGTAGATCGAGTTTAGCAGCTACACGGGGTAGGATGGATTTGGCAGACGAAGAGTGGGCAGAAACAACGTGTGTGAAAGGGGATTGTTCTGAGAGTAACTTCTCGAACAGCGGGGTGATAGTTTCGGGCAAGGGCGTGGAGTACTGTGGCGACGCAGCATGCAACAAAGTATCCAAACCCCTGGCCCTAGGGAGGTGCGTGAGAGCTGGGCAGAGAGAAATGAAAGATAGTGCATACTTCTTGGCCTGCTCCAAAACAGGTGGTAGCTCTTCAGCCGTGCCAACAATGAGCCCAGTGACCTTGCCGCCGAGTTGTGACGCAGCCGTGAGCGCAGAGAGCGAGGCAGAGTCGAGTTTTCCCCCCTGGTGTTCTAAGAAGACCAGGGCGTGGGGTGAAGCAGCTGTTGCGTAGCCTCTGCGAAATGTTCGGACAAGGGTTGTACGCAACATGGCGAATACAGAGAAAACCGCGTCTAACAATTTGATAAGCGTATTAGTCCTAATACCGTAATTGCCCTTCGGGAGTACTATTTAAAGTGTCTTGGACAAAGACTAGCCAACAAAATGTCTCTGCAGCGTCCACCGTGTCGTTTCTTCAGCTCACCGGGTGGTTGTCGTCGTGGCGATCAGTGCAACTTCCGTCACGACACCCACGACACTCGGCCATCTTCTCCTGCCACCTCTGAGGCCAGTACTGGCAATATTCCTCCCCCTCCGAGGGGTGTCTGTCGCTTCTACTGGGAACGGGGGCGTTGTGGCAGAGAATTCAACTGTCGCTATCGACACGAACAAGGTCCCGGAGCACCCAAGCAGCCTATCCAGTCCGTTCGCCCAGTGGCTCCCACCACGCCACTCAGAGAGCGTCTGGCGCCGTTCCTCACAGAACAAGGTCTTTCCAGGCTGAATGCTGGTGGCACAGACGGCTTCCTCACTCTGGGACCATCCACTTCATTGTCACCGGTAGAAGCTCACAATACTCTCAAGAGGTTTCTTGCCGACAATTACAGATTTCAAATTACCTACCACGTTTATAGCTTTCTGGTGCCGCTCACTAGTGCTAACTCATCCAATGGCCAATGGGTAAGTAGTCGTCTCTTGTACATAATTACACGTTGTTCTCATCGACTGCGGTAGACTCAGGAGGATGGTCAAGTAGGTTATTGGAAAGCTTCTTCCGGTGACATCATAGCTCACATTTCCTGTTATAGCTTCTGCTGAATACTATTTCCTCGGTCTGTGCTCTTACGTAATTTATATCAGGTTGCGGCTCATCTTTCCTCTAGCAAAATGGTCTTTTACGGATAGTGGACATTATCCGTTGGCCCCAGGTGTCTGCTCGCGCTGGTTCAAGTCGTGAAATATTATCATTCCAGAAAGGTGTGCTCCCTCTCCTCGGGGTAAGCGTTGTCTCGTGGTCTTCTTCCGAAGTTTCATCCTATTGTCGAATAGTATCTATCATCTGATTTCGTTGTGAAGAGTACTCTTGTTTCTCGAGTCAAGTATGTTTCCTCTTCTGGTTTTGCACTATTTCTAAGCATACCACAGTGCGCTGCTCACTGCAATTCTTCAAAACCTACCAAATCTTGCCGATGCAATAGAGAGCTGTATGATGGCTATCATGACTTCTGGTTCCTTTTTAGATCCTCTTGGGGGTCTTGGACTCGGTAATAAGATCGGACCAAGAGCCTTAGCATCTATAGCTGGCGTACTCCATGAGTAAATTTTCGGTACCATTTCCATGTGAGAATATGACTCATGACTACACCACTAGATGTCTAGTGCGTTTCAAAAATGCTGTTGCATTGTATCCTCGCTTGGCACCCTTGGTGAAAAACCTCCACTCATGGATTGATCAGTGGAGCAAGAGTATTTCCTCGTCTCCCCGCTCTTTCGAAGATCCTTTCGAAGACGTAGAACCGAGGGTTCGGGATCTGTTGATAAATTCGCTCAAAGAAAGGGTAGACCGTCTGAAAGCAATTGTGGATCGAGAAGTCGGTAAACAGATGGAGTCCAACAGAGTCAAGTCTCCGAACACCACCGCTGTCCGAGCGAACGAGGGGCTCGTCGCAGCATTGCAAAGCAGCTATGACCCCCCTGGAGAATTACGTCCAGGTGGTCCCCGGCACGACAATGACTATATAGACTGCTATGACATACGTGTGGCTCCTACTCACCAAGAGCTTATGTGTCGGGTTGAGCCGTTTCTCCCAGCCACCCTGTACGAAGCTCCACATCCTGATCCTGCTGAATCTATGCAACGACTTTTGGATGTCCAATTCCGTCTTTTAAGGGAGGAACTCACGTAGGTCTCCACTCAATCGTGCTTTACTCAGTATTGACCGAGTATTGGCAGCGCTCCACTACGAAGGGCTGTTCAACTCATTCATGACGATTTAAAGGCCCCAAATCGTGCCAAAACTCAGCTACATGCTGTTCTTGAGAAGAACGGTGGAAAGTACACAGGTCACATCGACAACCATAACTCGATCATGTTCAACGTTTATGCTGACGTCAACTTCACTTCAATCGTGCCAGACCATCGTGGTCTTTCCGTAAGCCTTAGTTTGCGAGCACCACCGGGTCGTGCAAGTGCCCGACAGGCTGAAGCACGGGTGGCATTTTGGCAGGGGATGAGCGGGAAAAGACTTCCGCAAGGAGGACTTATTGCTCTCGTCTGGGAGACCACCATGGGGATAGCCGTTCACCTCGGTGTAGTGGCGAGTTCTTTGAAGGAGCTGACTGACGGTGTTCGCTCTGACAGTGAGCGTGTCAAGATACGCATTGTCTTCTTCGACAGTCAAATCGAACTCCGAATCCTACAGGCTCTTGAGAACCGGAGATCGTCTAAGGATGTCAAGATGCTCGTAGAGTCGCCGGTCATGTTTGAGGCTATTCGTCCTTTCTTAGAAGCTCTCAAGGCGGAGCCAGAAACTGTTCCCTTTTCCAAGTACTTGGTCTTCAGGCCCCCGAACTTCCTCAAAGAGTGCACAATTAATCCCCCTAAATATGCACAAATTCCGGGTTTTACGTTCCAACTTGCGTCATTATTTCCAGATGATGCTGGGGTTGATGATTTGAGAGTTGACGTCTCTGATGTGCGCTCTGTCAGGCAAACTAGGATTGCGCTTCAAAATGGTAGTCGGCTGGATCCGAGTCAGGCGGATTCAATCATTGATGTACTTACTAGGGAGATAGCTCTCATCCAGGGGTAAGTCGCACCAGCAATACTCACCATAGCATACTAATGCTTCGGGTGCAGCCCCCCGGGTACCGGAAAGGTGGGTTGGTACAAATGCGACTTACACTGTCTGATTTTGCTGTCAGAGTTATACGGGCGTCGAACTTCTGAGGGTCCTTGTTGCAAATCGCATCAAACCAATATTGATGATTGCGTACACGAATCATGCTCTGGACCACATGCTCTCTTCCGTCCTCGACGCAGGAATTACCTCCAACATCGTGCGTCTTGGCTCTCGCTCGTCTGACGAAAGGATATCGCAATATTCTATCGAAACTCGAGAGAGGGTCACTGAACACAGCCGCCTTGACAGAACGGTGTATGAGTGCCACCGCGAGCTAAAAAATATGGAGGATCAGATCAACAAATTGATGGAGCGTATCTTAAAGGCTGACTTGGAGTCAGACTCCTCCGAAGTCATGAAGTATATCATGTTATATCATCCGGAGCATTGCGAATCCCTTTCCATACCGCCGGATTGGATTACTGCTTCAAAGGAGCTCTCCGATGATTCTTCTGATGGTCCATGGCAGGTCCAAGGTCCCAAGGGTCACGTCATGAACCAGGACACGTCCATGTATGCGTACTGGAAGAAGTCGGGCGACCTCCTGTTCCTATCCACAGTCGAAACTCCTACTCCTACCCATGTTGCAGCAGTCTCAAGCTCGTCAACTACTAATCCCTTCCAATTGCTCAGTTCAAATACTGCCGATTCCGATACCTCGGATACTGACAGCGACAGTGACGATGATGACAGCTCCGCTCCGTTTGAGGACCTTGAGATAGAAGAAATATGGATGATGATATCAGATTATGAGAAGGACGAAGACGAAGAAGCGCCACAGGAATCTACCCAACTAGTTTCTGAGCCCCTTGTACAGGATACATCTCCGGAGGTGACACTCTCTAGGGATAGCTATGTACGGGATCCATCAGGTTTTTTCCGTGCTCTAGGTGAAGAGAGCATTCCAACTATCCCGTCCAGTGACCGCGAATTGGACGACCTCTTTCAGGACGGAAATGTCTGGCAGATGAGTACCGCCGAACGTGAACATCTCCACAAATTCTGGATTGGCCAAGCACGCATAGAAATGAATCGAAATCAGCTCGAGGAATTTGAGCAGCTGCGAGCCAAACATGCGGAGAAGAGACGTGAATACAATGAATGCAAGGAAACAGTGCGTTATCTTCTTTTGACTCCTTTTGTGGTCTGACTCTATTCCAGGCTCGGCGTAAGGTGCTTGAAGACGTCGATATCATCGGCTGCACCACAACTGGTGAGTGTGTATACCGTGGTCGTGGTTGCTTCGTTTCATTTTATTGTCACCAGGTGCGGCCAAGCTCACTACATTACTGCAAGTGTGTGCCTCTCAATACAACATCGTACGCAAGACTAAACTTGAATATCTAGGCCTTAAGTCCTCGTGTTCTCCTCGTCGAGGAGGCTGGTCAAGTGTTGGAAGCACACGTGTTAGGCAGCCTTGTGCCATCAGTTGAGCATCTGGTCTTGATTGGCGATCCTCTTCAACTTCGACCCACGTTGAACAACTTCTGTGTGTTTGCTAACCCAACTCTTGAGCCCCACTGCTAACTCTAGTTTTCAGCCCTCTCAATGGACAGTAGACGCGGCAGGGAACTCTTCAGATTTGATATGTCTCTGATGGA
>Ga0307511_10006412_pt1 | contig 11859 bp, 17 predicted proteins | sample 13_EM_MG_FD_200266 | JGI IMG/M metagenome (GOLD analysis project Ga0307511, IMG submission 200266) | Populus trichocarpa ectomycorrhiza microbial communities from riparian zone in the Pacific Northwest, United States - 13_EM | ecosystem: Host-associated > Plants > Roots > Unclassified | place...
ATTGGAACCTCCTTTGTGTGTGGTTTCCTGTCAAGTAATAAAAAGAGTTTATACTATACTTATTTGAAATAGCATTAGTGGATCCTCTAACCTTGACAATTGTTTTATATTTGTTTAAATCCTTACATTAATATCACATCTCAAAGCTCTCTTCAATTCCTTTTCTGTTATCATCTAATTCTTTATTTGTAGTTTATACAGTTAACCTCCTTATGGTTCGATCCCGGTCTTGCCGGGTTATTTATTACTTTGACACTTTTACACTTGGGAGAAGACATCAATCTTTTGGTCGTGTCAGGTAGATGCTTCATCGAGTCAAAAAATGATGGAGGTAATATCATCTCAAGTTTGCATATTGTCTCGACGATATTCATTTCAAGCCTCTCAATGTGATATGTCTGCAACTTGCTAGAGCATATATCTCTAAAGAAATTATTGATCTCTATAAGTGCATCCCATATCCCCTTTGGCAACAAATCACAATAAGCTAATGGAATGAGTGCTTTGTATAAACACATGGCAGTCATGGGTATTCATTCCATACAATCTACATTCCTCAAGATTAACCAATCTTGTTATGTTCGAGGCATGTCCATCGGGAAAATGCAGACTTTTAAGCCATTGGTAGACTAGAAGTTGTGCATTTTTCTCTATGAAGCGCACTCTGGGTTTTGCGACCCGTGACCCATCAAAAACCAACTCCATATTTTTATGATTATAGAACAATGCTATATCCATTCTAGCCTTGATGTTGTCCTTTGTCTTCCCCTTCACATCCATGATGATGTTGAAAATGTTCTCAAACATGTTCTTTTCTATATGCATGATGTCAAGGTTATGGCAGAGAAGATTGGTCTTCTAATAAGGAAGCTCCCAGAAAATGCTTCGCTTTACCTAGTTGTGGGTCAAACCAAAATCAAGAAACTTCTGCTTACCAGATTGGAAACCAAACACAATGTCATCGTACTCTAATACAATGTCATGCAATTCTTTACCAAAAAGACACAAGGGTGTAACATCCTTTTCAACTCTACCAACAAAGAAATCCTTTTTATTCTTTCTGTACCTGTGATTCGTTGGCAAGAAACGCCGATGGCAGTCAAAAAAAGAAGCTTTACCTGCATTTGTTACCATGAATGCCTTGTTTTCCATGCAATATAGACATGCTAGTTTTCCATGCATGCTCCAACCAGAAACCATTTTATAAGCTAGAAAATCATTGATAGTCCACATCAAAGTTGCTCTCATAAGGAAATTCTATTTTCTCGATATATCATAAGTCAAAGACTCGGAGGACCACAACTGCGTCAACTCATCAATCAATGGTCAAACAAAAACATCTATATTCTGGCCTGGACTGTTCAGACCGGATATCACCATAGATAAAAACACCAACTCCGGCCTCATACACATCCCTGGCAGCAAGTTGTAAACCGTGAGTATAATCGGCCAACGGGAATAAGGAGCAGCAAATGACATGAATGGGTTGAATCTATCTGTACACAACCCAAGATGCATGTTCCTTGACTCGGCTGAAAAGTGAGGATGCATATTGTTAAAGTGTTTCCATGCATCCTCACTCCATCAACCGCATCATGTGATTAGTGCCATGTCATGTGCTCAACAGTCTTTGGTGACATGAATAACCTGTACAATCTAGGTGTGATTGGGAAGTATCTAAGTTTTTTATATGCCACGAGAGTCTTTCCCATGCTAGTTTTGGGTTTGTAACGAGAATGCCCACATGTCATGCACTCAGTCAGCTCAGCATTTTCAAGATAGTACAACATGCAAAAGTTAGGGCACATGTCAATTTTCTAGTATCCTAAACTGAGGGGTTTCATCATAGACTTAGCAGCATAAAAGTTATCTTTCAGCCTATTTCTTTCAGGTAAAATGCTTCTCACCCATTCGATAATTCTGTCATAACCAGCCTCACTCACCTCATAATCCGACTTGATGGCGAACACATATGCAATGACCGATAATTTCTTATGATTCGTGTAGCCATCCCATAATGGTTCATCAAAATATTTCAATAGATCAAAAAACCTGATTGCGTCTGCATTAGGTTCTTCTTCTACGATTGGACATTAACTGGCAATACCTTGGTTCATTCTCGTTGCATCCATAACCATATTCCTGTAAGGATTACTGTCATTTATAACTCCATGCACGTTACTAGCACTAGAAGTTGACACAACCATCCTTTATACCATGCTCTCATTACAAACAAATAGTTCTCTGTGTGCATACCAACATAGGTAATCCTTCATGAACCCTTTGTGTAGAAGATGCATCTTTACAACATCTGGATGCAGAAACTTTTTATTTTTACACTTCTTGTATGGACACCTAATACCGCCTCCACTAAAAAATTTCAGAATAGATGTTGTGAAATTAATAAAACCTTGAACCCCATTACAATAATCCATCATCTGCAATCCTTAGGATGAATCTCGATGCATCATGAACGATCATCCATGACTTCTATTGAATCTCTATAAAATAATGATGACAACATGTATATTTAACTACGTTAAGTAAATAAATTTGCAAAAATATTGGTTTAGCTCAAGATTATCCAACTTACTTTAAAACTTCTCTTAAATATTCATTATTAATTATCAACATCCATACAAATTTATACACATAAATTTACAGAAATTACAACTCAGCAATAACATTGATAAAAATTAAAATGGACCCATTAAACAAGCTATTATTTATTTCATCACAAAACATTTAATTCCGTAATTCGATATAAATTTCAACAATTTACAAACAAATATAATTTTACAAAATCTAAAACAAACCATAACAAGTACAAAATTATACTTTCATACTACAAGTTTGTTTGAGAAAAAACAATAAAACATGTACATACCCTAACAAAATACATATACTAAAAAAAACATTCAATAATAATAAAATTGACATTTTAATGTTAAAATTAAAAAGGATATATTTACTTACAAAAAGTTACAAAATCCAGAATAGATCAGGACACGGATGCTGTGATTACAAAAAAATAAAGAAGGATGATTTGTGTTGAGAAGTGAGGGATGTTTTGAGGGGTGGTTCTTTGCAGTTTGGCGGGGTAGGGGGGAGTTTGTTTAGATGCAGGGGTGGGGAAGAAGAAGAAGAAATAGGAGAGGGTCGACAGCGTGGTGATATATTAACGTTTATCGATGGAATCCCTATTTTCGTCTGTGATTCCGACGACAATTTTATCGGTGAAGTGGACACGTCACTGTACGAAGATCCCGATTTGAATCTCTCTGCAATTCCATTGGTAAAATCACCCATAAAAATTTCCACATCATCACACTGCTTTGTTTTTTGAAAGTCTTTATATTCCATCTATAATTTTGTCAGTATATAATGACGGAATGATTTCGTCGGTATATACCAACGGTGTTAGCGATAGATTTAAATCGGTCGGTAAATATCATCGCAAATTACTGACAGAAAAATTGCATCGGTAATTCTGTTGGTATTCGTTGAATTTTTTATAGTGGTCTCTAATTCCCAACAAGCACATGGGAAGACAATAAAGCAGGAAGCAGGGAACAAGCATCACAAGAAGACCAAAGGTAATGAACAAGCATCAATCATTTCTTTCAACCAGGATGTAGAAGAAACAGGACCCAACAGAGGTTAGGGGTTGAGGCTTTATGGAACAATATGATTAGCCAAATAGGCTCAGACATCGACAGATGCATGGAGCAAGCGAAAGAAAGTGGCGCTAGTGAAAGACAGTGGCAGCCAGGCCATAGATCCATGTCTCCAACATCCCTAGCACACACAACAAAGGACTGAGAAAACTACACCAAAAAACCAACACAAAACAAAGAAGGGCCTCCTACATTCATCCAATCTCATGCACTCTAGTTGAAATAATAAATAGCCATAGTAACATGCATGATCAGAGGAACCAGCAACTGTCAGAGCAACTAGGATTGAAGAAGCATGACAAGGTAATTACAACAACAACTTAGTATCAAACAGCAGGAAAAGAAGCATAGAATATAGCTTATGACCATAATTAGAACAGTTGAAGGTAGCAGATTCCACCCAACAAACACTAAAAGAGTCAACCATTAAAAAAACCTTATGACTGAAGCCTTATAAGCAAAAGGATGAACAACTCAATATCCACCAAATGATAGCTTGGTAGACTTCCAAGCAAACCAACTCACCGAACAAGCCATGCCCATTGCCATCACCCAACATTGATAATAAAGTGGTTTTTCTCATGGAAATGTAAAATCATGTAAAATATTACTTGAAATTTGTGAAATATAAGTTCCACCAAATTACAGGTGTTATCAAAGATCCTTTTGTTTCTTTCTTCTCATACCAAATAAACAATAATGTTTAAAGAAACTCTTCTTATCCTGGCTTCAAGGTTCTTCTTTCCTAAAATTAATCCTAAAATAAATACACCTATATATTTTTAACCAAGTCTTTATCTTCCTCCACAAAAGAGAGGTCCAATTGCAGGCAAAGAACAAATGGCTATGATTCTCTTCATGATGCCGACAGAACACACAAAAAGTTTTTGTCTCAAAAAACCGTAGCCTATCCCTTATTCTGAGTCTCCCCAACATAGCCAACCATAGAATAAAATTGTGTCTTGGTAAGCACCAGTATTCCTAAACTACATTATCCCAGGACACAGGAATACCTCTAACTCTGAGGTATTTGTAAGCATTAACAGATAAAGGCCCATCAAAGTTTTCCCAACTTCTCATCATAGCCATTCTTTATTGATACTACTGTGATGATAGATTGCAACTAACCTCTTTTTACTTTTCAGATTTTGTTGCTCGTATCTTATCTTGACCCAGTCAACCTCCTCAAGTTCTGATTCCATCAGTACCGTTAAATATAGGGTTTTTTCTTTTAGCGGCGTTACTACTTTCATCTTGTAAACTAAGAAATAAGGTATAGCTCCTGTGGATGTTCTTATTACGATATGATATGCATGCAGAGTAAAAGGAGCATTTCATGTGAGTCCTTGTACGTGACTATCATCTTCTGCATAATTTTCTTGATATTGTTATTGGTAGCTTCTATAACACCATTCATCTTTGGCCTATATGGAGATGAATTTGAGAGCTTGATTTTCCATTTTATGCGAAGCTCTCCTATCATTCTTCCATTGAATTTTTTAGTATTATCAGTCACTATCTTTTTAGGTGCTTCAGATCAACAAATTAAATCTTGTTTAATGAATCTCTTCATTACCTTCTAGGTTACATGAGCATATGAATTGGCTTCCACCCATTTTGTGAAGTAGTCAATGGCCACTTGGATAAATCGATGTTTGTTGCTGGCTTTTGGATTGACATGCTCAATTAGATCGATTCCCCGCATTGCAAATAGCCATGGAAATGTCAAATTGAATAGAGAAGCTGAAGGCATATTTTTATTATCATTATACACCTAATATTTGTGGAATTTTCTATCATATTCTATGCAATCCATTTCCATGGTCATATAAAAATACCCGACCTTTGTTTTTTGCCCAACCGTCATATGTCCACTAACATGAGTTACACAAATCCCTTCATGAGCTTCTTGAAGCACTTTTTTGCATGTCTCATCCAAGCATTTCAACAATGTTCCATCAAACGACATCGTGGTAATAGTTAATGGCTAACCTTTATAGGTTTTCATATCTGTATTGGATGCCTCTAGGAGATACTTCAGATGTTGGATAAATTGTTTGATATCATAATACCATGAATTCTCATCCACTTTTCCTTCGACTGAGCAGCAATGAGCCAAAAAAATTTCACTTTAACACTTATGGGTTGCACTTTGTTCTCATAATCAATGTTGGTCGTGAAAGCTAAAATGGCCAAAGCATCAATAAATTGGTTTTTGTCTGTTTCCATATGAGTGAATTTTATCTCATCAAATGTTTTTGCTAGTTTGGATAGTTATTCTTTATATGCCTCAGCTTCTTATCTTGTGTTTTCCATTCTCCTTTTAATTAGCAGATTATCAGCATTGAATCTCCATAGACATCAAGTTTCTTTATCTTTAATTCTAATACAGCTTCTAATCTGAGGGTGCAAGCTTTATACTCATCTGTATTATTGGTTCACTACAGCTTGATCGAAACAGGATATTGTTTTCTATTAGGCAAAATTATCATTGCTCTTGCCCTATTGTCATATACATTTATTGCTTTATCAAAATACATTGTCCACCAGTCTAATTCTTCTTCTTTTTCTACTACCAGCACATCTTCATATGGAAAATCAAAATTCAAAGGTTTATAATCTTCAATTGCATTGTCTGCTAAATGCAATAATCTGCTAAATGCAATAATAGCGATAACACTTCCTTTCATGGCTTTTCTTGTCATGTATACTATGTCATACTCAGCCAACACCACCTGCCATCTTGCTATTATGCTGATAAATAAGGCTTTTCAAAGATATATCTGAGAGGATCCAGATTTGAAATTAGTCATGTAGTGTGTAATACAACATGTATTGTCAAAGTCATTTTGTAGCTCACACAAATGCACAATAAAGTTTCTCTACCATTGTGTGTATAGACTTGCAATCTGAGAACTTTTTACTTGGATGATAGATCGCCCTTTCTTTTCTACCAAACTCATCATATTGCCCAAGTACACATCTCGTTGCTTTTTTTGTTGTTATAGAATATAGAATCAATGGTCTGCTAGGCACGGGAGGTGCTAGCAATGGTGGATTTTGCAAATACTACTTGATTTTGTCAAAAGTTTCTTGTCATTCCTCATTCCATACCCCAAGATTTTCCTTTCAAAGGAGTTGGAAGATTGGCTCACAAATTAATGTCATTTGAGATATAAACCGAGCAATGTAATTGAAACGACCCAAAAACCCTCTTACTTCTTTTTCTGTTTTAGGAGCTGGCATAGACTAAATTGCTTTTACTTTATTAGGGTCGACTTCAATACCTTGGTGACTCACCACAAATCCTAGCAGCTTTTCGGATTTTACCTTGAATGAGTATTTTGCAAGGTTTAGCCTCAACTAATACCTTCTCAACCTTTCAAACAAATTTCTCAGATTCTGATAATGGTCTTCTCCATCTTTAGATTTAGCAATCATGTCGTCCATATACACTTTAATTTCTTTATGCATCATGTTATAGAACAGAGTTACCATTGCCCTTTGATAAGTGGCCCTAGCGTTTTTATCTTGTTATACCTAGAGAAACCATCCATGAAGGAGTACGTTAAGCTTCACATTGTATTATCAATCAAGACATTGATGTGTGGCAAAGGGAAGCTGTCTTTCAGGCTTCCTTTATTTAAATCTGTGTAGTCTACATATACTCTGATTTTGTCGCCTTTCTTGGGAACTACTACTATGTTAGATACCCATTGTAGTACCTAACCACCTCAAATAAACCAGCATCTCATTGCCTATCTATCTTAACTTTCACCTTGAGCACCATATTTGGATGAGTTCTTCATAGTTTCTGCTTCACGAGTATACTTCATTTAATGGCACTTATGTACTACAATATTAGTATTTAAACTAGACATATCTGCGTAAGACCAAGCAAACATATAAGCATACTCGTGTAGTATTGAGATCAAGTTTTCCTTTTAACTAGCAGTGATTAGAGTCCTTATTTTTAATCTCTTTTATCATGCCTTGTACCAACATTAATTGTCTCTAATTCTTCTTTTGCAAATTTCCAAGCTCGTTCTGATTGCTCTACTAACCTAGCGAATTATTTTACATCATCCTTTTTCCATTTATTTTCTTCCATTACAATTGTGTACTCATCAAAATTTAGTCATTCATTCTCAGTGTAATGTGCTTGTGATTTTTTGGATGATCTACTTTCAGATTTCCTAAAATCGAAAGATGTTTCAGTGTAAGTGTGTATTTTACAAAGATAAAGAGACAAAAACATTTGCAAAAATACATGATCTCATTGATAAAAAAGAAAGGCTCAACTATAACAAAAACCATATGTTGACATGTTGAGCCAAGATTGCCAACTTGGTATAAAAGCAAAGACAAACACATAAATAAACATAAAAACCACAAAAGCGTACTAGAACAATATTGTCATTTACTTTTTAAAGATTCTAGGAGCCTTATGGGTCACCCAATTTTGGAACCTTTCACCATTTGCTAGTTTCACACTAAGGTCTTTGAAGACATTTCTTTCACGGTGTGAATAGTTAGTTGCAGTAACAACTCTTCTCTTTCCACAACTTTTCCTTTCTCACCGCAGCTCTTGACCTTATTATCATCTTGTTCCAATGTGTTGATGCCCATAGTAGCTAAGCCTTGGGTAGGGACATCCATCATATCTTTATAGTGCATTACATAAGTAGCCTTAAGGAAAAATACCTGGATCGGGGGGATGGCAATCTTTTCATCTTCTGGTTCCTTCCTTTCAGCCTAGCTAGCCTTTTTCTTGTTTGATGTTAGTAGCTCTTTTATAGTCTCTCTTTCCAGGTATAAAGCCAAGCCCAAATCTCTGATTTGCAGTCTTCAACCTTATAGGAGTTATCCTCTACGCTTTAAGAAATATTTTGCTGCCATTCTAGCAGCTTCAGAAATTACCAATTTTCACACTATCGTGTTTTCTGGCACCCATTCTTTATTAACAATTTCAAAACATAGAGAATTCTGTATTTTCTCCCTTCAGCTTCTTTGTAGAGAACTACCATATTCTGCACCATTGTCAAGGCCTCTTCAGCCATAACTTTCACTAATATTCCATTCAAAATATACATCAAACATTTATGTAAGGATGATGTCATAGCGCTAGTGGCATGTATCCAAGGCCTTCCTACAAACATGTTGTATGACGAGTGGATGTCTATCACTAGTAAGGTTACTAAAAACACTTCTGGGCCAATGAACAACCCTATTTCAATGGTCCCCACCACTTGCCATAGGGAACCATCATAAGCCCTAGTTGTCATGGTGCTTGGCAGCATATGCGTTGAATCAACTAGCATTTCATCCAGCACATGCTTTGGGAGTACATTTAAAGTTGAACCGTTGTCTACCAATACTTTGTCAATGGTGCAATCCTTGCACCTTACAGTGATGTATAGAGGTTTATTATGACCCATTCCTCTAGCATTGAGCTCTTTTTTAGTGAAGTACAAATAATTTATCGCATGGATTCTTCTGACCAGATGCTCCATAGTCCTTTGGGCCATGTCTTGGGGCACATATGCCTCGTTCAACACTTTTTGCAGCGCATTGTGGTGTGGCTCTAAACTCAGGATAAGAGATATAAAGGATATCCTCGCATGGTTTTTCTTCAGCTACTTTACCATACTATACTCATTGTGCTTCATCAACTCTAGGAATTCACCAACTTCTTCCTCACTCAAGAGTTTGTTTATTTCCATCTTTTTGATGGCATCTACAGCCTCTTTGCCTTTGGCTTTTCATTGCATTTCTAGTTCTTCATGTGTAAAACACCTGCCATTTCGAGTTAATCCATAAATCTTGGCCTAAAAAACAGGAACATGACCCTCAATATTGGAAATTTTTCTGTAATTATGAGGCAATGCATTATAGTTTCCATTATATGTAACAACATGCCTTGTTAGGAAGAGCTTTGGTGGACTGCTCTTGGTATGTTAAGGCCACATTTTTGCTTTTTTCCTTTGGAAACTTATCATGCCTACGACATTATCATTTTTCTTTTTCTCTATTTTTAACATACCACAAGTCATCATTTGTATCACCTTCTGGTGAAACTCTTCACATTCATCGATGTTATGTCTCATTGCTTCGTGAAACCTATAAAAATTAGCACTTTTTCTTGAACCTGATTCATTTTTTATTAGCAAACACCTAACTTGCACTAACATGTCATACAACCTATCCATGGTTACCCTTAAAACCTCGACAACATTTACTCCTCCACAACTAGAAGCATGATTAGGCATGGGGTTGGAATTGATGTTGGGGGTATCTTCAAGGGTTATCCATCCTACTTTGAATAATTGCAAAAGCTTCCTCTTGAATGCTGAGCAAGTATCAATACAATGGCCAGGGTTTCTGGCATGGTACTCATAGGTTAGGTTTGTTTTGTACCAATTTGGGAAGGAAGGCTTTAGTGGTGGAAATGGAAGAGAGGCCATATGACCTATGCTTAACATGTTTGCATACATTTCTCCAAAGGGCATATGTAAAGGTGGATGTTGTTCTTGGTTTCTTTTGTAGGCCCTCCTTGGATTGTTTTCGACTTGGTTTTCTAATGAGTTACTAGACTAGTTTATCGGGAGAGGCTTAACAAAGTTAATACTATATATTTAGGAAGATGGGGGTTTAGTAGCTCTAGGTCTGGTAATTCTTCTTACCTTTATACCCTTCTTCCACATTGCTCACTTCAACATCCTTTTTCCTCTTAGTAAACCCCTTTTTCTCGGTAGGTTCTGATATTCTACCAGCTATTATCCCTTGTTCTATTCTCCCAATAATAACAACAACATCATAAAAATATTGGATGAAGCTACCCATCAGATGCTCATAATATGGGGACTTGAAAGTATTGACGAATAGAGTCACTATCTCTTTCTCCAACAAAGGTGGTTGTACATGCATTGCCTTGTTTTTCCACCTATAAGCGTACTACCTTACAATTTCCTTGTTGCTCTTCTCCATCACCATCAAGCTAGTCTGGTCCGAAGTGATGTAAATATTGAACTTGTATTGTTTCAAGAAATCATCATCAAGATCACTTCATTTCTTGACCCTTGTGTTATCCAGGATCATATACCAGCTTAATGCAGAACCGATCAAGCTGTCTTTGAAGAAATGGATGAACAACTTCTCATCGCATATGACTTCTGCTATTTTGTTATAGTATAACCTCAAGTGCGTATTAGGGAATTCTAGTCTCGTATACTTGATAGATTATGGCTTCCTAAACTTCTTGGGCACCACTACATCTAGCACCAAGCATATGTCTCTACAGCCCTCAATATTTCCTCCCAGATAGCGCACTTATCTTGTTCGGGATGATCGGAGGATTCAACCCTATGGGATCCCTCCATTGTTAAATTTATTGTGGCTGACACTTGCGCAAGCGTAATCAGACAAGTTATCAGAATGCTCATTGTTCCTTGTGGTTTAGTAAAGGGATTTGCCCCCATGTTTTGTGAATCGAGGATAACCAGAGTTATTGACGGCGATAACATGGTTAACTGCTGACTGGATATCCCTTTCCCAGACCATGCTCATAGGAGTTGCTCTAGTAAGCTAGTCATTTGAGCCATATTATTCTTAACATCTTCCGACTCTTTTTGGTTGTGGGCGTTAAGGTGAGCCCTCTCTTCATTTTTCATCCTTTTACGAAACCTAGTATTGTAAACTCTAATAAGGGGACCTATATTTCGAATACATGCCATGCATATTCCATAATTCATTAATGCATATGGATATATGATTATGCTTGGTGATGTATGTTGGATATGGATTGGCTATACCCCGGGTTGATATATGGCCACCTTTCTTGTATAAAACAGGTAGGATTCCGATCCTTTCATAGTTTTCAACACAATTTAATCTAAGCCAATGCTTCATAAAAATATATTTATCACAAAGAGATATTGCTCAAAAAGTTGGGTCTAAGCCCTTTTCATTAATACTTGATGAAAACTTTTACATTTGAAAGCTAGTCTATGCATAATCATTGTTTACCGGGAAAAAGGCAAAGCCTTTGTTTTCTCTATCCCTAAGAAAAGTATCAGTCTCAGCCATGCTTTATTAATATTGATGGATATCCCTTCCAATCTGCTGGGCATTATGGTGGATTCTTCAGGCATAGAGAAAGGCTCAGTAAATCTACTTATCCACG
>Ga0307511_10006414_pt1 | contig 11858 bp, 12 predicted proteins | sample 13_EM_MG_FD_200266 | JGI IMG/M metagenome (GOLD analysis project Ga0307511, IMG submission 200266) | Populus trichocarpa ectomycorrhiza microbial communities from riparian zone in the Pacific Northwest, United States - 13_EM | ecosystem: Host-associated > Plants > Roots > Unclassified | place...
TGTTCAGCATGATCAGCACGAACGGCACGTCGTACTGCGCGGCCACGGCCAGCTCCTCGACCAGGAACTGGAACGAGTAGTCGCCGACCACCGCGACCACCTCGGCGTCGGGCTTGGCGGTGCGCACCCCGATCGCCGCCGGGATCTCCCAGCCCAGCGGGCCGGCCTGGCCGCAGACCTGGTAGTGCCGGGGCCGGTGGGCGCGCTGGAACTGGCCCGACCAGATCTGGTACAGCCCGATCGCGGTGACGAAGTAGGTCTCCGGGCCGTAGAACTCGTTGATCTCCCGGAACACCCGCGGCGCCTTGATCGGCACGGTGTCGAAGTCGTCCCGGCGCGGCAGCTCGGCCCGCAATTCCGCGATTCGTGCCACCCAGTGCGACCAAGTCCGCCTTTGTGCACGCTTGCGAGCCGCCGCCAGCAGCGCCTCCAGGAACAGCCGGGTGTCCGAGACGACGCCGAGATCGGGCCCGAACACGCGGCCGATCTGCAACGGGTCGACGTCCACGTGCACGAAGGTCCTGGAGCCCCGGTAGACCGACAGGTCGCCGGTGTGCCGGTCGCCGAAGCGCGCGCCCAGGGCCAGCACGAAGTCGGACTCCAGGAACAGCGCGTTGGCCCAGCGCTGGCTGGTCTGGATGCCGGCCATGCCGGCGAACAACTCGTGGTCCTCGGGCAGGCATCCCTTGCCCATCAACGTGATCTGCACCGGCACGCCCAGCAGCTCGGCCACCTCGCGCAGCACGCCGGAGGCCTCGCCGCTGATCACGCCGCCGCCGGCCAGCAGCAGCGGCCGCTCGGCGGCCAGCAGCAGGTCCAGCGCCCGTTCGACGCGGGGCGGGTGCGGGGCGACGGACTCGACCGGCAGGGGAGCGTCGATCGCGCCGTCCCACTCGATCTCCTGCTTCTGCACGTCCAGCGGCAGGTCGATCAGCACCGGCCCGGGCCGGCCGGAGCGCGCGATCCGGAACGCCTCGCGGAAGATCCACGGGGCCTGCGCCGCCTCCTTGATCTGGACGGCCCACTTGGTGACCGGCTTGGCGATCTCCACGATGTCGACCGCCTGGAACGCCTCCTGGTGCAGCTTGGTGGAGACGGCCTGGCCGGTGATGCACAGGATCGGCACCGAGTCGGCCTGCGCGGTGTACAGGCCGGTGATCATGTTGGTGCCGGCCGGGCCGGAGGTGCCGACGGCCACGCCGACGTTGCCGGTGGTGCGGGCCCAGCCGTCGGCCATGTGGGTGGCGCCCTCTTCGTGCCGCACGATCAGGTGCTTGAGCGAACTCTGCTCCAGGGCCGCGTAGAACGGCAGGATCGCGGCGCCCGGGCAGCCGTAGACGATGTCCACGCCCTCGGAGGCCAGCACCTCGACGACCGCCTGCATGACGGGGATCCTCGGCATGGCTATTCCCTTCCCGACAGGGTCTCGACGACCTTGAGCAGCGCGGAGTGGTCCAAAGAGCCGTGGCCCATGGCCCGGGCCGAGGCCACCAGCTGGGCGACCAGCCCGGCCATCGGCAGCGACACGCCAGCCTGCCGGGCGGCGGCCTGCACGATGCCCATGTCCTTGTGGTGCAGGTCGATCCGGAAGCCCGGCCGGAAGTCGCGGGCGATCATCGACTCGCGCTTGAGGTCGAGGATCCGGCTGGCGGCCAGGCCGCCGGCGAGCACGTCCATGCCGGCGTGCGCGTCCACGCCGGCCGCCTCCAGCAGCACGATCGCCTCGCTGACCAGGGCGTAGATGCCGCCGACGACCAGTTGGTTGGCGGCCTTCACGACCTGGCCGGCGCCGTGCGGGCCGACGTGCACGATGGTCTTGCCCAGGGTCTCGAACAGCGGCCGCGCCTGCGCGAAGTCCGCGTCCGCGCCACCGACCATAATGGACAGTGCCGCGTTCTTGGCCCCGGCCTCGCCACCGGACACCGGGGCGTCCAGCACGCGAATTCCCTTGAGTGCGGCCAATTCCGCCACGGAGACGGACGTCTCGGGGCGGATCGTGCTCATGTCGATCAGCAGCAGGCCGTCGCCGCCGGCCGCGATGACGTCGGTGGTCACCGCTTCGACGTGCTCGTCCTGCGGCAGCATGGTGATCACCACCTCGGCCCCGGCGACCGCCTCGGCCACGTTCGCGGCGCGCTGCCCGCCGGCCTCGACCAGCTTGGCCAGGGCCGGTTCGGACAGGTCGAAGCCGGTGACGGTGTGGCCGGCGGCGGCCAGGTGGCCGGCCATCGGCGAGCCCATGATGCCGAGGCCGATGAAGCCGATCTTGGTCATGACAGTTCCCTCCGGAATTCACCCAGCCACGCAAGACTGTCTTCGGTCGCGCCGGTCGGCCGGTACTCGGCGCCGACGTAACCGCGATAGCCGTTGGCGGCCAGGGTGGTCAGGTGACGCAGCAGGTCCAGCCGCCCGCTGCCGGGTTCGCCGCGGCCGGGGGCGTCCGCGAACTGCACGTGGCCGATGCGCTCGATGTGCTTGCTGGTCACGGTGTCGAGCTCGTCGCCGTTGACCGCGAGGTGGTAGAGGTCGCAGAGCAGGGTGACGTTGTCCAGCGGCACCTGGTCGGCGACGGCCAGCGCGTCGGCCGCGGTCAGCAGCGGGTAGTCGGGCGCGCCCGACAGCGGCTCCAGCACGATCGTGCCGTCGATCGCCCGTACGGAGGTCGCGGCCACGACCAGGTTGGCAGTGGCCAGTTCGTCCTGTTCGGACGGTGTGAAGCCGGCGATCCGGTTGCCGTACAAGGCGTTGAAGGTGCGGCAGCCGGTGCGGCGGGCGATGTCGACGGCGATCTCCACGCTGTCGGCGAACTCGCCCTGCCGGCCGGGCCAGGACACGATGCCGCGGTCGCCCGCGGGCATGTCGCCGGCGAAGAAGTTGAGGCCCACCAGCCGGGTGCCGGCCGCGTCGAGCGCGGCGACGAAGGCGTCGACCTCGACCGGGGACGGGGTCGCGGTGTCGAACGGCCACCAGAACTCCACCGCGTCGAAGCCGGCCCGCTTGGCGGCCCGCGGCCGCTCCAGCAGCGGCAGTTCGGTGAACAGGATCGAGAGGTTGGCGTCGAGAAGCACCGGATCACTCCGATTTCCGTATCGCGGAATTAGTTTTCCGATTAGTGAGAGAGTAGAACGGTTCGCTGCGGCCGGTCAACGGTCGGCGCTACGGTTCGCCGGTGGATCTGGAGGCCGAGTTCACCACCGAGCCGTTCCGCGCCGCCGCGGACGGCGAGCCGCCCGAGCACGCGTCGCGGGCCGCCGAGCAGGCCCGAAAGGCCGGCCTGGACACGACTTTCGGGCCGCTGGGCACCACCGTCCGCGGCCCGGCCGACCAGGTGCTGGCGGCGCTGCCGGAGATCTTTCGGGCGGCACTGGCCGGCGGCGCGACCCGCGTGACGCTGCGCCTGGACGCCCCCGACGGCGAGGCGACAGATCGGGCTGCCGAGAAATCCGCGCCGGTCGGCGCCGGCCCGCTGGACCGGGTCATCGCCGAGGTCGAGGCCGAGTTCGGCGGCCCCCTCAGCGAATTGTCGCGGGCCGACAAGCAGCGGGCCGTGCGGCTGCTGGAGGAGCGCGGGGCGTTCGAGATGCGGAAGTCCGTCCCGACGGTGGCCGAGGCGCTGGGCGTCACCCGGTTCACCGTCTACAACTACCTGAACCGGTCGTAGCTATGATCAACTTCAACAAATTGTTGACACACCCCGCCGACCGCTCCTACCGTCGCTGCACATGAACCTCGACGAGGCGACGCTGACCGAGGAGACTCTGGCCGAGTGCCTGGCGGTACCCCGTTGGGTAGCGGCGGTGCTCGACGGCCGGCCCTACGACTCCCCCGAGGCGCTGTACGCGCTGGCCGAGCGGGAGGCGGCGACGCTGACCGCTGAGGAGGTCGGGCTCGCGCTGGCCGGCCACCCCCGGATCGGCGACAAGACCGGCAGCGCCACCTCCCGGGCCGAACAAGCCGGTGTGGACAATGCCGACGAGTTCCTGGCCGCCAACCGCGAGTACGAGCAGCGGTTCGACCGGATCTACCTGGTCTGCGCCGCCGGCCGCGGCGGCGACGAGCTGCTGGCCGATCTCCGGCAGCGGCTGGGCAACGATCCCGACACCGAGCTGGCCGTCACCGTCCGCGAACTGGGCAAGATCGCGCTGCTGCGCCTGAGGAAAGCCGTCTCATGATCACCACACACGTGCTCGACACCACCTCCGGCCAGCCCGCGCAAGGGGTGCTGGTGCGGCTGGAATCGGGCGGCCGGATCATCGGCGACGGCGTCACCGACAACGACGGCCGCTGCCGCGAGCTGGGCCCGGAGCACGTCGAGGCCGGGGTGTACCGGCTGGTCTTCGACACCGACACGTACTTCGCGCGGGTGGGACGCGAGGCGTTCTTCCCCGAGGTGACCGTGACGTTCCGGATCACCGACACCGGCCGGCACTACCACGTGCCGGTCCTGCTGAGCCCGTTTTCCTTCACCAGCTACCGAGGGAGCTGATCCGCGTGGCCGTGCACCTTGGCCCCAACCAGTACGGCAAGGCGGAGAACCGCCTGGTCACGGTATCCCGCAACGGTTCCGTGCACACGCTGCGGGATCTGACCGTCAGCACGTCGCTGCGCGGCGAGCTGGCCGCCACCCATCTGACCGGCGACAACTCCGGCGTGGTGCCCACCGACACGCAGAAGAACACCGTCTACGCCTTCGCCAAGAAGGCGCCGGTCGGCGAGATCGAGGAGTTCGCGCTGCGCCTGGGCCGGCACTTCGTCGGCTCCTTCGAGCAGATCACCGGCGCCCGCGTGCTGATCGACGAGCACGGCTGGGGCCGGATCGCCGCCAACGACCACTCGTTCGTCCGCGGCTCCGACGAGAAGCGCACCACCGCCGTCACCGTCGATCACGACCAGGCCTGGATCGTCTCCGGGCTGCGGGATCTGGTGCTGCTCAAGACAACCGGGTCCGAGTTCCACGGCTATCCGCGCGACAAGTACACGACCCTGCCCGAGACCAACGACCGGATCCTGGCCACCGCGGTCAGCGCCCAGTGGCGGTTCGCATCGCTCGACGTGGACTGGGCCAAGAGCTTCACCGAGGCGCGCGAGGCCATGCTGGCGGCCTTCGCCGACACGCACAGCCTTTCCCTGCAACAGACCCTGTACGCCATGGGCGAGGCCGTCATCGAGGCCCGGCCGGAGATCGCCGAGGTGCGGCTGTCGCTGCCTAACAAGCATCACTTCGTGGTCGATCTCAGCAAGTTCGGGCTGGAGAACAACAACGAGGTCTTCTACGCCGCCGACCGGCCGTACGGGCTGATCGAGGGCACCGTCCTGCGCGACGACGCCCCCGAGCCCGGTCTCGCCTGGCACACCCTGCCGGCGTTCTGAGGTCTCACAGCGGGGGCAGCACGTCCAGCACGGTCGCCACCTCCAGCAGCTCCTCGTCCGACGCACGGCCGTGCAGCGGCTCGGTCTCCGAGATGACGAACAGCGGGCCGTCGAGGCGAGCCTTGTAGTGCTGACCGGTGAACTTGATGCCGGTGACCCCCAGGACCTGGGTGATGAGCGGGGTGACGTCGCCGGTGCCGTAGACGTCCTCCACCTGCTTGAGCTGGGTGGCGTCACCGGACGACGGCATCCTCACCCACATCACCGTGCCGACGATGTCGTCGCCCTTCGCGTCGCGGAACGCGTAGACGATCTGGTCGAGCTTGTCGCAGGGGTGGGTCACGAAGAACTGCTGGACCTGCCCGAAGGACTGCACGGCACACCGCAGCTCATGCTTCACGTCCCGATAGAGCCGCTTGAGTGCCATCCGCTGCCAGGCTTCCTCCTCGTTGCCCTTCTTCGCGGCGTCGCGGCTGCTGGTGGTCGCGGCGTCGGCGGAGCTCTCACTGGCCGCCGTGTCGAGCGCGGTCCCGATCGATGTGGTGACATCGGCACCGTTCGCTGCCGCCACGAAGCCCGCGACCAGCGCCGCCGCGACCGCACCACCAGCCGTTTTCCCCTTGGTCCACCGTCCGCGTGCATCCCTCGGCTGATCCGGACCACCCGGCACGTCGCCTCCCCAGTCGCGTCGCAAGAACGTTCGACTGTCGTGCAAACGCGAGGCAGCGCTTCGTGTTTCAGCGAGGGATCACCCGAACGTCTCAAGCGCGTTCTAGTGGCAGTGCCCGTCCCGGCCCAGGGTCGTCTCCGGCTCCGCGCCGGGACGGGTCCACTGCGGCGCCGGCCGGCCGGTCCCGCCCCAGGTGGCGTTGCCGTCCGCGTCCAAGCGCCAGTACCAGCAGGCGTGGTCGCCGTCCGGAATGCCTTGCCACGTCTCGCCGCGGCCGCGGGGCGTCATGTCCAGCAGGGCGAACGAGCCGGACATCGCCTCGGTGCCGCGGCCGGTGGTGTAGTAGGTCAGGAACACGCGGTCGCCGTCACGCAGGTAGCTCGTGATGTACCCCATGTCACCGCCGGCGGGACCCTCGACGCCGCGGACCGAGTACCAGGGCACGGTGTAGCCCATGAACTCGACGAACGGGGCGACCTCGTCCCAGGCGCCGACGGTGAGGATGGCGAACGAGACGCCGCGGGCGTTGAGGTAGACATCGGTCGCGTGCCACGCCGCGTAGGTGCAGCCCTCGCACTGCCCCTGGTGCGGCGCGCCGTCCCACCACATGTGCTTGTAGACCAGGAGTTCGTCCCGGCCCTGGAACAGGTCGAGGAACGGGACCGGTCCGTTGGGGCCGACGACCTCGACGGTCCCGTCGAACTCGACCATCGGCAGCTGCCGGCGGGCCGCGGCGATGGCGTCGCCCTCGTGGGTGTGCGCCTTCTCGCGGACCAGCAGCTCGTCACGGGCGGCCTGCCAGGTGGCCATGTCGACCACGGTCGGCACGCCGGCGCTCGGCTTGGTAGTCACGGGCTCCTCCAGTGGATGTCGGTTGCCTCATGGCTAGGTCGAAGCCGTCGGCGCGATTTCGACATCCCTTCCCCGGATGTTTGAATTTTGTCGTCACTGAAGCGATAGTGCTTTAAGCACTCTGCGCCCGCCGCTGGACCAGCTCCTCGATGGCGGTGGGCAGGGTCGTCTCGAAGTCGATCAGCTTGGCCCAGGTCGGGGTCACCACGATCCGCACCATGCCGTCGTACAGCGACCGGACCTCGGCCTCCCACTCGACCCGCTGCTCCGGCGACATCTCGTACGAGCCGTTCATCTGCAGGTACTCCTCCGGGATGCCGTCGACCACATCCAGCTCGGCGCGGCCGCGCAGCAGCAGGATCTTCGGCGGGTGCACCTCGGTGTCGACGGTCAGCGCGACCGCCGGGTTGTGCCGCAGCGACGCCAGCTTGGGTGCGTTCTTCGTCGTGCACATGACGATCTCCGTGCCGTTCCAGGTGAAGGCGATCGGTATCGAGCGCGGCGTGCCGTCCTTGGCCACGTAGGCCAGCCGGCACACGTCGCGCTTGAGCAGCTCCTGGCTGAACGGACGGCTGAGGATCTCAGTGATCTGCTGCGCCTGCATGACGGCCTCCCGGTGTTGTTGTCTGCCCTGGGACGGAGCCGTCGACCCGTTCTCGACAACCGGGCGGGCCTTTTTCCCGACGACGTCGCGGACCGGCAGAATCCCTGCCGTGATGAGCGGGGAATCCGAGGCCGGCGGCAAGCGGGTCGGCTGGGTCGAGCTGTACTTCGACCTGGTGTTCGTGTTCGCGGTGGGCCAGGTGGCGCACGGTATCGTGACCGATCCGCACTGGCCGCGGGCCGCGGCGGCGCTGGGCCTGTTCATGACGCTGTGGTGGACGTGGATCGGCTTCGCCGTGCTCTACAACCGCCGCGGCGACGACAAGCGCACCCCGGACCGGCTGTTCGTGCTCGCCGGCACGATCCCGTGTGCGATCGCGGCCACCCAGGCGCACCACGTCTTCGAGGGGCACCCGGCGGTGTTCGCGCTGGCCCTGGCCGGGGTGCGGCTGATCCTGGCGATCGCGCACCGCTGGCCGGCCGAGGACGAGGTCGCGCAGAACCGGATCGGCTGGGGCTACGCGGTGTCGACGCTGCTGTTCGTCGCCTCCGCCTTCGCCTCCCCGCCGTGGCTCTATGTGCTGTGGGGGTTCGCGCTGCTCCAGGAGGCCGGCTTCCTGTTGCTCGGTGACCGGGGACCGCGTCGGCGTGGCGAAATGCCGTCACGGGCGACCAAGTGGCGTGAGATGTTCACGCCACCCCGGCAGCCGCACCAGGCGCTGGATCCCGCGCACCTGTCCGAGCGCTTCGGCCTGTTCATCATCCTGTTGTTGGGCGAGTTGGTGATCACGGTCGGCGGGGCGGTGCTGGAGCGCCCGTCCGACGACGCCGGGTACTGGCTGGTCGTGGTCGGCGGTCTGGTGCTGGCCGGGGCGCTGTGGTGGATCTACTTCACCTCGGCGGCCGAGATCTACGAGCGGCTGCTCGGCCTGTCCGGCGGCAACCCCACGCTCGCGTACTCCCTCTACGCCGGCGGACACCTGCCGCCGGCATTCGCGCTGCTGCTCATCGCCGCCGGGGTGAACCTGTCGGTGCAGGAGCACGCGCCGTCCGACGCGGCCTGGTTCATCACCGCCGGCCTGGCCATCTACCTTGTCGGCACCCGGGCCTTCAGCACCGGCCCGACGCGCTGGTACCTGGGCCTGGCCCGGATCGCGGTGCTGGTCGCCACCGTCTGTCTTGCCTTCCTCGACAGCGTTCTGCCGGCGCCGGGCGTGGTCGCGGTCATCGCGGTGTGGGCCGTTGGCGTCGCCGCCATGACCAGCCCGGTCCGGCACAAGGCGCTCGCCCTGATCGGCGACAGTCCGGCCGAGTTCCTCCGACGCCTGCCGTAGCGGCAGAAAACCCCTACACCGTCGGCCGAACAGCGCTAGCGTGACGGTCGACTACAGGGGGATTCATGCGTCGACTGGTCACATTAACCACCTGTGCCGTGCTGCTGTTGGCCAGCGCCGGCACCGCCGCGGCGGCGACCGACCCACGGCAGACGGCCCTGGACAACGCCGCGCAAGCCGGGGACATCGGCATCGTCGCCGCCGCCTCGGACGCGGACGGCAACTGGCGCGGGCGGGCCGGGGTCGGGGACATCGCCACCGGCGCCAAGCCGAACACCGGCGGGCAGTTCCGCATCGGCAGCGTGTCCAAGACGTTCACGGCGACGCTCGTGCTGAAGCTCGCCGCCAAGGGCAAGCTGGCGCTGGACGACCCCATCGCCAAGTACCTGCCCGGTCTGCTGCCGTATCCGGAACCGATCACGATCCGGCAGTTGTTGCAGCACACCAGCGGCCTGCCCCGCGACCTGGCCCCGCAGTACACCTGGGCGTCCCTGCCGGACATCGACACCCAACGCTTCGTGCACTTCGGCGAGGTCGAGGCGATCCACGACAGCACCGTGCAGCCGCTGCTGTTCCCGCCCGGCACCAACTGGTCGTACTCCAACACCGGCTACAACGTGTTGGCCCTGCTGGTGGAGAAGCTCACCGGCCGGCGGTTCGAGCAGGTGCTGGCCGACTGGATCACCGGCCCCCTGCACCTAGGCGACACCTTCCTGCCGCGGGACTTCCCACTGGTGCCGGACCCCGCTATGCACGGGTACGAGCAGCTCTACCCCGCGCCGCAGGGACCGACCGACGTCACGGCCTACAACCTCACCCGCTACTTCGGCGCCGGGGACATCATCTCCAGCGCGTCCGACCTCAACCGCTTCTTCCACGCGCTGCTCGGCGGCCAGTTGCTGCCGGCCGGCCTGCTCGCGCAGATGAAGACCACCGTCCCGTGGCCCGGCCAGGGCGGGCTGCTCAGCTACGGGTTGGGGCTGATGCGCCTGACCCTGACCAGCATCTGCGGCCCCGGCGCCCCGACCGTCTGGGGACACGGCGGCGACGTGCCCGGGTACAACACCTGGGCCATGAGCGACGAGACCGGCACCCGTCAGATCACCGTCGCCTCCGGCATCGACCTCACCGCCCCCACCGCCGCCTCGGCCGGCCGGGTCATCGCGATGGCGACCGAGTTCTGCACCCCGAACCTGCCCGGCGCGCAGGCCCGCGCCACCCAGCTCCAGGAGGCGCTCCGCTAGGAAACCCGGTGTTCGCGGCGAAAGGTCGCCGGCGGAACGCCGCAGGCTGTGGTGAAGGCGGTGTAGAAGCGGCTGACCGAGCCGAAGCCTGACTCCGCCGACACCCGCTCGACCGCCAGATCGGTGGTGACCAGCAGGCGGCGGGCCTCGGCTAACCGGCGCTGCCGCAGGTAGTCGACGACAGTGGTCTGCACGACCCGCCGGAACTGGGTCATGGCGTAGTTGGGATGCAGTCGGGCCGCCGCGGCGACGTCGGCGACGGTCAGCGGCTCGCGGAAGTGCTCGGCGATGTGCCGGACCATGGCCACGACCTGGCGCAGGGTCGGGTCCGAGCCGGCGTACTGGCGCACGGGTTCGCCGACCGTGGTCAGCGCGAGCCGGCGGACCCGGGCCTCGACCTCGAGCATGGCGATCTTGCGGCGCTCCGCCTCGCCGCTGTTCAGGTCACCGGCCCATTGCGCGAAGTTCCCGGGATCGGTGGTCAGGGCGGCCGACGGCGGCGCGACCAGGGGGATGCCGGACAGCAGGCGGCTGACCAGCGAGTCCGGCAGGCCCCAGGCCAGGAACGTCTGGAACGGCACGTACACCCAGTACGCGCGGGCGACCGAGTTGGCCACCAGCTGGTGGGGCACCGCCGCCCAGAACGCCGCCACGCTGCCCGGCCCGACCTCCACCGGCACCCCGCCGAACAGGTACAGCATGGTGCCGCCGTCCGCGACCAGGTTGATCTCCAGGTCGTCGTGCTGGTGGGCCGCGCCCATCACCTCCGGGCTGCCGGCGCAGCTGATCAGGGACCCGGGCTCGATCTGAGGATCCAAGAAGTTCCCACTCCCATCGGTGAAGACCTCGCGGATCGTAGGCCTCTACCGTCGTACTCGTCCAGGAAGTGAGGAGAGTTCCCGATTGTCCACAGTAGACATGGTGCGGCCGTCCGCGCTGCGCGTCACGTTCGCCTCGCCGCTGTATCGGGGCGCGACGGTGGCGTTGTTCCTGTCCGGCCTGGGGATGTCGGCGGCGGCGCCGCAGATCGGGCTGTTCCTCGTCAACGATCTTCATGTGTCGTTGACGACGGCGGGCCTGTTCTACCTCACCAACCTCACGGCCCCGGTGGCCGGCTATCTGATCGGGTCGCGGTCGGATCGGACGGGTCGGCGACTCGGGCTGTTCCGGCTGTGCGCGCTGATGGGATTCCTTGGCTGGCTTGGCATTTCCGTCGCCACGCAGGCGTGGATGCCGTTCGTGATCAGTGCGCTCGTGCTCGGGTTCGCCGGTGCGGCGGGCTCGCAGCTGTTCGCCGCCGTCCATGATGACCTGCGCGGCAGTTCCGTGGGCGACGACGTGGTGTCGATCGTGCGGATGGCGCTGACCGCGGGCTGGGTGGTCGGGCCGGTCGCCGGGGCGCTCGTGGCCACGGCCGTCGGCCCGCGGGTGATGCTGGCCGCGACCGCGCTGTGCACACTGGCCCAGATCGTGCCGCTGGGCTTCCGAAGCACGACTGCTGCTCCGGTGCCGGTGAAGTCCGAGCAGGTGGTGCGGCGTCCCGGGGTGCGGGCCATGCTGCCGCTGCTCATGTTCACGGGCCTGTTCGTGCTCACCTACGCCGGCGAGCCCATCAGATATGCCTACCTCCCCATCTACATGCAGGAGCAGCTGCGACTGCCGGCCGTGGTCAGCGGCGCGGTCATCGCCATCCAGACGTTCGTCGAGCTGCTCCTGATGCCATTGGCCGTGGTCGTGGCCCGTCGCGTCGGCGCGATGCGGCTGACGGTGCTCGGGGCCGCGTTC
>Ga0307511_10006415_pt1 | contig 11857 bp, 17 predicted proteins | sample 13_EM_MG_FD_200266 | JGI IMG/M metagenome (GOLD analysis project Ga0307511, IMG submission 200266) | Populus trichocarpa ectomycorrhiza microbial communities from riparian zone in the Pacific Northwest, United States - 13_EM | ecosystem: Host-associated > Plants > Roots > Unclassified | place...
TGTGAAGCTGACATCTCGCATTTCTGGTTCTTTACACCCCACTGATACTTGCGACCACTATGACGTGGGAAATCCGTTCCCTTCTGTCGATTCCGTGTTAAAAGCTGTGGTCATTGGGATTGATAAAGGTACCAATCACCTAACTTTGTCCACTCGAGCCTCCAAGATGTCTCAGAAGGATGTCAAACCACCAGTAGACCGCGAGATTAATGGCGTCGACGACCTGAAGGTTGGTGAGGCAATTCGAGGTTTCGTAAAGAGCGTGTCAGAGCATGGCTTGTTTGTCATGCTTGGACGTGGCGTCGATGCGAGGGTTCAGATCAAAGAACTTTTTGATGAAGTAAGTTTTTGTTGGGAGTGTCGAGTGACAGTTTCTGATATGTTTGTTAGTATGTCAAGGATTGGAAGAGTCGCTTCACTGCTAATCAATTGGTCAAGGGTAGGATTCTCAAGTAGGTGATTTTGTGGAATACCTCAGAATGAAAATTGATTTTTCTCGAGTGTTGACATTGCCAATAAAAAGGTCGAGATGACGTTCAGATCCGGCGATCTGACCAGGAATGCGTCACAGTTGCTCACCTTGAAAGACCTGCACGATGGCCAGAAGGTCATGGGTCGGGTGAAACGTATCGAGACCTTTGGCCTCTTCATCGAGATTGATGGCTCGAAAGTTACTGGCCTCTGCCACAAGTCGCAAGTGTGTTCTCATCCTATGCTACACTATGACCACCTAATTACTGCTTCGCCAGCTCTCCGATAACAAAGGTGCTGATGTCTCTATCGCACTACGCACCTTCAGGGAAGGCGATAAGGTTAGAGCGATCATTCTTTCACGCGACTTGGATAAAAGACAGCTGTCGCTGAGTTTGAAGCCGTCTTATTTCTCGGGGGATGAAGACACGGAGATCAAAGATGATACTGAACTGCAGGGCGGTTCTAATTCTGTGGGTGATGCTGAGGAGGATGAAATAGATGCCCATTCTCTGTCAGACGAATCTGAAGAAGCCAAGGAGGAAGCAAGTGAGGATGATAGTGAAGTGGATGACTACCAGTTGGATACCATCGTTCCGGACTTACCACAGTCATCCACCCCCGATCTTCCTAATCGGAATCAGGTGCCTACGACGCGGACCTCTCTCCAGCTCGAAGGGTTCCAATGGTTCTCCAACGACAAAGGATCGGAGGACTCCAAATCAGAGGGTTCGTCTAGCGAGGGCGAAACGGAACCCAGAAAAAAGAAGCGGAAGAAGCGGAAGGAGATTGAACAAGATTTGACAGCAGACATGCATGTCAGGGCGCCCGAATCCACTGCCGATTTTGAAAGGTTACTCCTCGGATCACCTAACTCGTCCTACCTGTGGATTCAATACATGTCTTTCCACCTGCAAATGTCCGAGATCGACAAAGCCCGAGCTATCGGCAGACGTGCAATCCAGACCATCAGTTTCCGTGAGGAGCAAGAGAGGCTCAACGTTTGGACAGCTCTCCTCAACGTAGAGAACGTTTACGGCTCGGAAGTGACGATGGAATCGGTTTTCAAGGATGCAGTGCGACACAATGATTCGAAAACTGTCCATCTTCGGTTGGCGGTGATCTTCGATGACAGTCAAAAAATAGAGGTGAGTTGTATGCAAACTCCACGTTATCTCACTGTTTCTTATTGTTACTCAGAAAGCTGAGGAGCAATACAAGCGGACATGCAAGAAATTTGGTCAAAGCTCCAAGGTATGGACACTGTTCGCTGAGCACTACTTTCGGCGTGGACAACTGGAAGACGCCCGCAAATTGCTTTCGCGGGCTTTGCAAAGTTTAGAAAATCGTAAACGTGAGTGAATGACGTCTACATACAGAATCGTGCCTCATACTGTTACACCCTAGACATTAAAACAATAACTAAGTTTGCACAACTAGAGTACAACCTAGGCGATCCTGAACGGGGGAGGACTATCTTTGAGGGCATTGTAGATTCACACCCCAAGCGGTGGGACCTTTGGTCTATCTATGTAGACATGGAAGCGAAGCAAAGGGATATTCAGCATTTGCGGTAACTTTCTATGTTTGAATTATGAAACTTATGCTCAACCAGGACCTAGGAATATTTTCAGTCGTGTTCTCGGTATCAAGATGACGAGCTACAAAGCCAAGTACGTGTCTATTCTGATCTAGTTGATTGTTCATCTCCGCCTGACTGGGCAAAAGATCGTTCTTCAAAAAATGGTTAGATCTGGAGCGGAAGATCGGTGACGAGGAGGGTGCGACAGTCGTAAAGCAAAAAGCAGTTGAATGGACGCAGCAAGCAGCAACACCGTAGCACTGCCAATCACGAGTATGATATATGAGTATATATTAATACGAATAGTCGACAACGGACAAGATGAGCATAAAATGCGAGATCCAAACGAGTGACAGGCAATCATGGTAAAGTGGGTATAACAGATATACGATATACGCAAACGAATGGGATGCTATGGCGCGTACAATGTTATGATCGAGAACCCACTCGGCCGTGCCCATGTGATAGTGACTCGACACCACTCATGGGTCGACGCATGCTCATAGAACTGGCAAGCTGTCGTTGCCAGTCATCCAATTCATTCGAAAGATGTTCAAAATTCTCCGAACTTGACATACTCGAGGGCCGATTGAATGGTGGCTGATCTACTTCTAGCAGTAGATGTATCTTGTGAGAAAGCTGTTCGTTCTCTCTCTTCAGGTTCGTATTTTCCTTGGTGAGTTGCTCCACGGCTGTTTCGTCCGAGCCCTTTCGATATATCGTTAAGGTGGCGGTGAGCCTCTCCACTTCCTGTTCGAGTTCCTCAACTCGCGAGTACCGATCATCCGACTCCCTTTGGGACATGATCAGGCTGTCCCTCATCGAGGCCAAGTCCTTCTCAAGGGCTTCGATGCGTTGGTGCAACTCCTTGTTTTCCGCCAACAGGCGTTGCGAATATTGTTGTGCTTCGAGGACTTGGCCACGGAGATCATGATTATCATCGGAAGGGGTGCTCCGGCCATTAATTCTTCTCGGTCCAGGCTCAGTGCTTGAACGTCCTCGTGAAGCTTCCAGTTCCGCCTGAAGAGTAGCGTTCGCTGCCTTTTGCTTTGTCAATTCGTCTTTTATTCTCCTCATCATTTTCTCGGTGCCTCTATTCGACGATTAGGTTTCAGAAATAAAGACCAACAAGAGTTATAGGCCCACTCACTTCACATAATGGACAGCGAGTTGATAGTCTTCTTCCATCTGCAGCATTCTTGCTTTGTAATTGCGCTCAGTCTCCTCCAGTTTGCGCTCAGCCTCGGTGGCACGAGTAGTGTCAGAGTCGTTTTCTATGATGGGACTTTGCGAGGATGGCTGAGTATGGTCCAGCTGCGACGTAAGAGCGCCGATCTGAGCTTCTACGTCGCGTTTCCGTCGTAGGGCCAGAGCAAGTTCGCGTTCCGAGCTTTCATGCAAGCGAATGCGTTCCTCAAGTTGTTTTTCAAGTTCAGCTATCCGAGCATAGCTGTCGCTATTGGAGCTTGAAGCATCATGGTCCGGACTTAGACCATTTTCAGCAAGGTAATTCCGAAGCATGACCAGTCGAACGTTGGCATCAGCAGCCTCTTTAAATGCTTCACGAAGGTCCGTCTCCTTGTTTGTATATTCCTGACGAAGACGCCCGTTCTCGGAGAGAGAAGCTGATAGCTGAACTCGGAGTCCGACAATTTGTGAGCGAAGGAACGCTTTTTCGGACTCTGCCTCCCGTACTCGACGACGCTCCTCACCGACTTCGCCCTGCACTTCTTGCAACCGCTGGTCGGTCTCTTTGAGGATGTTGCGCAATGAGATCGCCTCTATCTCCATTACCTCCGCTTTCTCGGCATAATTGCGGGCATGGCGATCCTCGTCCGACTTAAGATCACGGTGTGAATCAAGGAGCTCTCCAAGGCTACCAGTCGTGAGAGCTCTGAACGCATCGGCCTCCTCACGGGACTTGGCCCAAGCATTTTCTACTTCTGTCAATCGAGCTCTCAACGATTCAACCTCCAAAGTGCGGGCCTCCAGCTCAGTTTTCGTATCCACTAGCTCCACTTCCATCTGGGCGATCCGCTCGCGGGCACGCTCATGGGTGACATCTGAATCTTCCGAACGTGACTGGGCGGCCTGTACGGCCGTACGCGCCTGGTCCAAAGCGCGAATATGTTGGTCTTGGAGTTGGCTAAGCTCCTGCACCTGTTTCTTCGCTAGCACGCATTCGACCTCCCTCTGCTCTGACAATGACGTCTGTGCGGCAAGTCGATCCGCTTGTTCCCGGAAAGATGATTCCAAGGTCACATGTCGCTCGTGGAGCTCGGCATAAGTACGGGCGTTGCGTTCATGAGACTCCTCCAATGCGTCAGCACGCTTGTTCGCGTCAGCTGTGCGTGCTTCCGCTTGCTCCAGTAATGTTGTCTGTAACGACAATGAGTCTGTAAGCTCGTCCATCTTGCGACGTAGGGGGGCCTGCTCAGACAAAAGGGTAGTCAAGTGGCGTTCGAGCTCGGCAACGCGTTCCCGTTCAATACGAGCAGTATCGGTGGGAGCGTTTGCTTCCCATGCAGTAAGCTTGGCGCGATAATATGCTGCTTCTTGAATTGCACTAGTCTTCATCCGTTCGGCATCTGCCACACGGCTGGAAGCCTCCCTTGCCTGGCTTGCCAGAGTTGCCTAATACAAGGCAGTTAGTTCTCGTCACAAAGTGATGCCAAAGGAGCGCACCTGCATCTGCGTCTTAAAGTGCTTGAAGTTCAATATCATGTCTGCCAGTCTCTGCTGCTGGTCGTTTGCCTCATCTCCAAGACCCAACTCCTCTGCCTCTATCGACTCTTCATCTATCTGCACAAACCCATTTCTGTGCGCTTTCAGTAACGCGGTCTTCATCCATGCCTCCCGCTTGCGTAGGACTTCGACCTCCATTTCTTTGGCTTTATAGTCCCGAATGAGGTCAGCTGTTACATTTCCCGTTGAGCCCGGTTTGGACCCTGATGCATGGGTGGGTGGGTGCGAGTGAGCATAACCGTTGGGTAGGGATGAACCAGCCGGTGTAGACTGGGGCAAAGCATCGTATGGCTGCTTGCTCCGGTCCACAGTCGGAGACGGACTGCGCGCTGAGAGTCCACTATTGATATTCACGGCAAGGCTTGTCATAGATGGCGCAGCCTGTTGAACTTGGCTTTGCTGTTGATAAACTTCACCACCCACAGGTGACATCGCACGACCAGCAACGCCAAGTGACGTCGGGCTACGCGCACGCGGTGTATCCGTCGGCGATGGTGCACGAGCAGCAGAGACGCTCGGATCAGACGCCGTGCCTGTGTCTGTTCCATGTCCGTCGTCCGTACTAGTGATATCATCGTCATCGCGACGAGGTCTAGTCGGTGTCTTTCCTCTTCCATTCACGCCCACGTTAGCCGCCCCTGGAGCACTCTGACTTGTGCTGCCGTTCGGTGTGCGAGTGCCAGGACGCGTGCCAGGAGGGGAGATAGCACGGCGTAATTCTTCTCCGTCTGGACCAACAGGACCCGTAGGCGACATGGCGCGGGTGCCATTAACTGGTGCCTGTTGTTGTGACTGGGTCTGAATAGACGGCTGGCTTGCTAATGAATGTTGGGAAGGTGTTCCAGGTTTACGCGAAGGGTTACCAGCATTGGAATTGGGGGCTGCGCCAGCAGGAAGCTTATTGGCATCGGGGTACTTGATATGCTCTGGATGTAATAATCACACAGCGATAAAAGGTGAATCAGGTGGATGTGGAAACAAAATAGTGTCGCTCACTGGTATCAAGGACATGGATGATTCCATGATCATCCCCCCTCGCTGGTGTGAACGACTCGCCGCCCAAGACAAACACTCTGCTCCCCATCGATGCCATAGCATGACCAGATCTCGCACTCGGTGAAGGGCCCATATTCTGAAACATGTACCACCTCTGATCTGTGGACAAATGGTAAGTTCCGTGATTATCGAATTGGCGCGTTCAATCTTCTACGAGCCGACACGAAGACCCCGCCACGATCATGGAAAGGAAAAGTGGACTCACTACTCATCTTGAACGCGGCTAGATCACCTAAATCTTTCCCATCCACACCTCGCCCACCAAAGATATATATCACATCATCGACAACAGCGGCTGCATGGCCCTCTCGTGGCGAGGGGATGAAACCTATACACTGTAGCTCGGACCATCGTCGGGTGTTGACGTCGTAGGCCCAGGTATCGTTATAATGGTATTGGCCATCGGTTCCTCCAAAACTAAGGGGAGAACAAGAATTAACGACAAGACGTTGTGCAAGGATAGACAAGTAACATACACGATGATTCGGTCGCCGTGTGTTACACATATATGACCGGTCCGTGGAGCAGGTTTGTCGGGACTTGCAGGCTGGCAAAGCTCCCATTTTGTCTGGGTTCTGACTAGAAAAGGAAAATCCCCGGAAGTGCAGGTGAATACCGGATCGACCGAAAGGGGAATGAGAGAGAACGAAAGAGAACAACAATTAGTCCCGAAAAGTGAAACAGGAACTAACTCTTACGGGTGTTGAGATCAAATGACCATAAGTCGTTGAGAAACTCTCCGTCGACCTGGCCTCCAAAGACGAAGAACTTCGTGCCAGCCATAGTGACCGCGTGGCCGTACCTCCCAGCTGGTGATGGACCATACATGGTGACTCTCGTCCACTCCTTGGATACTGTACAATGTTGTGCGCCCCATTAATCAGCCAGTCCCACCAATACATGCCCGAGGAGACGTAGCAAAAGGCGTCGGATTTAGTGGTACTTACCAAGATTAAGAAGATACAGCCCATCATCTTGCTTCTCCGCCGGATTAGCCGTCGGCTCCGTCTTAGTATCACCTCCCCATACAATCAACACGCTGCTGACAATTGCACTGGCATGGCCCACTCTGGGTGAAGGGATCTCTCCCGTTGTCTGCACGAGAGTAGCGCTCAAATCACGCGTGGAGAAAATGTACAGATCGTTACGGGCAGCTTCGCGCACGAGACCTCCGAAAAGGAGGAGCTCGCCTGCAGCAGTCGCGGTTGCCGGGAGGGCATGGCCATATCGGGGAAACGGAGATGGGGAGGGTGCGGTGGATGGCGCCACGCCAGGCTTGAGAACAACCAGAGGCGGGGGGAGGAGGAGACGCCGAACAGACCAAGGGTAGGTAGGGCGTTGTTGGGGCTGCTGAGGTTGCTGCAGTTGTGGTTGGCCCAGCTGGGGAGGCTGAGAGATAGAGGAAGCTTGTTGAGGAAGCTGTTGCTGGGGATGAGGATGAGGATGGGACGGATGAGGGACCGTATTTGGGCTTCCGTTTCGATTTTGATGTTGGCGTTGCTGTTGTGCAAGAGAAGCGGGCCCGTTGGAAGCCCTGGATTGGATGAACGCGCCGGTCATAAAGGACGAAGAATCCGAGTAGGAAAGATAAGGGTGGCCTCAACCACCACGAAAGATATGAAGATGGCGGGTACTCACGTATCGCTTTCTCGGAGTGGACCGCCTTGCTGGGAAGAATCTTTAGCAGACAGCTGAGCGAGAGCCTGTGAAGGGGTCTGTGCAACGGTCACGCTGGAGCCCGCTAGTTGAGACGAGCTCGGGTGCTTCTTCCTCGAGAAGAAGGACATTCTTCGTGTTCTGCTGCCGAGGATGGACGGTATGGCTGACTAGGTAAAAGTTGAAGTTGGGAGTGGGTTTTTAAAGGGATACACAGATATGCGGAGTGTCAGGGAAGGTGAAGACGGCTAATGGATGTGCCAGTGTTGGAAGTAGGAAGTAAGTAAAGGTGAAGTAGGCTAAGGGAAGGAGTCGCAGTGGGAGTCTGAGCAGGAGGAGGAGCCAGAAGACGAGTTTGACACTGCTTTATGACTGTTTGCCCGACCCAGCGTCTCCCAAGCGCATCATCATCGTCCCCGTCCTCATCGACATCGTTCTGCCCAGTCCTTTTGCAGGCCTTGTCGACACGGTGCACGCTTCATCAGACTGTGTTTTATGGGCTACGGCATGTCGTCCTCGTGAACTTCATTTGCGACGGCCGTGCATGTACTAATTCTAAACGCCCCCAGGCAACCCACCACCACAGGAGAAATCAGCCTAAACACTATTACCTCGTTGCTCGCCATCAAACTATCTGGTCTGTGCGGTCGAATGAGCTCGCTGTGCGCCTCTCTAAACCCACTGTGTTCATCATTCACGTGACTAGGAATAACGCGTCTGTCGCTGTCTGTCGACCACCATGGCATCGAGCACAACCTCTGGCCTCGACAAGCAAACCCAACCAGTCCTGTCGTGCCCATCTCCTGTGACTCCTATTCCCACCTGTCCAGATGTATGCGCCAAGTTCATCACGACCACCCCCGACGGTCGCACCCAAAGTATCCTCACTTGTTATAACGTGGTTCTAACAAAAACACCCCAAAGCACTTTTACTCAGTGTCGGAAAACCCATCCTCATAGGCAGAAATCCAGATATATGGTAGCTTTCTCACTTGCGCTCGCTCATAATATGCATATATCCATGTCCCGCAGTTCGTATGTTATCCCCGACATCGTCGTCTCTAGCCTGCATTGCAAAATATATGCGTCAGCATTTATCCATCATTCTTCGCAATGTTCTCACTCCATACAGAGTTCGGACAAGCGCCGGGGGCATACTCATTTCGTGCCAGGTACCGCTCCCCACTTCGCCCTGAGCCCCCATACAGCTAACTCAAACGAATCAGGACCTTTCCACAAATGGGGTGATTATTAATGGTCACAAAATCCGCAAGGCATGCGCTGTCGTCACTCATGGAGATACAATCAAGGTCCCAGCCTCGCAAAGTGGGCTTGACCCTCGTACTTACTGATCACCCTGGACTCACACGACATCTAGCTTTTCAATGCGTGCAAACATGGAGACATTTGCCAACTAAGCATCTTTCTAAACTCTCTCAGCCCCAATCGGCAAAAGTATCTCCAATATTGTCCGAAAGTGTTGTCATACATGACCACTTACTTATATCTCACAGAATGTCGGGCGTTATCTCATCACGTCACACTGCCTCGGAACCGGTAGTTATGCCACCGTGCATCTCGCCCTCGATACTTTTGCACATCGCCAAGTGGCTTGCAAAATCATCCGGAGGAAGGAGGGAACTGATATCAAGAAGGAGATGAAGGAGGCTACCTTACTGATGGCATTGCATCACGTATGACTATCATCTCATCCATCCGTCTTCCCCTATTCACCAGGTTTGCGATAGCCAAACATCAACAGGGTATATGCCGTTGACGCGGACCCTGAGTTCTTATATATCATGCTCCAACTCTCTACTGGTGGCGACCTTTTCACCTACATCACGACTCATACCCGGCACCATCTTTGCGAGGGAGAAGCAAAGTACATCACGTTCCAACTTCTCAAAGGTTTGAAGTACTTGCACGACAGAATGATCTCCCATCGAGGTATGTACATTTTGTCTCCCTCCTCGCCGTCACGAAAAGCTTCGTTCATCCTCGACAGACCTCAAAGTGCGTTTTGTTATGTTTTCCTTCCCACCAATTTCCCTTTCACCTCCGCCTCTAGCCCGAAAATATCCTTCTTCATTCCCCAGGTCCGTATCCACGCATCCAGATTGCCGACTTCGGTCTTGCACGCCCGAAGGCATATCAGGAAACGCTGCATGTCTGTGGTACAATCTCCTACTTACCCCCCGAAGGCGTGCGTGCGCTGGACTGTCGTGAGCTAGGGTATATCGGCATGCCTGCAGACTGTTGGAGCACAGGCGTAGTGGTCTTCGCCATGCTTACGTTGGTCTACCACTGCCTACTCGCTGTTTCCGTTCTAAACATGTCACCTTGTAGGGGTAGCCATCCGTTTGACTTTGAAGATCCCCTGGATAGCGCAGAATGTCTATCCTTCGATGCAGGGGTGGACTCGCAGGGTTGTGGAATTGGGTGGTCGCAAGATTCGTATATTCGCGACGATCGCACGAAACGGCGCATCCTTGATGGGACGGTCACCTTCTGCGAGGTCATATGGTCCCCTTTGAAGGATGGTGCGTATACTATTATTGCAGTCCCTGCTGCGTGCTCGACTTTCTATTTTGTGCACCGGTTTCTCACCAAACACAACACGATGAATGACCACGGTTTTTAATGCTGACCTTGGAAACATTGTTTACAGCCAAAAACCTCGTGTGCCAGCTTCTCATCCCTGACCCTCGAAAACGCGCAACCGTCTACGAAGCATTAAAGAGTCGCTGGATCTGCTCCGATCTCGAAGAACTGGAACGGGCTTACAGGGAAAGGATACGCACGATGCCCTCGTGATGCGATGCAGACTCGTGTCGCACTTCCTGCTTTCATATGCGTCCAAGTTTTAACTCACTGCCTCCTTTTAGTATAACTAGAAAACTGGTGCATTCGTAATAACATGTCGTTCAATAATTTTATACATCTCCACCTTTGAGAATCCTGGCATGGTCTGTCGAACAAAAGATGCTGTTAGTAAAGGTACGTCTCACGGAAAGCAGGGCCTACACCGAATGTGTTCAGGACCGAATGTTGCAATCTTTCAGTGGCCAAATTAGTTTAGTTCGAAGATAAGCAGTTGTGAGCATACGAAGTAATAATTATGTCCGTAGCCATCGTGTCCGCGCACGCGGACCTGATGTTCGTCAAATCCAGCTTCGCGGGCGGCGCGGAGGAACACATCTGGGCTAAGCTGCGTCGCGAAGTTGTCTGAAGTGCCCTGTACGCATATTGTCAGCGACATCCATCAAGGCATCAGGACTTTGTCCGTCTCGCGTTACAGGCAGGGGAACTAGTGCGGCCACCCACATAATCGATCAATATATTCACGGGACCCTCGACACGACCAATAAGCAGGCTTGCGTCGTAACTCTCCTGTCCTTCTTCTACACCTCCCGCAAGATATCCACTAAACGCCTTGATTCCCCACGGGGCGATCGACGGCGCACAAACGGGTGCAAACGCGGAGCAGGACCGGTATGTATTGGCTCCGGAAAGGACAGATGTGAGATAAACCACGAGGGCACCGTGACCCCCCATGGAGTGTCCAAAGATAGACTGACGAGAGAGGTCCTGGTCAAAAGTGCGCTAGGCTCTTTGATCTGAGAGAACTAGTGGATACGCACGAGTGGTAGCCCAGCAGCTTCGATGACCCGCGGCAACTCCTGCGTAACATGAGTGAACATCCTGTAGTGCTTCGCCCATTTGGGGTGGGTAGCGTCGAGGTACCAGCCCGCGGCTGCAGCGGGTCGTCGATGTTAGCGGACATGATAAAAAATGGGTGCAGGATAACTTGAACCTATTCCAAAATCCCAGTCGTCTTGTTCGCCCTCAATGTCAGCACCACGCGGAGAAGTGTCTGGAAAGATGATCGCGATACCCTCAGCGGCTGCATCGCGCATAAAGCCACCCTTCTCAGCGCTTGATGTTGATTCAGTGGAATGCCAGGATGCGCAGGTCAGACAAACGCACCCATTGTCCTCGGTGCAAGTCAATCCTGCGAGGTAGGTTAACATTGGTACCTTTTCCTGTGTAGCATTGGATGGGAGGAATAGGTTGAACTTCGCATCGAGATCTCCCAGAGCAGCCGACTACACGCGAGTAGAGAAAGCGTTTCGAAGGAATGCCCATGTGATATAATGTTGCTCACCTTGAATTTGTACTTCATCAACGTACCCCCAAAATGCTTGTTGGAAGCCAACTTTTCCAAACTGGCCATTCTGTACGCTGCAGTCGGCAGAGATGTCGAAGGAATCTAAAGCTCAGGGGTGATGGTGATCTTATCTTGGTAGAATTCCCTTGCTTGCAAAGCAAGGGTTCTGGGATGAC
>Ga0307511_10006416_pt1 | contig 11857 bp, 9 predicted proteins | sample 13_EM_MG_FD_200266 | JGI IMG/M metagenome (GOLD analysis project Ga0307511, IMG submission 200266) | Populus trichocarpa ectomycorrhiza microbial communities from riparian zone in the Pacific Northwest, United States - 13_EM | ecosystem: Host-associated > Plants > Roots > Unclassified | place...
TGGTCGCAGCCGAAGACATCGCCCACGTCGTCGTGGTCGATCTGACCAGTCCTGCGAACGCCGGTCCCAAGACCATTTTCTACGCGCTCGATCTCACCCAGCCCGGCGTCGACGCGCGCTTGTCGGAGGTGCTGCAGGCCGAACAGGTGGACAGCTTCGTGCACCTCGCGCTGCTCGAGAGTCCCATTCATGCGACCGCTTGGGCCCACGAGCTGGAGCGCTCCGGCACGATGCAGCTGCTGCACGCCTGTCACAAGCGCCGGTTGCGCAAGCTGATCGTCGTCTCGAGCGCATTGGTTTACGGTCCGCACCGCGACAATCCCAATTTCCTACGTGAGGATCACGCGTTGCGTGGCCTCCATGGTTCGCCGTTCGTTGCGGACAAGCTCGATGTCGAGGCTCAAGTCGCCAAATGGCGCGAGGCTCACCCTGACAGTGTTGTCACGGTCCTGCGCATGGCGCCGATGTTGGGCTTCGGCGTCGACAACTATGCGAGCCGGTTCCTATCGCGGGCATTCGTGCCCACGCTGCTGGGCTACGATCCTTTGGTCCAGTTCGTCCATGAACAGGACGCGCTGGCAGCCCTGATGTTGGCACTGGAACGGGACGTTTCGGGCGCATTCAACATCGCCAGTCAGGGGGTGTTGCGCTTGTCGTCGGTAATACGGTTGGCGGGTCGCTTGCCAATGCCCATGCCGTACGGGCTACTGCGTCGCGCGGCTGGCCTGATGTGGCTGGCGCAGTTGAGTGAGGCGCCAGCTCCGTTCGTGGCGCTATTGCGCCACCTGTGCGTGGTGGATACGGCTCGTGCAGAGAAGGTGCTCGACTATCGAGCACGCTTCACGAGTCGCGAGGCTGTGCTCGAGTTGCGAGCGGAGCAGCCGCAGCTGCCCGAGACAAATCTCTTGAGTGAAGCTCGTTGAACGGGCCATGGTTGAGCGGGTCTGCGGGTGCGGGCCTGTATAGGGTGTCATGAGCAAATCGGAAGGTGGCGAGGACGAAGCGCGGCGGCGACCGGCTGCGCGACGCACGACGGGTGACGGCGAAGCAGCGCCGGAGCCCGGCGCGGAGCTCGCGCCAGTGAATGATCCGAAACCGGAGCAAGCGCCCAAGCGGGTGCGCGCACGCCGTTTCGCCGCGGAGCTTGCGTCCGCCGGGGCGGCCGCGCCGGCGCTGTACGCGGCTCGTCCCGCGCCCACCAAGACGCGTGCTGCCGCGTCGCGCGCCGCTCGTCCCGCGCCGCCCGGCGATTTTGCGCAGCCTGGGGATACGACGCATGCCAGTGCCGTCATCCAGCCTAGCGCGCCGGTCACCGAGGCGCGCTCGTCTGAAACGCAGCCTGCCAGGTTGGCCGCTCTGGGCGGCGAGTTCGCGCCGTGCCTGCACGACCAGCCAGGCTACCGATCAGCGGAAGCCTCATCGGCTGCGGCACGAGCAGCGGCTCGGATCGCGACAGCAGCGGAGCCAGTCGGTTTGAACAGCGATGCGGCTGCACCCGAAAGCCAGACCTCAGGCCTCTTGTCGTCGCTCACGCGGCGCGCATCCGCCGCGCTCAGTATCCGCGTCGAACCGGTCGACGAGTTCGGCCTCGACACGGCGTACGAGACGCGCCTGCGTCCGTTTTTCGAAGCGATGTGTCGGAACTATCTACACATTCAAGTGCACGGAGCGCAGCACATCCCGACGCATGGCCGCGCGCTCTTGGTCTCGAACCACAGCCGTGCGTTGCCCTGGGATGGTGTCATGCTGCGGACCGCGTTGCGGTTGCATCATGAAACCCGGCGCCAACCGCGCTGGTTGGTCGAAGACGACCAGTTCCACGCGCCATTCCTGGGTACGTTCGTGAGTCGGCTCGGTGCGGTGCGCGCTTGTCAGGAGAACGCCGAACGCCTGCTGTCGCGGGAGGAACTGGTGGCGGTGTTTCCCGAGGGCAAAGCCGACAAGCGCTATTCCGACCGTCACAAATTGCAACGCTTTGGCCGCGGCGGCTACGTCAAGTTGGCGCTACGCACGGGCGCCCCGGTGATTCCAGTCGCCATCGTGAGTTGCGACGAACCGTCGCCTGTATTGACGAAGGTAAGCGCGCTCTCGAAATGGGTGGGCTTGCCACTCCTGGCGCTTGCGCCCGCGTTGCCCAAGCTGGGCGCGCTGGGGGTGCCGCCGGTGCCGGGACGCTGGTACATCGTGATCGGTGAACCGATCAGCGAGATCGCCCGCCAAGACGCCGAAGCCACCCGCGATGACGGCTTGATTCACGAACTCAACGAATGTGTGCGCGGCGCGGTGCAGCACCTGGTCGACCAAGCGCTCGTTCGCCACGGCTGACCGCGCGCGTCATTGCACGCGGTAGCGTTTTGGACGCTTGGCTTGCAGCGTGCGAATCTCTTGCCCCGTGCGTTCATAGCCTTCGCGGCCCAACAAGCCGTACGCGAGACGCTTGCCGAGCTCGACGCCGGGTTCATCGAAGGCGTGCACGTTGTAGAGCTCGCCTGCGAATGCGGTGGCGGCTTCGTACAAGAAAAACAGCCCGCCCAGCGCAAAAGCATCGAGTCGCTCTAGGGAGATCGTGAGGCTGGGTCGGCCGTCGCTCGCGAGCGCTTGCGTCGTACCTTCGCGCTCGGCTTCCAGCAGGTCGTGCAGACTCGCTCCGCCCAGATAGGCCGACGGGCCCTTGGCATGCGGGATCACCAGGTCTTTGGCGGGCTCGGCCACGCGTAGAAACGTGATCAGTTTGTCGCGCGGGCCCTCCATGAACAATTGCATTTGCGCGTGCTGGTCCGTGGCACCGACCGCAGCGATCGGCGTCGGTCCCTGCTCGACGACTTGTCCGCGCCGATTGACGCGCTTGCCCAAGCTTTCCGCCCAGAGCTGCACGTACCAAGCTGCGAACGGACGCAGTCGGTCAGCGTACGGCATCATCACGTGAATGCTGCGACCACGCAGCCGATGCTGCAGAACGTGACACGCGGCCAGGAGCCCTGCAGGGTTGTTGCGCAGCTCGGGTGTTTGGCAGCGGCGCGCCATGTCGGCCGCGCCCTCCAGCAGCTCGTCGACGTCCGCACCCCCGAGCAGCGCCGGCAGCAGCCCAACGGGCGACAGCAGCGAGAAACGGCCACCGACGTTGCTCGGGATGGCCAGCGTGGCCCAGCCTTCGCGCTGTGCTTCTTGGCGCAGCACGCCGTGCTCGAGATCGGTGATCGCGACGATCCGTTGCTTGACCTCATGAGCCTCGAGCGCGCTTTCGAACCAGCGCTTGATGACCAGCAACTGCGCCGCCGTTTCGATCGTTCCGCCGGACTTGGATACGACCAAGGCCGCCGTGGTGCCTGGCGTGAGCGCGTCGAGCAAGGCAGCCAGGAACCAGGGATCGCTGTTGTCTGGGAAATGCAGGCGGGCGTGCGTGTGCGCCGCGATGCCGGCCAGCTCCATCGGGCCAGACAGCGCCTGATAGATCGCGCGCGCGCCGAGGGAGGAGCCACCGATGCCGAGTACCAGCGCGTCGGTCACGTGTTCGGGCAGCGCCATGCGCACGGCTCGCACGTGTTGGAGCTGGGCGCGATCGGTGGGCAAGTTCCAGAACCCGAGCAGCCCAGAGGCGGTTTTGGCAGCCACGGCGCGTTGGGCGTCGGCGAAGCTTGCGCGCTCGGCATCGAGTTCGTCGTCGCGAAGTCCGCCGAGCGATCCGACGCCTTCCGCCATCGCGAGCGCGTAGTCGAGACTGATCGCCGAGTCTTGCTGCATGTGCGAACAGTACACCGGCTCACGCAGATTTTTGACCCTCGATCTTCTGAGCTCTAGGGTCCTGGAGATGATCGGTAGTTCGCCGCGCTTTGCGGTCGTGAGCCTGGTTTGTGCTGCGTCGATCGGTGGGCTGATCGCTCTGGCTTCGGCCGACGATGGTGGCGCGCCGCCAGCACTGCCGCCGGCTGCGCGGACGCAGCAGGCAGCAGTCGCGGCCAGCGCACACGCGACGCCGCTTCGCGCCACTGCGGCCGTTTCGGTGGACGGGCGCAAGGCATTGGCGAGCGCGCGACGCGAAGCAGATCGGCTGGTGGCTGACGACGAGCTAGGCCGCCGTATCGAGCTGAGCGTGGCCCCAGCGTTGCAAGATCGGGTGCAAAAGCTGCTGGCCGAGTACCGGGTTCCATACGCGGCACTGGTGGCGATCGAACCGAGCACGGGTCGGATTCTCGCGTATGTGAGCCATTCCTCCGCCAATCCGGCCGCGCCCGATCTGGCCGCCGATCCGACGCCGCCGACAGCTTCGGTTTTCAAACTGGTGACCTCGGCCGCGTTGATCGACTCGGGCGTAATGGCCGATACGCGGGTCTGTTACGGCGGTGGGGCGTCTCGGCTCGAGCCGATAGATCTGCTCGACGATCGTCGGCACGACGGCAGTTGCGCATCGCTGGCCGACGGCCTGGGCGGCTCGATCAACGTGGTATTCGCCAAGCTGGCCGATCGGCATCTGGATGCCGCAACGCTGCGGCGCTATGCCGGATTGTTCGGGTTCGGCCAAAAACTGCCGTGTGGTATCGACGTCGCGCCCAGTCCGGTCGACATTCCGAGCGAGCGCATGGAGTTTGCGCGCACCGCAGCTGGCTTCTGGCACGTACACATGTCGCCGCTGCACGCTGCGCTGATCGCCGCAACCTTCGCAAACGACGGGCTGATGCCGTCGGCCACGCTCGTGGATCGCGTGATCGCCAGCGACGGTCGCGTGCTGCCGGTCGCGCGGCCGCCGTCGCCGCGCACGGTGTTGTCATCAGCCAGCGCGCGTACGGTGGCGCAGATGATGTTGCGCACGGTCCAGAGCGGCACCTCGCGCAGTGCGTTCCTCGATCCGCGCGGGCGCTCGCTGCTACCGGGGATCGCGGTCGCGGCCAAGACCGGCTCGCTCAGCGCATCGGATCCCTATCGCGCCTACAGCTGGTGGGTCGGCTTTGCTCCGGCGGACAAGCCTACGATCGCACTGGCGGCCCTGATCGTGAACACGCCTGACTGGCGTATCAAGAGTAGTTTCTTGGCCCGCGAAGCGCTGCGCGAATACTTGCTGTCCAAACCGGTGGCTGCGGTGGCGGCTGCCCGCGTCAAGGTTTTCGCCCGCTGCGGCGCTGCGGAGTCTTGCGAACGCGGTCCGGTGCGGACACCATGAACCGCTCAATTGGCCGATATGGAGCTTACGATGAAGGCGACTGGCTTACAGCAGGTGAATCGCGCGCCACGGGACCGTTCCTCGGCTCGGCGAGTTTTGCGTTCGCGAGCGCTGTGGAGCGCAGTGGCTGCGATCGCGGCGGGCTACAGCTGCGGTGACGACGGCTCGGCCGGCACCAGCTCGAATGCACCCTCGGCTTCGGCTGCGCTCAGCTCGTTGACTGGCAAGCAGCTCACGGGCCTTTGCCAGCTGTTGCTGCCGAAGGTTCAAGCGGCCAGCATTCCGACGCACGAGTGCACATGGACTGCGGTCCAAGACACCAACGACGAAGCCAGCTGCGGCGTAGCGAAGCAAGCTTGCGTAACCAACAAGGCCTACGACAACTGGACAAAAGCGGCGTGCGCGGATTTCAGCTCCGACGCCGGAACCACTCCGAGCTTCGATTGCAGCACCAAGGTGTCGACCATCTCGGACTGCTACGACTCCGCGGTCAAGTGGTTGAACGCGCTCACGTGCAAGAATGCCGACCCGGCGGAGACCAGCGATCCGCCGAGCTGCTTCAAGGATCTCCAAGTGGGCGACTGCATGTTCGACATCAACTTGTTGCTGAAAGACACCGACTTTCACGCGCCTGACTCGAACGCCGATGCTGGCACCAAGACCGATGCTGGCACCAAGACCGATGCTGGCACCAAGACCGATGCTGGCACCAAGACCGATGCTGGCACCAAGGACGCTGCGGCGACCGAGCCGGCGTTCTACTGCCTCGACGGCAAGGATAAGTATGAATACGATCTCGGCCTAGGCGACGCGTGCAATACCTGCGCGACCTCGGCCCAAACCGGCTGCTGCGATTCGTGGGTGACGTGCCTCAGCGATGCTGCGTGTGAATGCTACGTGAATTGCCCTAGCCCGGACGACAGCGTGTGCTTCCAGAAGTGCAACATCACCGAAGTACCCGACGACTTCACCGCGCATGCGAACTGCGTCGCTGACAGCTGCGCGAAAGAATGCGAATTGTAAGGACTTGACCGCAGCTTGCCCGTGCGCCGGTGATCGCGTGGCGACAGCGCGTCGCGGCTCTGCTCGCCGGCAGGACTGTGAGCGCCTTTGCCTGATCGCAGGGCCAGCTTCTCCAAAGAGCCCGAGCGCTTGCCCGGCACTGGACTAGTCGAGCGCTTGCCTTGCTACTTCGACCGATAGCCGGCCCTCGCTCACCAGCGCGCGCAACGCCATCTCGAAGGTCTGCATTCCGTAGGGATGCACGCCGCGCTCCATCACCTCTTTGAGCGCGGGATTCTTCTCCGGTTTGCGGATCGACTCGCGCGCCGTGCCGGTAATGACGAGCACTTCGGCGGCTAGCACGCGGCTTTCGCCGTCCGGGGTTGGCAGCAGGCGCTGGGCGATCACGCCCTTCAGGTTGTCGGCCAAACGCTCGCGCGTCTCGGTGGGATCCGCCGATTTGGTCAAGGCCAAGATCCGCCCGACGGTGCGTGCCACGTCCGGCGTGTGCAGCGTGGACAACACCAAATGGCCGGTTTCAGCCGCCTTGAGAGCCGTATCCATCGTGTCTTCATCACGGATTTCGCCCAGCAACACGACGTCCGGATCTTGGCGCAATGCCGCGCGCAGCGCCGTCGGAAAGTTCGGCGTGTCTATGCCGATTTCGCGCTGCGAGATGGTGGCGAGTTTGTCCTCGTGCAGAAACTCGATCGGGTCTTCGATGGTCACGATGTGAGCGCGACGGGTCTGGTTGATGTAGCCGATCATGGCGGCCAAGGTCGACGACTTGCCATTGCCGGCGGCACCGACCACGAGCACCATGCCGCGCTCGAGCTCGGACAGCGGTTGCAACGAACGCGGTACGCCGAGCTGTTCGAACGTCGGTATCTCCAATGGAATGTTGCGCAACGCCAGCGCGAGGCTGCCGCGTTGGCGGTACACGTTGACACGATAGCGACCGACCGCCGGCACGTCGTAGGCCGTGTCGTATTCGGTCAAATCTTGGACTTCGCCGCGGTACCGCGACTGACTCAGCACGATGCCGGCCAGCGCCAGGGTGTGTTCGGCGCGCAAGCGCTCGCCTTGTAGGTAGTGCAGGCTGCCGGCGACGCGAAACGCGGGTGGCTGGCCGACTTTGAACAGCGCGTCGCTGGCCTTGTAGCGAGCGCCGCGCTGCAGCAGCTCGTGAAACGTCTGCTCATCCATGGACCGCCAGTATAGGAGACCGGGCGCGCGTCTCGCGAGTTGCGGGCTTCTGGGTCGCCGACCCACATGCATTGAAATCACGCAGACATCGGTGTGAAATCTCGTTCGGCTATTCGGAGAGTAGGAACCCCTGTGGAGGTGTCGTTACATGCCCAAAACCATCGCCTCGGAGCCGTATGCTTGGCCCTACGACGGTGATCTGCGCCCGGCCAATACGGCACTGGTGATCATCGACATGCAGACCGACTTTTGCGGTAAAGGCGGCTACGTCGATCTGATGGGCTACGACGTGTCCAATGCCCGTGCCTGCATCGAGCCGATCGGGGCGGTGCTGCGTGCCATGCGCAAGGGGGGCTACACGATTTTCCATACGCGCGAGGGGCATCGGCCGGATCTGTCCGACCTGCCCGACAACAAGCGCTGGCGCTCACGGCAGATCGGGGCGGGCATCGGCGATCCCGGGCCGTGCGGTCGCGTGCTGGTGCGCGGGGAACCGGGTTGGGAGATCATCCCAGAGCTCGCACCGCTCGCGGGCGAAGCCATCATCGACAAACCAGGCAAGGGGACGTTCTACGCCACCGACTTCGAGATGCTGCTGCGCTTGCGCGGCATTCGCAACATCGTGTTCACGGGCATCACGACCGACGTCTGCGTTCACACCACGATGCGCGACGCCAATGATCGCGGCTTCGAATGTTTGCTGCTCGGTGACTGCTGCGCGGCCACGGACATGAACAACCATCGGGCCGCACTGCACATGGTGAAGATGCAAAACGGCGTATTCGGCGCGGTGGCCCAATCGCGCGCGCTGCTCGATGTGATCGGGTGACGATGCAGGGTGGCCTTGACCCCGCGTCGCGGCTTTGCGATCACTGGCACGTGAACAAGTGTTTGGATCGCGGTCCGCGAGGCCGTTCGTGAACGAGTCCCGCCTGCTCTTGACCGAGCTGTTCGGGCCGAATCAGGACTTTTCGAAGTATCCCTGGCAGCCGTTTCGCGTGGGGGTCGAGATTCACCGAATCTACGGTGACGGCGCCCAAGGCGCGGCTGCGGCGTTGTTGCGTTACGCACCGGGTGCCCGGGTGCCGCGCCACCAACACGCGGGCCTCGAACACATCGTCGTATTGTTGGGGTCGCAACGCGACGCTGGCGGAACGTACGGGGTGGGCACTTGTCTGATGCACGCGCCTGGCACCACGCACGACATCGTCAGCGATCAGGGCTGCGTCGTGCTTGCGCTGTGGGCCGAGCCCGTGGCGTTCCAAGACTGATCGCGCCGCCCGTTAGGGGGTGCCAGTTGCGCTGGCATTGCTAGGCACGCATCACTCCGTCGGCAGGCGCTTCACCACGATGGTGTTCATGCGTTCCTGCGTTTCGAAGGTGTGCCGATACGCTTCGGCTTGGGGCTTCGTCTTGAACGGCCCGATGCGCACGCGGTAGTAGCGGCCTCGGCCGTCGACTTCGCCGGTGACGACGAACGCTTCGTAGCCTTTGTTGCGCAAGCCGTTGGCGAACGCCTGGGCCGCGGTCGACGTGTCGTAACTGATGACCTGGAGCGTGAACTCGCCGTCCTCGCCCATGCGCGCGCGCGGCTGGCTGCTGGGCTTGGGCAGCGCGTTGGCGACCAGCTTGTCGTGGCGTGCGGCCTGCGCGAGCTTGTGGCTGGCTGAGCTCGCGGCCATGCCCGCAGGCATCGCGTTTTGCACGCGCTCCACGCGGGCCTGCTCGGGCTCGTCGTCAGCGTCGGCGACTGGGGCCCGAGCCTTCGCTGGCCTGGCCTCGGGGGTTGGCTTGACCTGCGGGTCTGGTTTGGCCGCGGTCACTGGCTCGAGCCGTGGGTCTGGTTTGGCTGCGGAGGCTGGCGAACTCGGCTGAGCCGGGCTCTGTTCGTGCGCCAAGCTTTGCTCTTCGCGCGCCGCGGCTTCGAGTGCTGCTAGGACCTCCGGCCGTTCTTCGTGTTCGGTCAAGTCGCGTTCGAACGTGAGCTTGCTGGTATCGATCGCCGGCACTGTTTTCGGCCTGTCGGTCAGCGCATCGGCCGTGGTGGCAAGCGCCGGGCCCGCCACGCGATCGAGCTGATCGAGCGGGTCGTGCTCGGCGCTGTCGCGAGGCTCGGCGCTCCGGGTCATCACGACGCCAATCGCGAGAATCAGCGCGAGTACGATGACCGCAGCCATGAACCAGGTGCCGATGCGACGTCTCCGCTCCTCGGGATCCTGCTCCTCGAGCTGGTCTAGATCGCGCATGCGGTTTTCCATCAGCACACCCGAAGCATGTAGGCAATGGACAACTGCGCGTCAAAAAACGCGCGCTAGAGGCATCGTCAAGCGCTTTCAGCACGCACGCGCTGGCGGCAGACTAACGCTCCGGTACTGGCACGTCGGGCAGTCCGTTCGTGTCCAAGAACTGCCAGACACGCAGCGAGTCGCCGCCCTCGGCAATTAGCTTGGCTTCGAACGGACACGCGCTACTGCAGTCGGTCACGGAGCTGCTGGTGATCACCCCCTCGAGCGTGCGGTTGTTGATCACGCCAATCGAGGCGCCTTCGAGCGCCAAGCCTGTCACGGTCACGCGGCCGTCGCCATCCGGAGCGGTCACCATGCTGACTTCCGGAGGCGGCAATGGCGTGGTGCGCGACGTGCAACTGGCCGCCGCGAGCACGCCGCCGATCACGAGCGCGAGCCTGGAATGAGGGCGCAGCAAACAAACTCTCCGAGGGTTCTAGCATGCAACTCGGGTGCCCAAGGCCCGAATCGCGAAATCACTGATGTTTTCGCCAAGATTAGCGGGCCGAGCCTGTCAACTGAGTTGCCAAGCCTGAAAACCTTATTGGCAGGCGCCGCGTGTGCTGGAGCGGCCGATTGGGCGGTCAATTCGTCCTACGTCTGCGCTGGCTGTGCTAGCGTCCGCGCCCGCGCTTTGTGGCCACACGGGCCGCTCAGCCGAGTTCCAAGACCAGGGTCGACCTCGAAACTATGGCGGAGCCGAGTTCAAAGATTGTCGTAGCCATCGAGGACGAGCTGCGTGGCAGCTACCTCGAATACGCCATGTCCGTGATCATCGGGCGGGCGATTCCCGATGTTCGCGATGGTCTGAAACCGGTGCATCGGCGCATTTTGTATGCGATGCACGAGATGCGGCTGAACTGGAATCAGCCGTACCGCAAGTCGGCGCGTGTGGTCGGCGAGGTGCTCGGCAAGTACCACCCGCACGGTGACGCCTCCATTTACGACGCGCTGGTCCGCATGGCCCAGCCGTTTTCGATGCGTTATCCGCTGGTCGATGGTCAGGGCAACTTCGGATCCGTCGACGGCGATTCGCCTGCGGCCATGCGCTACACCGAGGCGCGCATGGCCCGCTTGGCGACCGAGCTGCTCGCCGACATCGACAAGGAGACGGTCGAGTTCGGGCCGAACTTCGACGACTCCGAGCGCGAACCGCTGGTGTTGCCGAGTCGCGTGCCGAACCTGCTCGTGAATGGTTCGGCCGGTATTGCGGTCGGCATGGCCACGAACGTTGCCCCGCACAACTTGCGCGAAGTGATCGATTGCACGATCCGGCTGATCGAGAATCCCAGCATCAGCATCGATGAGTTGATGCTCGACGATCCGGACCGCAACCGCGTCGGCATCAAGGGTCCGGACTTTCCCACCGCCGGTTTCATCCACGGCGTGGCCGGCATTCGGCAGGCGTTTCACACCGGCCGCGGCCGTGTGGTGATGCGGGCGCGCACGCACGTCGAGCCGATCGCCGGTAAGTCGGACCGCGAACAAATCATCGTCACCGAGCTGCCGTATATGGTGAACAAGGCCGAGCTGATCAAGAAGATCGCTCAGCTAGTGCGCGAGAAGCGGCTCGAAGGCATCGGCGACCTGCGCGACGAATCGGATCGCGAAGGCATGCGCATGGTGCTCGAGCTCAAGCGCGACGCCGCGCCGCAACTCGTGCTGAATCAGCTGTACCAGATGACGGCGCTGCAGAGCACGTTCGGCGTCAACAACCTGGCGATCGTGGGCAATCACCCGCGCTTACTGAACCTCAAGGACACGCTCGGTTACTTCATCGAGCACCGGCGCGAGGTGGTCACGCGTCGCACGCGTTTCGAGCTGCGCGAAGCCGAAGCGCAGCGCGAGATCGTCGAGGGCCTCGGCATCGCGGTGACCGAAGTCGATCTGGTCATCAAGACCATCCGTGCCGCACGCGATCCCGACGTTGCTCGGCGCGATCTCATGCAGTTACGGCTGACTGGCCTGGAGGAGTTCGTGCGTCGCGCCGGTCGGCCCGAGGCCGAGCTCGAAGCGGCGCGGGCGCGCGGCGACTACTTCTTGTCCGAGCGCCAGGCCAAAGCCATCTTGGAGATGCGCCTGTCGCGCTTGACGGGCCTCGAACAGGAAAAGTTGGCGGCAGAATACGCCGAGCTGTGCGACACGATCGTGCGCCTGCGCGGCATTCTCGAGAGCGAGCAGGAGCTGCTCAACGTGATCGTGCGCGAGC
>Ga0307511_10006417_pt1 | contig 11856 bp, 9 predicted proteins | sample 13_EM_MG_FD_200266 | JGI IMG/M metagenome (GOLD analysis project Ga0307511, IMG submission 200266) | Populus trichocarpa ectomycorrhiza microbial communities from riparian zone in the Pacific Northwest, United States - 13_EM | ecosystem: Host-associated > Plants > Roots > Unclassified | place...
TTTTTTTAAAAATAAAACAAAATAAAATGCAGCCTCCTTTAACTTTACTTTAGTGTATTTTACTTTACTTGATTTACTCTATGATTAACATGCACAAGAACTTAATTGGTTCACCACATAATTAATTTCTTACGTTAATGATCTAATTAAATGAATAAGCTTCTATTAATTTGTAGTTTGGACGAGGAAAAGTCAATATATTTTTCTTCGATTAAATCCACACAAAAAAACAGAGTAACCTCGAAGAAACTTCCCGATATCCTCACGGCAAGCAAGAGACAAATACTTTGATATATTCTTTAATATTACTATTGAAACAAGAGGAAACAAAAGAATAAAAGTTTTCTTCGATTATTGTTTTGGAATAGAAAAGATTGGTAGTGGAAATTAACGTGTTTATGTATACTTTTAGTTTTCAACGTATAAAATCCATAAAAATATATTTATTTTATATTTTTGTCCATCATTCAAATATTGATGGATAGTTGCAAGAACAAAGAGTTAAGAAATGCAAGTTTCTGGGTCGAGGGATGGTGTAGAATTGAGTCAATTTAGCATCATATCATTGCCTTTTCCATGATGGGAGTATTCGTCGGTAGAATGATGTTCAGAGAAATGGAAGGCCGCCATGGAAGCATTCCAATTTGAGCACCACGAAAAGAGAATGCTTTTATCACAATTGCAACGAAAGCACCAAAAGCTATGCGTGCTTACTCAAGGCATACCGTCTAAACCAATCATATTTATTTGAATATTATTAATTAACTTGATTGATCAACTTGAACCCTACTGTTTCGACCCTCCTCTGACATTTTTCCTTTACAAAATCATCAGGCACGATGATTCCTTTCTCGCGCATACTTTGCGGCTCATTTTTTCCAAACTCAAAGCCAATGAGAGAGGATAAGAAACACCATTAGTGCCTGTCCTTCATCTCTGGCTTTATTTTTTTCTCTACAAAGTTGATGTTCATATCCCATCCCATGGCTCCAGGAGCTTCCAAGTGACAGCTCCATTGGTGACCTTTGCTTTTAAAAGAAAGTGAATATATTTTCTGATGCAACGTCAGTGTGAGTGGGTGAGAGTTGACATGTTTTAGTATCCCTCCTAGATTAAGCATTGGATTCTATGATTTGTGGATAATCTTGATTGTTCTTGCCACCAAAACTGATCAAGAGAATATAGTGTTCAACACGCTTCTCTTTAAAAGACCTGCTCGTGTTGAAAACAGTATTGTCGAGGTGGGTAGATGATTTGTCTGGGGTTACATCATGGTTGACACAGGCATGGAAGTCCCAAAACACATTCAAGATGCTTTGGGTAGATTTCTTGAAACATTTAGATTCTTCAAAAACCAGATTCTTGTGTTTTTCAAAAGAGACAACTGATGCATCCTGGGAATTGAAGGTTAATTTGTGCTCTTTTTGTGCCCTTGGATATGCATGCAAACGTATATCAGTAAAATCTACAAGGCAAAATGGATAGGCAGGAATATGTGATTGAGATCTTCACTCTTCGATGCAGCCATTGGCTATTGAGCATAAAGAATGAAGAATCCTTGCTGTTTTCTCAGAAAAATTAGGCGATGTCCATTTTGTTCCATGCATGGATGATATAAAATGAGAATACAAGTCCTTGATAGATGGCTCTTGTCCCCCCTCTGATGTGACTAAAGCTACAGCAAGTTCTGGGATTGTCCCTTGTCCTGCTACTTCAATCAGCCTAGGCCAAAAACTCAACGAATCGCATGGATCTTTAGATGGAACCAGCTTATTATCACTTAAATCAGATCACTGGATTCAAAATTAATGATAAGATGACACGGGATAATGATGAAATGAAGACGGGAAAGAGTGTTAGAGCATGTACTGACTTAGCCAAAAACCAGTAGCAAGGATCTCCTAAGCAGATGCACAGATCAAATCTCTGATTTAGTAGCAATTGCTGTGTAATCTCTACTGCTTAAATTTCTCCACTTTGTTACACGTAACATTGTATAAATTACAAGTGAATACAGAAGTAAAGAGGCAGCAAAAGCCTATCAGCTTCAAACTCTCTCTTTAAGAGGAAGGAAAGAACAGGGAGTCCAAGAAAAGGAAATCAGAAAGGTGTGTACAAGAAGTGCAATTCTCTCAATAATAATAATAAAAAAAAAATACAATTAAATGATTTGGAAAAAAACTTTTTTCCAAAAACGGAAAAACTATTTTGTTCAATTCTTGGCCAATTAATATGGAATGATGGAATTGGGTAAACAAAATGGATAAAAAAAATTAGTTTCAGTCAATGTGATTTAACATGATAGACATGTAACTTAAACAATAAAAGATAAATCAACTCGGGTTAATTCTTCAAGTCCATTTCTCATATCATAAGATCATGATAACCTGATTAAAAAAATAAAAAAAAATCAAAAAGCTATTTTAAAATTAAAAAAAACTAATGTCGAACTATGAAATAAAAAAAATAAACCAAAAGAAAAAAGAATGCCAACCTCCATTAACTTTTCAAATACATGATCAAGGTAATTAAACTGTAAGTAACATATAAGGAGAAAATATGAAGCCCAATCTCAAACAAATTAAATGCTGAAAGATAAAATCAGGAAAAAAATTCACATAGAAGAATCTAAAATAAAAAATAACAATTAAAAGAATAAGAATGAAATTAAAACAAGAAATAAATTTGAGTGCAATTATATTATTTTTTTATTAGAGGGTAAAATTGAAAAGAAAAATAATTTTAACAAAATAACAACAAAAATAAAAAAGAATAAGGATCATATTGGAAAAAATAATATATAACAAATTAAGATTGAATGATGAGATTAAAAACAAATAATTTTTTTACAAAAAAATCAAGCACAAAAATTATAAATCAAAAGAATAAGAACTGAAATTAAAATATTAATAACAAAGAATATCGACATGTAATTTTAAAGAAAGAAAAAGAAAAAAAAAAGAAATTCCAGAAATAATAAACCACTCCACCACTATCAATACACGTCGCATCAACAAGAAAAGTATATCACTGTGCTTCTAATAACATGACTTGATGAAATTTTTTTGCACATCTAATAACATGATATGATGATATTTTTTTGCTTTATGCATTACCCAAAGTACATGAACACCTCACAAGTATTGATACGTACGTTTTCACTTGCAATTTTTTAAAAAAATAATATAAAATCAATGTAAAAAATTAAATTGCCCCCTATGAGCATGGTAATAACAAAAAATTTAAAGTAAAAAAACCAAAAACTCATGGACGCTTGTCATTTTACAAAATTTAAGAAGATGAAAAGTCACAAATATATTTGTGTGCCAATTTTAAAATAATTTTTGATATGAAAGGTAATTAGAATACTTAAAAAATTAAAAAGATATATATCTTTTATTTTTTAATGACTAATAAATTGTGTAAAAACAAAATAGCCCAAAACCAATGCATTTGAATTTTTTTTGGATTGAAAAAAAAATAATTACACTCTAGCAGTAAATAGAAAAATATTTGCATCACCCCCACTGAATTTGCTGACCGTTTTAGTTGTTTTGTTATTTTGACTTTTGAGCTACATTCTGTCTTGAGGCTTTTCTTGTTTTCCACAAGTCAAGAAATTTGCCTGACTTTACATGGAAGTAAAGAGGAAACTAGCAGCAAGATGAGCATGTGGCATCTTTCTTTTAACTCATCTGATAAACGAGTACTTTCCTGCAAACGCAGCAGATGGAAACAAGGAATTCATTCATTCTTATCTTCTCTAATCTCAGATGCTGCATTTTCCATCCTACTTTCTAGTCATCAACATTCTTCATGTATTCCTTTGAAAGCTTAGTCTCCATAATCAGCTGCTGCTCTCTTATGAGAGAGTGGCCTGATTCAAGTAAAGCCTCCATCGTTTGCTGCAACACGTGGAAGAACTACTTCATGCCTCGATGGTTAATGAAAAACAGAGAATTCGTGAAAAACAGAGAGATACTCAGTGCTCCTAATAAAAGACCGAAAAAGAAGAGTTGCGATTCATATACATTACCTCTGGGGGAGTAAACTCAGGAAGTTTCTCATCCTTCTTTCGCCTGAGAAGTTGTTTACCAAGATTTTCAATACCTCCAATATCATCGACCCACTGCAATGGAAATCAAAATAGAAAACAGAATTATGCATACAACTCGACTTGTTAGTACATATCATAATAAGCGGGGTTTTATTTTTCAGTACAGAAAACAAGTTCATGTTCTTCTTTTCCTCTTTGTAGCATCTAAACAACAAGACAAACGATAGACATTTCCCCATTCCTCCACTCCTTCCATCATTTTCTCCCTTTAATCCCTCCCCAGATTCCTGTCTCGAAAACCAACATCGACATCGAAAGTTCATAGCGACCCAATACCCTCGAGCCACTTTCCTACCTAAGCTATGGTGGGCCACAAAACATTCGCCAATGGCAGAAAGAAGGAAATCAGATGAAAGAAGGAAATCAGATAATAAAAGCGGAATGTTTACACTGGTTTTGGTGATTAAAACAGGACTTCAACCTGTGGACAAGAAGAAACTTTCTTGTGAACTTGCTAATATGGTCGTAGTTTTCAGCTCAACCTCCCACGGTCCTTAACAACAGGTACGTTCGATTATCTTCTTTACCTCCCATTTCCAGCCTGAACTTCCCATTGCCAGAAATTCTTTCATTCTTTATACCATGCATGCACATTCAAACACTCTCTCCATTTGTTTTCCATCTTATGGACTTTTGCTCTTCTCAGGATTTTGCTACCTCATTATCCCTGTATCTTTGCTATTCCAGATACTGGTGTATTTGTATATTTTTCAGAGACTCAAATATATATATATATATGCACGCTCCTCCTTATTGAATTTTGAAAACATAAGGCAGACAGATAAAAGCTAGATGGAAGAATATAGACACTTTTGAGGAACTGATTTTGAATTTTCACTGGCATTCCAGAATTCAAATAAGAGTTAAATACCTTAGAAATTGACCTGTCGTATGTTCTGGACCTAAGAGCTCCATAGAAATCCAAAGCTGAAAAAGAAAATGAAGAAGGAGATAAAATAAATAAATCAAACCATGCATACTTTAATTTTTAGTGCATTCTTTTTTACCATAGAATCCATCAATAAAATGGAGGTACCTTGATTAGGAAATTTGTTCACAATGCTCACAACCTCATCTCTGGATATGCCATCCTTCTCATACATTCTGTGAACAATATTCACAATATCTTCCCGGTTAGGCTGCCTGCATCATAAAACAAATACTTCTGGTGTGGATAATACAGCTCAATCAACTCCACAAAATCTCTGTATTCCAAAAACCACAAGATCACTTGGAAAAAGAAAGCAGCAATATGTGTGATGTGGGTGCATCATGCATGCAGTGTATGACAGCATGCGGTAGTGTGTTCACCACATTCAACATCTACTAATTGGATTGTGTTTAATTGGATTCCTAAAACATCCATGACACATATAATGCATGAGACATGCCTATCTATGAGCGCATTGCTTATGTGCATGCGAATGTACTTGTCAGTGTGTAAAGATACAAACGGGTGCCTTTTCCAAATGCGTCTTGATATTTCATTGGCAATAAGTACTAATGAGAGCTAGCAAAAAATATGTTTTAAAAAATGACTGGTTCTTGTACACATGAACAAGGCTCAATTTCTAAAATGTAAAACCATTAAGATTCCTGAATGAGTTATATACCAGTAAAATTTTTCCATCCTTCCATCACGAATCAAGGGAGCATAAATTGTTGAAAAATCATTTCCAGTAACAATGATTGGAACTCTGTTTGTGATATCTGATTCTCGCCAATCTTGTCCAATACTAACCCTTGTAGGATTATCTGACAAATTCATTAGAGTCCCCACAACGATTTGATTGTTGACTGTCATTTGAGTATTTCCTGTTTAAGTACACAAAATGGTCATAAAAGTTTACAAAAAGAAAATTGCAGAAGAGTGAAAATTTTGAAATGTTGTGTCCAAGACTACAAAACTGGACATGCTAATACTATAATGGAAGAAATCAAGTTAAATTCTGTTTTCATTAACTGGCTGTAATCATATAATTCAGTTCAAATCCCAAGTCCAGATCTAAGCACAGGCCATAGCTTACCAAATCTACCAAGGCCAGCATCAAGGTCATTGATCATCAAACAGCTCATCTTTCCCTGCATTATTTAACGGAAAGCTACTAAATTATATTACTGACTCAAAGAAATTGATATGAAACAACAAGAAACTTCTGTCAGGATTCAAAACAAAACGTTGACCATATTTAAAGCAGTTTGGCAACCCCACCAGAAAGAAAAGGGGGGGAACCCCACCCTGTCATCTGGCAGTAAAACAGACAGCACCTAAGCATTACCTTAGCCCAAGAAAAACAATAAACTAGAACATCTTAGAAGGTATAAACCCAGAGGTCATCTCTCACTCATCTATATGAAAGAAAATGAACCGATTTTAACTGAAAGATATCAAAGTGTGTTTGACAAATATGCAAGCGAGTTGAGTTTTCATCTTAGCTCAATATAACATTTTCTAATTTATACTCGTATGTACAGAGAACTTAGTCTAGGCTCATAATATTAGTGAAAATTGCTGCTTCCCGTAACAAACAGTTTGTCAAAGTACTCAAACAAAATAGTAGATTGTGAGACCAGTGCATCAACTGCAGAAGTAAAAGGACAAAAATCATAGTGTGAATCACATATAACAATTCTATTAACTTCAAATCCCTATACATACATATACCAACAGTGAGGGTGGTAAAGCTTCTAACTTGGTTTTGGACCACTTGGGAAGCAGTTCTATAGCGTTCCCTGATCAATCTTCCTGGTTCTCCTGTAAGCGGGGGGGAAATTAATTAGCAGGGAATGTTGTAATAATTGGAAGCGGTTAAATATAAACATATAAATTCTCCCTTTACATGCAAGAGTGTGTGTCACTATTCCACACATCATTCTATCTATACAAATTTCTCACTTGCAGCCACCTACTTTCTTGCTCCCATTGTTTTGAGGATTATCTTCAATTCAACCATCATGTATGGATTGTGTTAGCTAAGAGATAATTGTTGTATGAAGAGAAAGGTTGAAAGCTATCAGGCATTAGAATTTAGCAAGATGTCCAAACCCAAAAGTATCTTTATACATCATATCTATTAAAAGCATGATAGAAACCTATCTTACCAGCTCTTTCTGATTCTAATTCTCCAGCAGACATAATTACAGGTTCAACTCCCAAGGTTTGAAAAATAAGTTCAGTCTGAAATGATTTTCCTTGGCCTTTTCCTCCCCAGATACCTGTAAGAAAACGTTAATTCTCAAATTATATAGTGACACATGAACTATGTAGTCATCCTACTCATATAGAAGAATGCATGCACCCAAATAGTTTTCAGAGTAGAACTGCTTCAAACAGAAACTCAATTCAATATATATGCATCCTTTACTAAGAGTTGAAAAATATTTTTTCATGGAAATATGTTTAGCAATATATGATTTTAGAATAAGTTAAGCATGTCACTGAAGATATTTGTTTAGGTTTTATAGAAGGAATAAAACATGAAAAATGAACACCGACAACTATGGACACACTCTAACCAGCACTGCTCTTTCTCCAAAACCTTGACAATGAAAAAATGCTGCAAATCAATACCTAGAATCAAAGGAACTTTGACGTTCAGACGATGAGCTAGGTAGTTCTTCACAATATGGCACACTGCATTAAAAGCAGAGCATGTGTAGAGGAAAGTCAGTAGTGTTTCTGGTTATTCAGCACATCAAAATGTTATTACACATGTTAAGAGTGTTTTATGAGAAATATGATATTGACTCTAGCAAACATGTCTAGAAATCATCAGCAACAACTGATACAAAGATTAACAACCACATTTTATTGTCTTTTTGGATGTATATCTTGTGGTGCTCATATCTGTCTTTTGACATATATTTCACTTATACTTAGGCATAAAAGGGGAAAGAAACGGAATCATAAAAATCTATCATTCCTCCCTTTCATGTAAACACATAACAATTGGCGAATGATGTGTTCTATATCAAACAATGAAATCACAATATGACAGGTGGGCAGGCCACTGGTAATTTCATTTTCACCAACTTTTCTTACTGCAACATAGTTTCTTCACCTTTGCTCAAATCAACAGAACTTACCAACTTTATCCTGTCACAAACAAAGCAGACATAAAGAATTGATGAACGTATGAACTTCATGAGCATAGACAAATCAAGATGAAAGGAAAAATAATAAAAAGAAAGCAACCGCAGATTCTATATTTCTCCAAAAATATTTCTTCTGTTGAGAATCAAGCCAAGTGCAACAATAATGAATGCTATGTTTTCAACAAACGGACAATACATACAGATAATCTGGAGGGACAATATTCCACATGTCACCCATTAGCTCCAACAACAACTTGCAATAAGAGTTGAGAGAGTTTATCCGAGTTTGAAATGCAAGAACTTTCTCTTGATATTGAAGATTCAAAAATAAAACCTCGATCAACCTCACCCTTTTCTTTCCACTAGAGCAAGAGCTAAAGGACATTGGTATAAATGCAATGATGTGAGATGTTTGACTTCTTAAAAATCCCAGTTCTTTAGTGGCTTGGATGGATAATTGGAACTTACTTTGGCTTAAAATCCAGCACATATACATTTCACCCTGACCTTACTCTACAAGCATAATTTTCATCAGAAAGGAAAGACAACAAACATAAGATGGTGCAAAAAACATGAATGCTAAGCTCTCCACAAACGAACAATACATACAAATACACAGGGTTGACCTCACCCCTTTCTTTCCACTAGAGCATGAGCAAAAGGCCTTGTATCTAAATGCAATATCGGGGCAATTTTGTTTACACTATTAGTGCTCGAAGGTATCACAAGGGATCGTTAAAACTTTTGGGGTAAAAATCCACCACATCACATTTCACCTCATACAGACTTCCATTCGAAAGCCAAGATATCAAACAGTATTAGTAATTCTCATTCGCACTACATAAACTGAACTATAAACCACACTAAAAAAGAAGAAAGATAGCTAAGCGGAAATTACCAAGAACAAAGGAGCAATGTAATAATCGCCTTGAAGATACTCAAATGATCTTGTCACTTTTTGACGGTAATCAAACACAATATCAGCTGCAGTTAATAAAACACACACAAACAAAACAAAGAACATGAATTGATTCTCAACGAAATTAAATGAAGCTCAGATAAATTTTGGGAGCAACAAGAAAACAAGAAACCCACAGTCTTTGCCAAGAAAATTTCCAGCAAAAAGAGAATCAACAACACCAGCCCTAGCTCCAACCGCAATGTTCATATTATCAGCTTCTTTTCCTAGCCTGTAAAGATAGTCTTTTCCCTCTGAATCCTTAGCTTCCCATGATGATTGCTGTGATAATCTTCTCTTTGGCTCTTCATTCTCACTATTATCATCAACAGGAGAAGGCGATGACGTCGGCTGTGATGGTGATTTTGAGCAAGAAACAGTGATCAAGAAGGGTGATATTTTCTTAGGACTAGTAAAGAAATTTTGTGTCTGCAAAAGAGATGATGATGGGGTATTGAAGAGAGCCATTGATTATCAATTGTGTTTTTGTTGCTGACGTCGTTGTTGATGGGAGATTGGGGTTTGTGGGTGAGGTTCAGTTATGGAGTTATTTGGCGCCACAAGTGTAGCTAGCCATGAAAATGAATGATGTCTGGTTCACTGCTTTTGTACCTTTATGTGTCCAAAAACTTTCAGATAACAGGACTTGTTTCGTGCATGGGGTCCAGCTTTTCAAGTTGGTTTCTCTGTACTCAAAGAAAAGCAACCTGCACTCGCTGTTGAACATATTGAGCGTGATTGGTAGTGTGATTATGAGTGTTTTTTAAATAATTTTTCGTGTTAAAATATATATTAATGATATTTTTTTTAATTTTTTAAAATTATTTTTGATATCAGTATATCAAAACGATCCAAAACATACAAATTATATAAAATTTTAATAAAAAAAATTAAATTTTTTGAGAATGCCACTGCAGCCGCGTTTCCAAACATTCTTATTATCTATTCACTCGTTTCATGTTGAAAATAATTTTAAAAAATATATATTATTTTAATATAATTTTAAATAAAAAAACATTTAAATTATTAACATAATTTCAAACACATCTTAATACATTATTTGTGGTAACTAATTTGGGCCGATCTACCAATGTTACAACTAAGTCTATAGGTTCTACTAGATATGATTAAAAAACAAAATCTGTAAAAAAGTATTAGGTTAAAAATTAAGTTTGGAGTCATTGGTTGAAACAATAATTTAAATAATATTAAAAAAAACAGCAATAAAAAAATAATGAAAAAAAAATTAAAAATCATATTTTAATCTATTTAAATTATCAAACAACTCAATGCTAACATAATAGAAAGAGAACAAAAAAAAACTTAAGTTTTAAAAAAAAAAACAAGAAAACTCAGGCGAATTTTCTAAATCTGATCTAATTTTAAAAATTTACAACTTGTTAAATTCTGGACCCGAGTTCAATCAAAAAACTTAATTATCAACCAATTTAATTCTAAAAGATGAAATCATTGAAAAAATATTAATAAAAAAACTTGAATAAAAAACAAAACACAACGAATGAAGATAAGATTTTAGAGAAAAACACCCAAGGATGATGAAATTTAAAAATAAATATTAAAATAATCCCAAATAAAATAAATAGAAATTAAAAGAATGAATATCAAATTTGAAAGATTAAAATATCCTAAGGGATGGAATTGAAAAATATTTTTAATTCGATAGATTATTTATAGATTAAAAAATAGTTACAGGTGAAATTAAAAACAAATTATAGAGGACTAACTCAATAAAATCAAAGCAAAAAAAAAAAGAAAAAAACTCAAAAAAAAAAACAAACTTAGACAAACCTCCTAAATCTGGTATTATCTCTAAAACCTACAACTTGTGAAATGCTAGACATAGGTTCAATTAAGAAATTTAACTCTCATCAAATTTAATTTTAAAGGATGAAATTGAAAGAAAAATATTAATAAAAAACTTGCAAAAAAAATAAATAAAAGGAATGAAGATAAAATTTGACAGAAAAAAACTTGAAGATGATGAAATTTGAAAAAAATAATTAAAAATGATCACAAACAAAATAAATTATAATTAAAAGAATGATGACTAAATTTGAAAGATTAAAAACTCATATGGGATGAAATTGAAAAATATTTTTAATTTGATAGATTATTTATAGATTAAAAAATTATAAGGGATGGAATAGAAAGAAATTGTTGAGAGCTAACCCAATAGAATCAAACCAAAAAAATTAACAAAACAAAAAAAGGATAAAAAGTAAGAAAACATCGGTTTAGGAAAAGATAAAAAAAAATTAAGCAAATCCAGTGAACCTTTTAAACCTGGTCTAATTTCTAAAAGTTGCAACTCGTGAAATCTTTGACTCGAATTCAATTAAAAAGCCTAATTTTCAACAAATTTAATTTTGAAGGATGAGATCGATAAAAAATATATTAAAAAAACAACAAAACCAACAAAAATAACGAAGATAAAATTTGATAGGAAAAACCTAAAAATGATGCAATTTTTTAAAAAATAAAAAATTATCTCAAATAAAATAAATAGCAATTAAAAGAATTATGACTAAATTTTAAAGACAAAAAAAAATAAAAAAAAATTAATAGATTAAAAAAATCATAAAGGGGTGAAATTAAAAAATATTTGTAATTTGATAAATTATTTATAGACTAAAAAATAGTTGGGTAAAACATTTATAATTTTATA
>Ga0307511_10006418_pt1 | contig 11848 bp, 11 predicted proteins | sample 13_EM_MG_FD_200266 | JGI IMG/M metagenome (GOLD analysis project Ga0307511, IMG submission 200266) | Populus trichocarpa ectomycorrhiza microbial communities from riparian zone in the Pacific Northwest, United States - 13_EM | ecosystem: Host-associated > Plants > Roots > Unclassified | place...
CCACAACAGCGCGATCTGCAGCGACGCATCAGTCGTCCCGCTCGTCGCGCCGGTGGAGCCTGGGAGCGTGTGCTGCTGCCCTGTCGCGCGGCCGAGGGCGATGGCCTCGTCGAGATCGCGGGCGATGATGTCGAACGAGATCGTCTCGCTCCTCCCTCCGAAATGTGCGTTTCGTCCCTGCACCACGATGCCGTCGGGAACAGGCTGGTCATCCAGCAACGTCGCCGCGCGTGGCGAGATCTCGCCGAGCGGAATGGCAACACCCGAGGCACGCCCTTCGAGGAGACGCGGCCGATAGAAACTCGGCGTCGGCTTCCCTTCCAACCACAGCGGATGATTGCGCGTCAGATACCGCCCGACGAGTTGCGATCGGATGGTGGCGCAATGGTCCGGCCGCAGCGTTGATGGATCGTCGACCGACTCGGCGATGTCGCCGAAAACCTCCAGCGCTTCATCGCCGAGGGAAACGTAGAGATCGTAGAGCACCGCCTTCGTATCGGCCGGAACGCGGAACGTTTCGAGAATGCGGGCGATGTGCTCCGGGAACGGCATGGCTAGTGGTTACGCGGTCTCGCAGTAGCGCGGTCTCGCGGCGTGGGTGTTGCTGTTCGACCGCGAGACTCCGCGACCGCGCGACCACGCAACCGCCGCATCACGCCGCCATGCGCTCGCGCGCTGCGTCGAGCAACCGCCGCACATCCGCCACGCACGTGATGTCCTGCAACCCGTTGCGGATGTCCTTGCCGTGCGCGATCCCCTTCGAGAACCAGCCGATCACTGTGCGGGCCTTGTGCAGCTTCCAGTTGATGATCTGCGCCGCGTCGTCGATCTTGGCCAGGTAGCGATGCATGGCGTCGATGCGGCGATCGACTTCGTTCCCCGTCGGAACGCCGTTCACGTGCGCCAGGATGTCGCGGAAGATGAACGGATTGTGCAGCGCGGCGCGGCCGATCATCACGCCGTCGACGCCGGTGGTCTCGAACATGCGAATGGCATCAGCCGGAGTCTTGACATCGCCATTGCCGAACACCGGAATCCCGAGCTCGCTCTTGACCTGCGCGATGTAGCCCCAGTCGCTGGCACCCGTGTAGGCCTCGTTGCGCGTACGGCCGTGAATGGCGATCGAAGCAACGCCGATCTCCTCGAAACGCTTCAGCAGCGGGATGACGTCATCGCTCTCCCACCCTTTGCGCACTTTCACCGTCACCGGGATCTTCACGCGCTGCTTGATCTTCTCGACGACACGCGCGGCGCGATCGAAGTCCTTCAGCAACGCCGAGCCCGCGCCGCTGTTGACCACCTTGCGCACGGGGCAGCCCATGTTGACGTCGACGATGTCCACGCCCTCGGCCTCGACGATCGCTGCTGCGTCGTCCATCCGGTCGGGATCGCCGCCGTAGATCTGGATGGCAACCGGACGCTCTTTCTCATCGAAGCGGAGCATCTGTTTGGTGCGGGTGTTGTCGCGCGTGAGCCCCTCGGCGGAGATGAATTCGGAGACGACAAGTCCTGCACCACCAAGCTCTTTGACCAACGATCGGTAGTACGTATCCGTCACCTCGGCCATGGGGGCGAGGGCGAGAGGCGGGTCGATCAGGACTCCGCCGATGTGAAACGACTTGCTCAGAAACGTCATCGGAGTGCTCTGCAACGCGACCGGCGCGGCTCCTGTTCCATCCCGCGGTGCTACGATGCCGCCACCGCAAACGACAGATTAACGAATGGAGGCTTTCATGCGCCCGAAAATGATGCCACTGCTTCTCTCTCTCATGCTCCTCGTTCCAGCCATCGCCTCGGCGGGATCACTCGCCGACGTATCGATGGACGACAAGGTCACCGTCAACGGCCAGACTCTCGTCCTGAATGGGATGGGTCTGCGCAAGAAGTTCTTCATCAAGGTCTACGTCGGCGGCCTCTACCTGCAGGCCAAATCGTCGAATCCCGCCGCCATCCTCGGCGCCGACACGCCGCGCCGCATGGTGATGCACTTCCTCTACAGCGTCAGCAAAGACCAGATGTGCGAGGCGTGGGACGAAGGTCTCGAAGCGAACTCGCCGAATGCATCCGCCGAGGTGAAGAACGGATTCAAAACGCTTTGCTCGTGGATGGAGCCGATTCCGAAAGGCAACCGGCTGGTGTTGACCTACGTGCCGGGAGCCGGCACGACGGTCGAGGTCAACGGCAAGTCGAAGGGAACGTTGCCCGGCAAAGCGACCGCCGATGCGATCGTCTCGACATGGATCGGCCCGAAGCCGGCCATGGGCGACGATTTCAAGAACGCGGTGCTCGGTAAGTAGTCACGACGACTACGTAGCCAGCGTAGCGCCGGCGGCCCGCCGGCTGGACCGCTGCCGGCTCGGCGGCGCTACGTTTTCACGCGGCAGACAAACACCAGCTTCACGATCATTCCCTCGGACCAGGGATCGAATTCGTTCACTTCGATCGGGTTGAGCCCGGCCTCAGCGAGCGCGGCGACGATGTCGTCGCGCTCGTACGAGCGTTGCGTGTGGCGTTCGCGAATGTCGATGCGTTTGCCGCTCACCAGCGCCCATCCGGTCACGAGCGCGCGACCGATCCGTTCGCGCTTCCGGTAGGTGGTGGCGATCTCGAGGTGGTAGTCGCGCCCTTCATCGATGAATGGCTCCTTCATCCCCCAGACCTCGGGATAGATGCCCGGATGGTTCATATCGAAAATGAAGAGCGACTCAGCGTCCATGACGCGTGCGACTTCGCCGAACGCAGCGACGAGATCGCGCGGATCGAGCAGATGATTGAGCGAGTCGTACAGGCAGGTGATGCGCGAAAAAACTGCGCGCAGCGGCAGTGAGCGGACGTCGCCGCCGATGAGACGCCGCGACCGTTTTCGGGCCACGTTCAACATGACTGGCGAGAGATCGACGCCGGTGGAAACGAATCCGCGATTGGCGAAAAACGGGATGGCCAGGCCGGTGCCGCAGGCAACATCGAGGTGCGTCTTCGTCGCGGATGGAAAGCGATTCAGCACATCGACCAGCAGCCGCTGCACGGCGCGGAAGTAGCGATCGCCGAGGGCCTGGTCATACGCATACGCAAACGCGCCGTACGACTCGGGCGCGCTCATTTGCCGGTCGTCCGGCTCTCTACGAGTCGCATCTCCTGCTCGATCGAAGAGTTCGTCGGATCGAGCTCAGATGCGATTCTGTACGCGAGCAAGGCCTCGTCGAACTTTTTCGTAATCGCCAGGTAACGGCCCGTCATCAGATAGATGGCGCGATACGCCGGCGCGATCTCCAGCGGCACGACGTCATCCGCGTCGTAGGCGATCGAGCCGTCAGCGACGCCGCGCATCTCCAGTCTGGTGAAGCGCACGTCGCGCAACGCGTGACCCGGTACAAGCTCGATGAGCAGGCCGCGCGGAACGATGTCGAATCGTTCGGAGATCCGCTTGCGCAGATTAGCGTCCCGCGGATCGACGCTGGCGGCAAACTCGCCGGTCACGTAAACCGGGCCGCGGCGGAGGTGCTGATCGATGAAAGAGATGATGACGTCGTCGATGCGCTTGTTGAACAGCACCATGTCGAGATGTTCGCGATCGTCGACGAACGGATCGAGCATCGGCACGAGCGCATCGACCTCGCGCTGCGAGTCGTGCACAAGTCTCGGGTACTTTCGAGAGAGCTCGGTGAAGTACCAGCGGCGCAGGAGAAAGCCGGCCTCGATGATCTCGACATCGGGCCGGGCATGCTCGACGTCGATCCGATAGCGCATCGGAGAGTAGAGCTGCCAGTCGCCGGTGAGCATCAACGCATTCGGCCGCATCGAGCGAAAACCGTTATCGGCGTAGTCGCGCGATACGCGGTAATTGCTGCGATCGCGGAACGGGAACAGCGTCACGAGCGAGATCAGCGGGAGGACGAGCATCGCCCCAGCCACGATCAAGCGCATCCGCTCGCTCTTTGCCAGTTCGGCAATCGATGACGCGCCGAATGCGAATGCCAACAGCAAAGCCATGACCGTCGGGATCGCGTACGCCGACATGTCGTTCTTGATCCCGTAAGTTGCGAACCAGGCGATGTTGCCGGCGATCGATAGAACGACATACCAGAAGATCGTCCGCTGCCGGAAGTAGAGGAGAACGATGCCGGCGATTCCGACGAGAGCAGCCAGTGGTAACCAAGACGGCCCTAGTTCCCGCCCGACGATGTCGAAGTAGCGCCCGAGCTGCGCGCTGTTCTGCTGCTCCGAGGTCGTGACGTAAACGCGATACTGCTTGCCGGTGATGTGATCCCAAGCCGCGGAAATTGACGCCGGATCTCCCCAGTTCATGGCCGGCTGTCGCGATGCGGCAATCGGCACATAAGCATAAACGAGCAGACCCGCGGCGAGCAGCAGCGCGGCGATGATGGTGGTCCGCGAGCGCCAGAAGGCAAGACCGCCAATGCGCGTGATCAGCACGGCGATGGCGAGCGCGCCCGTACCGATCGTGACGTGATGCACGCACAGTCCGAGACCGAAGAGCAGCGCGGCGGCATAGAGCCAGCGAACGTTGCGCGTCCGCGCCCATCGCAACATCCCCCACGCCACTCCGGCCATGAGCGCGCTATTGACGGCATAGACCTCGGTGACGTTCGCGAATTGCCAGATCGTGCGGGAGCAGGCGAAGAGCAGACCGCTGGCGAGCATGATGAGTGCGATGACCCATCGCGATGGTGTACGTAGGTCGGACTCTCCAGTCCGACCGTCCTGGAAGTCGGACTGGAGAGTCCGACCTACGTTTGCCCGACCTACGTTGCGTTTCTTTTTCTTCGAGAGCTTCTCTTCCGCGGGCAACTTAGCCACGCGCACATCACGCGGCATCAGCAGAATCTCCGCGGATGCGAGCGCTACGAGTGCGCACGCAAGCGCTGCGAAAAACGCGGAAGCGATGTTCGTCCTGAATGCGATCGATCCCAGCGGAAGCCAGGTAAAGAAATGCGTGACGATCAGAAAGAACGGAAAACCCGGCGGATGGGCATTGCCGAAGGACCAGGCGGCCGTCGTCAGCTCACCGCTGTCCGTCGGGCCGAGGTCCGGAGCGAGCGTTTTCAGGTAAAGCGCGAATGACAGGATGAAAACGGCCGCCGCGGTGAACGCGCGGATTCGGGAATCGCTTACTCGTCCGGCCAACGGTAAAAGCCCTCTCCCGTCTTCTTGCCCAGCTTTCCGTCGGAGACCATCCGGCGCAGCAGCTCGGGTGGATCGAAGCGCAGACCGAGCGTCGACGACAGATACTCTGCGATGCCGAGGCGAACATCGAGACCGACGAGGTCCGTCAGGCGCAATGGCCCCATCGGATGGTTGTAGCCAAGCTCCATCGCTTTATCGATGTCCTCGGCAGAGGCAACGCCCTCTTCGAGCATCCGGATCGCTTCCAGTCCGATGGCCACGCCGAGGCGTGACGTCGCGAAGCCCGGCGAATCGCGAACGACGATGGGCGTTTTCCCCATCCGCTCCGCCACCTCCCGCACCTCGGCGACTGTTTCATCGGAAGTGCGCTCGCCACGCACGATCTCGATCAGCTTCATGACATGCGGCGGATTGAAAAAATGCAGCCCGACGAACCGGTCGCGCCGCTCGATGGACTGGGAGAGCTCCGAGATCGAGATCGATGACGTGTTCGAAGCGAGAATCGTCTCTTCGCCGCAGAAGAGATCGGCCTGCGAGAACAGGTTCTTCTTCAGATCGAGATCTTCCGGAACCGCTTCGATGATCAGATCGGCCGCATGAACGGCAGGCTCGAGATCCGCCGACAGGTGAATCCGCGTGCCCGCCTCGGCCGCGGCATCGCTGCCGATCTTTCCGCGTTCGACGCCCTTCTGCAGCGTCGACTCGATCGACGCTTTCGCTGCGTCGAGAGCGCCGGCATCGGCGTCGTGAATGACTGTCTCGTATCCGGCAACGGCAGCTAAGTAGGCAATCCCGCGCCCCATCGTGCCGGTGCCGATGACTGCAATCTGCCGGATCGCATTCCGGGTCATCACTGGCGAGCCTACACCGCGCGCATGGCCAGCTTCAGGATCTCGCGATGCGTGAAGTAGTTCACGGCCGGATCGTCGAGGTGGAAGCTGTAGGTGAAGCGCTCCTCGTTGTCGGCGACAAACGTGAAGCGGTAGTAGCGGTTCTCGGAGCCGCCGAACTCTTTCACGCTCGCGGAGTAGCCATCATCCGCCTCGACTTTGATGACGCGATAGAGCCGGTGCGCGCTGATGGGCAGATCGTCGGGCGGATAGTGGATGAACTGGATGGCGTAGATCTGCTTCGGATCGATGTCGCGCTCGGGATAACCGTCCGCCTCCCCTTCCGCGCCCTCGCCGGTGAACCACGTCTCTTCCTCTTTGAAAAGCACGAGATTGGCCGAGCTCTCCGTCATCGGCATCACGCCCTGATCGAGGTGGATGTGCTGCTCGGGATCGCTGGCATCGCGAAGCTGGGTGAGCAGATCGATCATGTACTGGATGCCTTCGCGCGTGCCGGTGAAGGCCACTTCGTCGTCTTCGTCAGAGATCCAGACGTCGAGCCAGGCGTTCTTGGGCAGCTTGACGCGGCTCTCCAGCGTATCGAACGACACGGCAGCGAACCCCAGGCGCTTGGCGGCGGCGTTGAGAAAATCGTTGCAGTGCGGATCGGCGACCAGATTCTCCCGCGCATAGTCGATCGCCGCTTCGTACGCGCGTTTGCGTCCGAAATCGTGCGTCAGATCGAATGGCAGAATGATTTGATCGAGGAGCTGGGCGTGGCGCTCGGCAGGTCGTGACATGGGCGTTCGGGAACTGCAATAACCGTGTGAAATTTATCACATTCCCTACGTGGCGCGCTGCGCGCGCGTTGTCGGTTGTCGGTTGATTGCGGCTTCGCCGCGTTGTCAAGAACTGACAACCGAAAACCGACAACGCGGCGAAGCCGCCATTCACGCACGATCGCGCGTCTTCCAGTCCTTGTCGAGATCGGCCAGGAAACTGGAAAGGTCGTCTGCGTGCTCTTCTTCGACGGCAAGGATTCCTTCCAGCATGCGTTTGGTCGTGTAGTCGTCGTCGCCGATGTAGCGAATCATCTCGGTGTACGAATCGATGGCCACGCGCTCGGCGACGAGATCTTCCTTGATCATGTCGAGGAGGTTCTGCCCTTCCACGTATTCGGAATGGGAGCGCATCAGCATTCCGTCGGGATTCAGATTCGGCGCGCCGCCGAGCTGCACGATGCGGCTGCAGATCTGATCGGCGTGGCCCTGCTCTTCGTTGGCGTGCTGCAGGAACTCCTGCGCGATCGGGTCGGCGTGGATTCCCTGGGCCATGAAGTAGTGGCGCTTGTATCGCAGCACGCAGACGATCTCCGTGGCCAGCGCTTCGTTGAGAAGTTTGATCACGGTGTCGCGATCGGCGCGGTAGGCGTCGGTCACGGCTCCTTCTTCGATGTGCTGCCGGGCGCGCCGGCGGAGCTCCTGGACATCGGTCAGAAACGGCTTGTCAGTCATTGCATCTCTCCTGTCCGCTTCGCATTGCAAGAATCATCGCCGCTCGGCGCCGAAGCGGGTTTGACGCGCATCATATGTTCGTCCGCGCCAAAGAAGTTTGCGGCGGATTCCAGTCAGCCACATCGAGCGAAGAAAGATCCAGGTCCAGATGGCCACCATGACCGGATGGAGCAGCAGCGCGTTGTCGAGCCGGTAGCGCAGGCGCAGGAAAAGCGACAGGCGGGTGATGGTGATCAGGGCAACTGTGGCCATCCCCATCCGATCGCCGGCGATTGCCAGCCCGTACGGCAGGATGTGGAAGAGAAACGATCCGGCGATGATGAGGATGCCGGTGACGTAGCTGCGCCCAAACACCGCAAAGGCGTTCTTGGTAAATCCCTCCACGACCTCGGCGAGGCCGTGATACATCCGCAGCGAGACCAGCTTGTCCGCTCCGACGATCTCCGTCCTGCCGCCACCCCGCCTGACGAGCCTTGCAAGGGCAACGTCGTCGACTACCGAGTCCTTGAGTGCCTCGTGACCGCCGACGGCGTCGTAAATCTCACGACGAATGAGGTTGCCGGTACCGCCGCCGATGGCGAGAGCCGCCAAACGGGTCCGATTCGAGATCCAGGTGGGCATGAAGGTGAAGCAGGTCATTGCCATCATCGGCATGGCCGCGTTCTCGCCAAGCCCGCGCATCTCGAAGTACGGCAACAGCGTGAGGAGCGCCGGACGCCGGAGATCGAGCTGCGCCACGGTAGCGCGAACGGCGGCCGGGGCGTAGACGACGTCAGCATCGGCAAAAAGCAGCAGCTCGCCGCGCGCGGCAAGGCTTCCCTGATGCAACGCCCACGGTTTGCCAAGCCAGCCGGCAGGCGGCTCTTCACCATCGATCACACGGAGCCGATCGTCATTGATGGCGCGAACGATCTCGCCCGTGCCATCCGCCGACCGGTCGTTGATGACGATGATCTCGATGTGCGGATACGTCTGCGCCAGAAAGGCGCGCACCGTTCGCTCAATGATCCGAGCCTCATCCCGCGCCGGAATGATGACGGAGACGACCGGCTCGCGCGCCGCCCGCGCATCGGCGCGCAGGCGAGGAATCAGGATGATGTTGACGATCGTGCGAAGGAACGCCAGCAGCCAGGCGAGGAGGACGATGATCGAGAGGATCTTCACATCAAGTCAACACCGCGAGACCTCGCAACCGCGCGACTCCGAGACCGCTTACGCCGGTCCCATCCGTCGCTGTGCTTCGAGGGCGTACGGCGAGTCGGGGAACTCGGTTGCGATCCGGCGATACGTCTCCTTCGTCTTCTCCGCGTTCCCCTGCGTGTCCCAGGCGTGCGCGAGGAGCGAAAGGAGTGCGTCGGCAGGAATGCTCGGCTCGGGCTTGCTGATCTCGGCCTGCAGTTCCTGCGCGACCTGCACCGCTTCGCCGTTGTCGATCCGCAACCGATAGAGGCTGTAGCGCGCTCCGGCCACCAGCAGGTGCTTGGGCTGATCGCTGATGAACTTCTGCAGACGTGTCCTGGCGGTGGTCAGGTCGCCTTTTTCCGAGGCGAGGCGAGCGAGGTAAAGCGAAGCGACATCGGCGGCATCGGTGCCGCCGTAGTTGGACTCGACATCTTTGAACTGCTTCTCCGCTGCGGCACTCCGCTCGGGGGCAGTCTTGAATTTCGCTCCCGGCGTAGGCTGAGCGCCGGGGGCAGGCAGCAAGGGCGACTCGACAGTCTCGATCGCTTTGGCCAGCGCGTTCTGAGCCTTCTGCTCGCGGTTGGAGCGATAGAAGAAGATGCCGTAAACGAGGATGGCGAGGAGGACGGCCGAGGCCGTGATGGTGAGGAGAAAGCGCTGATTTTCGCGCGCCCGCGTCGAGAGGGAACCGATCTCATCGACGAATTTGTCGTGCTTGAGGTTTCTGCGTTGCTGACGATCCATGTACCGAACTGCCTCCGTAAAAGTGCGTGACTCTAACCCGCGGTGGAGGAACGGTCAAATGAGGAGGGGGATTCCGGGGAGGGGATGATTTCAAACCGCGATACGTTTCTTCACTTTGAGTCCGTTCCTGCGTCGTGGAAGAGATCGAGCAGCCCGTCGAATCGGAACATGCGATTGCGTTTTCGTCCGGTCATCTCGCGAAGAATGCCTTTCTTCACCAACAGATCGATCGTCGTCGCAGCAGTGACGTATGCACAACGAAGGTGACGTTCCGCCATGCGAACAGTGAGGATCGGCTGCTCGAAGGCGAAGTCGAGCAGACGGATGCTGTTCGCGTTCGACGCCAGCGTCTGCCGGTGTTGCTCGCGTAACGCCAGGATCGATCGCGCGGTCGCGGTGGCATTCCGGCTCACTTCTTCCACTCCCCGAAGGAAGAACTTCAGCCAGCCTTCCCAGTCACCGCTACTGCGAATGGCAGTCAGGCGGTCGTAGTACTCGGTGCGATGTGCCTTCAGGTAAACACTGAGATAGAGCAACGGGCTGTTGAGGATTTCGCGTTCGCACAACAGGAAGGTCACGAGCAGACGCCCAACTCTTCCATTGCCATCCAGAAACGGATGAATAGTCTCGAATTGCGCGTGTGCAAGACCGCAGTGAATCAACGGCGGGAGAGATTCGCGATCGTGAAGGAACTTTTCAAGTGCGCCGAGCGCCTCGTGCATGGCCGCGACGGGCGGAGGGACGAAGGTCGCTTCCGCCAATGTGGAGTTCGCCGGTCCAATCCAGTTTTGCGATCTTCGAAATTCACCGGGATCCCGAGTCGCACCGCGCACTCCCTTCATGAGTGTGGCGTGAATCTCCCTGATGAGACGGAGGGAGAGCGGAAGGCTATCCAATCTGCGAAGTCCGGCGTTCAGGGCCCGGACATAGTTGACGACCTCTTCGACGTCGCGCGGAACCATGGAGCCTGCGCCATCGGCCTCGTGCTGGAGGATGTCTTCGAGTGTGCTTTGCGTCCCTTCGATCTGGGAGCTGAGGACCGCTTCGTGGCGGACGTACATCCCAACGAAGAAGTTGGGATTCGGGAGGATCGATCCGACGCCGTCGAGTCGAGCAAGGGCACGATCCGCCTGCGATAGGAGAGCCAGCAGTTCCCGATCGAAGGCGATCGGTGGCGACTTGGGCGGCAATGGCGCGGGAATGAAGGCCCGGTAGCCTTCCCGTTGCTTCACGTAACGTCCTGCTCTCATTGCCATCGCATATCTCGCTGTTCTAAAACAAGCAATCGGCTTATTTTAAATAGCGCTATATTTTAAAACAATGAGCGCATCATTCGCCGCATATTTCATCGTCATGAAACAACGACAGGGGCACTGCAGCATTTACCTCTCGCGCGAGAATAGATCCACCACGATCTCCGGAAGACGATGCCCCAGCTCCGCACCGGTGTAGCGGGCCTCGTACTTCATGCCGAGGCGGGCGGCGACGCGCTTGGACGGTTCGTTGTCAGGATCGATGATCGCCACCACTCGCGGGCGGGCCAGCGTTTCGAGCACGTGGCGCATGGCGGCGGCGCCGGCTTCGGTGGCGTAGCCGTTGCCCCAGGCGTCGCGGGAGAGGATCCAGCCGATCTCGAGATTGCCGGTCGTGCCGAGGGGTTGTGTTCCGGCAAGACCGGCCAGGCGTCCGGTGGACTTCTCGATCAGCGCCCCCATGCAGACGTCATGCTCCGCGAGCTGGCGGGCCTGACGCGCGAACCATTCGTCTACTTCCGCTTCGCTGTACGGCCGGCCGCCGTGCACGTAATGCGTGACCTCGGCATTCGACATGATGGCGGTGAAAGCCGGACGATCGTCCGGCTCCCACGGGCGGATGACGAGGCGGTCGGTCTCGAGGCGGAACATGGGAGCGCGGCAGGACTGCTACTTCTTGTCTTTCTTAGGCTTCTTCGTCTCTTTCTTGCGTGCGTTGTTGCCTTTGGCCATTGCGTCCTCCTGATGTTTTGTGGCCGCCAATGGTAACGCGAACGCGCAGCGAAGTTCAGCTCGATGCGCCCTCCGTCACTCATGTCTGACAGGATAAGATTACGTCGTGGCCATTCCTCCCGAGGTTCGTATCGACGCCGAAATCGCGCTCACCGAGTTCTGTCAGCAGAACTCATCCGCGGCCGTATCCGACCAATCACGCTGTGAATTCGACATCCAGGAGAATCACGTCATCCTGATCGAGCGGCGGCCGTCGTTCCTCAATCATCTCGAATGGACCTCGGTACCGAAGGCGAAGTTCCGCTACTCGCCGGCAAAACAGGTCTGGTCTCTCTACTGGCCCGACACGAATCAACGCTGGCACCGCTTATCGAGCGCGAAGACGGCGAAGGACATTCGCGTGCTGCTAAAGGCCGTGGCGACCGACACCTCGGGCGTGTTCTGGGTG
>Ga0307511_10006420_pt1 | contig 11847 bp, 7 predicted proteins | sample 13_EM_MG_FD_200266 | JGI IMG/M metagenome (GOLD analysis project Ga0307511, IMG submission 200266) | Populus trichocarpa ectomycorrhiza microbial communities from riparian zone in the Pacific Northwest, United States - 13_EM | ecosystem: Host-associated > Plants > Roots > Unclassified | place...
TGGCTGCATGATCAATGGTCTACTGTGCTATTTATCAAAGTTTTCCGTGTTCTCTAAAACTGGTTATGTTGTGGCTAGCGAGTATAATTATTTAGGAATAATGCTAATCTTACAGAGATTGCTGCCAAAATTACTTTCTGGAAAATTCCAAGTACTGGATTTATGGGGTTCAATGTTTAGATATTACTCATTCAATGCACGTGATATTTCCTTTTCGTTCTGTTTGTTTTTTTTCCAGAATTTATGAGGGAGATCTTTGTATGATGCAAACGCAATGTTTGGGTGTGGATGGCAATCAATTGCACCATTCAATCCCATGTTTAAACATAATAATTAATTATATGGCTGCAATTCGGGAAAACCAACAGTAGATTTTCGCTCAATGTTACCTCATGCCTTGTTTGTTTCCGAAGAAAATACTTTTCTAGGAACAACTTTCCTTTCCTCTGTTGATGAGCTTAAGGAAAGTTAATGGAAAATGACTTTCAGTCAAAGAAGAAGTTAAGCCTTTACAAGGGAAAATTATCTTTGGAAAACCCTTTCTTTTCTTAGCAAATAAAATACCTCATAAAAAACTTTCTAGCTGTTGCAAATCTCTCCCTCTCAAATCTCTGTACTGGAACAAAAACATCATCATTTCCTTTTCTTTTTGTTTGCTATCTGCAACAATCTCTATTGAAGCTCCTTGAATCCTCTTATTTCAGGTAACCCTCTTCCTCAAATCTCTCTCTATTATTTGCTTTCAGCTTTCCTCTTCTTCGTTTAGATTTTTAGTTGTGATTGTGGGCATTGATCTTGTGTTCTTGTTAATTTGCTGTATTTTGTTAATATTATTATTTTATTTTCTTTTGTATTTCGTGTTTTGTTTGTTTCAGGAAAAAACACTGCAATTCCATGTTTTGTTTTGTTTGGGATCTCAAGATCTTGTTTGTTTTCCTTCAGAAAATGAATGTAAATAATTATGGGCTTCAAAAAGTGAAAAGTCAGTCAAAAGTTACTGTTAAGCTTCTCCGCCTATGCACTGATGCAATGGAAGACAAAGTTGCCAGTAACCTTTGTTTCTTTTTATACCATGCAGTAAGTGGTTTTAAAGCTTCCAATACTTGCTCTGCATGGTCTAGGAATTAACTTATAAATCCCATATGCTCCTAAAGTTAGTAATTAAGCTGAATGTCTCACAACTGTTTTTGCTTCCCTGACACTCTGAAGACAACCCTGCACCTTGCTCTCTGCATTGACTATTGTTCCAAGCAGCTGTATCCATTGGTTCAACATGCTCTACAGTTACATCTTTAGAAAATATTTTTTTCCCAGCAATGGTGAAGCCCTCATCTGATATTTTTCAATACTCACATCTTATGAATTAGTTTTCTATTTGGCATGGGGATTCGTCACTTGGTGTTTAAATATCTTCATTAGATCGTGTCCTTGCTTTAAGATTGAGCTTATTAAGAATATTTATACCAAGTCAAGTTTTAAGATTACGACAAGGAAGGAATTATTAGGCTCTGATTTTTTAAAATTTACACAAGAGAAGGAGAGGCAGTTTGGACTTGGTTTTCTCATGATTTGTGGATTGATTCAAGAATTTGACTGGTTTTGGGCTTTATTTTTTCTAATGCATAGTTTGACTCTAACAAACATAATGTTCAATCAAACTATTTGATCGGGTTAAATTTTTTCCAAAAGCTTCTAAAGGTCTTCTTTTATATAGGGTTAAAATTTCATATTAATCAAAGTTCGATAAGGCTTTACGATAAAGTCTATAAGCTACTATGCGAGAATTACATTTAATTTGCTAGTTGGTTTATGATTTTTTTTTCTATTTTACTTAATACTCTTTTATTATTTTTTAAGAATTATTTAAGATGTTTTTTACCTAGTATAAATTGGTTTATTTATCTTGTATTTAGGTTTTTTTTTAAAGACTTTGTTTATTTTAGAATAATATTATATGTGTGCAACGTTGCTTATACTTTAGGTTCTTCATTGAACTTATCTTTAACTTATTAAAGATCAATTATTTTTGTGGTGTTCTTTCTATACTTCCAGTTCGTGATTCCTTATAATTATAAGGTTGGGGTCTTTTTTTATCCAATAACTTCGGTGTCTCTTTTTAAGTAATCATTATGTCAGGTTCTTTATTGTAATTTGATTTTAGCTTTTTTAAGTTGTTTTTTCTTGCGTGTGGGTTCAAAGGTTCTTACCCTTTAGGTTCACATCGGTTGGTATTAGAGCAAGGCTCTAAAATAATGTTTTATCAATCTATCTATCTATCTTTAAATTTCCATGTTGTTTGTTTGTTGTTCAAAAAGTCTACTACTGAATTAGTATATTAGAGGAAATAAAAGGTTGAAATTGCAAGTTGTTTATTCTGCCACAAATTGGGTATATATAAAAAAATGAATTTGGGACTTAATAAAAACACTTTAATTCATATTAGATTTTGGTTATTGTTAGTTTGATATTAATTTCGGGTTATTTGAGAGAATTATGAATCAGTGTTTACCAAAATCAATTCGCGTTGTATATTAATTTTGTTTATTTGTTGCTGTTATTTTCAAGTCAATATAATCTATTATGGTTTTGGGTTATTAGAAGAGTCTTTTTTGCTTCTGTTTTCTTTTTCATTTGTTTTTATGTTTGTTAACATATTCCTTGTTGTTTTTATTTTTGCTAAATTTTTTATTGTTGTAGATTTATATCGTAGTCATTTTTTTTTTCTTGATTGTTTTGAGTCCTAAAATCCATGGTTAATCTTACAAGGTTGTGATTTTGATTGTTTGTGATTAATTACTTAAAGAACTGAAAAGGAGATCACGAAAGGTTAAAGGCAAAAAGATGAGCATATTATCGTGAAAAGCTAGAATTAAATGAAACAAGAGTGGAGTGACATCATATTGAGTGTCAACATGTGAGGAAGTGTGTGTGTGTGTGTGTATATATATATATATATATATATTGTTATTAACTTGAAATTTTAAATTTCAACAATGTCTTCCAAAGATGGATCATCACCTGCAAAAAAAAAAGAGAACTTGTTTTTTATACATCAACAATTTGAGAGGATTAAGTGAGATTTGGTAAGGTTTTTAATATGATGGATAAACAAGATGTTGTAATTACTAGTTTGCGAGAGGAGTCAGTTTGAAGGGGTCCTAATGTCAGAAGGCCAGAAAGACATGTTACTCTACCTTTAGATGACTTTATTAACGAGAATGAAGATGAAGAAGTTGAAGATCTTGATCATGCATCAATCAACCAAGGTGACAGATTTTGACTACTTAGAAACCGAAGAGATGAGGGATTTTGACAAGATGAAAACTTCAGCCATAGTGGTGTAGGAAGTGATTTTGGGTATCATGATGGTTTGGATAGAAACTTAGGAAGTATTAAGATGAAAATTCCAGCATTTCAGGGAAGGAATGATCTATAGGAATATTTAGAGTGTGAGAAAAAAATGTTGAGTTGATCTTTGATTGTCACCACTACTTGGAAAAAAAGGGGTAAAACTTCTTGTTATTAAATTTATTGATTATGCTATAATATGGTGTGATCAACTTATTTTGAGTATAAGAAGAAATAATGAGACTTACTGACATTTGAGATGAGATGAAGGCAATCATGAGAAAGAAATTTGTTTCAGGATATTATTATCGGGATTTATATATAAGGTTGTAAAGTTTGACGCAAGGGCTAAAAGTGTAGAGGATTATCATGAAAAGATGAAAGTCACTATGATTTGGGAAAATATAGTGGAGGATATGGAAGCTATCATGATTAGGTTTATGAATGGGTTGCATACAACATAGTAAACTTACTGGAGTTATAGCACTATATAGAGTTAAAAGACATGATGCATATGGTTCTTCTTACCCTCTGGGTTCGTATCAAATTGGGACTTTTTCTCTCAACCAAATCTAAAGAAAAATCACTAAAAATAAGAATATTTTTCATCGGTAAAAAAGATACATTTAAACACTTTATGTACTTATTTTTCTCATTGATCAACATTTGAGTAACATAGCCATTAAATGCCTTTTATCTACAATAGATGACTTATTTTATAGGTTTATCAAAAGATCCAAACCCCTCCTTATGAGTCTAGATCACAAGGTCAATCATATCACCTTTTGATGTGGTTCAACCCAGTTCTGATCTCTTATTAGGCTCTCATACATATTAGGCTTAAACTTACTAGGAAAATACTAATTAGCCCAACAACTCCTTAGGAGGCCTAAAACACCTTGTCTTTGTTAGCGATGCTGTTTGTGGGAATAAAAAAAAGTCATTTTGTTTTCTTTTTTTTTTTATACATAATTTTTGTTCATATCATAACTGATAACCTATAAAATGCTGTTTGTGGCACTCCTAGATTTGGTAAAATTATAGATTTTCTAAACTGCCATCAAAATGCTCAAACAAGGCCAACCTAAGTTGGATCTAGTTAGTGACAATTTATGACCTTTTAGTAGAGGAGAGAAGATAATCCTTTTTTAATTTTTTTCCTCATTTGACTTTGCCATGCACATGTATTTTACCCTAATATTTAGACTACATGACACACATTACACATACATACATACATACTGAACATGAACCTGAATATATAAAATGCTTGTAAAGCTTTTATTACTATCATTTATTATCATTTTTATTATAATATATATTCCCATTACACCTTTCTAAATAAGGCACCTTGTAGAGGATTAGGATTTTGCTAGGAAGTACATATAAGCATAACTATGAGATTATTTGAATGGTAGGTGATTAATACTTAAAAGTGCATTTTCATTAAGGTTTTATATGATCATATTGCACTTAAAGTATCATTAAATTCCCTAACTCAAGCATGTTTTATAATAACAAGTCTGATAATATAAGATATCTTTAATTTATGGTAATTGCACATTTTAAATGTAAGCATATCTCACAATTCAAAAGATTGATTGAGTTGTTTAACTATTGAAATTGAAAAGACAAAGAGAGGGCTAAACTTAAAGAAGAGATGCTGGTTCAATTCTGAAACACCATTTGGTTATTGGGTCATAATTAGAGCTGTAGATCTTGGATTTAGGTCTGATTTATCTGGATGGAAAGCTAAGACATATGCATAAAACATTCACGAAGAGTCTAAGATTCAAAACTGTTGTTTTTAAGTTCAAATCTTAGCAACCAAAGAAAAGTCTGAATCTGTCCTGTAACCCATATACTATTTGGTGTTTAACCCATATCTTGAGTTCTAGAAGTCCAAATAAGCTCATTCTTTATTGGAAAGATGAAATAAATTCCCACAAATTTTATGAAGCCTATCTATTCAAATTCTGATGTTAGCAATAACAGTTTGTCCAGCCAATAAATCAATAGTTAGCCACCAAGTTAATGGTTGGCCACCAACTCAATAGTTAGCATCAAATCAATAGTTCTAAATTTTAGCCTTTAAAAGGAGACATTTGCCATACATTTAGGCATCTTGATTTTCATATCAATATCTTGCTCTTGCTTTCTTTCTTTTTTATAATGTTCAAGTTTATTTCATGTTATATTTTCATTAATCTCTTGTTTATACTTTTCATTTTCTTTACTATACTTAGTTAACTTATATCATAATTGTATTCTTATCTTGTTTATATATGTTTCTCTTCTTCATTATGTTTAGCTAAGTTTATTTTGTCAAGGTGAAAAGGTTACACTAATAGTGTTAGAATAAGTATAGTATAAACTCAACATTGACTTTAATGTTTATGTTCAAGAAAGTTTGCTATTAACATATTTTATAATTGTTATCTTATTCATTCTTAATACCTTGCTTGTTAAATGATTAATCTAGATTTGCTTGTTAAATGGTTAATTTAGCAATAACGAAGAAAATAGATGCTTGATTCTTGATCTACGCATGATTACAAACAAAACTTTGCTCTTGATTACATGAAAACTTATTTGGTTTGTGATTTGTGTTTGCCATTACAAAGTCCGAAAGCCTTACAATAAGAAGAGTTTTGTCCCTCTTTCCTGAATACAAGCTCGATTAGAAGTCTTCAATTTAAGAGTGGATATGTGTCTTTGTTAAAAGGAGTTGAATATATTTAATAGTGAAAAATAAGGGTATATAGAGATTATATATAGGTCTACCCCTTCATTAATAAGGTGTGGCATGCCTTTTTGGTTGTATAATTACCAATTAGACATATGACGAGTCCTTCTCAAAAGTTCTAAATTTCTAAAGATTATCAAAAACACCCTAAAGACCTCATAGTATTTTTGGTATTGAATTAGCAATTAATTGGTTAAAAAACTAAAAAAAATCATTATGAATCCAAAAACATTCTTGATGCACAATATATCATTTTTTAGTAGGATAAAGTAAAAAAGACCTAAATGGAACTTTTCTTAACGAATGAAACTCATTGACACTAAAAACGATGAGTCTCAAAGCTAAAAAATAATTATTTGTCAATTTTCTCTCTCATCCGTAGTAATCTAGTGGCTCTCTTCTTTTTCAAACTCATGGATTAAAATGTAAGCAAAATAAAGTGTTGGACCAAACTATTTAATTTACAAATTAAAGGGATCAAAAGAAGAAATTTGACAAAATCCAATTGGCAAAATGAGGCAAAAAGGCATTGACACAGGTGTTTTTTTAAAAAAGCTTCCTATTTTTTCACTGTTTCAATTTGGATCCTTTCTTTATTTTTCTTAAACAATAAAATTGAATTATTTTTCATTAAATCGAGCAACAACCCAATGACAAGATTATTTTTTAAGATTGAGATAATTACATAACAAGTAGATCAAAATAAACTATCGAGTCCAAATCACAATCAACACAACATTGAAGGATCAAATAAAAAAAAATAATGGAAGGTAAAATACAAAGAGAAAATAAGGACCAGAATTGACAATATATTTTTCTTAAAAACAAAAGGCCTACCTTTATTTTAAGAAAAATTGAAACAAATAAATAAATCTCTTTTCTTGGACCGCACACCAACCAACGTCAAATGCATTCAGTATCTTCATTGAACCATAGTTCATATCCTATCCTATCCTGTTTGCTAACATTATGGGCATAACAACTACAATCACAACCCATTTTATCAACCCTTTATTGGAGAATATTTTTTAATTAAAAAACTTTTTTAAATCACCTTATCAACATTGTTTTTTTTTTTTTTTAGTTTTCCTTCATATGTAGGATAGGTATTCAAATTCAATTGGTTGGGCTCATGGTTGTCAAACTCGCGAGTTGACTCGTAAAATCGTATGATTTTACGAGTCAACACAGATATATCGTGTGAAATCGGGTAGAAAACTCAAAAACCAGCAAACTCGGTCAAACTCAGTTAAAATCGGTCAAACTCGGTAAACTCAGATCGAGTTTACCGAGTTTGACCGATTTTAACAAAAAACTATTGACTCTTCTCAGTCCTCTCCTCTCCATCCTGTTTGTCTCACAAAAATTCTCCTTTCTCCTTTCCCCAAATCTCACATTCTTTGATTCTTAAATCTCAACCCTAACAGAAGCAGACTAACACTAGCAAGTAGCAACGCCTTCCACATCAAGTTGTGCTGCAATTTGTATCTGCAAAACTTCAAGCCGTAAAGTGATACTAAAACAGTAGCATTGTAAGAAAGCAACAACTTAAAATCCAATAATAAGTAAAACATTAAGGAAATATTTATGAAGAGCCTGTAGTTGGTATGTCATATTGAGGAGTAGTTGAGGAGTTTACTTAGAGCGTGGGTTATGGGTCTATATACAAAAATAAAAGGGGGTCGTTTTTCCAGGTAGAGATTGAAAGGGAAAGAAGCAAAGAATTTGCTTGAAGAAATAGAGAAAGACAACATTTTTAACATGGAAATGCAGGGAACAACATGTACAAATCTTAATATATGTATGGGTTAAGCGAAAGCTTTGTTTGCTTTGCTAGTTTGATGATAGGTCCATAGGTGTCTAACTCGCGAGTTGACTCAATATTGTTGTTTCAATATTGCCTGCTTTTTTTCTGCAACACCAATACAATACACCCTGTCAGAATTAATATAACACCATATAGATGAATTTCTAGGATCAGACAATATTGGTCTTGGTATTAATAGTAACACTAATGTTTATAATATTAGTGTTGGTACTAATAGTAACACTAATAATCCTCTTGATGATACTAATATGATGAATGTCTAAGAAACAATGAGGAGATGAAGGCAATGACGCAAGTTTTAGTTTACATGACACATTAACAGATTGTTTGTTTTAAGTTTGTTAATTATTAGTTAATGAAAAGTTACTTAAATTATGTATGAATTTTTATTTGAACCATGTATTTTAAGGTGCTTGAACTTTCTATGAAAAAAAATTTCCTTACGATTTTACGATCTGAGTTTATTTTGTATTTTTCATGTTGCGTTAAAAATGCTTTTTTGACAACCTTGGTTGGGTTTATTTCCAGAATCAGTGTGGAATTTTCTTAATCTGCACATATCCGTTAATCAGCCCAAGTAAGTGGATCCCGAGGAGGCCTAATATAGGTCGTGAATTCGTGATTTGCTTTGACTCGTTAATTAGGAACCAAAAACTACATAACACACGTGTGAAAGCTTTTTTCGGTTTAAAATTTACTTCTAGTATTTAATTTCTATATGGATAATGAGATTTGAATTCATAATCGTTTGAATATTAAAGTTATAATATAATATTAAAGAATCATTTTAATTTAAAAATTTAAGTATTATAATGAATTTTTAAGTATTGTTAAAAAAATATATGAATTTTTAAGGATTGTTTTTTTTTAAAATATTATAATGACAAATATATATATGAAATTTATAACTACTGAAACAATCCATATAAAAATTAATAAATAAAAAGTTTAATATTACACGAGTGTAGCACATGGCAAGAAGAAAAAATCAATATGTTTGACTTAAAAAAAAGTTATATAACAATATGTTCAGCTTTAATTTACTTTTTTGTATTTTTCTCAAAATGTATTAAAATACATGTAATTTTATTGTTAATGACATTCAATTGGGTTTTAAACTTTTTAAAAAATTCCATTGTCTTAGGATTAGTTCTAACATTTTGGTACCTATTTTTTTTTATTAATATCATTGACTTTTTATTAACAATGAATTAAATTGGAAGTTTAATGCTTTTTCCCCCTTTTCCGTAGAAATCTCAATACATTTTTATTTCTTGTTTCTAAATCTAATTATTATCGGTTATTGTATTCATTAAATTATTAATTAATGGCTAAAATAAAGTTTTTAAGAATATTAATTTTCAATAGATTTAATGATGATGAATGAAAATAATAAAAATAAAAGATGATTGAATCTAATCCGGTGCAACCTTCAGAACTTATAACACAAAACATGAGGTTGGATCGTTGCATAAAAGGCAAATCCAAAAAAATAACAATGTAAAATTCTCAACCAACCTAAATAATTAGAGATAAACTTGAAAAAACAAATTAAAAAAATTGATAAGAAAGAAAAAAAATATAGATTTTAAAAGAATAAGAATCAAATTTGACACAAAAAATAAAATCATAAGGATTAATTTGAAAAACAATTTCAATGAAGAAAAGGATATGAAAAACAAAAAATAACAATCAAAGAATAAATACTAAATTTAATATAAAAATCATATGTCAATGGATGAAATTGAAAAAAAAATTAATAAAGGATTCAACACCAAATACATTACAATTAAAAGAATAAGAATCAAATCTGATATAAAAATCAAATTTCAATTGATGAAATTGAAAAACAAAACTAACTCAATAAATGATTTAAAATGAAATACATTGCAATAAAAAGAATGAGGATCTAATTTGACTCAACAAACAAATAAAATATCCATATTTCTTTGTTTTTTTAGGAGGGGAGAGAGGAAAAAGAGACGAAAGATAAAACGTGTGGCCGGATCTCAACCAACGGTTTTTTGACCGCACACACCTCACCACCGTGATTAGGGCGGTAAGACACATCAAATGCCATCCGAAAAAGTGGAAATAAGATCTGTTTTGGCACCGCCCGCGCCACCCTAAAAGGGCGGGCGATGTCCACTTGTTGAAGTGTGTTAGGCACGCACCAACCACTTCTTAATTTAAATAATATTTTATATGTATAAAGAACGCAATTACCCTTCACCTCATATAAGAATAACAAAAAAACCATAGCAAAACACTAAAGCACCCTTGCATCCGAAGCTAAAAGATATTATTTTAGGGGTATTTAAGTAATTATACTGCATAAAAAATTGAAAAGCCCGAAAAGCCTCTTTACCTAAGGGAAACATTTTTTTTTTAAGTTAAAGTTAGTAATTATAGTATGTATCAAAGAGGTAAAAATACCGTCTAACCCACTCTTTTCTTTTAATAACTAATGTATCGCAAAAAAATACCTTCCTATCCCTATAACTAAACGAAGTGAGTTTACCGTTTAAAAATAAAATAAAAAAGTAATTTTGCACAGTGAAAGTGAAATCATGAGTTCTTTTAACTTTCGTTATAATATAATATAAATAATTAAATATAATAATTGTGTGTTTTTTTTTCTTTTTCGCTCAAGCGCCCGATAAGCGTTGGATTTACAAATCTTCTCTTAAATACAAGGCCCAAGACTTTGAAGAAGAAAACCCATTGTTTTGGAGCCCTATGTGGAAGGCCCAACACTATGAAGCTGGATCTATCAACCCATTTCTCGCCCATTGATTTTTATTTTTTATTTTTATGAAATTCACGAGCTACAATTAATTAATGTCAGAGAGGGCCCCAATTGATTAATCTTCCTGGTGGCTTGCAGAGTGCTGCTACAGGTTACAAAATTAATTATTATTTCGTGATATGAATAATTTCTCTGGAAAAAGAAAAAAAAAGACACTTAGCAACACGAGGGAAATGTCAGAAAAGGGCTAGTATTAATTATAGTTAATAGTCTGAATTTTTAGAATTAAAAAACCAATAAAATACTACAAGGTTTAATTAGTTAATTTTGATAAACTACAGGTCCTGATCCGTAATTCACTCACCGAAGCAGGAATATATTATAGAGGGAAAGTCCTTTATTTTATGCCCTAATTAGGGGAGGGGTTTGGTTATGAAGGGCTGGAGGATCGATCTATTGAGTCATGTATGATCTTCAGTTTCTATGCATAGTCTAAAATATTCTTATTGTGTTAGTTTGAAATTTTATTTTCATTTTTTAAAAGGAAAACAAATAATATTACTATACATTATAAAATAAACTAAAAAAAATGTTTATTTTTTTACCGTTAGTTACTGTGCATTTGCCTAAAATCACCATAAACACCTATCCAAATGAATAGTGCCTTTTTCTGTAGTCACTAATCTTTATTTTCTTTTTAAAAAATAAGAATAATAGGTTGTGCTTAATTTTTTATTAAAATTTACTATAAATAAAATAATTAAAATTATATTTAAATAAATATCATTCAATTTGGTAATAGTTTTCAAATAAATTTTTTATTTTGTTATTTTTATTATATATTTTTTACATAATTTTCTCAAATTAATTATCGCTTTTTCTTCAATTACACGCAAAATATTAAGATATGATTTTTAATATTTTTAACATGATAAGTTTTATTTATTTATTTAATAAACAATGCTTCTAATAAAAAAATACATAAAAAAAAGAAAATTGAGTTTAGATTGAAGAGATACATCCTTACCTAGTTATTTTAAATTACAAAAAAAAAATCGTCTAACAACAAATATATTTTTTAGAATTTAAATAGTTTCTTTTTCATATAAATATTTATTTTAATTATAAAAAAATAAATAAAAGTAGATTTAAAAAAACAACCAGACAAGCATCTCG
>Ga0307511_10006421_pt1 | contig 11847 bp, 11 predicted proteins | sample 13_EM_MG_FD_200266 | JGI IMG/M metagenome (GOLD analysis project Ga0307511, IMG submission 200266) | Populus trichocarpa ectomycorrhiza microbial communities from riparian zone in the Pacific Northwest, United States - 13_EM | ecosystem: Host-associated > Plants > Roots > Unclassified | place...
CGAGATAAGCTACAATTCCACACATAGGCGAACCTCCTTGTTGCCACGATGGGCAGTCAGCGTCAAGGGTGCTGCGCATGGCGGCCCTTGCAGGGGTGTTCCAGCTGCGCCGGGGGTGGCCGGGTGGTGGACGTTATTTTGCCTATACGGCCTCTATTTTTAGGACGGATAGGACAAATAAGTCGTATAGGGAGTGGAGATTCGGCGGTGGGGGCTGTTTCTTTTCCCCTCGTTCCCAAACCTCTGGTCACTTTTTCGAGTCAGGTTCAGAAATTTGGGAACGAGGGGGAGGGGAATTGGCCAGATACCCGCGACGTTCCGGGGCAGGGCCTGCAGCGGTTACCGGAAGAAGGTGGGGATTGGCAATTGGACGGACTTTGACTAAGTTCCGATTATGGAGTTATCCACTGGTCCTTCGATCGTTCATGCCCGCGACGTTATTTCGGTCATTCTCGGCGGCGGGGCCGGGACGAGGCTTTTTCCGCTGACCAAAGACCGTTCCAAACCGGCGGTGCCGTTGGCGGGCAAGTATCGCATTGTCGATATTCCGATCAGCAATTGCCTTAATTCCGGGTTGAAGCGGATTTTTCTGCTGACCCAATTCAATAGTTCCTCGCTGCATCGGCATGTGCAGCAGAGTTATCATTTCGATGAGTTTTCCAACGGTTTTGTCGAGATCATGGCGGCGCAGCAAACGCCGGGGAACAATACCTGGTACCAGGGTACGGCGGATGCGGTGCGGCAGAATCTTCAGCATTTTGGCAATGCCGCGCACAAGTACGTGCTGATTCTTTCCGGGGACCAACTTTACCGGATGAATTTTCGGCGATTGATCGAGCAGCATATTACGACGGGCGCCGATGTGACGGTGGCGACCATTCCGGTGAATCGCTGCGATGCGGGTTCCTTCGGGATCATGAAGATCGATGCCGAGGAGCGGATCACGCAGTTTGTGGAAAAGCCGCAGGATCCTGCGGTGCTCGATACCCTGAAGATTCAGCCGAAAGAACTGGCCAAGTTGAAGATCAAGCCGGGAGGCGATCTTTTCCTGGCGTCGATGGGTATTTATATTTTCAACCGGGATGTGCTGACGCAGGCGCTGGCGGGCAAGCATGTCGATTTCGGCAAGCACATCATTCCGAACCTGATCGAGGGCGGGCGTCTTTTTTCTTACGTCTACCAAGGTTATTGGGAGGATATTGGAACGATCAAGGCGTTTTACGAAGCCAATCTGGATTTGAGCAACGAGGTGCCGAAGTTCAACTTTTTCGATACGCAGGCGCCGATTTACGGTCATTCGCGGTACCTGCCTTCCAGCAAGATTGTGCGGGGGCGGATCGAGCGGGCGGTTGTCGCCGAAGGGTGCGTTATCGTCGATGCGCATGTTGAGCATGCCGTTATCGGTATTCGCAGCCGGATCGAGGCGGGTTCCGTCGTTAAGGATTCCATTCTGATGGGGCATGACGATTACGAGACGCCCGATGAGTTGCAGGCGGCAGCGGCGCGGGGCGTTCCTCCCTTTGGTGTGGGCAAGAATACCGTCATTGAGCGGGCGATCATCGATAAGAATACGCGGATCGGCGATAACGTTCGGATCAGCCCGGAGGGCAAGCCGGAGAATTATGATGGGGATAATTACTACATCCGGGATGGGATCGTGGTGGTGCCGAAGGGCGGAATCATTCTCAGCGATACCGTGATTTGATTTCGTTGGGGTCTCATTCCCCGCCGCTTGCGGCGTGCGCCGGACCGTCGCGGAGCCCGCGACGGCTACCACGGAGAAAAGGCGCGACGGTTCCTTCGACGATGCTCAGAACAGGCGCCGACCGCTACATAAGGATAACAAAAATTCTTTCGGCGTGACCCATGCCTGTTTTTCGGACAGCCTCTAGCCGATGGAATTCGAATGGTCCCTTTACCAAGCGAACGAGCTTACGTCGGAGGAGATCTCCGAGAGCTTCGAGGATCCTTTTAGTTTACGGTTGTTACCGGATTCCAATCGGTACGCCTCGCAGAACCGCTTCTTCAGTCTCGGTTTTAGCAGCGGAGGCAAGGGAGTTTTTGCGGTGTATACCTCGACGGGAAAAGTGGTTCGTGTCGTGGCTGCACGCCGGATGACCGAGGAAGAGATCTTTTTCTACAAACGTAAAAGTCAGGAATATCTTTAAGTCATGAGCCTTACCGTTGTTACCGATTGGGAAGCAGTTCCCTTATTTGCCGACCTGGCGGAGGAATGTGCCTTTTGGGAGGTGCATCAAATCGATCCGGGCCTGATGCAGACTTCCCTGGTCGGGACAGATACAAATGAGTCAACTACCATTACGATTCGGATGGACCCACGGATGCTTTCCCGCCTGAAGCGGCTGGCCCGGCAACGGTATCTCAATTACCAGAGCATGCTGAAGCAATGGGTGGCGGAACGTTTGGAAAAGGAATTGGATTAGGGGGCGGGGCCAGCTTATTTTCGGGATGAGGGCTTGTGCGCTAAGAAAAAAGCGAAAAAACTTCGCTAAAAGTTGTGAGTGAGTTATTTTATGCTTAGGCTTAAGCGGTATTTCGTTATCTGTTTTATTTTATGAAATTATCTTATCTTCGTTCCTCGCGCCGGTCCGGTTTTACCTTGGTTGAGTTGCTGGTTGTCATAGCCATCATAGCTGTCCTCGCCAGTGTCACTCTTGTTGGCGTGAGTGCGGCTCTTGCCGCTGCCAAGCGGGCCAAAGCCAATTCGACGGCCAGCCAACTGCAGGCTGCTGTCTTGAACTACTATACGGAATATGGTGTTTATCCGATTCCTACGGGGACTGCGGCAGGGGATTATGTCATTAAGGATGCTCAAGGTAATGATGCCGATTGGGGAAATTTGGTCTGTGCTTTGAGTGGGAATATCAATCCTTCCACCGGAAAACCTGTTACCGGCGATCCTGTTCCCAATACCCGGGCCATTGCCTACCTGACCTTCAAGAGTTCCGATGTGGATGCGGCTGGCACGCCCAAGAACCCGTTGCCTACCGGGGCGAGTATCTTTTTCAATATCGCCATGGATGCTGATTATGATGGTGTTTTAGGCGCTGCTCCGAGTACTGCGGCGTTACCTAATTTTGCCACAGCTCAGGCAGGTGTCGATTTGACGGGAACGAGCGGGGGATCAAGTACCGCCGGTGTGGCCGTTTGGGCTAATTGTAATGGAAGTACTTCCAGCAAAAATCCAAGTTTCTGGGTGCATACCTACTAATTACTCATGCAACCTATTTCTTCCTCCGGCCTGAAGCGGATCAAGGGGACGGTGGCTTCCTTTACCTTGGTTGAATTGCTGGCGGTTATCGCCATTATAGCGGCTTTGGCTGCGCTGACTTTGGCTGCTTCGCAGGGAGCAATGGCGGCTGCGGCTCGCAACCGCGCACGTGGCGAGATTCAGGCCATGAAGACCGCGTTGGAAGGCTACAAGACCGATAATGGTGCTTATCCTTCGGCCACTAACTTTGCTTCGACTAACTCCTATGCATTAACTGACGGGAGTGGCAGCTCATCCGGCCCCTATCAGTTGTCGTCTAAGACGCTCTATCAAGCTTTGTCGGGGCAAACGAACTATTACGATACTCCTGTGGCCGGACAAAAGGCTTATATGTACTTTAAGACCAGTCAGCTCATCGGTTATAAAACCGGAACAGGTCCGACGTATATCAAAGATCCATGGGGATTTTCTTATGCCTATAACACGGGTGATGCCAATACACCTCAGCAAAATCCTCCCTACAGTGGCACTGGTTTTTATGATCTTTGGTCGACGGGCGGATTGACGGGAGCCAATACGACAAACATCAATACCTGGATTGCAAGTTGGATGCAGTAGATTCTTGCGTCTGTGGCGGCGGCCTGTGATCGCCGCGAATCAGGTAGCTGCCATTCGCTAGATGGCGGGCCGACGGCGTTGCTCAGGACAGGCGTCGACTGCCGCTACAGGATTAAGGTAGAGTAAGCGATCTTATGGTTCGCATCGCTCGCGTGGTTCCCGAAGTCTCGCTGGATCGCGCCTTTGACTATGCCATTCCCGAGGATTTGGCCGATCGGGTCAAGTTGGGCGCCAAGGTGCGCGTCTCTTTTCGGTTCCGTGAATTGGTGGGCTATGTCGTCGAGTTTCCCGAGGTGGCTTTTAAAGGCCGACTGAAACCGATTTTGGAAGTGTTGGGGCCGGGTTCCTTTTTGCCCGCCATTCTGATCGAGTTGGCCCAATGGATGGCGCAATATTACGCGGCCCCGTTGACCGTGGCGCTGATGAGTGTGTTGCCCCAGGCCGTGCGTCGGGCGGATGCTGCTTTCAAGCAGCGGTTGTGGGTTGAACCGTTGACGGCGGAATTGCCGGAAGAGGCGGTGACGGCCCTGAAGCGGTCTCCGGCCCAGCGTGCGGCCTGGGAGCATCTCCAGAAAAATGGTCCCGGCTGGCTGGCGGAGTTGAGTCAGGTGTGTCGTCCCGCGGCATGGCATGGGCTGGCGGAACGCAATCTGGTTTCGATCCAATCCCGCACGCAGGATCGCGATCCCTTTCTTCATGTGCCCGTGGCGGAATCGGCGCCGCATGAAATGAACGTGGAACAGAAGACCGCGCTGGGCCTGATCGAGGAGGAGATCGCGGCGGAAAAGCCGAGGGTCGTGCTTCTTCACGGTGTTACCGGCAGCGGCAAAACGGAGATTTATTTGCAGGCCATCGCGCAGGTATTGGCGCGTGGGAAAAGCGCGCTGGTGCTTGTGCCGGAAATTGCGCTGACGCCGCAAACGGTCGAGCGGTTCCGTGCGAGGTTCATCGGCCAGAAAGTGGGCGTGGCGGTGTTGCACAGTCATCTCTCTTCCGGCGAGCGACACGATCAATGGCAACATATCCGCTCGGGGCAGGCGCGGATTGTCATTGGGGCGCGCTCGGCGGTTTTCGCGCCGCTGAGGGATTTGGGCATTATTGTCGTCGATGAGGAGCACGAGCATTCCTACAAGCAGGAGGAATCGCCCCATTATCACGCGCGGGATGTCGCGGTGATGCGCGGTCATTTGGAACGCGTGGTCGTGGTGCTTGGTTCGGCCACGCCGTCGCTGGAATCTTATCATCACGCGAAGGAGGGGAAATATCGCCTGGCGGAAGTGAAGGCGCGGGTCGAGGAGGGGCAGATGCCAACAACGCATATTCTCGATATCCGCGCTTCCGGCAAAAAAGGCGATCCGCCCGTGCTGGTCGCGCCCCGGTTGATTGAGGCGATCCAGGCGCGGCTCGATCGGCACGAACAAGCGATCATCTTCCTTAATCGGCGTGGCTACGCATCCTCGTTGCAGTGTCCGCAATGCGGCCATGTCGAGATGTGTCCGAATTGCAGCGTGGCGCTGACGTTCCATCGCCGGGCCGAGAGGTTACGCTGCCATCTCTGCGATTTTGCCAGCGGAGTTCCTCATGCCTGTCCGCAATGCGGGTTCGCGCCTTACAAATACGCGGGGAGCGGCACCGAAAAAGTGGAGCAGGCCCTGGTGGAGGCTTTTCCCAAGGCGCGGCTCGCGCGGATGGACTCCGACAGCATGAAGGGCAAGGACGCTTATGCGCGGACGCTGGGCGATTTTGCCGAGGGTAAGATCGATATTCTTGTCGGTACGCAAATGATCGCCAAGGGGCTTGATTTTCCTCGGGTCACTTGCGTGGGTGTGATCAATGCCGATCTCGCGTTGCAAATTCCCGATTTTCGCGCGAGCGAGCGAGTTTTCCAATTGCTGATGCAGGTATCGGGTCGGAGCGGACGCGGGCAGTTACGGGGAGAGGTTTTCGTCCAGACGCGGGTGCCGTTTCATCCGGCGATTCAGTTTGCGCGGCATCATGATTACACCGGCTTTGCCGAGCAGGAGCTCGAATTTCGTCGCAGTCTCCACTATCCTCCTTATGAGCGGTTTATCCTGGCGACGGCGCGGGGCCGTAATGAAGAGAAGACGCTCTTCGTTCTCGAGCAATTGACAAAGGAGATGGAGAAACTGAATCTGCCTGAAACTGAAATCACCGGTCCATCGCCTGCGCCCATCGCCCGCATCGAGGAACGCTACCGGTTCCAGATTTTTTTGCGTACACGGCGAATCATGGCGGTGACTCCGCGCCTGCGTCCGCTTTTCATGGATCGCGCGTGGCCCGATGACATTCGGATCACGCTGGATGTTGATCCGGTCGATCTGCTTTGATTTTTAACGGAATTTAGACAGGAGGGACATGAAGAGGAATGAAGGAAGACAGGGGAGTTTTTGACAGGATTAACAAGATTTACAGGATTGGGGAAAGGCTTGAGGCAGGGGGAATTTTTGACGGAATTAACGGAATTACGGAATTTTTTAACAGGAAGACATGAAATCAGGAAATACAGGAGGCAGGGGAGTTTTAGACATGAAGGGGAATGAAGGAAGGCAGGAGAGTTTTAGAAGGGATTAGCACGATTGACAGGATTGGCTGAAGAAAGAATCTCCCGCCTTTAAAATCATGTAAATCTTGTTAATCCTGTCTAAATTTTCGGTATGGGTTCGAGACTTCTCAAGTTCATTGTTGCGCTGGCGTTGCTGCCTCTGGTGGCGGGGGAGGTCTGGGCACTGATCGATCTGGGGCGGTTGTCGGTGCCGGCGGGGGAATGGCATGCGGCCTGGTTTGTCAGTTTTGGTGCGGGGTTTTGGATCTGGCTTTTGATCTTTGCTTTTTTGCCGCGGACGATGTGGCTCTATGTGCTGGGGCACGAGTTCACGCATGCGCTGGCCGCAATGATGGCGGGGGGCAAAGTTTCTTCCTTCAAGGTCACTTCGCAGGGCGGACACATCATGACCGATCGGGTGAATTGGTGGATCGCCCTGTCGCCTTATTTCGTGCCGATCTATGCGCTGATCTGGATCGGGCTCTGGCTGACGGTTGATTTTTATTACCCGTTGAAGGCGTGGCAGCCGGTTCTTTATTTTGGCATTGGCTTTCTCTGGTGCTTTCACCTCACGTTCACGTGGAGCATGCTTCATCCGCGTCAGACCGATCTCTCGGGCGAGGGTTATGTTTTTTCCAGCGTCATTATCTCGTTGATGAATCTCCTGGCGGTGTTTTTCCTGCTCGGCATCCTGGCCCGCGATGTGCCGGGGGCGGGTAAGCTTTTACTTCGACGCACCCAGCAATGTTATATTTTTACGGGAAATGAAATCAGGCGCGGATCGACCTGGGCATGGGAGGAATTGCATCGTAATCGGGGATAGGTTCTAATTTCAGGTTCCCATGAATACTCCCCGCCAGGAAATCGAAGCTCGTGTTGCGCAGACCGTAGCGAAGTTGTTTTCACCCGCTCCGCCCGCGCCTTACGTGCGGCCCTGCCCCGATTCGCGGCATGGTGATTTTCAGACCAATGTCGCCATGGTGCAGGGGAAGGAAGCGAAGGCGAATCCGCGCGATCTTGCCGTCAAGCTGGCGGAGGCGCTTGAGATCGATGACATCGCCGAGAAGCCGGAGATCGCCGGGCCGGGCTTTCTTAATTTTCGGCTGAAGCCCGAATATCTTGCGAAGCAGATCGCGGAGCGATGCGGTGACGAGCGCCTCGGTGTGCCGACGGTGTCGAAACCCGAGACGGTGGTGATCGATTATAGCGGTCCCAATATCGCCAAGGAGATGCACGTGGGACATCTGCGGAGCACGATTCTCGGCGACGCGTTGGCCCGGCTTTATCGCTTTTTAGGGCACAAAGTTATCGCGGATAATCATCTGGGTGATTGGGGCACCGGCTTCGGGATGATTCTGTTCGGCTACAAGCGGGACGGAGACCCCAAGAAGCTGGAGCAGGACCCGTTTGGTCATCTCGAGGCGATCTACCAAAAAATTCAGGCGGAAGCGAAGGCCGATGAAACGGTGCGCGAAGCGGCGCGGCGTGAGCTGGTTTTGCTGCAGCAGGGTGACGCGAAGAATCGGGAGCTGTGGAAACAATTTCTCAAGTATTCGCTCGCGGCACTCGAGACGATGTATCAGCGGATGGGCGTGAAGTTCGATCACACCCTGGGCGAGAGTTTTTATAACGATGCCCTGGCAGGCGTGGTGGAGGATTTGAGGAAGAAGGGCATTGCGCGCGAAAGCGAGGGTGCGGTGGCGATTTTTTCCGATGGCAAATTGCCTCAAAACGATGATCCGTTCCTGGTCTCGAGGGATGGGAAGTTTGAGGATAATCCGTTGCTTATTCTCAAGTCGGATGGTGGTTTTAATTATGCGACCACCGACCTGACCACGGTCCGTTATCGGCACGATCATTTCCATGCGCAGCGGGTGATTTACGTGGTGGATGGACGGCAGCAGATGCATTTCCGGCAGTTGTTCGCGGCGGTGCAGCGTTGGGGTTACTCCGACATGAAGCTGGAGCACATTTGGTTTGGGACGATTCTCGGGCCCGATAAAAAGCCGTTTAAATCGCGTGATGGCGGGACGATGAAGCTCAAGGTGCTGTTGGATGAAGCGGAGGACCGGGCCGACAAAATCATCGCGGAGAAACGGCCCGAGTTGCCGGAAGCGGACCGGGCGAAGCTGGCGCGTGTGGTGGGGTTGGGCGCATTGAAATATGCCGACATGGCCCAGAACCGGAATCTCGATTACGTTTTCAATTGGGAGAAGCTGCTCGCGTTTGACGGCAATACGGCGCCTTACGTGCAGAACGCGTACGTGCGTATCCGCGCCATTTTTCGCAAGGCCGGGTTGGAGAAGATCGCGGCGGCGGCGGTGAAGTTGGTCGAGCCTGCGGAACTGGCGCTGAGTCGCAAGCTGCTTGATTTTGCCGACTCAGTTCTCGTGGCGGCCGAGGAGTATAGGCCTCATTATCTGTGTCTTTATCTTTTTGATCTGGCGACGTTGTTCCACAAGTTTTACGAGGCGTGTCCGGTGCTGACGGCGGAAGAAGCGGTGCGCAACTCGCGGTTGGTGCTGTGCGACTTGACCGCGCGGACGCTGAAGCAGGGGCTTGATTTGCTGGGGATCGAGGTTGTGGAGCAGATGTAGGCTGGAAGGCAGGGGAAATTTTTGACGGAATTAACGGAATTGGGAGGAAGGGAAAAAGGCAGGGGGAGTTTTGGACAGGATTAACAAGATTTACAGGATTGGGGAAAGGGTTGAGGCAGGGGAAATTTTTGACGGAATTAACGGAATTGGGAGGAAGGGAAAAGGGCAGGGGGAGTTTTTGATAGGATTAATAAGGTTAAGGGGGTGGGGAAAAGGCTTGAGGCAGGAGATTTTTTGGACAAGAGGGGGATGAAGGTAGGCGGTAACGGAATTGCCAAGCTACACGACCAATGTAGGATGCAGCTTGCGCTCGCGCCGGGGAGATGAAGCGATTACCATGCGCGAATGAAAATTTTCGAGTTGCGTCCCGGGTTGCAAGTTTTACATCCGCAATATGGTTTGGGCGATGTGAAGGTTTTAACCGAGAAGACCGCCGATGTGCTTTTCAATGAAGGGCGCAAGGTGTTGTCGGTGGAGATGGTCGAGGAACTGGCTCCGGCTGAACCAAGTGCCAAAATCGAGGGGCTGGAGAAACCCTTGCGTGACTTGATTGCCGAGGTGGTGGATGCGACGGCAGAGAAGCTCAATCTCAAGATCGACCGGGAAGAGTTTGCGCCACAATTAGCGCAGCGTTGGGTTGGCGGGAAGATGGTGATCCATCCAGGCGATCCGGCACTGGCGACCAAGGACATCGAACTGGACGTTTTCTTTCACAAGATCGTGATGGTGCGTGATAACCTGCGTGTGCTGGAGCAGAAGATAAACGCGCATCCGAAGCTGAACGATGCCGAGCGGGTCGAGTTGCAACATTACATCACGAAGTCCTACGGTTCGCTGACGACGTTTAATTTGCTCTTTAAGGAAAAAGAACAGGTGTTTTGACTGGGCTGGAAGGCAGGGGATTTTTGGACAGGATTAACAAGATTTACAGGATTGGGAACAAGGTTTCGCACGGAGGTCACGAAGTTCGCGGTTGGTGCTCTGCGATTTGACCGTGCGGACGCTGAAGCTGGGGCTCGATTTGCTCAGGATTGAGGTTGTGGAGCAGATGTGAACTACTTGGGTGATCGTGGAAATCGAATGGCGTGCCGAAGACCGATTAAACCAAATATTAAGAACAAAAGCCCCAGGCCCCACAGGAAAAGATCATTAGTTTCAAATTGAAAATAGCGGTAGGTGGCAAATCCAATGAAAAGAGATCCGGACGCGAGATAAATATGGCACCAAGATAACGATTACTGCGCGCATTAGCTAATATATGCTCATTAAGTGGTGCACGCCTAATGCCACGATCAAGTAACTCATTAAGTGCTTTCACATCCTCCTCGCATTTCGCTTTGCAGGCGAGTCCCCGGCCAAGATCAACGGCGCAGGCCGGACAAAGTGCCTTGGAGCATGATTTGCAGATGCCAACCGCGACTGTGGTTGGATGGTAAAAGCAGTTCATGGAGATGTGCGGTATTTATGCGCCGAACTGATCCTTCAACAAGCTCAGGATGACAGAGGGGAGGGAAGGCGCCGTCGCGGAGCCCGCGACGGCTACCGGAATGAAAGAGGAGAGGCAGGCCAGAGGTAGACCCTCCAGATTTAGCCCTTGATGGCTGCGTCGATGGCGTCGAGGAGGGCTTTGTCGTCGGGTTTTACCTTGCTGGGGAATTCCTGGAGGACTTTGCCGTTTTTATCGACGAGGTATTTGCAGAAGTTCCAGGTGGGCGCGGTAAATCCGGTGGTGAGGAATTGGTAGACAGGGGATTGGCCTTCACCTTTGGTGACGACTTTTTCGAACATGGGGAAGGTGACGTTGTATTTGGTGGAGCAGAAGGTGGCGATTTCCTGCGCCGTGCCCGGTTCCTGCTGGCCGAAGTCATTGGCAGGAAAGCCGAGGATGAAGAAGCCCTGGTCTTTCTTGTCCTGGTAGAGTTTTTCCAGCCCGGCGTATTGCGGGGTGAAGCCGCACTTGGAGGCGGTGTTGACGACGAGGACGACGTGGCCTTTGTACTGGCCGAGGTCGACGGGTTTGCCGTCGAGGGAGTTGACGGTGAGGTCGTAGAGGGATTGGGCAGGAGCGGCGTGGAGGTTCATGGCGGTGAGGATGAGGAGGGCCAGGGTTGTGCAGGATAAGATGCGCATGGGGGTAATGTAATGGAGGAGAGTTTTTTTAGACAGGATTAACAAGGTTTACGGAGGGAATGCAGACGAAATTACCAAATTTTCCAAATTAACGAAATTTGAACCGATAGTGGTTACCCATCATGCCGTTGCAGGTTAGCGGCTGAAGCCGCCGAGGGAGGTGAAGTAGGTGGGGCCGAAATCGGTCAAGGCGGCTTTTACTTCGTCGGTGGGAGTGCCGTAGACATAAAAGCGGGTTGGGCGGCAGGCCTGCATGAAGCGTTCCGCGAAGCGTCCGAATGAGGTCACATGGGTGAGGACGGCGGCGGAGTCCTGGTAGCGTTCGTAGATGTGGCAGGTGGTTTCGTCGGCGTTGAGGTTCCACTCGTAATTCAGGGTGCCGGGTTCCGATTGCGTGGCGGCGATGAGGTCTTTGGCGACGGCGCGGAAGTTGGCGAGTTGTCCGGGTTGGATGGCGACTTCGAGGAGCCAGTGGATTTGGTTGCTCATGGTGCTATTACGGCGCGGAATCGATCTTTCGACAAGCCTGGGAATGCGCCAAGTGATGGAAGGCACCGTCGCACGGAGTGCGACGGCTACCTGAGGTGCAATGGGTTGCTTACGCGACTCCGCCGTCGAGCCGACGGCGGCTACCTTTAGAGCAGGCTTTTCGCGACTTCGAGGACGTGTTCGGTGGTGAGGCCGTATTCCTTGAGGATGCGTTCATA
>Ga0307511_10006422_pt1 | contig 11846 bp, 12 predicted proteins | sample 13_EM_MG_FD_200266 | JGI IMG/M metagenome (GOLD analysis project Ga0307511, IMG submission 200266) | Populus trichocarpa ectomycorrhiza microbial communities from riparian zone in the Pacific Northwest, United States - 13_EM | ecosystem: Host-associated > Plants > Roots > Unclassified | place...
GCCCTCAAGTATTTCCCCGCCGACTTCGGTCTGCAGCCTTCGGAGGCCGAGCAATGATTACTCTCTTCGACCCGAAAACCGATATCGATCTGGGCACGCCGGCCCGCGAAAGCCAGGTGCAAATCACCCTGAACATCGATGGCCGCAGCATCAGCGTGCCTGAAGGCACCTCGGTGATGCGCGCCGCTGCGCTGATGGGCACCACCATTCCCAAACTGTGTGCCACCGACAGCCTGGAAGCCTTCGGCTCCTGCCGCATGTGCCTGGTGGAGATCGACGGCATGCGCGGTTATCCCGCGTCCTGCACCACGCCGGTCACTGAAGGCATGACCGTGCATACGCAGACGCCGAAGCTCGCAACCCTGCGCCGCAATGTCATGGAGTTGTACATCTCCGATCACCCGCTGGATTGCCTGACCTGCTCGGCCAACGGCAACTGCGAGCTGCAAACCGTCGCCGGCCAGGTCGGTCTGCGCGAGGTGCGTTACGGTTATGAAGGCGAGAACCATCTGGAGGATGTGAAAGACACCTCCAACCCTTATTTCGACTACGACCCGAGCAAGTGCATCGTCTGCAACCGCTGCGTGCGCGCCTGCGAAGAAACCCAGGGCACCTTTGCCCTGACCATTACCGGTCGCGGTTTCGAATCCCGCGTGGCGGCGGCCGGTGGCGAGAATTTCCTCGATTCGGAATGCGTGTCCTGCGGCGCCTGTGTGCAGGCCTGCCCTACCGCGACGCTGATGGAAAAAAGCGTGGTTGAACTGGGTCAGCCGGAACGCAGCGTGATCACCACCTGCGCCTATTGCGGCGTGGGCTGCTCGTTCCGCGCCGAGATGAAAGGCGACCAACTGGTGCGCATGGTTCCGGACAAAAACGGCCAAGCCAACCACGGCCACTCTTGCGTCAAAGGGCGCTTTGCCTGGGGCTACGCCACCCACCCGGATCGCATCACCAAACCGATGATCCGCAAGAACATCAGCGACCCGTGGCAGGAAGTCAGCTGGGATGAAGCGGTGACCTACGCCGCCAGCGAATTCCGTCGGTTGCAGCAGAAATATGGCCGCGACTCCATCGGTGGCATCACCTCCAGCCGCTGCACCAACGAAGAAACCTATCTGGTGCAAAAACTGGTGCGCGCCGCGTTCGGCAACAACAACGTCGACACCTGTGCGCGGGTTTGCCATTCGCCGACCGGTTATGGCTTGAAACAAACCTTGGGCGAGTCCGCCGGCACCCAGAGTTTCGATTCGGTGATGCAGGCCGACGTGATTCTGGTGATGGGCGCCAACCCCAGCGACGCGCACCCGGTGTTCGCTTCGCAACTCAAACGCCGTCTGCGTGAAGGTGCGCGGTTGATCGTTATCGATCCACGTCGCATCGATCTGGTGGACTCGGTGCACGCTCGCGCCGAATATCACTTGGCCCTGCGTCCGGGCACCAACGTCGCCATGCTCAACGCGTTGGCCCACACGATCATCACCGAAGGCTTGCAAGACCAGCCCTTTATCGACGCTCGTTGCGAGGGCAATGACTTCGCCCGCTGGAGCGAGTTTGTCAGCCGTGCGGAAAACTCGCCGGAAGCCCTTGCCCCTGTCTGCGGCGTCGACGCTGCCGATATTCGTGCCGCCGCTCGCCTGTATGCCGCTGGCGGCAACGCCGCGATTTACTACGGTCTGGGCGTCACCGAGCACAGTCAGGGCAGCACGGCGGTGATGGGCATCGCCAACCTGGCCATGGCCACCGGCAACATTGGCCGCGAAGGCGTGGGCGTGAACCCGCTGCGGGGACAGAATAACGTGCAGGGTTCCTGCGACATGGGTTCCTTCCCTCACGAGTTGCCCGGCTACCGGCACATTTCCAACGAAGTGGTGCGGGCGCAGTTCGAACAGGCGTGGAACGTCACCCTGCAACCCGATCCGGGCCTGCGCATTCCGAATATGTTCGAGTCTGCGTTGGCCGGCAGTTTCAAGGGCTTGTATTGCCAGGGAGAAGACATCGCCCAGAGCGATCCGAATACCCAGCACGTCACCGCGGCCCTGTCGGCCATGGAATGCGTGGTGGTGCAGGACATTTTCCTCAACGAAACCGCCAAGTTCGCCCACGTGTTTCTGCCGGGCGCTTCGTTCCTGGAGAAGGACGGCACCTTCACCAACGCCGAGCGGCGTATCTCGCGGGTACGCAAAGTCATGGACCCGTTGGGCGGCAAGGCCGACTGGGAAGGCACCGTGGCCCTGGCCAACGCCTTGGGTTACCCGATGAGCTACAAACACCCATCGGACATCATGGATGAAATCGCCAGCCTGACGCCGACGTTCACCAACGTCAGCTACGCCGAACTCGATCGTCACGGCAGCCTGCAATGGCCGTGCAACGCCGCCGCACCGGACGGCACGCCGACCATGCACATCGATCAATTCGTGCGCGGCAAGGGTCGCTTCATGCTCACCGGCTACGTGCCCACCGAGGAGAAGGTCAACAACCGCTATCCGCTGCTGCTGACCACCGGGCGCATCCTCAGCCAGTACAACGTCGGCGCTCAAACCCGGCGTACCGAGAACGTCGCCTGGCACGATGAAGACCGGCTGGAAATCCACCCGACCGACGCCGAAAGCCGTGGCATCAACGAAGGCGACTGGGTTGGCATCGGCAGCCGCGCCGGCCAGACCGTACTGCGTGCGCGGGTGACCGAACGGGTCGCACCGGGCGTGGTGTACACGACGTTCCACTTCCCTGAATCGGGGGCCAACGTGATCACCACCGACAACTCCGACTGGGCCACCAACTGTCCGGAGTACAAGGTCACCGCCGTGGAAGTCAGCCGCGTTTATCACCCTTCCGAGTGGCAAAAACGCTTCCAGGAGTTCACTGACGAACAGCACCGTTTGCTCAAAGAACGTCGCGGCGCTAAAGCGGAGGTGCGTCGATGAGCACTGCCAACCTGATCAAGATGGTCAACCAGATTGCCCAGTACTTCGCCACCGAACCGGACCGGAAACAGGCCGTGCTCGGTGTGCGTAATCATCTGCAGATGTACTGGACGCCGGGCATGCGCAAGGAGTTGCTGGCGTGGCAGACAGAGCATCAGGGGGCGGATTTGCATCCGCTGGCGCAAGAGGCGGTCAGCGGGGCGGGTTGGGAGGCTTAGCCTACTGACAGAAAACCTGTGGGAGCGAGCCTGCTCGCGATAGCGGTGTATCAGCCAGCACAAATGCTGAATGTTAAGCAGCCATCGCGAGCAGGCTCGCTCCCACAGGGGGATTGTGTTGTGGTTAGAATTTTGGTGCGCCCCAAGTTTTTGGGGCGCCTGCCTTACTTGTCTTCACCGGTCACCCGCACCGCGATTTCAATCGCCCGCACGCTGATTGCCGCAAAGATCGCCGTGAGCAGCACGCCGTTGAACCCGAGCAATATCGCCAGTATCCGTGACACCGCCAGTTTCGGCACGAGTTCTCCATAGCCGATGGTCAAGCCGGTCACGAAGCCGAAATAAATGCCGTCGAAAGGATCCCAACCTTCCAGGTAGCTGATGATCAGGCCGCACGTGACGATGACGATCAGCATGGTGGAAAAGATAGGCCAGACAACTCGAAGGTAGTAGCCGACAGCTTTGTAAAACTCTCGACGGATGTGCAACGTATTTGCAGGCTTCATGTCGTGGGCTTCCTGAGGGCGGCAGGCGGATTGGCACTCATCAGCTTGGCACAAGTATTGGGAATCGATGTCCGGACCAACGGAAAGTGGCACGCGCGGAACAGGGATTAAGCTGGAATGACCCGGCACTGGAGAACGCCCATGCTCAAGTACCTGATCCTGCCATTCCTGTTCGCCGTGTTCGTGGCCATCAGCGGATCGTCCTGCCATGACACGCGCCAGGACGACCAGGCAAGTCCGCCCGTCAACGGGGGCAGCGGCAGGATTATCCCTCCCCAACAACGCATGCCCTCAACGATGCCGCGTCCCAGGATGTAATGGCTACTCGATCTGAATCGGTCCCCTGGTCCCGGCATCGCTGTCGGTCCAGTAGTCCTCATTCTGCAACCGTCGATCACCCTGAAGGGTGAAGGTGATCTTGCCCTGGTGAAACTGCAGCGTACCATCGGTGCGCTTGGCATTGACCGGCTTGCCGTTGACCCAGACCTGCTCCTTGGCATCGATACGAATCGTGGCAACGGTCGCACCGGCATCGCTCTTGGCGACCCATTGCCCGGCGTAAGGCGTTTGGGTGTTTGTGCTATCGGCGGCGGGGCTGGTGAATCCGGCCTTGGCGTTTTCCGCTTTGCTTTTGTGGATATCGCAGCCCTGAGTCTCGCTCACCTGGGTGCAACCGGATTGCTCAAGTTGTTTGCGGTACTTGTCGTTGATGGCATAGGCCGGGAGTTGCACCAGCATCATTGTGGCCAATGCCGGCAGGATGATCCGTTTCATAGGTCCTCTCCTCTGATCAGCGCCTTCCCCAGCGCCCGCGAACTGCATGGATCATTCACTGTAGTCCGAATCCTGTACCCGGATGCACCGGCAAAACGACCAACGCTGCCAACCCGCCCTTCGACCGATTACTCAGTTTCAACTCGCCGCCATGCTCCAACACTATTGCCCGTGCTGCGGATAAGCCTAACCCCACACCGCCCGTACTTTTGTTCCGCGACCCTTCCATACGAAAGAACGGCACGAACACCTGTTCAAGACTGGCCTGCGGAATTCCCGGGCCTCGATCCAGCACGTTGATCCGCACTTCCCCTGCATCAGGCATCAACTCAATCGCCGGCTCGCTACCGTACTTGATCGCGTTATCCAGCAGATTGGTCATCACTCGTTTAAGCCCCAACGGCCGCCCGAAATACACCAGCCGCAACGGCCCGCTGAAGGCGATCTCGACACCCTGATCCCGGTAATCATCCCGCAAGGTTTGCAGCAGTTCCGCCAGATCAAACTGGGTCGCCGGTTCAAGCCGCGCGTCATCCCGAAAGAACTCCAGCGCCGAATTAATCATCGCCTGCATTTCATCCACGTCGCGAAACAGCCGTTGCTGTTGTTCGGCGTCGTCAATGAACTCCCCGCGCAAGCGCATCCGTGTCAACGGCGCGCGCAGGTCGTGGGAGATGGCGGCGAGCATTTGCGTGCGGTCGCGGATGAAGTGTTGCAACTGGGCCTGCATGGCGTTGAAAGCGAGGATCGCCTGGCGGATTTCCTGGGGGCCGAGGGGTTCGATGGGTGGGGCTCGGAAATCGATGCCGAAACGTCGGGCGCCTTCAGCGAAGCGCTGCAAGGGTGTGGCGAGGCGGCGGGTGGCGATCAATGCGACCAGCGCGGTGGAGATCAGCACCAGCAGGATGACGATCAGGTAGCGCGGCGTTTCGTCGAGGCCCCAGCTGCGTGAGGGCGCAGAGAACATCAGCCAGGACGAGTCCGCCAGTTCGATCAACAGCGCGTAATGCGCGTCCTCGGTGTGCTCGGTCCAGTCGGCGGGTTCATAGGCCTCGATGCGCCGGTCAGGCGCCTTGAGCATCGGCTGGAGGATCTGCGCGCCGATGTCGGACTTTGCATCTTCCGCTTCCGGCAGATTGAGGTCGCGCCGGTCAGGATGCCAACTGACGGTGAAGCCGTTTTCACTGGCGGCTTGTGCCAACGGGTTGCGCAACGGCCCCGGCGCGGCCTCGATGACGCGGGTGATGGCGGCGGCTTTTTCCAGCAGGCCGATTTCGGTCAGTGGCGGTCGCGCCCAGACGCCAGCGAGTTGGATAAACAAACCGTTGAGCGCCAGGGAAATCAGCATCGCGAGGATGATGGTCAACGCGATCCAGCGCGCCACCGTGTCCCGGCGTATCCGCTTCAACCAGTTCATCGACGCGTCACGCTGGGGGTGAACAGGTAACCGCCATTGCGCACGGTGCGAATCATCGCCGGGCGCTTGGTGTCGGATTCGAGTTTGCGTCGCAAGCGGCTGACTTGCACGTCGATGCTGCGGTCGAACGCGTCATGGCAATGCCCACGCGCCAGGTCCAGCAGTTGCTCGCGGGTGAGGATGCGTTGCGGGTGTTCGACGAAGACCAGCAACAAATCAAACTCGCCGGCCGACAGCGGAATCATCACGTTGTCTGGCGAGCGCAGTTCACGGCGGGTGACGTCGAGGTGCCAGTCGGCGAAGTCGATCAGCGGCCGTGGGCGTTCCTGTGTCAGCGGACGGCGTTCGTCGACGCGGCGGAGCACGGCGCGGACTCGGGCCAACAATTCACGGGCATCGAAGGGCTTGGTCAGATAGTCATCGGCGCCCAGTTCGAGGCCGACCACCCGATCACTGAGTTCACCCATGGCGGTGAGCATGATCACCGGAATGGAATGGCGAATCCGCAGTTGCTGACACAGGATCAGCCCGCTGTCGCCCGGCAGCATCACGTCGAGAATGATCAGGTCCGGCGCCTGGCGCTCGATGGCCGCCCACAGCGACGCGCCGTCGGTGGCGACCTCGACACTGTAGCCGTGCTGGACGAAGAATTTTTTCAGCAGGTCGAGGACTTCGAGGTCGTCGTCGACAATTAAAAGGCTGTTCACCGAAGTTCACTTAAGGGCGAGTGGAACCGCCATCTAAAACCATTCACGGCAGCGCGTCATATATTTCAATCCTGCAATAAAACGACAGCGGCGCAATAAACCGGACATCTTTGCGCAAGGCCCGGGGCCCAGCATCACCGCGAATTCCTCCCGAGACTCGCGTCCATGTTGCCTTTCAAATGTGCTCCCTGGCTGGCCCGCAACACCTCGATTGCCGTGCTCGCCGCCGGGTTGGCGGGTTGCAGTAGCCAGCCATCGTCCACCGCCGAAGTGAGTTGCGCCGACATTGCCTATTCGGTGTACGACCCGGCGGAACCTCTCAATCGTGGGGTCTTTGCGTTTAACCGGGTGGTGGATGATTACGCCCTGGCGCCGGTCGCTCGTGGCTATCGCCATACGCCGGATTTTTTCCAGACGGGTGTGCATAACTTCGTGGCGAACTTCGGCGAGCCCAAGGTGTTTATCAATGACCTGCTGCAAGGCAACCCCATGCGTTCGGCCAATACGCTGGGGCGGTTCGTGCTGAATACCACGGTGGGCGTGGTGGGGTTGATCGATGTCTCCGGCATGGCCGGCATTCCACGTCATAAAGCCGACTTCGGCCAGACCTTCGGCGTGTGGGGCATCGGCAACGGGCCGATCGTCGAACTGCCGTTGCTCGGCACGTCCAACAGCCGCGATGCGGCCGGGCGTGTGCTGAGTTTCGTGGTCGATCCGTTCGGCGACAACAGCGACACCGTGGACACGCTCTCAACGATCAACACCGTCGGCGGCATCGTCGATGGCCGAGCCGAAGTCTTGCCGCTGACCGACAGCCTGCAAAAACTGCCGGACTATTACAGCGCGTTGCGCAACGTGGTCGCCGAGCATCGCGCCGGTTTCGTGATCGAGGGCAAACAAGGCTCGCCGAAGAACACTCAACCGCAATGCACAGGAGCACCGGCCGATGGTTTCTGAAAGCCTGATTCTTCAACAGCGGGTGACCCGCCACGACGAGGCGAATCTGCACTGCCGGGAAATCACCCTGCGTCTGTCGGCAGACTGTCGCCAACTGGTGCTCAGCCGCTACACCGAACACTACGGCCCGGCGGTGGTGCGCTGGATCGAGCGCAGCCATACGGTGTCGGTGAGCGATGTGTTTCGCTGGTTGGTCGCCAACGGTGAGGCGCAGGTCAGTGAGCAGCGATCACCTCCTCCAACACCCGCGCTACGCACTGCACCGCCGCGTCCTCATCGCGGCGTTTATGCCAGGCCAGATGCACCGCAAACCCCTCAACCTCAATCGGCGGTTGGACGGTGTGCAGCGTCTTGGCCATCGGCATCGACAGGCACTGGCTGGGCAGCATCGCAATCAAGTCCGAGCCCAGCAGCAGATCCGGAACCATGACGAAGCTCGGCACGACGATCCCGATCCGTCGCGACCGCCCCATCCCTTTCAACAATTCATCGAGCGGGCCCCAGGTTGCCCCCCGGCCAGACACCAGCACGTGTGGATAACTCAGCCAGCCATCGAGATTGAAGTCCGCGATGGCCGGATGCCCGGCGCGCATCGCCACCACGAAATGCTCGTGCAACAGCAGGCGTCGGGTGTAGTCAGGGCCGAGGGGCGGGAACACCGACATGGCCAGATCGCTTTGGCCGCGACTCAAGCTGTCCTGAGCCGCTTCGCCGCCCTGCCAGGGTTGAATCACCAGGTCGATGCCCGGTGCCAACTCGGCCAGTCGCTGGTGCAACTGCTGCGCGACGATGATCGCCGGGAAGTCGGCCATGACGATGCGCACGGTCTGGCGCAGGGTGCTCAGGTCGGCACTGGCGGCGCCGACCAGCGTTGTGACCGAGCCCAGGATTTGCTTCAACGGACCGCGCAAGGCCTGCGCCTTGGGGGTCAGTTGCATGCCACCCGGCACGCGTTCGAGCAGACGATCCTGGAACAGATGCCGGCAACGCTCCAGCGCATTGGACGCCGCCGGTTGCGACAGGCCGACACGCTCGGCGGCGCGAGAGACGTGGGCTTCGTCGAGCAGCGCATCGAGCACGGTCAACAGGTTGAGGTCCACTGAACGTAGATTCATTCAATCAATACCTAATTAGACAAACCATCCATTGGAGCAATTTATAGCACGCTGGCACGCTAGCGCCCTCTCACTTGAACCGGCCATATCATGAACGACACCACGCTGATTCTGAGTTTTCACCCGGACCTGGGGAGCTCCCACGCCAACCGCGCATTGCTCGATGCGGTCAAGAATTTGCCGGGCGTCTCCATCGTCGACCTGTATGGGCTTTACCCGATCGATGAAGTGGACACCGCCGCAGAGGTGCAACGTTTGTTGTCGGCCAAGCGCCTGGTGCTGCAATTTCCGGTGCAGTGGTACTCGACCCCGGCGCTGCTGAAAAACTGGCAGGACCGTGTGCTGACGCAGATGTATTACATGGCTTATGAAACGCAGGGCTCCAGGCTTGAGGGGTTGCCGATCATGATTGTGGCGACCGCGGGCAATACATCCGAGGCCTACAGTGAAACCGGCGCCAACCTGTTTTCCCTTGAGCAATTGCTGCAACCATTGCGCGCGACTGCGCACCGCTGCCAATGGGCCTGGAGCGATCCGTTTCTGGTGTATCGGGCCAATAAGCTGCCGGGCTCGGAGTTGAATGTCATCGCCACTGAATACCGGGCCAGGATCGAGCAGTTTCAACGCACAGAGATAAACATCGACCAACGACGCTCTTCAGCTCAAAGCCACTGATTTGATATCGTGCACGCCATCGCCTTTCCTGATCCGTGAACAAGGAAGAATCAATGGTACCCATCGGCATTTTGGTGTTCTTCGCGGCGTCAGCGGGGATATGGTTCTGGATCGTGAGGAATCGTGGCAGCGTCAATCTGTGGCTGGCCAACCTCGCAGGTGCCCTGGCCAGTTTCCTCGTGGGTGTGGTCGTGCTGCTCTTTATGGCCCCCGAAGAGGCTGGAACTCGGGGACCGGCCTATTTTCTCTATGCATTGATGGCGTTCATCGGGGTGTTCATCGGGACGTGGCTCTTCGTCATCGCCCGATTCAAGGAAGGCGAACATCCGGTCGGCCGTCATTTTATCGCCGGGGCCTGCAGTGTGGTGGCGGCATTGATCACGCTGTCGCTGTGGGTAACGACCTTTCCCGCCAAGTAAACGTTACCCCAGGCAATTGATGAAGTTCAGACAGAGGTCTGCGTTATCATCGCCGGCCTGTGCGCCAAGAGTCTTGAACCCGGATGTCCGAATCACTGCCATTGCCTGACGATTGCCCCCCACTGCCAGCGGTTCTGGCCGGACCGCTGCTGCGGCGGCTGGGGCCTTCACGGCTGGTGCTGTGGCTCGTGGGCACCCGGGCGTTATCGCTGACGTTGCGTCTGCAAGGTGTTGGCGACATCCGCCTCGATGCCGGGCAATGCACGATCATTCCCGTCGGTACGCATGCCTTTATTCATTTGATCGATGTGCCGCTCGAATACGCCCTGCCCTTCGACACGTTGATCGAGTACGACCTGTTGATTGATGACGCGATGACGGGCATCGCCGAATGGGCGCCGCATCTGTTGTATGGCGAAGCACGCTGCCCGAATTTTGTTTTGCGCTCGCGGATCGATCAACTGCTGCATGGCTCCTGCCGCAAACCTCATCATCCCGCTGCCGACGGCTTGCTCTGCGTCGATCGCTTGTTGGCCTCGGAACATGAGGCAACGGAACGCCCGGCGCTGTTGATGATGAGTGGCGATCAGGTGTACGCCGACGATGTCGCCGGGCCGATGTTGCGGGCCATTCATGCCTTGATCGAACGATTGGGATTGTTCGGCGAACACCTCGAAGGCGCGGTGGTCAGCGACAGCGCCAAGCTCTACGAGCACTCGGCCAGCTATTACCACCGTGCGGATTTGTTACCGGCACTGCAGAGCAATGAAACCCTGCGCGAGCGATTTTTCGGTGGTGCGCGCAAGCCGATTTTCACCAGCAGCAGTGCCGACAATCATCTGGTGACGTTCGCTGAAGTCATGGCCATGTACCTGCTGGTATGGTCACCGACGCCGTGGACGCTGATCAGGCCAAAACCGCCGAAGTTGATTCCCGAACGACGCGAACGTTATGCACTGGAGCAAACGCGCATCGATGGCTTCAAGGTCGGTCTGGGCGGTGTCGCCCGCGCCTTCGCGCATCTGCCGTGCCTGATGATCTTCGACGACCACGATATTACCGATGACTGGAATCTTTCTGCGCAATGGGAGGAAACGGCCTACGGCCATCCGTTCTCCAAGCGCATCATCGGCAACGCGCTGATCGCTTACATGTTGTGTCAGGGCTGGGGCAACAATCCGGATGCGTTCAGCGCGCTGCTGGAAAAGACTGACGGATTCAGCGCGACCGGGGACGATGGTTATCTCGACAGCCCCGTTCAAGATGCGTTGATCGATGAGCTGCTGAAGTTTCAGCACTGGCATTATGTGCTGCCGACCAGCCCGGCAATGGTGGTGCTCGACACCCGCACCCGGCGCTGGCGCAGTGAGATGACGCTCAAGCAACCCTCAGGTCTATTGGACTGGGAAGCCCTCAGCGAACTGCAACAGGAACTGCTGGATCACCCGTCGGCGATCATCGTTTCGCCGGCGCCGGTGTTCGGCGTGAAGCTGATCGAAACCGTGCAACGGGTGTTCAGCTGGTTCGGTTATCCCCTGTTGGTGGACGCGGAAAACTGGATGGCCCATCGCGGCGCGGCGCAGGTGATCCTGAACATTTTCCGACACTCGCGTACACCGGGTAACTACGTGGTGCTGTCAGGCGATGTGCATTATTCCTTCGTCTATGAAGTGCTGATCCGACACCGCAAGGCGGGCCCGAGGATCTGGCAGATCACCAGCAGCGGTATCAAGAACGAGTTTCCGCCGACGCTGCTTGAATGGTTTGATCGCCTTAACCGCTGGCTCTATTCACCGCGTTCACCGCTGAACTGGCTGACCAAACGCCGGCGCATGCGCATCGTGCCGCATGTTCCGGAGCATGCCGAGGCAGGTGAGCGATTGTGGAACTCGGCGGGGATCGGGCAGGTGTTCTTTAATGAGAAAGGACAGCCGCAGGCGATTTATCAGCACAATTCGGATGGCTCGCCGAAGACGCGGATGGTGGCGCCTGAGGCTGAAGACTGACGGTAAACGCTCAACCCTGTGGGAGCGAGCCTGCTGGCGATGGCGCCCTCACATTCAACATTGAGGCTGGCTGATACATCGCTTTCGCCGCCAGCTGGTCTCGCTCCCACAATGGTTTAACGCAG
>Ga0307511_10006423_pt1 | contig 11845 bp, 14 predicted proteins | sample 13_EM_MG_FD_200266 | JGI IMG/M metagenome (GOLD analysis project Ga0307511, IMG submission 200266) | Populus trichocarpa ectomycorrhiza microbial communities from riparian zone in the Pacific Northwest, United States - 13_EM | ecosystem: Host-associated > Plants > Roots > Unclassified | place...
ACGCGAAACGTCTATTGACCCCGTCTTAAGTAACCGAAGAGCTTCGTATACGTACACCGGTACCCCGTAGACTAGCATTCCCTCTGGCTCATCTTTCTCCCAAATATACCGACGAATATTCCCCTACTCACGAAGCAACCCTACGCATGGGATCAGCAAAGGTATCTTTATTCACCTTCGTGCGGCGGTCCGTCACTCAACCGCGGTCCATCTCAAGATCTATGCATAGAATTTCATAGCTTCTTCCTTGTGTTCGTTGGGATAATACACCGCTGTTCCTTTGTCTCTCTCGAAACCCAGCCTGTCAACCCCCCACCTTCGCTGCGCGCCCTGTAACTGGGTCTTCCACAGGTGATATTCGTTGTCTGGGGGTTGTCCTGACCCACGAGGGAGATCAGCAATAGCAAACAGTGCCTCACGGCCGGTTTCCCTCTCACCTCGGTTGATTACAGCGAGGCGGATTCCCAATTGGGTGGGGACAGCTACCACCAACCTTCATGGCTCGACCCACAATAACTCAAGTCCGACCTTCCCCACTTCTCTGAACCGTGGCAAAAATGCCTCGAATCCGGATTCAGATATTGACCGCGCGTGGCCTTCCACCGATAGAATCACGGCTACCTCAAGGACATTCCGACTCTTCAAAGAGATACCCCGAAGCGTATCATCGAGGGTTCCCCAATTATAGCATAGGAGATTCGGAACGACTCTGGAGTTGAAGGTGGGTAGGACTCTGCCGAAGTTGAGTGTGATTCTGTGGAGGTGTGGGGAAGAGACGGTTGATAGGAGCATTGAACAGTCTCGAATGTTTGATGAGTATTTGTAAAGTAGGAGGGGTAGGTTGATTTCCGTCAGTCTATCGCATGCGGCGAGGCCCGTCGGAGTGACCTGGTACCTTTCGGACACATCTATGATCCAAGATCAACCTCCCCGCAACTCAGTGGCACTCAAAATCGGAGAGGGCTCACAGGTCTCGCCTACAATGTTCAAAACTCGGAGGGTCGGAGCACAAGCCATGATCAACTCTTGAATTCCCGTCGAGACCTCCACATTGGAAATCGACAAAGTGTGGTATCGGACTTGAAACTTCACCAGTTCCGTTGCGAAGTTGTTTTTGGATTGAAACCGGTTTAGTCGCAGAGACCCTTTGAATAGTGAGCAGGGGTCTGGACCAGGCCCCTCCAACATGTGGTATGGGAACGGAAGAGGGTCGCTGATAGCATGTCCGTCGATTGAAACTTCTTCGAGAAGGGGGAAGAAAGCGATGAAGGTAATGAGATCCTTTGGGTTGGTCAACCAAGTCTTGAGATGGAGGCAGCGCAGTGTTTGTCGGAAGTTGGAGAAATAACGCGAGGCCAACGCAAGGTCCTCTTGAAAAAATTGAGTGGCATACAAGAGAATTCGAAGGTCGCTGACATTTTTGAACGCCATCAAGTGGTCGCGGATCCCGTCGAGGGGGTATGGTTTGGCGAATAGACCTAACACAATCGATAGATTCCGGGTGTATGATAGAACACCATGAGGGGCTGACGGGATACACGTTTGCATGGTGTCGGTATTCTCTTGGTTAACCACCTCAGCACCCTGATGGTTGAGGGTCCGCGAACGCCGGGGCCGGAGCTCGATACGTTCGAATAAATGTGCCTGGGATCGTGGAAGAAAGACGTGGGAGGCCAGAGCGCACGCCCTCAGAGTCGCTCTGTCATCGTGGAGGTTATCTACAATGAGCGTGATCAGTTCGAGCGGGAGATTTGACAGATCCCCCATGTCCGGCCTGTGAGAGTGGGGGAACGGGGACAGAGCTTCTGTGATGTGGGCGCACCAGGACGTTCCAATGTTTGTATTTATTTGTCCGTGCTCCCCGCTAAGTTCACCCTGATCGTCACACATTCCTGAATCTCTTCGCACAGGTGTCATCAGTCACCCCAATAGGCGGCCTACGCATTCGATGGCTTGGACAGTTACCAACAATACGCCATCTCTGCGCGTTTTTACGCGACCTCTAAGTCCTTACGAACTCGGCTTCTTCTATGACGGCAAATTCAACGGGGTCGCGGATCTCGTGGAGAATTACCTTGCCGCCACTCGCGACGAGTCCCTATTTCGCCCCGAAAACGTCTCGAGGACGTGGGTCGCCGTAAAGCAGATCTTTCCTCTGCTTGGCGCAACCACCAAGGAACTCAAATCCCAAATGCCCGGCGCACTCTTTGTGGTTTCAGAGCTCGATCTTGGGATCGCTCGCCCGAACGATGTTACGCTTGGTCTGGCACAGTCAAAGGAAGAGGTACATTCGATTGTGGACCGGTTGATCACCGGCCCGAGGCAACTATCAGACCACTTACTCGCCCGCCTGTACATCTACTCGCGGACGGACAAACCCGGACACTTCCACGTCTTATTCCTCCGTAGCCATGTTATTATCGACGGCACATCGGCCTTGACAATGATCAGAACGTTTTTCGACATCCTCTCCCTCCCTCCGTGCACGGGGGTGCCGGATCTCCCGACCCGACTAGCTCTTTGTGTCGGGATACACAACCTTGATCCAGATAAGCACCTACCAGAGGGTCAGAGACGTTGGAGGCGGGCTGCCGGTCAGATCATTCGCCAGAATCGGTTCCAAAAACTAAAGGTACGCTCGCGATTTGGAACCGCCTGTTAACTCGCTTGCTCACGATATTCATAGGGAGGTGCATCATTCCCGCGGGCGGGCACAACGTGCACGGGGGTCAACGCAGCTCTTTCTCGGAAGGCAACAGTAACCTTTCCGCGGGAACAGTCCTCCCTCGTCGTTGTAAGTTGCAGAAAGCACTCCATCACTTTCGGCTCCGCTCTCCCCGTCCTTAGTCAGATGGGATCCACGCGGGTGCTTCATCGAAGATACCTCCGTGGTGAGATCAGCGAAGAGGAGTGGAGGCGGCATTGTACCCAACCATTCCACTCAGCCGGACCGATAAACCTCAGGCCGTTCTTGGACCGAGAGTGGTATGAAAGTGGTGGAGACGAGGTGGTGATGTTGGGAATCAACTTCTACATCATTACCATTCCCTCGATGCCTGCCGTCCCCGGCGGGTGGCTTACGCAACATAAATCAGAGCTAGAGGATGGGACACCTCCGTTTTCGGCATTATTCTCTCAGAATCGCTTTGTGCGAAGGGTCCAATCGGTGAAGAAACAGTTCAAACACACATTGACCCATCCTTTACTCTTCGAGGTCGCGACGGCACCTTCCCTTGAACGTGCGATTGGAGCCAAAGCGGCCGCCGAGCGATGGAAAAGGCACCAAGCAGGGGAGGATCTGGGGGAAACCGGGAAGCCAATCCTGGGTTCTCCCGCACCTGATTACATCTTTCATAACGGGGGTTCTAGCCTGGGAAACGTCAGTTCGATATTCGTCATTGTGCACTACCCTCTCTCATAGCTTCCACAGGTAGACCCGTTGAGACCAACAGAATATCCTCTTGACCCTGACAACCCATTATCGTCTCGGAAGTATCATACCGGGCTCAAGAACGCACAGATACCCACGACGCCGACGATAGAAATCGTCAACTCATGGAAGAAGCTCAGCGTTCGTCCCGGGGAACTTTACCTCGGTGCAGAGACGAAGGATCAGGAACTTTCCATCTCCGTTTCCTGGGATGGGAATGTGTTCAAAGACGAGTTGGTGGAGGAATGGTTGGAAGAGATCAAAAAAGCGATTGTGTATTATTTGTGTTGAATACAAATGGTCATTGACCGATGTATGCCCCCATTTCACCAATTCAATCACACGGCCGGACGAGGGGACATTGCGATCAGCTGGTCCCACAATTTTGGCAGGTTCACTCTATCCACGGCCGAACTCCATACCGAGCTTGCTGGTTTGTAATCCATCGCCAGTGGTCAGAAGACGGCGCATATCGTCGTGGCAGTTGGAGAACACACAAGGTAGGTACACATACGAAGATCAACGCTTGTAGCCCCGTCCCAGGCTGAGAACACAGAGCCCTCGAACTCCGAGGCATAGTACTGTACCCGATCCATTGCAAACTCCAGAATGGACTCGGTATCTGGTCTGGCATTATACATCTGTAACGTTTCCCGGAGCGGGTTGAATCGCTTCAGGTCAAATCCCCCTCCAAACCTGCCATCTATGCGAAAATGCGGAAGAAGGGGATGGCTTCGATGAAAGGGAAGAAAGCGATGGATGCTATGGACTTTCCTGAGTTGCTCGCGGGAGTAATGAGTCAGGGGGGGGCGTAGTGTCAGTTGGAAGCGACCAAACAACGTGAGAATAAGGCAAGGTTGTCGCTATTGAAGTGTGTGTCAAATAGTACAAACCAGGGTCCGTTCTCTAACGCCGCAAAACCGTTGAAGAGTTCGTCCCGGCCGTGCGGCCGAAGGAATCAACCTTTGGACGTGGGATGCCACACTGGGGTCTGACGAGATGTGTGCTCACATGTGTTTGGTGTCCTCGAAGCCAGCTCGAAGGATTCAAATAATTGGATCGTGGATGGAAACTCCGAGGGGTGAGCGCATGTGCCCTCACAGCTCTAACGGAGCAACCGATTATGAACCCGACCAGCTCAGGCGGGAGGCGTCTTATTAACGGCTCGTCAGATCTGTGGGCGGTGTGGCATGAGTGAAGAACTCAGTGTCGGTACCCGGACGCTGAACTCAGGCACTCGCGTGCAGCTTCTATTGGCCTCATCGTAAGTAATAATTAGTTCCTATACGTACATCCCGTACTATCATCCCCCTGGCTCCATCTCCTCCCGAATATAATGAATATTCCCCTACCCCACGAAGCGATACTACACATGAGATCAGCAAACGTATATCACAGCCACCCTGGCACAACCGCCGCGAGCTATACAGCCAACCGGAACACTCACAAGTTAATCGGACCCCCGCCGTCGCTGTACGCTAACCCACAATTATAGGAGAAGCCCTACTCAAACCGGACCTCCCCAATCTCTAGGAACCGTGACATGAGCTCATCGCGCTAATGCGGGAGCTGTGGCCATCCTTGGAACGATATGACCAGTTGGATGACATTCCCGCTTCTCCGAGTCAACTCCAACAGTACGTCCTCAAGAGTTCCCCATTTTTCCCTGGAGAAGTCCACTACTTCACGTGTGGAGGGTGCCCCGTTGAGCGCGAGCTCCGTTCTCAGGAAGAATGGAGAAGATGTTGTTGATGCGAGCACCGCGTTCAAATTGACAGCATCTCGGTCTTGGTCCATGAATGCGGGTGTGTCAGCTGTGCACATGCGGTGAAGGTCATCCAGTAATCTAGGTCTGCGTGATCCACAACTATAAGTGTATGGTTGAGCTCGTGAACTCATAACTGGAAAGGAGAGGGACCAACAGTGATGTAAACATTTGAGAACGCATAACGTCGGGGCGCAAGCGGCGACTAATTCCGAAATCCTTATCTTTGGCGACAGAATGCCCCCGCTAACCTCCAATGCGTTGTACAATACCCGGAGCTTTATCGATTCCGCGATGAGCTCGTCGTATAGGCTGGTACGAATTCGCAAGGTCCCCTCCCCTCAGTGGTCTAAGCAAATTCAGGTCAAGTGCCTGTACCCAGCGATCTCGTTTTGCCCCGAACCCGGTACCGATGAATAAGAGGGAGAGTTCTTCAAGGGGGAGCGGGTAATAAAGACCGTGGGCCCATTGGGTTCCTGTCAAAACCGTGGGGTCGGGGGGCTGTGGGGTGGGTTGGAGGTGGAAGAAGTAACGGGAGATCGAGGCGTGATTACGGTCGACGAGGTTGAAGGTATCCAAGTCTATCATGAGTTCCCTGATGTTCCCGAGCGCCGCAAAGTGGTCGAAGATCCTGTCCAAGGTGGATGGGGCGGTAAATGACGTGGGTAGGAAATCAATGACTTCCGGGTGTAGGACTGAACACCAATAGGACTGAACACCAAAGGGATCCTGCGGGATAATGGCGCGTTGATTCGATGTTCCCACCGGGTCAGAACTGCAGCTCGACGTTTTCGAATAAGTGAGCTTGAGCGAGTGGGAGGAAAGTGTGAGAGACGAGGGAGCACACTTTCAGAACGGCAGTGTCTCCGTGAAAATGGGCGACAGTGCGCGCGATTAGTTCGGACGGGAGGTGTGGAGAGTGACCCACGCCAGGTCTGTGGTGGGTGGCCGGAGGATGCGGTTAGTCCGAGGGAAATCGATACCGGAGAATGCCGCCACTCTGTTGCAAGCGCCATCTGGTGTTCTGGTAGTGAAATGACCGTGTTTGTGTTTCCAGAGTACAAGGTTCGTAGGTACCTAGTCTGCAGAAGGGTAGTGCTGTCCATGCTTGATCAAAAGAGGGAGTCAGAGACCCTCGTGTTTACTGATAGAATGCAGATACAGCGAGATAATAAACAGCACGCAGCGCGCCGTTGATGTCAAAGGTATCCCAGAACGAACGGGTTACTGTGACTGTCATATGGCGTAGCAGGGGAGAGTGGGGATTCGTAACTACAGGCTTCATCGTATAATTGGTTATTATAGGTGTCGTTTTGAATATGACGATTCCGAGCGAGGTGAAGCTGATCAATCCACCAATCTCGAGCCCTTACAGCTTACAGTGGTAGCCGCCGGGATGGGAACGCTCAACGTCAACACCCTCTCCTGTTCCTCCGAACCCACTCGAGACCAGACCGGCTCAATGTCCCATCCTACACTCTCCTCCTCCTCTTCCTCCTCCTACCCAGAATTCCCCAGAAAAATGCCACACCGACCACGATAACAACACCACACCCGCTTACGGTTCTTCCTTGCACCCGTCAGGTCCCGCGAAATGTCCCGTCGACAATGGAAGGAGCGGAGAGCCAAACCTGCTCAGCCGGACGCCCAACCTCGCTCGAGAACGCGCTCCGTGCAAAACGATGGAGCTACCTCTAGGGCGTGAGGTCTCGGCGATCCCTCGAACAAAAGACTTGTCGAGATGGGAGTACCCGTCCGCTCAGCAATTCCACAACGCGTTGGTTAGGAAGGGTTGGGAAACTCCTGAAGAACACGTTCAGAAAATGGTGGATATCCATAATTCCCCGAGCGAGGAAGCGTGGCAGGTTTAAAATTGGAACTACCGTACGTCACTCCGCACACTCTCTCTTTGTCTCTTTTGGGTCGGAAGATTTAACTTTTCCGTTTGTTTTGGTTAGAAACTCGGAGCCATATCTTGCCAAATTCAGAGGAAAACCCGGCCGGTTATCGCCAAAAACTCGATTACTTATGTTCGTAGCATGGCTCCTACCACCTCGCCTCAAGTCAGTCCGATTCCCTTCCTCTCACTCCTTTACCATCTTCTTACCTTTGAAAGCTCTCCCGAAACAGCACCGAGCCACCATTCGATTGTCACAACTGGATCGTCCACCGTCCAGAAGAAGTCTGATACATCATCGATGCTCCTCCTCTCTCCCCACGGCAGCCCCGTGTTCTGTCTCGACGTCCAGTCTGCCCTCGATAGTGGTGCGGGTTCTCAGGCTCGTGTCAAAGGTTGGAAGGAGGCCCGGACGAGTGCCGCAGCGAGGGAGAATAGAGCCTAAGCCTTGGCCCTTCCATGATTGGTCTGCGATTTGACAGTGCCTTCATCCTAGCATATTATTTACACCATATCCTACCTCTTACTAGTACATTCCACGGGCCGGGAATTCATCCCTCCCCTGCCCATAGTCCTGGGGTGACAAAGGTGGTCAGTGATGGTGGTACCTAGTGGTGATATGTTAGACTCGCTGTTCTCACTGATGAAATTGAAACAATGTTAGGTGAAATATCACATAGAACTCAGTGAGTCTTGCATGTTTGTACATTACCAAATACCCAGCCCACAACTGGATGACTCCAACAGTTGACCGCCTGGACACTGAGAACACTTGAATTTAATTATAAATACCAACCACAAAGGCACTTCTTTGATAGACCCCTACACTCTGCAAGCAAATACATTCACCCCAATTTCAACACTGCTGACATCAAGACTACTGTGATGCAAATGTCAAAAACCTGACCAAGTTGTAGTACATACTGGGGGAAGGACACATACAAGGGAGGGGAATGGTGACTACTATTTATACCTTCATCTCCAGAATAACAGCCTCTGGGAGTTCTTTGTGTAGCAATGCAAGAAACTTTCCACTCCACCTCCTTGCTGACTTGTGCCCCCACCAATGTGAAGGCAACCATAGTAGTCACTTGTTGTTAGAGTTGAGTATCCACCCATCACCCATAATTTGATAGCCATGAGGGGAATTCCAGGAAAATCCCCCAGGTGGGCACTCAGTTGACTTAAGACACTCCAGCCCAGTGATATCAGATTCTCCATCCTTGACAATTTTCCACCGGAGATGATTTTCTTCATTTGGAGCATACCAGATTTCAGACCCATCTGGAGTGTACTCCAGGGTTGGCCACCAAACCTCTCTATCTAAGGTAAACATACCATTATATTTCCTAGATATATGAACCGCAAGAAGTTCCCCAGAATTCATGTTATAAACTTTGAGATCCACCCATTCATCATTGTCTTTTACAGTGGCAATGTTGCCAAAATCAGGTGATATAGAGATTCTAGGCCATGTCCCAAGGGGGACAAAATGCTCAGGTGCAATGGTCTTAACACCCTTCTGGATATCCCCACTGATATTAAAGGGATAGTCCCCTGCTGGTAGGTCCCAAGTAATAATCTTTCCATCATCACAACAGGCAATGATTGTACTCCCCAGCACTTGCACAGTATGCACCTCCTCTGCTGTGTCAATAATCCACTGTAGGTTGCCAGACTTGAGGTCAAGAATATAAATTCCCTTCCCAAACTTCCTTGTTACTGCCACCAACTTGTTGTCAGGTGAGAAATCCAGGACAAAACATCCAGGGGTGTCCTTGGGGGTCCGAGTTGGGATATCTGAGGGAGAGGTGGGGGAACTTGTTATATGCCACATGTGAACCATTGAATGATGAATTGTAATGATTGACACCTTGCCTGGGGAGGTAACTTGTATAGCAGGACAGTGACTGGATACAAACTTGTGATGAAGGAGATAACCATTGGTAGACTCTTTCCAGAGGTAGAGTTCAAGGCCTTTGGTTGTACAAGCAAAGAAGAGTTCATCAGAGGAGAATGTCATACTCTTAACACCCAGGGGATCTGCAGAATCTAGGAGAATTCTGGAGTGTTGAGCATCCCACACCAGGACTCTGTCTTGATAGATGTAGGAAATCCTAAGAAGGGAAGGAGAGAGGGCAAGGCTGTTGGGTGGTAGGTTGTCTGGGGTAGGGAGAGAGGCAACCTCTGTTGACACATGGCTTGGGGTGGGCCCAACTTCCCAAATAGTCATAGATTCTGACCCCAAAATAACACACCGAAAGCACCCACTGTGGGTCCAAATCATTCCAGCAATAGGGTGATAACATTCATAGGAAGATTTGAGTGTGCCAGATAGAATGTTGTAGGTATTTATGTAGGATCTAGGTGACTGAGAAGAAGTTTGTAAAACTCCAAGCATTGTTCCACACCTGGAGTATAATACTGTGTGTATGGGTCCAATGGTCAACTGCATTTCACTGACAAGACCACCTGTTTGAAGGTCCCAGCTGATAAGAAGGATAGAATCAGACCTCACACACTGTCCTGTTAACAAACAACTATCTGGGGAGAATACAAGTGCATTGCAGAATGCAACAGGATTTGTATGGGATAGGGTATACAGCTGCTCAAGAGTTACTGCATCCAGAACTTGAACTGTTCGGGAAAATCCCATGCCAAATGCAATAAACCTGCTGCATGGTGACCATGCAGCACTAGTGACATCCTTAGTGAACCTTTTGTTTACAACACTTGGGTCCCATACAGGTGGCACCCCTTGAATCACTCTTGTCAAAGGGTTACAGAGTGACTGATATAGTTTCCAGATAGTTGACATTCTGGGGGATAGAAGGAGGGCAGAATTATAGATATGTGGAGCAGATGTCCTGATGACCTCAAAGAAACCAATCACAAATTGGAAGCAGTCTTTGATAAGGTCAAGAGTTGGTGATGGCTGGGCTCAGCATGAATAAACCTGACAAATGATTTAAACATAATAAACTAACACACCTCTAATTGCTTTGCAACAAGTTCCAATGCATCAACTGCATTCCTTGCAGTCCCAAGGACACTGAGCACTTCTAGCCAGAACAGGAACTTCTTTTCCAGAAAGTGAGCAAGGGCAGAAATAATCTCAGGTATGTGGGTTGCATTGACGAAGTGCTTGTGCCATGACTGACATGCATACTGCAAATCATGGCCAATGTACTTGTCTCTCCTGTCCAGCAGATCATCCACCTCAGAGTTCACTACAGTCTCTGGGAGCTGGCACATGTTTTTCTCCAGTTTATTATTCATCAACTTGAGGCAACCAATCAGAAGCTCCATGTGACAATCAGGAGGAGAGATGCAGAACCTCTGATTGGTACACCGGGATTGGTCTGTGATGAAGTCAGGGAAGGATTTGTGGAAAGGCTGGACAACATGGTTAGAGTCTTCAAGGATGAGGAGTGAGTGGGCAGATGACAGTTGGAAAAATGCACTTCCAGTGCTAAGGCCCAGCAGTGCTTCAATTGTGGATGGAGAAATGGGATTTGCAGCAAGTACCATAGCACCAAGGACAGACCGGATCTTGGGGTCATTCTCTGGATCATCATCTCCAAAGCCCTCCTGGAGAATTGACATGTACAGTAAGTCCAGGGTTGAATTCTCCTTCAACTTAGTCCTCCCTTCATATGTGGTACTTTCCGGAAATTGGAGAAGATGATTCAACCGCTCTTTGGGAGGGTTGTTCCTGTGGTCAATGAACTTGACTATTGCCATAGCATAGACAAACAGTCCCCCTGACCGTTGACAAAGGATGTCCAACTGCTCTGTGGCTGGCCAACTGCCCAGCCCACGTCTATGGGCAATATCCAGGAAACTCTGTTCCAGGAACAACTGTATGTCATTGTTGACAAGACTTGGTTCAACATTGTGAAGGACAAACACATCTGTTGCTTCAACCAATAGAGGGAGGCGGAACCCTTCTCTAATCCTTGGCTCTGGACGACCAGTAACAAAGAATTTGACCCCTGGGAGTTCAGATACAAACCTCCCAAGGACTGATAGGATTGCTGAATCAGGTTCCTCATCTTTGCACTCATCCAGTGCATCAATCACAATCACAGTTGAGACAGCAGATTCTACCAGGGGCCCCACAATCAGCTTGTCCATCTGGTTGTACAAGGACTCATAGGCAATTCCTGGGTTTGATTCCACCAATGGGACAAAGGCTGATCGGAACTCTGGGTACTTGCGTGCAAGCTGGACTGCAAGGGTTGGGAAGATCAACTGGAGGTTCCTCCTGTCCTCATAGTCACGTGAGCAGAAGAAGGATCCCCCAAGCTGACCATCTGCAAATATCCTCTCTGCAATTGTCTGTGCAATTGTACTCTTTCCTGTCCCTGCCAACCCATTCAACCAGTAGATGGGTGATCTACTGAAGTCCCTTGCCCAAAATTCAATCTCATCTAGGACAGCTCCACGGGTCCCCTTCAGGCAACCTCTGCGGCCACCATGCAGATGCTCAACCCCCATGGCACAGCGGAAACCATTGAGGATGGTTTTTTCATCTGTTAGGGTCTTGTGTCAGGGACTTGTCATTGAAAGTGGAGCATTCCCTAACCTTTGTCCTATCAGGAGGGGTTATTTCATTAGTTTGGGCATAAAAAGGGAACCCTCACCATCTGTTTGCACCCTTGGTTGTACATTGCTGTTTGATGCACCATCTGTTGTCCCCATCAACATCAAGAAAGGTTTAATGGTTGTGAACAAACCTTGTAGCCATAGA
>Ga0307511_10006424_pt1 | contig 11845 bp, 5 predicted proteins | sample 13_EM_MG_FD_200266 | JGI IMG/M metagenome (GOLD analysis project Ga0307511, IMG submission 200266) | Populus trichocarpa ectomycorrhiza microbial communities from riparian zone in the Pacific Northwest, United States - 13_EM | ecosystem: Host-associated > Plants > Roots > Unclassified | place...
AATTATATTTTTTTTCAATTTCATTCTCATTCAACTTTTTAATTTGTAAGATTTGTTCCTCATTATTTTAATAAACCTGAGAAAAATAAAACATTAATAAGTTATTTTCCAGCTCATTTTTCATGACATAACCAAACACTGGAAAGTGTTTTCCAACTTATTTTCCATTACACTGCCAAACATCGGAAAATACTTTCCCGGAATTCACTTTCCCCGGAATTCACTTTTCAAAAGAAAACTACTTTCCAGCAAACAAACGGGTCATAGAAGAACACAAGTGGGCATTCAGCAAAATATCTCACTCCTGATTAAACCTTGTCACAAAAGATTTCGGCATGGAACGCTGAAATCAGACACTGTGTGCTGTTAGTTGTTCGACCAAGCATGTGCCATTGACAATGATCCTCTCTGGCTACAACCTCAGTCCTCAAGATAAAAACCCAGGAAACGGTAGAAATTAATCCAATGACGAAAAAAATGCATGGTTTACAAATAACAGTGACACGCGTAATGTTCCAGTTCTTGAAACTGGTCGTGCAAATCACGTCAGTTCTTGGATTCACAAGAGTCCATTTTACTTTTTGAAAAAGGATTCGACCTCTTCCTACTACTCACGCCAAATATTGAAAAAATAATTGAGAGGCAAGATGGCCCAGCAGAGGAAAGGGAATATTTGGTGCGGTGGCCGGTAGGATGTGAAAGATTGGGAAATTTACCGACCACTTGACCACGATGGTCTATCAAATATCTTCACTTATTGATCAATCATGAAATATAACTAAATTCCCTTGCATTTTTCATTACCACATAAAATAATTTCTGAGGCCACCGGAATTAACAGTTTGAAATTGAATATGACTTTTCTCACTCTTCTGATGTCCAATATAAATTTGATTATATATATATATATAGTCTAAAGTTTACGACCGTCTGGATGAACTAAAAAAATAGCAATCACTAATTAATCTTGAATCTTCGAACTTGAACCGATTCATTTGGCGACTTTAGGTGATTAGCAACATTGACGATAAACTTATTGCTTACTGAACCAAAGTAAAGGCAGAACATCAAAATATATGGTCCATCTTGTCAGATAAATGTAGATTTTGCTTAGTGGAGGAGAATAAAGAATTTGCAGATTTTCAAGCTTCAAAAGAAACAGACACCATCCTGCACTTATTCCCCTCACATTCAGCAGCATAAAAATAAAATAAAAAAAAGTTGTAGTTTATTGCTGAACAAAATTGACACCAATCGATCAAATCCAAATGAAAAGGAGATAAATATTCCTGTTGATTATGAAGAAATCACTTCTGACATCGCTGCAGCCTTTTTTGAGAGGTAAAAGTGAAGGAATCAATCTCAAATCTTTCATTTTCTTGCATAGTGAGTGCACTGGAGGCATTGAAACTTCAGATAACCCATCATGGGAAAAGCAGATACCAAGTTAATTGAATGAGCATCCCTTATCTCACTTGTGCCAATGTTAAATTACAATATCTATCAAGACGTGTACACACTCCAAACGCCACTTTCCTAGTATATTGCCAGGTGAAGGGTCTTTGAAAGTATCAAAATTGCTCTCTCTTACAACTGTTAAACATTGAAGCTAGGCAAAAACAATAAAGAGATGTTTAGGATCTTGGGGCCCATAGTTGAGTACAATTTTCGTTCCTGCTCATTATTCGCCTCGAATGAAAAACTATTTTTGGAATTGATAACCATCTTGATATGCCATTAGTCTACCATCTACTTTGTAACTAGAATGGTTGAGAAAGTTGCTCGCTGTAAACTGTTCTGAGAAAGAGTAGCTCCCCCCTGGAAGCCTCGTGGCTCCTCCTCTCATGCTTAGGCTTGGCATGCTGCTTTCTCGAGCTAGATTTTCCAAGCTGACTTGGGTTGGAATATTAAAATTACTATTTACGGCCTGAAGAAATGGATCTGGGAGTCCATTTCCAAAAATTGATGACGTGCTATTTTGGTTGAAGTAACTGATGTCTCTGGAACTCACTTGAGCAAAGTTTCTACTTCTTTCCTCTGGCTGCATGTCCTGAAAGTATCCATGAAGACTGCTTGAACCTAGTAACAGATTCGGTCTTTCTGAACTCAAGCCTATTTGATTCCCAGCAAGTCTTGGTTGAATAGAGTTCAATGAAGATGTATCAAACCTATGGTTTGCTACATGAGGCTTTGTTAACACAGTAGGCAGTGTTAAGTACATTGACGAAGCTACCTGGTTGGAGTTAGCTGGAAACATTGGTTGGACAGATAATGGCAGTCTTTCTCCTTTGTCCCTCTCAGTTGATGTCAAGGATCCAATCACTTGGGCACAATCAGATTGATGTTCAGGTACTTGATGGTGACGATTAGAATCACTAGTCTTTCTGCCTTTTGCAGACCTCTCTGAAGATTTATTGTTGCTTTGAGCTCTTATGCCCAACACAATGCTATTTAGCTGCTGCACTTGCACGTTCTGATCCGAAGAACTAGGTTTAGAATTCAACTTGGCAGATAATGCCATTCTTTCTTCTCTGTCCTTCTCAGTTCTTGATGAGGGTACATTTGCTCGGCTATAACCAGCTTGACTGTCCAATGATAGACTGCAATTACTAAAATCAGCTGATTTATTGGTTTCACCAAACCTCTCTGTAGAATCATCATTGCAGTCTTGAGCCCCTTTGAAAGATTTGAAGGCATTTCGATTCTGCAGGAAAATGGTCTCCTGATGATGCACTTCAGTGTTCTCGAAATTGATTAGGTTCTGCCTGTGGACGTTCTCCTCAAACTCTTTATGGGCCTGCAGTTGGCCATACCCCTGAATGTTGTTTTGATGTTGTGCCGGTATGTTCTTCTCGAAGATGTTTCGGTGCTGAACTTCCGCATTCTCCTCAAAGTTGGTTTGGTTCTGCAATTGAACTTTCTCTCCTCTGAAGCTGCGTTCTCTTGTTTCCAGCTCAGAAACTGTCTCCTCCGCCACCAATTTCTGCATTTCTTCCCTCATCCACTTCAACAAATTCTCTCTTGAAACTTTAAGATCCTCCAATAAGAAGTTCATGTATTTCTTAAGATCATAAAATACAGCCTGCTCATCAGTAATAGTTTTACTCTTCTTACGGCGGACTCCTTTACGAGGGCCCTTCTTTATCTCATTAGGAGCTGAATCATCCCTTTTACTCTTCCTCCTCCTCCGGCCATTTTCAGCTTTCCCAGATTTCATTTGGTCCGAAATACCAGGATCACAGTTCCCATTCTGGTGCAGTTTACTAGCCTCGCTAGTTTCCTCATTGTCAACTGAAATGAAGCTGGAGATCAGTTTGTATGTTTTGAGAGCTGGCTCGCCACTTGGTTTTGAATCATTGCTAGAAGAATCGGAATCATTGTCTTTCCTCCTAAACTCCCAGCGTTGATGCAGTTTCAGTTGCTCTGCCATTTTAGAGTTGGCGGACATCATGAACTCACTAACTCTGGATCATCACATAAATTGAAGATGTTGAATTGTCGATGTTATTTTTTCCATCGCCTGGGGAATCACAGCACCGATTCCTTCCCACATATCAACATTCCATGATCTTCTGAAGTGAATAAGCTGGTAGGCAATCAGACTACCAAACTTCGACTGCAACTCATTAAGCAGGAACCTGATTGCATAGAGAATACTTCAAAGTGAAAACGAGTCTATCAAACATGGTGTTCTAAATATGAAATATTTGCCTTCTTTCATCATTTTAATTTCATAACAAAGAATAATCAATAACCAATTTTAATGAATTCACTGACTTCATGGATTCTCTGTACTTGTGAAATTATGCAACAGGTGATGCTATGAAGAGGTAAAAACTAACTATCAGGCTGAATATCTACAGCAATACAAACCCGCATATAAAAGAAAGAGCACCATCTTGACCTTAAAAAAATAAGTACTTAAAGTTTCAAAATCCTCCCCTCACTAAGGCATGAGATGTAAACCAGCAGAAAAGCAATCCAATTTCTGAACCTTATATACCTTTCAATGAGGCAATAAAGTCAAACAAGGCACGAACTAGCATACCAAACTGCTACTTTATAATATCCATAATCAGGAAAAACTGCAAAATGATGCTTCAAACAGTTTTAAAAGAAAAGAATAGAATGGCACCAAAAAACTTGTGAACAGACACTAATCAACTCATAGGATAACTACTATCTTGTATGTTGATCTCATAAACCCAGAAACCAGAACAATTCAAAAAAGGGGCAATTCCGAAATCCAAATATAATGTACATAAAATCCACAGGAAAGAAAACTGGATTCAATCATTATCTTTTTCATGGTATTGCATACGAATAAAAAAACCGAAAATTATCATAACAAGTGAAAAGGGAACATTAACAAATGAAGAGAAGATCAGAATAACAACACCGAAGCACAAAGTACTGAGCTTTTGAAAGATGGACATCAACTCACCATGTAAGAAGTCAAGAAGATGCTTCTCTCTCTCTATCAAACATCTACCTCTAAGTCCCATTTCTTTTAGAAGAGCTGTTTTCACCGTGGGTTTATATCTCCACTCTCACCCTTTAAAAGGCAAGAAAAGATATGTTTTGTTTCCATCTGTGCAGTGTGAGTGTGTTTGCTGTTTATGGAAGTGAGTATGTGAGCGGGGTGGGAAGTGGCAGAAAGAGTTATGGGTGGCAATTAACCTTTTTTTGTTAATACTGGCTGGTCATTGTGGCAGATAGACATCAAAGCTTACTCAGTGCTTTTATTTATTTTTATTTTATTTTTTTGTAACTCCAAAAAGAATGTTCTTTAGCATTTTAAAGATTTTGTCACTGGATTTGAGATAAGCCCATTTATAATTCTTATCTATTTTCACCGAACACCTGCCTTTCTTGTTGAGACAAATTGTCTTTCCATGTAAACTGGCTTCCTGTCTTCAAGTCTTTTAACTTCCATGCGCAAAGGACTTTTGTCTCGCGTTCAAGTTACAGCTGTAAGGATTAATGGTTTTATGTAGGCATTCAATATTTAGATAATCTGGCAATTCTAGAAAAACCCATTTATTGTTTTTACTATTGGTGCAATCATGTCATAAATGTTTTTTTGTGGGCAAATTTAGAGATGGTGTTCTTTGGATGGCATGTTGAATCAAATATGGCTTCTGAGCAATGTATCTCTAATGTGCTTCTCATTTCCTTTTCTTCAAGATGGAACAGACAGGAGGTCTAGTTTGAAAATACAGTTTCAGTAAATAAATAGAATTGAAAGGAGTAGTATCAAAAACAGAGAATCACCGAACGCATTTGCACCAAGGCATTAACTTTACATCAATGCTACTGGAAACTGTAAGAGATGTGGAAGAAAGGAAAGAAATCTCGTGTTTACTGCAGAGAAACAGCAAAATTATTCCATCATTTTGACTTAGGATACACCTAAAGCTGTGTAGACTGTAGAGTTGAAGTTATCCTGCATCGGCAAGTCACAATTTTTTTTTATATTAAAAGAGAGAGAGAGAGAGAGAGAGAGAGAGGATGACAAATGATAAGGGCGGTGATGAAAATCAAATTTCTTTTTTATCCACAGGGATACCTCAGCCAATTAAACTTGGAATTTCTAGCTTTGGGTCTAGTTTTAAGATTTATAAGCAGGTTATCAGTTCAGGAATCTGAGGGTAAGACCTTTCTTTCCCCTTCTTTTCTTCTTGACTTTGCCTTGCTTGAACAACAGATTATCAAACCCTATTAGCAAAATGAAATCTTTGGAATTTCCATACAGGGCACACTTAGTGTGATCAATGTTCTGAGACAATGATGATTGATGCGTACTAATTATATTCCTTGATGCTGCTTTAGCAAATAGTTCACCATAAGAAAAAAAAAAAAAAAAGGCACTGGTTATTAACCAAAACTCAAACCTTATCAAATTACAACGTGGCAGGACCATCTATCAAATTACAACGTGGCAGGACCATCTACACACTATCTCGTTGTTGAAAAATTGTAAATAAAGACATCAAAGATTAACAACGATCGAATTATTAAAGACAGTCGAAAAGTGTAAGGCCTTGTTCTGTCAGGATCATCATGGTGGGAAGACACATCACATGCACTGTACCCTCATCAACCTTCGGGCATAGATTCTGATTGTTAAGCAAAGGTACAACTTAAGCATTTGCTAGTTTTCTGACAGTACTGAATTATTGATGATAAATAAACTTATTAAAGGGTTTTTAGGGTACTGACGTGAAGTGAAATGAAATGAAATGCCTGGGGATAGCCAAGAAGGGCCTCATTGTTTCTCTCGAGCAAATACGATGGGTCTACCATTGAATCTAGTAGCTCCTCGCTTTTCATTCTGCTTCAACAGGAGAGCAAACGGACGAAGGTTGTAAAAAAAAAAAATTCACATAAAATTAAATTGTAAAATTATAAAGTTATAAGCAAACTTTTTAACTAATTATATAGATAATTTCAACTAAATAATAAATAACTTTGTGATGCAATTGATGAACTTTCGTACCATCAATAACATCAAGTAAATAAAAATTTGATCTTTTTATTACTCTATAAATAATATCAAGCAAATAAAAGTTTGATAAACCATGATTTTTCTTTTTAGTTGTCCAAGCATCATTATTGTAATTCAATTTATTGCACATTACAAACACCAACACCAAGTCATTTATTTTTTTTAATTGGAGCTTAGATTTTTTATTTATTTAAATGATGTTTGCACTACTCAATTCCTTGAAGGATAAGGGAGGTGATTTCATCTTGAATACTACACATATTTCTTTCTTCTCTGTATAGACGACTGCAAAAACCATCCATTGAGATGAAGAGTCATATTAGCCACTGGCACGACTTTAGTTTTTATGTGAAGAGCGAGGAGATGCTCAAGAAGATTGCAGTGCTGACACGTCCAGGTGAAGCGGAGATCGAGGATCCTGTTTGCAAAGGATGCCCTCAAATCATTCATGGCTCGGCTTGTGCCTGTCAATCAGGTTGCGATTTTTGGCTACATATATCATGCTTTGAATCGCCCACTGAGTTGGTGCTTCCTCTTCACTTGCTCAATCACCCACTCAGCCTTGATTTTAAAGACAGTTACGAGTATTTCATTTGCTCTGAATGTAGAGATTTAAGTAACAACTTTTCCTTCCACAGCAATTTATGTGAGTTCCAACTTGATGTCAGATGTGCATCCATCATCGATGGTATCAAAGTTCAAAGACCAGAAAGAAGCAAGATAGAAATTGGGATTTACTATTTCAGTGATCCCCATGAATTGATCTACTTCAACACGAGGGACATCCTTACTCAAAACTAGTATAAAATCAGTGCAAAATCAAGAGTTTGCATGATTTTACCGAGTTTACCAAGTTGAGTCCGACCAATTTTGCATGCTAAATACAAATTGACTTGTAAAATAGTTAACTTGCGATTTTAACAATCTTGAAACGGACCATTGAAGCACAAAAACCAATTTGGTATACTGAAAAGAACATCGAAGGATTCCTCACACTTGGCATACAGTCAGTAGTCCATGTCCATGCAGTTCTGCATGCAAATGTGTACCTCTGGTACTTCACAGGATCAGAATTTTCATATTCCCACCCTATATGTTTACACCAGACTTTAGACTGCACAAAGACCTGAAAAAACCAACGGGGCAAAAAAATAGCTTTTACAAACTCATTTTAAGGGATTGCAAGTGCAGATCTTACCGGTTACCATACCCTTTCTGAAGCTTTCATCGCGGATTGCACCGTGAAGATCTTTCCAGCCACGAAGCATTCTCTTCCTTTTGATAACTACCGTTGGGAATTGAATAGATTCTACTTTTATACAAGAGAAAACCCAAAACTATTGTTCTCTTCGTTGCATTGGATAGGTTCAGTATCGACCAATTCCTCTCTGACACTAAATCAATGGCTTCCTGGTAACCTGCTGCAGCAGAGGCACGAAAAAATAAAAGCATGAGATATATGCAAAAAGTTCATGTCTTTTTGTACGCATCAAGTTCTGGATCCATCGCATGTGATGATCAATAAACAAGAGACAAAGAGAAACTATCTTTTTATTCTGTTTTCGTTGTTACTCTGCACATGTCACTATCGATATGAGAGTTTGAGATCCTAGTTCTTTGAAATAATCCATCTGATGACAAGTACTGAATCAGAAAAGATTTTAGAAGATGTAAGTTGGAATCAGATTCCCAAATGAAAACCCCAACATAGGCATGAGAGGAAGAAGATGCTGAACCATAAAACTAAATTTCTGTACGCATTACCATGGTACTTCCATGTCCTAGTAATCCAACAAAGTATGAGCTTACTATAAACAGGTTAGACAAATTTCACAATTGATCCTTGATAATATGAGAACAATCAAGACCGGGCTGCATTTTGATTACTATTTTGATAACAATGAATTAAATTACCTCCATGGGAATTCACTTGTGTCTATCCCAGCTTGGTGAAGCTCGTCAACGTACTGCTACGCTTCCCAGTCGTCAAGGAATTCTTTTTTGTCACCTTCAATCTGATATGTTTCATGGCCTTTACCAGCAACCACCTGCAGTTTAGAGTATTCAAGAGACAAACTTTACATAAAATGACACTCGGAATAATTTCAAAGGAACAGTTCAGTTTTCCTTGAAAATATTGAACCATCTGTCTATAATCTTCAAAAGCAGGAGCAGCAAAATGGGCAGAAACCATATCGCCTTCTTCACCCAAGGCAACAGCACAACGCACAGCTACTGGCCTAATATCATGCAAAAACAGATGATGGCCATTGAAAAAGGAGGGTAGTAATCATTCTCCCCGTGTTTCAAATACCCATGCATTGACCATCCTACACCAGCCAACATGTCATCCAAGATGTCCACTGATAAAGATGAAATGAGTTAGCTGTAACTTTTTCAAACAAGGCATTTCAGCTACGCAGTACAGTTCAACACGCATACATGGATCTTCACCCCTTGGATTGTCAGATGTCAGAATTGTCACATCACTTTTATCTGTTGCAATTTTTTGTCATTATTGGTCTCTTGCCTCTGTCTCTCTCGCCACCACAACCAATAACTTCACAAAAAGTACGAAGTTGGTCAGGAGAACAAATACTTACATTCTTCAAGAAACTCATCCTTGCCCCAGCTATCACAATGGCAAAAATTGGCAGCTTTACCAAAGTGAATTGGCGGTTTTCTCTTCCAACAACAATCAGAACATAATTCTTACTTGTCAAATGAAGAAGAAAATAACAAGATAACCATAAACCAGTCAGTACTAACAGGACTAATGTACATAAATGAAGCTTCCAAATTCCATTAAACATTTTGAATTCTCAGGATAATGTTTGTCTTCAGCAGTTTTGATCCTATGGACCAGCTTATCTCGAAGGCTAGCTATTTTGATTCTTCATTTATTCGTCTTATTCATAACTTCTCCAAACTTTATGTTCACCGTCTCTAATTATTGTTACATAGCTAAATAATCACATTCCGGATTATTTTTATTCTTTGACAATTATTTTTAGTTAATTTTTTTAAAATTTAAAAATTATATTAGAAACAACAAAATATATCTTTATAAACTCTATCGTATGTTTACACTAGATAGATGTTAGTCTTCTCATGTTTCACTTAAATTTTTAGCTTTTTAAAATAATATGATTTTTTTTTTTACTTTTACCTCTCAATCTCAAAATTTCAATTCTTTAAGGAACTAATTCACAACAAATCAAAAACTAATAACTTAGTAGCGCAATCCAAAATAATATATAAACTTAAAAGGCAATAAAAATTTAAAACTATCGATACAAAGTTATGAATACAAAAAAACTAAAAATAAATTTGTTCGAAATATAAACGATACAAAACATATTATAAAAATAAAAAAACTAATGAAATAAAACTTAGATAACCCAAACTAAGCAAACACAATATTTGGATTGATTTTTTATATGTACCGAACCTGAAATCAACTACAAAATAATTTTTAACGCAAACATATCATAATAAGACATTTATAAAAACTCTTTGCTTACATAAACTCTCTTCAGATACTACATTTCTTCTATATTTATTAACTTAAATATCATAGATTCACGTATTAAGGAATTTATTTTATAGAAAAGCTCATGAACAATGCCCAAATCACTCCACTATCCAAAGACGCAGCCCGTTAAAAGCACAATCATGTCTGGAATTTTTCACGACCTCATCACAAATAAACAATTCATGGTTTTTGAATTCCTTTGCTTTTTTAAACGAATAGTTTTACAGTTTCGGATTAAAGTAATTTTATATTTGAATTTTTCAAATATGATTTTGAAAATAATATTATATGATCCAAAAGTAGATTGTAAAATTATAATGCATTTCTATTGTAAATTAATATTTATATCAATATCAAATAAAAAAAAGATGCAAGGAAATCCTTTATAACTTTGTCTGATCTCAATTGCTAGTCAAACATGCATTGAAAATATCACGTGAATTTTTTTTAAAAAAAAAACAAAAACAAAAAACTAGAAACGGTAAGCCTCTCACACAGTCAAATGCTCTAAACCCGAACCAAGCTGACCAAATGACAAGTTAAACAAAATAATCCACTTCAAAAAATGGATACAAATTAACAAAAACCAAAGCTTGTCGTGTTTTTGCTATAGCTAAAATCACTGTTTATTCTTTTATAAATAACTGTGGATTGGAGTAATGATTTTTTTTTAATTTTTAATTTGATCATTGAATTTTATTTTTTTTTTACACAATTGAGCCCTTTTAAACTCAAATTAACACTCGCATGTTTTTTAAGAAATGATTAAATTGAAAGATAGGATCAAAGTGAAAAACACGGTTAAACTAAGTGGTGTCTTCAAATTTTATACAAGGTTTATTGTAGTCCCTTAAAAAATTTAGTTTAAAGGTTATCAATCTTTTAAGTTTTTCAGAAATTTAATTTTGATATCAAAGTTTATTTTTCTTATTTTTTAGTCATTTAATTTTGTTAGAGGAGAGAGAGAGGTTTGCCTAATTTTGATGAAAAAAGAGAAAATGGCAGTTAACAATGATTTTGATCATCAAAATAGTTGAAATTGGTGTCAATATATATTCTATTTAATGAGGAGAGTTTCACATAGATAGTTTTTTTTCTTCTTCTTCTTGCTTGAGGAGGCAGATCTGACTATGTGAATGTTTTTGGATTTCAGTTGATTTCAGTTTTTAAGCTATTTTTTTTTGTTTTTTAGGTCATGGAAATGTTTATCGAAGTGTTTTGAGTAAAAAAAATAACTTTAAAACAAAAAAAAAACTCTTTGTTTTTTCCAACGATCAGGTCGCCGAATTCTGCACAAAGCAGACGACCTGTCATCTGCTATAATATTTATAAAAAAAAAAAACAAGGTAAACAACCTATCGTCCACCCCAATAAGAAATTTTTTTTAAAAAAAAACTAGGTTCAGAAGCATAGGTTGGGTTGATGTTTTTTGCCCAATGTACCTGGGCTCCTTTTTTTTCCTTAAATTTTGTTGTTTTATGTTCGAGTTGAAAAAATTAATAAAAAAATTATTGAATCTAATTAAATTCATGAACCGAGTCATAGGTTTAATGGGTTCATCCGTAACATTCAAGCTATTATTTGTTTTTTTTAATATTTTTTGTCCCTCGATTTAAAAAAAAATATATAATATAACCCTTTGTTATTAATGCTTATTTTTTTTTTAGCTCAAAAGTAAAAAAAAAAAAAAAACAATTTCACCATTTTTTTTATCAATGATCTACTAATGTTATCTCAGTCACACACGTTTAATATATATTTTTTCCTTTTAAAAAATATTTCATACAAAAAAAATTCTCATG